>Ga0209628_10001166_pt1 | contig 16749 bp, 14 predicted proteins | sample TergutCu122P4_FD_187285 | JGI IMG/M metagenome (GOLD analysis project Ga0209628, IMG submission 187285) | Cubitermes ugandensis P4 segment gut microbial communities from Kakamega Forest, Kenya - Cu122 P4 (SPAdes) (version 2) | ecosystem: Host-associated > Arthropoda: Insects > Digestive system...
ACTCACAGAGGGCATCATATAAACATCGCTTTCGGCGAGCATTTCATACACATCGCGCCCTTTGAGGAAGCCCGTAAAATGAAATCTGTCGGCGATACCGCGCTGCGCTGCAAGGCGTATCATCTGGTTCATCATATCGCCAGAACCCGCCATCACAAAACGTACACCCTTTGTTTTTTGCAAAACCAATGCCGCCACCTCCACAAAATATTCAGGACCTTTTTGCATCGTTATTCTGCCCAAAAAAGTAATAATTTTGTCCTTTCTCGGCGTTTTGTGCAGTTCATTTGCAAATTCTAACGGTTCAACGGCGTTATGCACTGTGGTAACTTTGTCGGGGTGCTGGTGGTATTTTTCAATAACCGTTTGCCGCGTGAGGTTGCTAACGGTAATAATGTGGTCGCACAAATCCATTCCACGTTTTTCTATGCCATAAACATCCGGATTTACCTGTCCGCGACTTCTGTCGTAATCGGTTGCGTGAACGTGAATAACGAGCGGTTTGCCCGAAATATTTTTTGCAAAAATGCCTGCAGGGTAGGTCAGCCAGTCGTGCGAATGAATTACGTCAAAATCCAAAGAGTGCGCCACAACGCCTGCAACTGCCTCATAATTAGATATTTCCTCTAAAATATTTTCGGGGTAACGTCCCGAAAAATTGATGCAGCCCAAATCGTCCGTGCCGATGCGCGAAAAATCGTAGCAAATATTGTTGCGGAAATGAAAATAGTTGTCAGCGTTTTTTACGCGCTGCATAACATTTTGATAATCAACATCTTTCCAGACCACAGGCACTTGATTTGCACCGATAATCTGCAAAAAACTTTCATCTTCATCGCCCCACGGCTTTGGAAGTACAAAGGTAATCTCCATATCGCTTTGCAGCGACATTCCCTTTGTCAGACCGTAACTTGCCGTGCCAAGCCCTCCAAGAATATGCGGCGGAAATTCCCACCCAAACATTAATGCTTTCATGTTTTTAGTATTGAGTATGTGAGTAAAATTTTTAGTTATTAATAGTTATGTGCTTTCGGCAGTTATTAATTGTCATTTGTTGTTATTTATTAAAAATCAATATTTTGGGTTAAAATTCCGTTTTTGAAAACAATTTGTGCCGTTAGGCACTAAATGTCGGTAGAAAAATGTTGTTAGCACCTCCCTGCGTGCCGTTAGGTACGCAATATTGAAAAAACATTTATTACATCTTGTCCCTATCGGGACAAAAACGTGGATTTATCAATGTTTCTACCAACATTTAGTCCCTATCGGGACTAAAACGCTAATTTCAACCCGTGATTCGCATTATTTGCAGTGTTACAACACATAACTATTAATAACTATTAATAACTACAAATAACAATTTTATAACCTGTTTTTATTCACTGTGTTTATTGTCTTATTTTTTACTATTTTTTTTTAAAACAATTTCAAATCTACCAACTGAAAACTTTTTCTATGATAATGTGTTATGCCGAATTTTTGAATTGCTTCTCGGTGTTTTTTTGTTGGGTAGCCCTTGTTTTTTATAAAGTCGTACTGCGGAAATTCGTTGTGTATTAGCGACATATACTCATCACGGGCGGTTTTTGCAAGCACTGAAGCCGCCGCAATGGAGAGATATTTGCCATCGCCTTTTACAATGGTGTGATAGGGCATATTTTTGTATTGTTTAAATCTGTTTCCGTCAATTATCAGGTGTTCGGGGGTAATTTTGAGTTGCTCAACGGCGTTTTGCATTGCCAAGATTGATGCGTTGAGAATATTTATTTCGTCAATTATTTGCGGCTCAATGCTTGATATTGCCCATGCGAGCGCATTCTCTTTGATAATCGGCACAAGTGCATTACGCTGTTTTTCGGTAAGTTTTTTGCTGTCGTTTAGTTCTGCAGATTCAAAATTTGGCGGAAAGATTACCGCAGCGGCAAACACGGCACCCGCCAAACAGCCGCGCCCTGCCTCATCGCAGCCCGCTTCAATACAATTTTCGGTATGAAATGGCAATAAAATCATTTTTTATGCAAATATACAACTTTTTCTAATACAAAAAAAATACCTCCGAAATTTTTCAGAGGTATATTTTTGATTTACTTTGCAAAGATTAATTGGTTCTTTTCAAAATAACGGTTTCAGGAGTAGATTCACCTACTACAGTTTCATAAAGCAATTTTTTAGGACCGTCACTGCCAAGAACTTCTACAACTCCTTCGCCATAGTTTAAAGTAACTTCTGTTCCGGAAACTGTAAATGTTCCAGTAAAAGGAATAGGAACACCAACGGTGGTAATTGTAAATAAGAATGCTTCACCTGTTGGAAAACTCAGAGAGTAATCTGCGCCGTCTGAGTCGGCACCAACAAATGTGTAACCTTGAAGGTCAGCAACAGTTAAATCTCTGTTTCCACCACAAGATGTGAAAACAGCAACAGCCATAAGTGCTGCAAATGCAAATACTAAGGATTTTTTCATTTCGATAAATAATTTTAAAAGTTAATATTAATTTTTATTTATTAGCTTCTTTTGCGGCAGCAGCAGCAGCAGCTTTTGCTTGTGCAGGTGTTTGTGCCTGTTGTGCTGCTTCTTTTGCAGCAGCTTGTGTAGCAGCCTTTGCTTCTGCAGGTGTTTTCGGTGTTTCTTTCACCGGTTCTTCTTTTTTAACCTCCGGTTGAGGAGTAGGAGTAGGAGTAGCTGGTTTTACAGCCGGTTTTTTACCTGTTTTTGCAAGCGCAGCGGCTTCTGCCTCTGCGATAGAGTCCAAGCGTGCCTGCTCAAGAGCAGCCGCTTCTGCTTGTGCGATAGAGTCAGCAATACGCAATTGCTCCTCTGCTTGTGCGATAGAATCTTGACGCGCTTTCTCAGCGTCTTTCGCACTTTGTCCACAAGATGCAAGCACCATTGCGGATACTAAAATTAAACCTAATTTTTTCATTTGTTAAATAAATTTTAATGATTAATATTTTGTTAAATATTTAAAAAAACGTTTTTTTTGCGACTGCTAAATTAAATATATTTTTTGGGTTAAAAAAATATTTTTTTAGTTAAAAACATATTTTTTTTAATTGTGTAATTTGTTTATTTTCAAGGAATTATATTTTATTTCATTTTTAATTTTAATGTTTTTTCTAAAAATTAAAAAAAAATCACAAAAAATAACGTCATTTTTTTAGAAAAAAATGTGAAAATCAATAAGCAAAAAAAACTCTTAATTTTTAATTCTTAGTTCTTAACTTTTTTGTAACTTTGCATTTCAAAAAAGGTATTAGTAAATTTGTATAGATTGTCATTGCGGGCTTGACCCGCAATCGCTAAAATTTCAAGCGATTTTTTCCCTGCGGTCAAGAGTACTTCTGCTTTCGCAGGAATGACAAAATGACAATACTAAATTAACAATACTCCAAAAAATATTCAAAACATCTAATCAAAATGGGAAAAAATATTGAAAATTATTCTAAAGCCGCTACCGAACTTGAAAAAATTGTTCAAAATATTGAAAATAACACATATAATATTGATGAACTTTCGGAAAAAATAAAAGAAGCGGTTGCGCTTATCACTTTTTGCAAACAAAAACTAAAAGAGACAGACGAAGAGATAGAGAAGTTGTTGGAAAGTTTGTAAGTTTGTAGCCCCCCTTAATCCCCCCGAAGGGGGGAAACTCCCCTCCCTTTTGGGGAGGGGTTGGGGGAGGGGCTGCAATCAGCAAGAACCACCCCTGCCCCTCCAAAGGAGGGGAATTACTCACGACCGAAGGGAGTAATTACTCACGACCGAAGGGAGTAATTACTCACGACCGAAGGGAGTAATTGAAACAAAACGCAATAAAATTAAATTTTTTGAGTTATTAATATAAATATTTAAAAACCCAATGACCATAAAATAAAGATTTTGGACACGATTAAACGTCTTGATTCTTGGCTCTTGGTTCTTGGCTCTAATTTATAATATGAATTTTTCTACAAAAAAATATTGTTTCATTGTTATTGCAGCGATGATTGCTTTTTCTTGTTCCACAAAGCAAAACACTTGGGGTTCAAGGGCTTATCAAAGTTTTGCAACAAGATATAATGTGAAGTTTAATGCTCAAACGCAATTTGATGAGGGCATTAAAGCATTGAAAACCAACAATAAAGATGATTATTCCGCTCTTTTGCCAATGTTTCCTGTTGTAAATAAGGAGACAGGCGGCGCAATTTCGGGGCAAATGAACACCACAATAGAAAAATCCCGAAAAGCGATAAAACTCCATTCCATACGCGCAAAACCAACTAAAAAACCGCCAAGAATGAGCAACGAGCAGTATCAAAAATTTAGAAGTCAAGAAGAGTATAATCCGCAAATAAAACATGCCTGGCTGCTCCTTGCCAAAGCCGATTTCTACAAAGCCGATTTTATCGGTGCTGTGGGCGACCTCAACTATCTTATACGTCATTTTCCCGAAGCAACGGCGGTGGTTTGCGAGGCAAAACTCTGGCTTTCACGCGCTTATGCCGAAATGGGCTGGCTCTATGAAGCGGAAAACGAACTGCAAAACCTCAACGAAAACACTGTTCCAACATCGCTAAACGGCACTTTTGCCGCTTTCAAAGCCGATGTTTTGCTAAAACAGGAGCGTTACAAAGAGGCAATTCCGTTTTTACTCGTGGCGGTAGATAAAGAAAAGGAAAAATATTATATTGCGCGCTGGGAGTTTATTTTGGGACAACTTTATGAAATGACAGGACAGCAAAACCTTGCCGCTCAGCATTATACAAAGGCAAAACAGAAAGCGCAAAATTATGAAATGATTTTCAACGCATCTTTGCGTGCATTCGAGTCGGAAAAAGATGCGGCAAAAGCGATAAAGGGTCTGCTGAATATGGCAAAAAACAGCAACAACAAAAACTATTTAGACCAGATTTATCTTGCCGTTGGAAATCAATATCTCAAAAATGGAAACGAGCCGAAAGCCATTGAGTATTACAAACTTGCAATGGAAAAAAGTACGCGCAACGGACTTGAAAAAGCGTTGGTTGCACTTAAACTCGGCGATTTGTACTACAAAAACAGAGAATATATTTTGTCCGCACCGTGCTACGATTCGGTTGTTAAAATGATGCCGAATACGCACATTGAATATAAACGTGCAGAAAATTTGGCGGAAGTTCTCGGCGATTTAGTGCAAAACTACAATATTGTTCAACTTCAGGACTCTTTATTGAAACTTTCTGAAATGTCTGAAGCAGAGCAACTTAAAGTGGTAGAAAAAATTATTGCCGATTTAATTGTGCAGGAAAAAAAGGCGGCAAAGGACTCTGCCGACCGTGCCGCACTTGCTCTGGCAAGAGGTTTTAGCAACACACCCGGCGGCTTTGACCCTTTGCCCGGTATGGGGGGCCGAAACAATGCCGACTGGTATTTCTACAACACTTCGCTAATAAATACAGGAAAGCGTGAGTTTGAAACAAAATGGGGCAGAAGAATTTTGGAAGACAACTGGCGGAGAAGGAATAAAACTATTCAAGCACCTTTGGATACGGACTATTCGGCGGGAAATGACTCAACTTCAACAGAAGAAACAAATACGGCAGACAAACACGACCCCGCCTATTATCTTGCGCAAATTCCCAAAACAGACGAGCAGAAAAACGCTGCTCTGTCACAGATTGCAACTGCACTCTACAATATGGGCGGAATTTTCAATACCAAACTCAAAGATGATAAAAAAGCGGACGAAACATACCGCAAATTCCAATCGCGTTTTCCCGAAGATGAGCGAAAATGTGAAACATATTATTACGGCTATCAGATAAATGGACGTTTGGAAAAACCGATTGAGCAGGATAATTTCAGAGAAAAAATTTTGACCGAATTTCCGGACAGCAAATACGCAATTATGCTGCGCAACCCCGATTATGCACAAAAAATGGCTGAAATGCTTTCAGCACAGGATTCAATTTACGAGCAGACATATATTGCATATTCAAAGAGTGATTTTACCACTGTGAGACGAAATTACAATGAAATTTTGCAGAAATTCCCGCTTTCGGAACTGCTGCCGAAATTTACCTTTTTAAATGCACTTGCAATAGGAAAAACGGGAGAAAGAGACGACTTTGAAATCTCTTTGGCTGATTTGGTGGAAAAATATCCCGACAGCGATGTTGCCACAATGAGCCGCGACATATTGGCTCTGATGAGGCAGGGACGCGAGGCATCTACCGACAAAAACACAGGCACTTTGGCTGAAAGGCGCACACAGAAAACTGTCGCCGAAATTGAAACTATCAGGCAAAGTTTGGGTAATTTTGTTGCAGCCGCTGCAGAGCCGCAAAGTATTTTGATAATTCAAAATGATAATGATAAAATGTTGATTAATAATATGTTGTATGATATTGCAGCATATAATTTCAACAAATTTATGATAAAAGATTTTGATTTTGACATTAAAAAAATTGACAGAAAAGATATTTTAATTATCTCCGGAATGGAGAGTTTGGAAGAGGCAAAATGGTACAAAAATCTCCTTTTTTCTGACAATCTTTTTGTCGGCAAAGAGTACCTGCACCTGTTTAAAGTGTTGATAATATCCGAATCCAACCTCAAACTTCTTGAAGCAGGCAGAAGTTTAGACGAATATTTAAAATTTTCCGGGAAATAATCTTGTTAAAAACTCTTAACTCAAAAAAAAACGAACATCATTAAGATATTCGTCTTTTTTTTATGCTACATAAGTTGATTATCTTACAACTTCTGCCAATTTTGCACCGGCTTTGAATTTTGCTACTTTCTTCGCTGCAATTTTAATTGCTTTGCCCGTTGCTGGATTCACGCCATTGCGTGCTTCACGTTTTGCTACAGAGAATGTACCAAAACCCACCAAAGTTACACTTTCACCTTTTGCCAAAGATGCTGTTACAGCACCTTCGAATGCTTCGAGTGCTTTTTTGGAATCTACTTTGCTCAAGCCGGAATTTTCGGCAATAGCACTTACTAATTCGTTCTTGTTCATACGAAATTAAGTTTAGAATTTGTAATTAAAAAAAAATATAAATTAAGTTTGCAAATGTAATATGTTTTTTCAATATGAACAAATATTTCTGCAAAAATTTTTAATAAAAATAAAAAATATTTTTTTTTCTTGTTTTTTTCTGAAAAAGAGCGATTTTTTGAGTAATTTTGCAAAAAAATTGTCAATTATTATGTCAAAAACCGACTTTTTAAAGAATATTCCTCCCGTTACGCTCAATTTATTGATAATAAATGTGCTTTTTTTTCTTGCAACTAACCTTGTTTCTACCCATTTTGGAGTAAATTTGTACAAATTTTTGGGGTTGCACTTCATAAAATCGTCATTTTTTTACCCGTTTCAGTTAATTTCCTATATGTTTATGCACGGAAATTGGGCGCATCTTTTTTTTAATATGTTTGGTCTGTTTATGTTTGGGCGAGTACTTGAATATTATTGGGGCGGCAAAAAATTTCTGCTTTTTTACTTTATTGCGGGTATCGGTGCAGGACTGATTCAAGAAATTGTTTGGTATGTTGAATATATTTCGGTTATAAAAAATGTCAGTTATGAAAATTTATTAATGATAAAACAAGAGGGGTATGCTATTTTGAAAAATAATCAGAATTATGTTGATAAATTTCTCGGAAAATTAAACCTTTTGTTAAATGCACCAACTGTTGGTGCGTCCGGTTCGCTTTTCGGCATACTTTTTGCCTTTGGTTTTATGTTTCCGAAAGAAAAAATAATGCTAATTTTCTTGCCGATACCAATTCCTGCGCGAATATTTGTGATACTTTACGCTGTGGCAGAACTGTTTTTCGGTGTAGCAAATTTCAGTTGGGACAATATTGCCCATTTTGCACATCTCGGCGGCGCACTCTTCGGCTTGATAATGATTTTCTGGTGGCGAAAAAAAGGGAAACTGTTTAACCGACAGATTTAGTTTATAGTAGGTAGTTTATAGTTTATAGAAAGTAGTGTGTAATTGATGGTTAATTTTTTGTTATTGATAGTTATTCGTTACGCTGTTATTAATAGGGTATTGTTAATTTAGTATTGTTTTTTGTCATTTTGTCATTCCTGCGAAAGCAGAAGTACTCTTGACCGCAGGGAAAAAATCGCTTGAAATTTAAGCGATTGCGGGTCAAGCCCGCAATGACAATCTATACAAGTTTAACAATACCATTAATAGTTATTTATTGTTGTTTGCAGTTTTACAATTAATAACAACAAATAACTATAAATAACCAAATAAACTCTTAGTTCTTAACTCAATGTTAATAGAAATTGACACTCAGTCGGGCTTTTGCAACGGCGTGGTGCGTGCCATTGACAAAGCGGAACAGGAACTCGCAACAAGCGGCGGGTTGTTTTGTTTGGGCGATATTGTGCATAATTCGCAGGAGGTTGAGCGGTTGCGGAAAATAGGATTGCAAACCATTGATAATAAGCAGTTTAGAGAGTTAAAAGATGTAAAAGTGCTGTTGCGGGCGCACGGCGAACCGCCCGAAACCTACAAAATTGCAGAAAAAAACGGAATAAAAATTATTGATGCCTCGTGCCGTGTGGTGCTTGCCTTGCAGCAAAAAATAAAAAATGCGCACGAAAATTTTCCAGACGCTCAAATTGTGATTTTCGGTAAAAGCGGACACGCCGAAGTTCTCGGTTTAGAGGGGCAAATCAATTACACCGCAATAATTATTGAAAATGAAGATGATTTGGACAAAATTGATTTTTCTCGGCAAATTTTCCTTTTTTCGCAGACAACAATGCCGCTTGACGGTTTTGAAAAAATTGTTTCTGAAATAAAAAATCGTCTGCAAAAAGGGGTTGATTTCCGTTATTATGACACCATTTGCCGTCAGGTTGCAAACCGTATTCCTGAGATACGAAAATTTGCGCAAAGGTTTGATTTAGTGATATTTGTAGGCGGACAAAAAAGTTCCAACGGCAAGGTTTTGTTTGAAGTTTGCCGTTCGGTAAATAAAAATTCTCTTTTTGTCTCCTCTGTGGAAGATATTGATTTTCAACAAATTAAAAAAGCAAAATCAATCGGTATTTGCGGTGCAACCTCAACGCCCGTGTGGCTAATGGAAGAGGTAAAGGCAAAAATAGAAAAAGTGCTATAATATATCTGTATAAACTTCTTCGCCTCTCTCTTTTTCCTCCAGCACATACTGCACAATATATCCTCTATGCGGCTTATAATCAAACACTTCGCAGAAAATTGTGTCGCCGTTTTTGTGATGAAATATAATATTCCGCTCGCCTTTGCGCTTTCTGATGGTGGCTTTGTATTTGTCTTCAACAAGCATTGTCAGCGTGTCGGCAATGATATAGACCGATACAGGCACAATTTTTCCCACATATCTGTTATATGCCTCAAAATATTCCTCTTCCCAAAACTCCAATGCGTGTTCAATGCCTGATACATTGTAAGTTACGGACAGAATATCGCCGACCTCGCACTTTTCAAAATTTTGCAGAGAAACAAAATGGTCTTTGTTGATTTTACCTATTATTGAGCCGTGTTCCCAATTAAAATGCCCGCCAATATCAACAAAAACGCCGTTAGCAAATTTTTTAACCACAATTCCCTTGTATTTAACATCGTTTTGCACCAAATCGGCGCGTCCAATATATTTTTCCAAAATAAGCGAACCCCAATTGTTTATATGGTCAATGTTGTCGTGATAAATGTGCTTAACGGCAAAGCCCTTTTGCGCATCGTAAGCGACAATTTCGCACTCTATTGTATCTTCGTCTTTGAGTTGTAAAATAATATGTTCGGTAATTTTATCGGCACAAAAGGCGTCAAATTTATCTTCAATAAAAAGTTTGAAAACTGCACCGACTTTACACACCTGCACCGATGCCCGCGAGCTGACATATTTTTTGCAAATATCATAAAATTTGCTATTTACAAAGTCCGTTCCGCGCTGACTTTTGCCCCAAAAATAGACATCTATTGCTTTCCCCTCTTTGTAGTTTTCTTTATCAGCATCAGAGGAATTTTTCGATTTGTTCAAAAAGCCCATTATTGCGCCGTATTTCCACGCAAAATGTCCGCCGACATCAATGAAGCAGCCATTTTCTGTAACTTTCAGTATAATTCCTTTAAGTTTTACATCTTTTTGTAATTGAAATTCTCTAAATCTATGCACAGTGGCATCAACAAAAATTTTAAATTTACCCTCTTCAATCTGCTCTGCCGATACAATTTTGCAGTCAAAAACACGGTTTCTCAAAGAATTTTTGATTGTAATCCAAAAGGCATTGTTTGGGTATTGCCAGGGTGTGAGTTGAAACGGCAAATATGCGTACAAATCTTCCACTTTTACCATCAACCCCTTCTCTTTTACATCAACAACTTTACATCTTGTAACCTCATCTTTTTCTTTAATGATGTTGATAATTTTAAACGATTCTGCTCTCCAATCGTATTCTGCTTGGGGGGGTTCGTCAATTTCTTCTGTATTTTTCTTTAACAAATTAAACAGTTTCATAATTGATAATTTTTTATTCAAAAATAAAATACAAAATTACAATAAATTATCAATAAAACGAACTAATTTTTGTGTAAATTTTTCAAATTTAAAAACTTGTTTTAAATCCAACAGAAAATCGCCAATATCTAATATCTGATTATTTACAAAAACACGCACCGCTTTTTTGCGGTGCGTGTTTTTAGAAAAAATTGCAAACTCATTAAGGCAGTTTTTTTATTGATGCAATTTCAATACTGTAATACCCTTTATAAAGTTTTACTTCGCCTGTTACTTCAACCTCATCTCCTTCAAAATATTCGATGTCATTAATAATTATTTTTTCGTGAGACCAAAATCCACCAGAATTAATTGTTTTTATAACATAATTTTTAGAAGTTGTTTCTAACCAAAACACTACACCCGGCACGCAGGGCAATCTTGAAGGCGGACAAGGGTTTGCATCCACAATAATTTTACCGACAAGCGTTTGGACTCCAAGAGAAATTTCTTTGTCTTTACACGAATTGCAGAAAAACAAAGCCACAAGCAAGATAGATATAAATTTTGTTGCTTTCATAATTTAAGGCAGTTTTTTTATCGTTTCTATTTCAATACTAAAATATTCCTCATAAAATTGATTTTGCCATACTTTTACCTCACCTATTACTTCAACCTCGTCATCAACAAGATATTCGATATCTTCAACGATTATTTTCTCTTCCCTAATCCAATAAGAATCAATTGATATAACATAATTGTCAGATGTTGTTTCTAACCATAATACAGCGAAAGGAAGACAAGGAAAATCAGAAGGAGGACAAGGATTCCCTTTAACAATGATTTTACCAACAAGTGTTTGTTCGCCAAGTGTAATAGGATATTCTTTTTCCTCAGGACGATTACCATTGCACGAACTACCGCAGAATAATAAAACTGCGAAAATAATAGATAAAAATTTTGTTGTTTTCATAAAATTTATTTATTGACAATTAGACATACAACCTTCATTTCTGTAAAATTTATTGCGCTTTTTTATAAATAAACACAGCATCATATTCAACTGTTGTGCCGATTGGATTTTCTGCGCCAAGCGTGCGGAATGTGAAAATATTTTGTCCTTCTCCAGTTGAATTAGTAAAGTTATCACTATAAACCAAACCCTGATTTGCAAAATAGGTCATCGGAATATCAAAGTGGTACCATTCGCCGTCTGGTTGGAATGTAGTTGTAACACTTGGGGTATCCCAGCGTGTACATTGAGCATAAGATGTTTTATTAATGTAAGAGTTTGTGCCTTTGCCAATAACCACCGATGGTTGCGGGTCTTCAACGCCAAAAGCATTAAGTTCAAAAATTGTGTTGCAATTTGGTTGCACTGACTTGTAAGCAATATGCAAGTAGTAGTTGTTAATGTCATCTGAAATTGCTTTCATAGAATTAACCAAAGCGGCATCATAACAAGTGTACGTTGCATTTGCTCCTTCTTTTGTTTTTTCAAACTTCATCCATCCTTCAGGCAAACCAAAAGAGTTTACGCCCATTGTTTGTATCTCCATATAACTATCTTCCCAAATCCAAAGGCGGTTTGTATATACCTCCTCTTTTGGCGAAAAATCAGCAACGATTTTGCTATTAATTTTAGCGCGTGTGCTCTCACTTATAAAAATTACATAGTAATTAGTGCCATTTAATGGCGGCGGCGGCTTTGGAAAACCATAAACATTAACAGAACAAGTGGCTGTCTTATTATTGCTTGTTGTTGCGGTAATAACAGCATTTCCCTCCGAAATGCCAGTAACTGTGCCGCTATTACTAACAACTGCAATATAAGGGTCAGAACTGCTCCAAGTTATATCTTGGTTAGTTGCATTGCTTGGAAAAATGGTAGCAACAAGATTGTAACTATGCGCAATATCAATACAAATTGATGCTTTGTTCAATTCAATATATTCAACTTCCACTTCGGGGATGGTCTGCCCGCAACCAAAAAACATTGTTGCAGTTAACAGTAAACAGAAAAAAGATAGATTTTTCATTTTTGTATATATTTAAAAGGTTATTTTTCTCCACAATCGTTCATATCAACTTTAAAAATACCTCCTAATTCCACTTTAAATCCGGGATTAAGAGTAACTTTGTTTCCTGCTTCAAAAGTAACATTATCTGTACTTTTAACAATAACTGTGCCGGTTGTCTGTATGTTGTTGGAAGCATTAGTTAACACAGGAAGATTACTTGTATTTGAATAGGTAATATTGTTATTATCACAAAACCTGACATCAAAACTTAATGTGCCGTTTGGGTTTTCTCGAATGTTTTTTATAAATATATTTGCATTATCTCCGTCTGGTGCGGTAAAACAGTGCGGGTTTGTGTTGTTGCCAAACATCGTTCTATTTTCATTATCAGAAAAATGAGCAAGAGTCACGTTACCTTCATTTTGAAGTGTACCATTTGGTCTAAAAATATAAACTTCATCTTTTTTCTTTCCGCCATATCCTTCTCCAAATCTATTTCCATTAGGAAAATAACTTTCATCTATTCTATAAATAATTAATCCGCTGCCGGGTATGTTGCTTTCAAATACACTGCTCATTTTTTTTCTGTATTCAAGCACAATATACTGAGAAGAACCTTTAATAGATATTTTATAACAATTATTTGTAGAAGATGTTAATGGCTGTAATGTATATGTGCCCGATGTTGTAATTTTGGTAATAGATGAAATCCATACACCATATTTATGTTTAATATACGCTCCCATGTGCTGTGGCGGATTTAAATAACTTGCCATTAAATCCCAATTGCCGACAGGCGTTCCACCATCATAGTTGCAATGATACAAATCAGGTGCGCCAAGAGTATGAAACATTTCGTGACATAATACCTGATTCCCATAAGCCCCAATATAATATAATAAATCAAATTCTGATTGAAGAGTATAATTACCAACTTTTATTCCATTAATATAACTATTATATCCAATAATGTAGTTTGCATTAGCAAGGGTGCCTTTATGAGGGTGTAAATAATCTACTCCACTATACCCTCTTATAATAAAACATACATTATCAACGAGCGTATCATTATTAAAATCTAAATTTAAAGAAGATGGTATTTGGTTTTTTACAGATTCTATTGCATTAGTCAGTAATGTAAGTCCTCTGTATATTGATGGTTCCCAAGGTTGATAACCATCTGGATTCGTTACTGCATTATATGGCTGATAATATCCTCTATTAAATTCATCTTTATACGATAAAATAGTCGTACCATCATTTTGGGGATAAAAATATGATACAATATCTAACTTATTATAAGAAACCTCTCTAAAATAATTTCTCATAGAGTTATCTCCACTTACCGTACTGTTAAACAAAGATGCAAAAGAGTTTTGAAACACAGCTTGATAATTGCCTTGTGCTACAGAAAAATCAGGTTCGCCTGCAAAACGAATGTATATCACAATGTTATTAAGAGCTCCGGTATTGCTTCTCGTTTGGGTGCCGCTTGCATTTTGTTCTGCTGCAGCACGCAGATTGTTCTGATATAGAGGACTACTGTTTACTATTTCTCTAATCTTTTCTCCCGAAATATTAACACGCGGCTGAAGATTTACAGATGTAGGCGAGACAGTGCCAACAATATAATTTGAACAGACCAAACTGTCATTATCAAGTATTGCATAGTGATAATATCCGCTTGTTGGGTTTTGTACTATTGTATAACCAAGCGAGTCGTGAACCCAGTTGTAAAATTCATCTCCTGTTGCAAAACAATTTATAACAGTACCATCGGGTTGCGTTAATGTTATCGGAACATTTGTCAAATATGCTCCGTAACTATAAACATTAAAAAGAATGCTTATTATCAAAAAATATAACTTTTTCATAATGCTTATTTTGTTAAAATCATTCTCTTAGTATCAATAAGTTGATTGTCTGCAATCAAAGAGTAGAGATACATTCCTGCACCGTATTGGTTCCCGTTTACAACAAAACTACCACTTCCGCGCTGTGTAATAACATTTTGCGAAAGTTGCTTTCCGTTCATATCATACACACAAAGCATAGCGTTTGTTACACTTTGGGGCAGGTAAAAAGCAATTTCTGTGTTTTCGTTAAAAGGATTAGGCGTGTTTTGGTATAACGCTGCTACGGTTTCGCTTGTTGTTTCCTGCGGTTTTGCAGGCGCATTTTGTTGAGAAACAGGCGTACTATTAACTCTTTTAAGTTCGTCTATTTCTGCTTTTAGTTCTTTAACAGACGAAATCAAAAGAGGAATAATACCGATATAATCAACGCTTAAATAACCATCGCCGTCTTCATACACCAAATCAGGATAAATTTCCCGCAACTCTTGAGCAATCAAGCCATAATGCTTTTTTTGGAAAAGTTGGGAACTTTCATCAAACATACCCAATTGCACACGACTTCCCGTTGAATCTGTGTATTCAGTATAACGCTGTTTTAAATTATACCCAACAGGATTAAGACGAAACAATTTGTTCGTTTCTGATTGTCGCAAGTCCGCTATGTTTTGCTTATAGCGAAAATCAGAAGTTAAAAGCATTCCATTTGCTGTAAGATGTGTTGTAATTTCTACATCACCAGCAAAATAACCTGCGTATTTTTGAGAAAAGGTTTTCCCAAATAAAAACTGCCAATTGCCAGCTATTCCTGCGATGCCTGCACCATTTGAAGTATTAGGTCCGTCTGTATAGTTCAAACTGCCCAATACCCCAATATTTCGTCCATATTCATTACGACCAGCAGTTTCTCCCCAAAGTCCAAAAGCACAAAGAGAACCGGTTGTTGCAGATGCTGAGGAGTTGCCTTTTACACCTACAATATAAGCAGGTGGCATAGCGTTTACTGCAGAGGTATTATAAACTTGAATACCTTTAATTAGAGAGGTATTCACTGTAAATTGAGCATCTGGGGTATATGTGGGATTTATCACAACTTTACCGTCAGATTGCACTTCCAATTGTGCGGAAACAGTCATCGCACAAATGAAAAAAATGTTGATAAGAAATAATTTTCTCATGATTATTTGTAGCAATTACCCTTGCAATCGGGGACAAAATTAATAATAAAATTTAATACTGCAAAGGTTTTAACAAAATTTCATATTTGCAAATATTTTTGCAGTAAATTTTACCTGATTATCAAGTAGTTTTTACTTACTTTTTGGGTGTTTTTTACTTGCAATCAAATCATCAAGCATATCCGCTATTGGTCTTACAAGATTATCCTGTAAAACACAGCAGATTCTTGCCAATAAATCAAATTGAATACTTGACTATTCAAGTTGTTTTGCGAGGTTGCTTCTGTCGCAGCCGAGTTTTGTTGCGAGCCAGTTTAACGAGCGGTCGTGTTCGGTCAGTGTTTGCATAACCAGATTGCCGATGTGCATTTTGTTGTTTTCCATAAATATGAGTTTGATATTGCCATAACAGAGGTCTTAGCTACCCGAAAAAACTACAAATCAAACCCACGCCGAAGCGTGTAAAAAAAATGTTTTTTCAGGAAATTGCTAAGTTTCTGTTATGAAAAATTAAACACTTTTTTAATATTCCGCAAAATTACAAAAAAGTTAATAATTAAGAGTTAAAGATTAAAATTTTTTTATAATTTTGCAAAAAAATCTAAAATCTAAAATCATATATGAATACAATTTTAAACGCACATTGGGGAATTGTTGTAAATTCTCGTGCAGGAACACGGGTGCTGGGCAAAAACTACTCGAAAATTGACAGTTTTTTAAAGAAAATGAACATCAATTTTACCAAAGTATTAACCGAATATCAGGGACACGCTATTGAAATTGCAAAAAAATTGGTTGAAAAAGGTATCCGACATCTTTTTCTTATCGGCGGGGACGGCACGCTCAACGAAGTGGTAAATGGCATTTATACATCAAACATCGTTGATAAAGAGCAGGTTACGATTACCGTAATTCCATACGGCTCAGGCAACGACTGGGCAAGATATTGGAAACTGTCAAAGAAAATCAGTAAACTGCAACTGCTTTTTACCAACGAAAAAATTATAAATGTTGATATTGGCAAATTTTCTTGCAAAATTTCAGAAAACCAAACCTACGAGCGTTTTTTTCTTAATGCTGCGGGCTTTGGCTTTGACGGTCAGGTAGTTAAGACCACCAACAAGATGAAGAAATTTTGGGGCAATTCGTCTGCCTACTATATTGCGATGCTGTCGGCGGTGTTTATCACGCCTTCGCAAAAGATGATTTTGCGAGGAGACAGAGAGATT
>Ga0209628_10001168_pt1 | contig 16738 bp, 3 predicted proteins | sample TergutCu122P4_FD_187285 | JGI IMG/M metagenome (GOLD analysis project Ga0209628, IMG submission 187285) | Cubitermes ugandensis P4 segment gut microbial communities from Kakamega Forest, Kenya - Cu122 P4 (SPAdes) (version 2) | ecosystem: Host-associated > Arthropoda: Insects > Digestive system >...
GGTATAGAAACCTGACGATGGCCATTATAGGCCGAAACATGTAGTTTCATTATTAGAATATAACATCTTTCTAACTAGTTGTGTTGATTGACTACACTTTCCTCCCTCTCATTAGTTACACACACAATGGGGATGACATACCTTGAAGTTACTATACATGTTTTATTAAGGAGTATATTACACATTCACTATGTATGACTTCATAAATGCAAAACTGCTAAACCTTATCACACTTTCATGAGACTTGAAGTTTCTAGAATGTATAAAAGAAACCATAAACAAGTAAGAATGATTCACACAAACATAAAACACAAATTGCATAAAATATGAGAAGTAATAATGCATACATTTAACATGTGAAATTGTAATCACAGATTAAACTTGGTCCCCCAGAAGGGTTATCTTAATTTAAATATAAACTGTATTAAACAAAACCAGCAGAATCTCAAACTCCACTCCTTCCTATCATGCAAACTTAGTACCTTCCTTTGCCTTTGAGTAAATTTTTGAATTTAAATTTGTACCATATGATTTGTCAGAAGCCAGGGTATTGTGGCTGGTACGGTGACCAGACTACAGGCTAGAAAACCAGTTTCTGGCAGAGACAAGAGATTTTTCTCTTCTCTGAAGTGTCCAGACTGGATCTGGCCTCCAGAGACTCCCATTCAGTACATATAAGAGGCTCTTTCCCAGGAGGAAAAATGGCCATTATGGATGGATCTGGCCCCCAACCTCCATCTAGTGTAAGGTTCAAAATTGAATGGAGCTTCAGCTCCACTCCTCCATACCATATTCATGATGTGCAGAGCCAACTTTATTTTACTTTGCCTCTATTTTGCTAACATTTGTATGTAATATTGATCTTTGATATTAATCTGTAAACAGAGAATTTTTATTGATGTAAGTAAACAGAAAAGCTAATTAATTGTGGTCGACAAAGTTTTGATTTTCAAAGAGGCCTTGGTTTTTGTAGCAGTGTTTCAGTGTATATGGTGGCCAACTGGTAAGCAGACATGTTGACTGTTGTATTACTTATTGGATTATAAAATAGGCCATATATTTTTAGTGCCAGAACTGAACACCCAGAATATACACACACACAAAATCTTGTTAATTCTCAAAGTAATTTGGATTACCTCATTTTCAGATTTAAACATAATCCTGCTACTGTTGATATCAAGTTCTGCCCCTGTCAAGAGACAACTGCATGTACACTAACCACAGAGACAAGAATTGTGAACATGAAGGTAACTAAATCAGTGGTGGCACATATCTTTCAACTACAAGGGCCAAAAGAATAAATTCTAAATCCTGTCCAATAGTAACTGATATAAAAAAAAAACACAATGAATATTCAGAATCACAATTCAAAATTACATTTAGTAGAGGTGTGAGAAGCACAATATTCAACACATTTTTTTGTTAAGTTATTTCATACTCCTGAACTTATGTCTAACTTCATGCCTTAAGTACAGGAAACCTGTGTCCTCTAAGACAGTTAAAGGACAAACCTGTATTTTAACACATCTATTCTCACATTCAAGGTTGGCCACTTACTGGCACTCTGTTGAAGCTACCACTCCACCCTACTGTAAAACACTATAACAAGACAGAGTTTCTTGCAAAACACATTTTGGGTACACAATTTGTTCCTCTGCTACTAGATGAAGCAAGTGATTTTTGGAAGTATGTACAATAATCTGCTAGTAATTTCTTAGGAGTGAAATATTCTAAATGGCACATCTAGTGCTAAAAATGGCTAGGCTGGATGATAGACTAGCTGCATAGTTGCTGACAGTTACTCTTATGTGAACAATGAAGACAATTTGAAGCAATTAAGAGAAATCACTGACAGGCAGATGAAAAACAACTGTTTATACACAACACAGATTCACACTTGTATTTATTACAAGAGATGATATTAATTTTAAAACTGTTTTTTATGACTTGTGTTTTAACAGGTATTTATTACAACCACTAAGTGACAGTATTACCTAAAATATATTACGCCTGTATCACAACATTTTTTAAAGTTTGCATATACGCTTCATCTGGTTTAAAGCATCATAACACATAGCTGATTTTTAATGCAACAATGTTATATTTGAAAAATATATTTTGTAATACAGCAAACACAAGGTCTAAATTACATAAAGTGACATTAATTATAAGGAACAAGTGCACTGGACTAGGTGCACTGTACATTCCCTAGCTTTTATACTGTTTATTCCCCAGCCGCACAACTTCCCACAATCTACTCATACTGAAACTAGGGACTGGACAATGAAATTCAGTAAATATTCAAAAAATAACTCAACTGGTAATAATTTCAGCCTTCATACATCAATGGCATTACTCAATAAAAATTTCAGTGTCTTTCCAAATGTGATAGAGAAGATTACGATATGTTTCAAATATTACACCTCTACTACACTGAAAATGCACTTACAAATTACACATAGAAGTCAAGTTTGATTCTGGACCAATATTACTACACTGATTAATTAAATTTTTATGGACTTTTTAATGATCGTCCTGTCTCTAGTTGGAAAGTGTTTTGAGCATCTGAACCCTCTCAGTCAGGAGATATCACAGTCTCAATTAAGTCTCTGCTCCTATATCTGTAGGTCACACAGGATCATTTAATAATGCAGTCTCATCTGTCTTTTTACTTGACACTGGCGTTAATTTATTAAGTTCAGCACAAAGTGATTCATATGCTCTCTGCAGGGGCTTCGTGTTATTATGAGTCTTCAGATGAGCCTTAATTTCCTGTAAAAAGGCCACAAAAGAATTACATTGTTACTAACCAACCTTTATTATATTAACTCTTCAAATCCTCTGAGGGAATCAGTACAACATTTTTGTAATGAGTCGTAGTCTGGTGAGGTGAGATGACAACTGTTAAATAAAATATGAATAATCAACGTCCAATCGTACACAAAATAAAGCCTAAAATTATATAACTATAGATAGAGACCGAAGGATGGATTTTAATTTTTTTAACTAGAGATAAAAATGACCAATGTACAATATACATACCAGCTGCATGGCCTTTTATTTTCAAACAACAATCTTTATACATTTGTTTCTGAGCAAGCAATAAGACCATGTTGACAGGAGAAGTGGTATGCAGTATCTAGGACAAGGTCAGTAAGAACTGATAGCCTCATCTTATTACACATTTCTGATCTATCAACACAATTAAATGTTCATACACTTACATGTTAAAAAAGAAAAAAAGACATCCAACCTATGGAAGAAATTGGCAACATTAAAGAAACCTACTAAAGTGGTGGCTATTACTTCCCCACAGTTGATATCAGAAAGATTCTAGCCACCAAGTCTAGAATTTTGCCCATCACATTTTACTTTATGGAAGTTTTAACCTTTTGAAGATTACAAAAAAAGGGAAAAGTTCTTTTCTATCCATTGGTCCCCAATCTTTGAGACAGCATTTGCCCATTTGTCCTTCAGGTAAAAGCTATATAGATGAAGATAAGCATGGAACATTGGTGTAATGAATTTACAACTCACATATATCTTATACAAAGATGTGGTTCATATCTCCCAGAGAATACAGTGCTTCTAACAGGACGGCCTGGTTGATTGGTGTACAGCAAAACGAATGCTGCATACTGTAAGAACCAATTGGAATTGAAAAATACATTGCCTGGGGAAAATGCAATATTTAATGTTAAGCCTGGCAGCATCCACAGTATCTACAGAGCTTCAGAAGGTTAAGATCAGTGTGTTAAAATTGAGATACAGAATGTAATTCAGCATGCATCAGACATAATATCACCACATTATAATAAATGCAAAGTAATGTGACTTATTGTGTAGATTTAAGTTTCAAAAGTAATAACCACCACTTTCAACATCTTTACCACCAGGTTCTTCCATGGATGATGTCCCTTTTTGAGCATACCATATTATGAGGAATACTCAAGCAACAAGTATCATAACCTCATACCGTTAATATACGTTTCTTCTTAATCCAAAAATGTGTGCGTATAACATCCTCAAACCCAGAGCATGGCTTTCTGAGCTGGGCAACCATGGCATGGACTACTGTTTGGAGCAGCACTTCCTCATTGTAGGACTGGCTGCAGCGTTTCCCTTTGGCTGTTCCTAGCAGAATCTCATACCCTGGTTCATTGAAATATGGCTCTGGGACCAGGATCAAGCTTTGTATGGAAACAAGGACCTGTAACATGAGACATAAACCCATGAAGTCTATAGTCTGCATGCTATGGCAGAACTCGACTATTTCCACCAAATGACACAAACGGTGAAGGTTTGCCCTTTTGTGTCTGCCATGAAGGGATATGGCAGAGTGGAGCCATGGCTCCACTAATTCTTTATCCCAGTACTAGCCACGGGTTAGTGGTCAGGTTCATACCCAGCCACTTAACCCCCAGCACCAATTAAATTACCCTCCTACCTATGCACAAATGTCACAATTGGTCTTATCCCTTCAGGTTTCTGAGACTAACATTCTGCATGCATTTCTCATTTTTCGCATACATGCTTTGTCCCACCCAACTCATTCTCCTTCATTTGATAACCCTAATAATATGTGGCAAAGTGTACCAGTTATGAAGCTTCTCAAAGTGCAAGAAAGTATTTCTTTAATATGCAATTCATGTAAGAATGATTTGAAAATATGTTTTAATATGTACTGTTATAGCAAATATATATGGCAAACCGGAACAATCACAGCACAGCCCAACATATGAACAGTTCCTAAAACTGCTTATGTGTACACTCGTACATTGCCAGTCCCAGTGGCCCCGCGGTCTAAGGAGTAGGTCTACGGCCACTCGCCTGCTGAGATTGTGGGTTCAAATCCCACCAGAGGCATGGATGTTTGTCTGTTGTGAGTGTTGTGTGTTGTCAGGTAGAGGTCTCTGCGACGGATTGAACACTCATCCAGAGGAGTGCTACCGACTGTGGTGCGTCGTTGTATGTGATCTAGAAACCTCAAAAATGAGGAGGCTACAGCCTGCTATGGGGCCGTGGAAAATACAACCAGAGGGATGTAACGCCAAAAAAACAAAAACAAAACACTCCTACATTAACAACAGACTTAGGAAGACCCAGAACTAGAAGGGAAACCTATTCAGCTTTGGAAATGGCTATTAGGCACCTACTTTCTGTGCATGATGAAAGATGAATACATCAGAAATTAGGTTTGTCTGAAATTACTGCTGTTTGTTTCAACACTTAACCTGCAACAGGGTTGAAGTCTCATGCCAGTGCTCCCCTTGCAAGCCCACAAATGTGTCCAAAAGAGACAGGCACACCCTGCCAGATGAGTAGAGGTTGGGATTGAAGCGGACCTGACCCCGGCCTGTGGTGCAGAAGTGCACTAGTGGTGGTGATTTTGGATACAGTGGTGGAAAAAAAATGTCGAACTGGAAGCAACCACCAGAGTAAGGTGTCCCTTCTGGTCTGTAAGTAGAGAAGAATGAATATGTCACTGGAAATATGCACTTCCACATCCAACTACTGCAAAGGAGGCAAGAATTACTTCACACTAGCTCATTTTACCTGCATATATTATATGTGCACATCAATTTTTCCTGCAAATGGACTCATGATCTTCAAATTTGATGTGATTTTGACCGTGCACCGTCGTTAATATGTGGAAATAAAATGCCAACTAGATGTTGCATCTAGTTGGCATTTTATTTCCACATTCATGATCTTCAGTTTTTAATACACCATCAATGCAAACAAGACATCATAATAACCAATGCCTCATGTATCACTGCACAGAACTGATACAAACTGATAGTGCAATACATGTATATGTGTACTCTCATAAAGGGCAATAATTTCCATGGTAATGGAATGCATGAACATTGTTCCTTTCCACGTGCATTTATGAAAATCTTCCCTGATACAAACGGTACTCATGTGACTAAATGGCCCTACCATTCCCATAACATATCTAGCACAAACATCCCACTTTTCACACACCACCTTGTCTCACGCTGTCATGCATATGCTTACCACCATTAAAACGTAAGCACTGATGTTATCATGCAAGTACAGTTTGGTGCATAAACCAATTGAAGCCAGTTTCTATTATTTCAGGTTATAACTTCCAGGGATTAGTGAAGATGGGGAAAGAAGCAGTCATGGCCCAATTTGAAATACTATCCTAGCATTTTCCTGGAGGGACTGAAAAAAACCACAGAATTTGTAACAGGTTAGCAAGTCTTGAAGCCAATGTTTTAATTTGGGACCTTTAGAATACAGGGAGTCCCCAACTTCCAGACATAATTCGTTCCTGAAAATGTGTGGAAAAGTTGAAATGTATGAAAGTCAAGCAACAGGCTTATATGTTATAAGGAGAGTTCTGTTCCCATTTCCACCAAAAGTGTCAGATGCAGCACAAAATATAAACAATACAAATACATTTTCTAAAGTTCTTTCTTGCCTCAAATTCTAGTTATCTCATGTACCTTCTCTGCCATTTGGTGACAAAAAATACAGTAGAGGATAAGGTGTAGGTAAGGAAGTCAAACACAACTAGTATTTATTAACTATAATGTCAACAGAACAACATGTTTCCCATGAGTAACTTGCATACCAGCGAGACACCCCTACCTGGTTCTCCGAGCTACGGACTTTACTAGTTTTTTCTATGTAATCTTGATTTTCTATGTATATTGACACTGCCAGATGATGGGATCTCAACATCAAACTACCCTTTTCCATAGATTATATTGAAATCTTAAAGCTAGCAATCGTAGAACCTGATGATTGCCTCTGTATAGGCCGAAACATGTTGTTCAGTTGAAATAGTTAATAAATACTAGTTGTGTTTGACTTCCTTACCTACACCTTATGTTACATACACAATGGGGATGCCTCAACTCAAGTTTACAGTAGAGGACTCAGTTTTACAGCCGTAGACACTATCAAAATGTCAGGGGCATGTGCAGGAGAATAGGCAGAACAATTCTTATTACTGCTGTGAGAACAAGTAGGAATGGTGGGATATGCTATTTGAAAAAAATTCTTGCAGAAACAAATAAACTCTACTGTATGAACACAGATAATAATGTTGTGGAGATGATGCAGAGGCTGAAGCATTGGCTCAGTTAACAGATTGTGGCACTGTGTGATAGCTTGAAATATTTGTTTGTTAGCTGTGTATGCAAGTCCAAATTTTGCATACAAAAGATGGATTAGGGATGAGAATTTATAATGTATGAAAGTATGGGCTGTACAGAATCAAAAGGCTGGAAGTTGAGGACTGCGTGCACAAAGTAGATATGTATAACCATGATATATTTATCTGGATGATAAAGGTGGATGTGGTGTGAGCAGTGTTTGATTGGGTCTGATGAAGCTGCCTGGCTGATCAACATATACTCCTATAACATGATATTGGGATGATGTAACTAGTCATCTTAATTTTTATTGCCTCTTCCCTGATGATACAGTCCATAAGTCCTTATCTCTTCACTAATATGCTGGTTCCATGTGAATGGATACACTGGCCCAACATTAAGAGCCTGCTCCCTCACTAAATCAAGGAAACCAATCAGTCATGCAATGAAACGCAATGAAGACCAACTCAGATAATAAAGATATGAGCCTTCTGCTTGAATTTCCCTTCTTGGTGTCTCAGTCCTTCTTTCTGTTCTTCAGTTCCTTGTGCCTCAGTCATTGTTTCTGTTATTGTGTTCCCTGTGCATCAGTCCTTGTTCCTGTTCTCCCAATATCTGCTCATTCTTTGTTCCTGTTCTTCTATTCCTGAGGTTCTACAACCCACAATTTCTGGCCCTTCCATCATATGGAATAAGCAATACTACTGGAGATCAAATCACAGTTACTTCCTCTAGCTGTTAACTTCACAAAACAGATATCACATCGAATGTACCTCAACGACAAGTGCTCAGCAAAAATTAAGATGTACACCTACCTATGCATTCAACTTACCCGATAATAAGTGCTCTTAGTAAGGTGCATTTTGCATCATCCTATGAGAGAGAACAACACTAAAATTAGTACTATTTGCATAAAAATCATTATTATATATGTATACATTTCCATAAAACAAATATTCATTAACAAACAATATACCGTATTTCCTGGCCCATAAGACGCACCGTGATTTTTTTTGTTAGAAATTTTAGAAAAAAATAATGATGAATGTATTTTAATTTTAGTAATTTAATGGAAGAAAACAGGATTGTTACACACCAAAATTAACAACCACAATATAATTTATTCATCACAGAAACCCAGAAAACCGTTGTCACTGCCACTAAAATAATCTTCATGGTTGTTTTCACTATCTCAAGATAAAGATGTTGTATAATAGATGTACGGGCATTTATAAGTTTGGAAATAATACTTACCCTCGGCACATAAGATGCAGGTCGAATTTAGGCCACATTTTTCGGGAAAAAAAGTGTGCCTTATGGGCCGGGAAATATGGTACTCTACTTGTAATGTGAGGTCTATATTCTCACAGTGGTGTTGCTGAAGATGAAAGTTTCCTGGATTGTTACACCATGTCAGCTGGTAGTTACTGATATTCCAAAGAATCATGATGTCTTTATATTTAGGGTCAAGCAATTTACACTTGTCTTGGGCTGCTTAACCCTGAAGATAAGGCAATATGATTCTTTGAAACACAAGTATTTACCAGTTCACACAATGTAACAGTACAAAATAAATTAATCTGATTCAATATATTGTAATTTACAGATATGAAAGAAATATTTACTGAGTGCTATGTCGCGTGACTTACAAGAAATGTCTAAGCAGAAAACATTACTACAAGGGTTTTGAAAATCCATTTGACACCCACCTAGGGAAATATGATGATAATTATCATCATATGCTACACATTAAATATAATTAATGTGTAGCACAAACAATAAAAAAAATAAAAAAATTTTAAACTAAACTTTACTTGCCATTTTCAAAAGCTATCACACAAATATGCAACTATGTCCTATTATTTGAATTAAACTTAATATTTTTATTTTTGATACATTCTTTAGGGGTGCTGCCAGTAATTTTCTTTGTTGACAAGTGAGTGTGGAAGGAATTTTCAAATCCCTGGTCATCAGACAATCAGGCCATCTAAAAAATGTGACTTACTGTACGAATGAAAATAGCCGATCCTATATCAAGGGGCAGAGAGGTTGACAAGGCAGCCATTTCTTGTGCAATCCTTATCATCTGTGCAGAATTTGGTGGGAGAGCCTTTTTAAAATGGGTGCTGAAGTGATGTGCACTTGCACCTTCCACTAAAATAAACAGGCAACTGAAACAGTCTCAGGAGGCAATTTATACATATTGGTTGTCACTGTGATCCTTGCATCCATGAGTAATAAGATGGAGAAAATAAATTAAAATTACATAAAAAATGAATTACCACAAAAGCAATGTAGCTAATTTTAATGACGTAGAGGTTCAAATCATACAGCATAACATCATAAAAAATTAGATGAGAATGAAAAACCAACCCTTTAGTAAACTTTGGGTTTGGTTTGTACATCCCATTGTAAAACATATAAACTAAAGATAAAGGAATACACCATCAATCACAATTCAATTTTTATGATTATTATATCATTTTATACACTACATGTTTTGGCCTTATGTGGCCATCAACACACATATAAAATGACAAAACACTTTCAGAAAGTATAATTGTAACAGCAATTTTTGATGGCAATGGAAGAATAAGATATTATTCTTTACTGTGGAAATAGGATTTGTAAAGGTAAAGGTTCCTAAATTTTTGATACGGGCATTGTTAAGGCATTTAGAAATGTTATATTTACAATATAACTTTTCTAAATGCCTTTTATACTTTTCTTATTCCATTACCGAAATTATCCTTCCTCAACACGTTTCGTCATTTTATTTACCCGAAGATGGCTATAAATGGCCAAAACATGTAGCATGTAACATATTACAATAACCATACAAATACAGTTGCGATAAGCGGTATATTCCTTTCTCTTTGGTTCAAGCCTTTAGTATTGCAAAATGTGAACTATAAAGTGTTAATACAGTATTTTAATTATCCGTCAATAAACACAACAAATATCATAAAATATGACAATGTTTAGTTATTATTGTCACATTTTATGATATTTGTTGTGTTTATTGATGGATAATTAAAGTACTGTATTGATATAACACAAAGTAATGGCTCCTATTAAAAATATAAAGTGTTAATTAGTCACAAAGGGGTGTGCAGTATACACAAATTGCACCCTATTCTGTGGTATTCTCCTTTACCTATTTAAACTGAAAGAATAAAACACTGATCAGCAGCTGCAAGTCCAGACTATCTACTTAGCTTCTGATAACTACCAATAAACTTCCTACCACAAAGTGTTCTTGGCTCCAATGCCAGAAGCAAAGATAAACATATACAGCAAACAACTATCCCACAAAGTCAGTCTACAAGCAATAAACAAAACTGAAGCATGTGTAGAATCACTGCACATTCAATTATTACTGACATCAAACATATGTAATAATGTCATTATGAAGCAGTAAACACTTACCCTCAATGTCACAACTCAAGAACTGCAAGTCTTTTAGTGCTTCCTTGTATGTTGCAGTTAAGGCCTGGTCACAGTCCACAGTGCCTGCTGCTGGTGACTGTTGTATAGAAGACTGCTGTGAAGTGGATGGTGACTGATCTTTATCACATGTTGCAAGGAGGCCTTGATTTCCTAGAGCAGTTGACACTGTGTGACTCATCTGGTAGAAGTCCCGAGCCAACCTTTCTTCTTCAGTAGTTTCAGCATCAGCAGATACCATGCAGAAACTCTTGTTGTTGATTTTCAATGTTGAACTGGTATTCTTATGCTTGGCTGAGGTTGTACTTGGAATGTTTCCATTTGCTGATGTTTTTGTAATCTGTACTAAAATGGCTTTTGCTTTCTCTTCCAATCTGGTCACCAATGTGTAGATGGATTGTACTTGGTCTGGCAAAGTCCATAACAGACGAACGAGTTTCGGTCTTGATGCAATTTCACTAATAATATCAACGACACAGCGATAAACTTCTGTATGTCGACAAATTTCAAGAAATGAATCTACTTGCAGCTTGGATTCTAGAAAAGGCACTAAAGAGGAGGCCTCCAACACAGTGAACAAATCTTCTGTTGGATCAATAGGGCTTTTACCATTCTGTTGACTGCCAACACCAGCATTCCACTCACTGGGAGCAACTTGTTTATGTTCTGTGAGACCAGAATCAGATTGCAAACCTGTAAGACATTGCTTCTTTGGGGCTGCAGCCACATGATTGCTGTCATGCATTGTTTTGTAATGACTAGTGCTGCATCCTTCTGTCACTTCTGTCACTGATGAATGTGAACTGCAAGATGGAACTATGAAGCTAGTACATGTATCATCTGTACCAAAATGTTCCCTATTTGGATCTGAACTTTTTCTAAGTTCCTGAAGGATTTTCTGCAGCACACATTCTATTTGCTTATCTTTCTCCCTCTGAGCAGACATGTATGCATTCAGGTTCCACCCTTCCTGAGATGGAGAGCTGTAACCAGTCCCTGCAGGAAACAGGGACTTCTCATGACATTTCTTCTTCTCACTTTCAGTTGCATGAGACAATAATGTTTCAGGTTCAGCTTCTGGGGATCGTTGGTGGGCACGTGAAGGGATTTCACTCACCCATGCTAACCAGAGAAGATAGTTTTCCATTTCAATATAAGCTCCTTGAGGGAAAAACCGCAAATCATTGCGGTCACTGCGCAGATCAATTCTTGCCCATGTGCCTAAATAATCTTTGATTTCTTGTAAAACAGATTTCATATTTCTTGTAGGATTCCAATGAGACAACTTCAACATGTCCATACTAGCAATACGCAACATCATGGATCCTTGCAGTCGTGGCCGAACAACTTTCACAACTGGTGGGTAGAAGGGATATAGATCCAAAGTAAAATCAAGTTGGAGTTGTATATAATCATACCCATATTTCTGATATAATTGTTGCAGATCCTGATTCAACTTTCCCTGAGAATCAAAAGAAGAAAGAAATACTGCCCATTTATAAATATTGTCAGCAATAGGCTCTGCATTGATTCCAGTCTTGTGTTTGGACTCCATAATGGTAATTAAGTCATTCATTAATATCCCAGATGCAGCAGAGTTACTGAATACCTGTTTTGGATGATCCTTTATATTCCCATCAAACATATCAGATGTTTTTGGCTGCTTAGTAATAGCTCTGAGTTCTGCTTCCTTCATGCGCCATCTCTTCTTTCTCTGACACAGCACATGTTCCCATTCTTCTCCCTCTTCAGAGTCACCATCAACTACCATGAATTCTTCACCCAAATCCACTTCAGGATCAGACTCTGAAGAGCTTAAACAGGGCGAACTGTTCGATTTCTTGCTGCAGTAAAGTGATGCAGCTTTCTCCAATATCATATCAAGTGACAGCAATACATCAGCATCGAGGATAAACTCATTTAAAGCGTTGCACCAAAACCGAAGTGGTGGTATAGCTTCAACAAAGAAATGATCTTCATAATTAGGATATTCTGATGGGCAAAGAAGTGTAAAATTTTCATCCTTGCCAATGCTGAATTCCAAGCAAATACGTCCATCTTCACATAATGAGTCCTGCAGTAATCTGATAAGATTATTTTTTTTCTGTGCCCAATTTACAAATTCATTCAGCAACGTAGATCTGGTATTATGGACATTAACTTCAACTTCAGTGGTACAAGATCCTTTATCATCAGTCTCCATGTTTATCATATCCATGATGCAAAGCAAATTTCCTCACAGTACAATGCAATTAAGCACCATGTTGCAAACAAATCTGGAATCACAAAATTATTAACATTATGCAGGAAAACAAACAGAATAATATATCGCACACAAACAGTAAGCCAAGGATGAATGAGATAACATATTAAACCATTCAAGTGAAACGCCTTTTCAAATTACATTCCTTGTTGATGGATTTTAGAATCAATGATTGTTCATCAAAGAACCCAATCAGAGAACACAAACTGTAAAAATTTAAATAAATGACAAAGTAAAATAACCTAAATGTAGTACCTGCTCTTCTTAACACTAATGTAACGGCTGTAAAATAATGATTTGAGATTCTTGGTAGGAGGCTAACTGGCATTTTAATACTTCAGTTGGTATCAATACTATATATCAATGATCTGCATCCAACCAAGAACTCCCAAACGAAACACATAGGCCTTACATATTGCAGGTGATACTAGTATAATTAATGTAATGTTGTAACCATCAAAGCAAAACCAAAGGCTTTGTTGTTAACAAATCTTTTTCTTGTCCTCTATCTATTCTGACCTTCAGTCATCATGTGGATGTTTCAATTAGTTACTCACCATAAAACATGTTTAGTCATATCATACACATTTATATATATGGATTATTATAATTAGTGTCATATTTATTCAAAAACAATGCACTGGAGAACTTTATCTGCTTGTAGGTAACATGCAAATTAAACTAAATGTTGGTCACTGAAAAGTTGTCTTATGTTCATTGTACAAACGAAATTCTTGCATCTCTTTACATAGTTCCAACAGTTTTTTGTGCCAGTGACTTTAGGTTACAATTTTGTTGTATGTTTTCAGTAACATCCTTGTCATTATACACAATGTCCTGTTCTTGGCCAGTATCTTTTGAGTTCTGGGCTCTGCTGTTTGTTGGGCAACCAAACTTTTGTGTACTGACCTCACTCTATACTGCATGAACTTAGTGAAAACTCATGACAAAGAAAGAGGGTTGAAACAATTAGTTGATTTGAAAAAGAACTGTCAAAAATAAGCTGTGCTTTGATGGTTACAATATTAGATTAATGGATTGGAATAGCCCCAATCCACACCATACAGGCATACATGTTAAAATACATAAAAGTTGGGTGGATAATTTTACACAATTTTTATGTATTACAACATAAGTTGTTACTACATTATATTGTAAGGGAATAACATCTCAGTCTCACATGCAGGTATCTGTATGGTTGACAATGAATAGATCTGATGATGGCTTAACTGAAAAGCTGAAACTAGCATCCTGCAGAGTTGTACATTGTGCTGTGCATGATAGTGTTTTTAATACATATACTATATATTTGTTGGAATAAAAATCGTACTAATATCGGCATTGGTGGATGCAGAGATACCTTACCACTATAATTAGGCTACGGGTAGGACGACCCTAGTTCGAATCCGGCAAGAGCAACATATTTTTCTCTTTTGCAAAACATCGAGACCGGCTCTTGGACCCTCCCAACCTTCTATGTAGTAGGTACTGGGTGCTGCCTCCCCAGGGGTAAAGTGACCGAATTGTGAAGCTGTCAACACACCACCAGCTAGTGCAAACGTTAAGAAAGTGTGGAACTACACATTATTGGCGTGTATTGAAACAACTTTTGTTGGCAGTGAAAACAGTGCCTTGCACAAGTAATTTAACACCTACAGTCATTTTACCCCAAGCCATGCTACGCCATCTCACACACCGATGAGTGTCACTGTACACAGATAAATGTCAAACATTTCCTCACTGAAGAGATGTCCTCTTCGGCACACATTAGGCCACAGTCACTGCGAAATAATCAAGAAGGCCGATTAAAGAGGCACAAACATATCTCACAGGTTTTCTTAACGACTTGTCAACGTAAGCTATTACCCGAACAGCAAGTCTGACAAATAAAGCTATTTATACACCTCCTCACAGTTACCAACCGCCATAGCTACCGGTTGAACACGAACGCTATCTGAAGACCGATTCGCGACCTACGGTGATCGGAGCTACTCATTCCCATTTTGTTAAGAACCTCGTCTATGATAATAACTGTGTAATGTTTATGATCCGTGGGTAATATCTTTCATAGAGTGCGAAACGTGGTAGTTGTGACTTATCATTCGTATTTTGTTTAATTTGGTAGGGAAGTTTGGCTCTTTTACAGTGATATTTATTTAGAATACGATTATTGCGTATTCTTTATATCAGACTGCATATATCGGGTACTTTGTTACTGAGCAACATGTTCTGCGGTATAACCTATTTACGCGGTCACCCCGGTTTGTCGGTGGTGATTCCGTTGTGTATTAGGAATGGAAATGTGTCATATTTCATGACTCAGAGCAGATTGTTCAAGTGTCACATGTATTATGACATTTATAAATTTAGCCCAAAGAAGGATCTGTGGGATGTAAATAAACTCTGTTCATGTTTAATATGTTCCATACTCCTGCATTAAATTGTATAGGAAACAAACGAATTTTGCTTTGGTACAGCGCACTTTTATTACATATTGCAAATCACCAGGACGTTTCGGTTGTACTCGCTACCATCAAAGGGGTGTCTCAAAGAATATTCCAAACGCTTCACTCCCTATCTCCCACCAACACTTCATAGACCAATCTGAAGCCAACCCACCTACACCATACACCTGTACCCATTCAGCAGGTATGTTGTAACTATATTGACAACTGCTTTGCCAAACATACAGTTGTTTGTATATTATAACATTATACCCATGAGTATTTTATTTTTATTATGGGATGCTTATAAACTGCATCCAGCAACACAAACACACCCTGTTTTACCAGTTTTAATAACCAACACTGTATTACAGCAGGGAGTGCCTGAGATATTAACAATAACATCAAGTGGTTTCACCTGTGCAGATTAACAGTTTATTGCTTGTTTCATTAGTATTCTTTGAGACACCCTGATGATGGTCATGAGTACAACCGAAAGATTTTGGTGATCAGCAGTATGTAATAAAATACATTTTACCAAAGTGTATTCGTTGGTTTACTGTATATTATCTATTCATGTTTATTGACTTCATAAAATTCTAGAAGTTTCATGTTTTGTTCTTCACAAATTTATGCATTTTATGGTTTCAGAAGAGTATGGACTGTGCTTAATGCACTGAGTGAAACTCTTTTTCTTCACCTACTCTGTAAAGTATGAAAAGAAAAAGCAGAATTGTAAATTACCATTAAAAACAAATTCACCCCCCTTTTTGCATGGTTGATAAATTGTTAATGTTTAAAAGTAACTCATAATCCTTTAAAGGATGTTATAGATTGTACATCAGTAGTATAACTTCTGAGGCTTCAGGCTTTTGCCACAGTGCTGTTGAGGTTTTTGCACTTCATCCGAGAAGAGTGTAGGCCTCATTAGTGTAATTTATCCATTGTTCTATATACGTAACCTTTTAGTGGAACATTTTAACTTATATTGAATTATACGTTTTGTGCTGGTGATTTATTGCATATTCTGTAGTGACTGTGTCTGATTGTGAATTCATGGAATGTATGTAAATATGTATATATCTATTGTACTTTGTAAATGACCACTTAATATTACTGTTACTGCAGATTGATACTGTGTTATTCCAAACATTTTATGGGACTGTAGCTGTTACTCGTATATGTGTCAGTATCTGGCATATGGATCATGATTTCAGAGACTTTGTGGTAAACGATAAGGATGCACCTCAATAAACCTCATAGTCTTGAACACAGTTACATTCCATCTTACATACATACATACATACATACATACATACATACATACTTAGTTACTTACTCCATGGAGCAGAGTCCTTCTTGAGAAGCTAACTGGTTCTGCAGCTAGTCAAGAAATTCCCCGCATTTTTGGAACCCGAAGGTTTATCACCATACTCACAAATGCCCGCCACCTG
>Ga0209628_10001169_pt1 | contig 16735 bp, 16 predicted proteins | sample TergutCu122P4_FD_187285 | JGI IMG/M metagenome (GOLD analysis project Ga0209628, IMG submission 187285) | Cubitermes ugandensis P4 segment gut microbial communities from Kakamega Forest, Kenya - Cu122 P4 (SPAdes) (version 2) | ecosystem: Host-associated > Arthropoda: Insects > Digestive system...
AATTTTCAACGCTTATATTCCATTGAATATTAATGTTTTTACCTTTAATTAAATTGTCTAAATTTGATATACAATATTTAATCGCCGTTTTGTCAATGTCCCAACCATACACACATTCAAGATTTTTTTGCAAATCATTTTCAGGAGAAAAATTAATAATTCTTTTTACAATTTCAACTAAAAAACGTCCATCGCCACAAGCAGGGTCAATAATAGTTTTGCCCAAAATTTCAGGCGAATTGTAACCAACATCGTCCAAAATTTTGCACACAACAAATTCGGGCGTATAAACTTGCCCAAACAATTTTTCCTGCGAATATGATTTTGCTAAACTTGCCATTTTAACCTTTCAAAATATAATAATCTTTATAGTTGTAAATATTATCAAAGAATGTTTTGACTGACAGCGTTTTAGATAATAAATTTGCGGTCTCTTTTGAAAATGATTTTTCTAAATCAGTCAAAGAAATTTTACCTGTTTTTTCGTTAATGTTTATAAGTAAAATGCCGATATTTGTCGGTCTGTGCGCTTGTGGAACGTCAAAATTGAGTTTCAGATATTTGGAAATATCTTTGTCGTTTATGATTTCAATTTTTGACGGAATTTCGGTTTCATTTTTTTGATAATACGGTGTTTCGTGTCGCAAAATTATCAGCTGAGCGTATGGTAAATTTCCAACTGCTTGAATATTAGCCGTTTCGCCCATCATATTTTCAAAATAGTTGTTGGCATTTTGCTTGTAATTTGAAGTTACAAACTTTATTCCCAAACAAAAAATGGGCTTTTTGTCTTCCAAAACGGTAATATCAATATCTTTGGGGTAATATTTTCCATCAACTGTAACTTCTTTGGTTTCATCGCCCAAATAGCAAATTTCAAAACCATTTTTCCAAATTTTACCCAAAGTTTCGGCTATAAATTTGTGAATTGGTTTGAGTTTTGCGGTACTTCTTGCGCCGTGCAATTTGTACATTTTGAACGACTGTTCAATTGCTTTTATGAAATCTTTTTCGTTGTAAATCATATTTGTGTATGTTTTTTTATTTTCTGCAAAATTACAACTTTTTTTTAATTTTCAAGTTGATTTTTTTTGCACAGTCAAGCCGATGTGTCGCGCACGCATTGCCGATAACTCCCAAATTGCCCCATGTTCCCATTCCATCCACCCTCTATTATTTATTTCCGAATCTATCTTATCAATCATTCCAATTCTTAATAAACCTCTACCCTCCCCCTTCAAAAAAACCACTCCGCAAAGATAGAAACAAATTTAATATAACCAACAATATTATTTCATCATTATCGCCAACATATCTTACTATTTCGTAAATTTCTTTTTCCTGTAACTTTTTCACATTAATCTCCGTCTTATATTCAAATTTTGATACAAAGACGATATGACAATCTTTGAATATAATCAATGTGTTGACGACCATGCGAATGCGTTGTATCGTTTTGCATTGAAAAATATTAAAGACGAAGATTCGGCGCAGGATATAGTTCAGGAAGCTTTTACACGTATGTGGGAAAAGCGCAAAGAGATAAACGGAGAGAAAAGCAAATCCTATCTATTTACAACCGCTTACCATATTTTGATTGACACCGTTCGGCAGCAAGAACGTTTCACAGAACTCAATTACGACAGCCATGACTTTTACGATACAACATCATCTTACTCCGATTTGCAAGAGATTCTCCACCAAGCTATTGAACAGTTGCCCGCTGACCAAAAAATGGTGTTGATGTTGCGCGATTATGAAGGATATTCTTATCAGGAAATTGAAAAATTAACAGGATTAAACGAATCACAAGTAAAAGTATATATCTATCGGGCGCGTCTTTTTTTAAAAAAATATATAGGGAAAATGGAGGCAGTAATATGAATAATAAAACAGTCAATATCAACAATTACGAATCTTTTATCATTGATTATTTCGATGGTAAACTTTCTGACAATGAACAACAGGATTTGTTTGATTTTTTGAAAACACATCCCAAAATGATGGCTGATTTTGTATTATTTAAAGAATCACAAGATATTTTTATACAGTCGGATACCACTTTTTTCCCCAATCCTGAAAAACTCAAGAAAAACATCATTATTCCGGTGGACGAAATAAACGAAACAAACTATCAAGAACATTTTATTGCCTTCTATGAAAACGATTTAGACAAATTATCACGCCTGACACTTTCCATATTTTTAGAAAAAAATTCTTCCCTTTCATCAGAATTTGAAAGTTTTAAAAAACTGCGTCTTGTTCCCGATAAAAATATTGTTTTCAAAGACATACAACGTTTAAAACATACATCTTCCCGTTTTACATCCATAATATGGACTACCGTTGCTTCGGTTGCAGCAGTTTTATTATTACTTTTTCTATTCCGACCCGGCGCCGACATGCCTTCATCACCAATAACACCGGAACAGATTATCGTACAAACAGATAATAACGAACCTGAAGTACTATCCGATACAACAAACATCCCGTTTTCACCTGTTGAATCAATAGTCTCCGAACAAAAATCCAATCCAAGACCATCGCCCACCCCTTCTATTGCACATACCGAAAACATCATCACTTCAAAAAAAGAAACAGACGAAAATTACAGCCATGAAACTTTATATACCGAGTTAAATACCGAAACCACACTGTCCGATTTTTCCGAAATCATCACACTCTTAGAGCCAGACGTAGTATTGATAAAAACAATTTCCGAATCCGAACCCACCGCAACAGACAGTTTGCTGGCTTTCTATAAGGAACGACAACAAGGAAAACGCGCACTTTGGAAAATACTATCATGGGGTGTCAAACAATACAATACCATTACAAACGATAATGTGGCGATAATGAAAGTTGAAAATCTGACCACCAACGAAACGGTTTACTACCTTTGTCGAGGAGAAAATTGATACATTTTAAAAATAATGGTATTTGAGAATAAGAAAATTTGTATCTTTGCCGTCCACAATTTTATATAAAATAACAAAGTCATTATTATACTATGCAAAAAAAAGGAAACAAATACGGAACACACCGTGTAATAGAACCCAAAGGGGTTTTGCCGCAACCGGCAAATAAGATAGATAACAACATGGACGAAATTTGGGATAATGAAATCCTGATAGACGTTCAAACCTTAAACGTGGATTCGGCATCCTTTACGGATATTAAAGCACGCGCCGGCGGCGACCACGAAAAAATCAAAGAAATCATGTTCGACATTGTAGCCAAACAAGGAAAACATCGTAATCCATGGACAGGCTCAGGCGGTATGCTATTGGGAACAGTCGAAAAAATAGGGGACGCATTAAAAGGAAAAACCGACTTGAAAGTTGGCGACAAAATCGCAACCTTAGTTTCACTCTCACTAACACCTTTAAGGATTGATAAAATCAAAGAAATACGTCCTGAAGTTGACCAGGTGGATATTGACGGAAAAGCCATTCTGTTTGAGAGCGGCATTTACGCTAAAATTCCAGTCGATATGCCGGAAAAATTAGCCTTGTCAGCATTGGACGTTGCAGGTGCGCCTGCACAAACAGCAAAACTATGCAAACCGGGCGATACGGTACTTATCATCGGAGCAGGTGGAAAATCCGGAATGTTATGCTGCTACGAAGCTAAAAAACGCGTTGGCGTTACCGGAAAAGTTATCGGTATGTGCCACAGCCAAAAATCAACAGAAAGATTACAAAAATTAGGTTTCTGCGACCATGTATTCGCCGGAAATGCCACAGACCCCGTTTCTATGATAGAAATTATTGAAAAACTGACGGACGGAAAAATGGCTGATGTTACTATAAACAACGTCAATATCCCTGATACCGAAATGACCACTATTCTCTGTACAAAAGATACGGGATTAGTCTATTTCTTCTCCATGGCAACCAACTTTACCAAAGCCGCTCTCGGAGCCGAAGGCGTAGGCAGCGACGTAACCATGATTGTCGGAAACGGATATACCAGAGGACATGCAGAAATAACCTTACAACTTCTTCGTGAAAGCAAAGAACTGAGAGATATTTTTACGGAACTATACGCATAGATTTACTTTTCATAATAATTACTGACGACCTTCAGGAAGTAGTTCCCGAAGGTCGTTTTCTTTATTTTAAAAATCTATAATTATCTACACATTATCCTTACGTAAACCATACTTCAAAATTTCCTCCATCTCAATTCCCAGCAATTTCATAGTTTTAAAAATCGCCGGAAGTTCTTCTTCAAAAAAGCGTTCCTTACGGAATACACGAATCTTTTCAGCAGCATCGGTGGCTACGAAAAAACCAATACCGCGTTTATTGACAAGGATTTCCTTCATCTGCAAAAAGTCGTAGGAACGAACTGCCGTATTAGGATTCACCTCTAACAGTGCGCCTAATTCGCGCACCGATGGCGCACGTTCATCCGGTTTCCATTTATCAAGTAAAATCTGCTCGCAAGCCCAATCGGCAATCTGCATATAAATCGGTTGTGTCTCTTTAAAATCCATGTTAAACCTCCGTTTCTTTTAAACGTAAATAGGTGAGTGCAAGGAAGAAAAGAGTTGCCGCTATGAAAAGTACAGATTCAAATCCTCCATAAAAAAATGCAGGGTTGAACATATTGATTTTTGCCGTATATTCTATTGGGTATTCACCGCCTGTAAATGGATTTGAAGAGTTAAAAGCAACTAAGATTAACAACCAATTGTATATAGGAATAACAAATAAAAAACCTACTCCACAAGCAAGTGTTATAAGAAAAGCATTCTTTTTAAAATAGATAGAGCCAAAAAGAAAAACCGAAATTGCAGCAGCAAAGAGTAAATATCCTTCCCAAAACCATATACTTAAATCCCATATACTCTTTCCTTTAGCAACGAGTATATTTTCACCTGAATAAAACACAGGACGCAGCAGATAATAACTCATGTATGTCCCTGCAACCATGATTAGATGAAATACAACGAACAGAACAGAAAGAACAACCATCGCATTAACGAGTTTTTCGCCTGCTGTTACCGGTAAATTAAAAAAATGGACGCTATTTTCTCTCTTTAAAGAAGATTGGAAAAACATACCTGCCAATCCAATCATAACTCCAAAATAAACAAGAGGCGATATTTCCAATAAGCCGTTAATTGATTCTAAAACAGCCACTGCGAAAATGATAATGGCGGCTCCGAACAGCCTTTTTTTATTTTCAAAATAATATGCTCTCAATAAATGATTTATACGTTTGATTTTCATGTTATACCTCCGTTTCTTTTATCAATAATTCGTTGGATTCATTTTTTTCAACTTGTTTCTTTATCTCGTTGGCGTTGATAAAGAACAGAACAGTGATTGCTGCCAGAAAAACGGCAATAGCAATGATTAAAATTTTGTTGGTGTACTTTTTCATAACGTTTTATTTTTTAGGGTTAAAAATTTCTTGAATTTTTGCTTTGTTAAGCATTACAGCGTTGAACAACAGTTCAATATCTAATTTGGTCTCTTTTTGCGTGATGTTTTCACGTACTGCCAATTTGCCGCGTACATTATCTTCTTCGTATAATATATTTGCAGCATTATCGGGGTCTTCAACAACTTCAAATGCCAACTTTTCGGTGATGGTTTCGGCATTTTCGTTTAAGACAATTTTACCGGAATCGAGAATGATGATGGCATCAATCAAACTGTGCAAATCGCGCACCTGATGAGTGGAAATAATCACAATACGGTCGTCAGTGGCAACAGAAGCCATCACTTTACGAAAGATGGCTTTGGAAGGGATGTCCAACGCATTGGTCGGCTCGTCCAAAAGTAAAATTTTGGTGTTGCAAGCCAGCGCAAAGGCAATCATCACTTTCTTTTTCTCACCGGACGACATTTTGTCAATCTTTAATTCCAAATCGGAACATTCAAAATCATTCAAATATCCCTGAAACTGCTCATGATTAAATTTGGGATAAAACGGAGCGTAAGCCTTCACAAAATCTTTCACTTTCAGCGCCGGCGTGTAAAGTTCTTCCGGAAGAAAGAAAATATCTTGCAACATTTTCGGTTTACGCAACGCAGGGTTTTCATTTAATACTGTCGCAGTTCCGTTTGATATAAAACGCAACCCGCTAATCAGTTTGAGAAGGGTAGTTTTGCCGGCGCCATTTTTGCCAAGTAAGCCATAAATATGTCCGCACGACAATTCCAACGTGAGATTTTCAAAAAGCAATCGCTTCTTTGAATACCCGAAATCAATGTTTTGTAATTGAACCATAACCTTTTACATTTATTTTATTGCATTAGTGTATTAGTGTAATAACACACTGCAAAGATAATACTTTTTTAATACGACAAATTATTATTAATTTTTTTTTTATTTTCTTGTTCAAATCCGAACACCAAGTGTCCGAAAACGGACACTTTTTTTATTTCAGAAAAACCCATCTATTTGACATTCAGCATATTTCAAGAATTGCACACCTTTTGCCCTTATGATGCCAGATTAGATAAATTAATAATAATTTTAAAAAGATAAAAAAATGGAACAGTCATTAAAACAGAAATGGAATGAAAGTTTGAGTGAACAAACTCAACAGTTTACACATGTATTAACCGCATTAAAAGATGGGGTATCAGTTAACAAATCGGAAGAAATCATCAACAAACAGTTGTTGCGTTCAAGTGTAGATGTAGCGATAAAACTGCATACGATTCTTCGGTCTCGTTTAGAAAACCGATATTTGCAATTTTAATAAAACAAATCGTCATGATTTACAACTTAAAAATTGCATATCGCAACCTTCGGCGCAACGGCGTGTATTCGGTGATAAATATTATCGGGCTAACAGTGAGTTTACTTGCGTGTATCCTGATAACAATGTGGGTACAGGACGAACTAAGTTATGACCGCTTTCATAAAGACAGCGATAGAATTTACAGGGTTCATATGCGGATGCAGGGCAATGATGATTATTTTATAGGGACGCCGGCGCCTCTGGCTGCGTCAATAAGTTCGGACGTTCCCGATATAGAGGAATATTGTCGTATAGGGGAGTATTCTTTCAATTATTTAGATTACAACAACATGAAATTTCGCAATATCAATGGTTTGGCTGTGGATACTTCTTTTTTCAAGATGTTTAGTTTTCCATTGATAACAGGAAATACTGATAATCATTTCCCCGACGATTTATCCATTATTGTTTCCGAAACGCTGGCTAAAAAATTATTCGGAGATGATGACCCTATCGGTAAAATGGTTACTGCCGAAACCGGTTTCACATTCCACGTAACGGCTATTATGAAAGATTTTCCTGATAATTCTTCATTAAAGGCTGATTATCTTGTTCGTTTCGATGTACAACAAAGAACATATTCCGGCAATAACCCCTGGTCAAATATTGAAGATGATTGGGGTAATTGTTGGTATTATACTTTTCTGAAATTAAGTACGAAAAGTAATTTATCTTTCATTTGTGAAAAAGCATCAAAAAAATTTGAAAGCGTATTCGAAGATATCCATTTTAATCTTGAAACTCGACTGCAACCGTTGCACGAATTGCACTTATATGCTTCGGACGGTCAACCTGACGATATGAAGAAGGTGTATATTTTCTCATTGATAGCAATATTGATAATGGGAATAGCCTGCATCAACTACATCAATTTGGTAACAGCCCGCTCAAGCAAACGTGGTAAAGAAATAGCCGTCAGAAAAATCATGGGCGCAAAGAAACCGTCTTTATTGCAACAGTTTATGAACGACACCGTCATTTTATTACTAATTTCGTTTTTTATAACTTTCGGACTACTTGATATTCTTTTACCTTATTTCAACGAACTATCAGGGAAAAATCTACATTTTACTTTTAATACAGTATCTGTGTTGACATTTCTCTCTATTGCTTTGATTACTTTGTTGGTTGCAGGGATTTATCCGGCTTGTGTGCTTTCGTCTTTTAATCCGTTAGATATTTTCAGGGTCGAACTAAAGAAAAAAGCGGCTTTATTTCGCAAAGTATTGGTAGTTTTGCAATTCACTGTTTCAATCTCTTTAATTATTGTAACCATTGCAATTACCTTACAATTACGATATATGCACAAATTGGATCCGGGATATAACAAAGAAAATATCATAACGATAAATACCATTAATATCGGCTCTCACTATCAGACGGTAAAAAAACGATTGTCGGAAGATCCTTCCATTTTAGATGTCTCTGCTTCCGGTTTTAAACGAATGTGGGCTGGGTCAAGAAGAGGAGACGTATGGAAAAATGAAGAAACCGGACAATGGCCTGTTTTTCGCTATTCTTATATTGATAATGGTTTTTTTTCTTTTATGAATATTCCCATTGTAGAAGGCAGGGAGTTTCATTATCAACTCGATAATTATTGGAATCAGGGAGTTATCATAAACGAAACAGCAGCAAAGTTAATTGGTGGAGGACAATCGGTTGTAGGAATGAAAATAATGTATAATAATAGTATTGAAATAATCGGTGTGGTGAAAGATTTCAACTTTTTAACTTTTAAGGAGGAGATGCAGCCGCTGATTATTTGGTATGACCCCGTTTCCCAACCTTATTTGTATGTAAAAGTTGCGCCGGGCAACATTAAAGGCGCTATTGCTGCCATTGAAGAAGTATGGAAAGAATACAATTCCGATTATGATTTCCAATATAGTTTTCTTGACGATGATTTTGACAAAGTTTACAAATCGGATATCAGGATTAATAAAATATTTTCCATTTTCGCTCTCATTGCTGTTTTTGTTTCATGTCTTGGGTTGTTCGGATTGATAACATATACGGCAGAGACAAAAACCAAAGAAATAGGCATACGCAAAGTGTATGGCGCTAGCGTCCGCAATATTGTAGAAATGCTGTCGAAAGAATTTTTAATTTTAGTCGGAATCGGAATGTTGATAGCGTTTCCGATTTCATATTTTTGGCTCGATAACATGCTGCAGGATTATCCTTACCATATTGCTATATCATGGTGGATATTTGCATTGGCAGCAGTAATAACGGTTGCTTTAACTTTGCTGACAGTGGGAGTGCAAGCGCTGAGGGCGGCAACAAGGGATCCGATAAAGTCTATTTCGAGTACGTAATGGTTAAAATAAATCAGCGTGTGTGCTTGTATTTGTAAAGAGTAATGTCAGTTCTTTTTCTTTACCTCACCACAATTTTCCCTGTCTGTTGCCCGCCATCTTTCAACAGCGCCTGAACAAGATAAACCCCTTTGGGCAAAACGCCGGTATCGAAAATAATCTTATTGCTCTCCGGCGATTGACTACTCACCAACCTGCCGGTAATGTCGAAGATATGAAGTTGCTGCATCTCGGTGGCAGATGAAATGGTTACAACGCCCGAAACTGGGTTGGGGGTGATGGATAATGTTGAAACATTTGCAGGTTCAAATTCAACGATAGACACAGGATATCTGACATCCCACCAATCGTAAAAATCACGACGTGTTTCGAACGTTGAATCATAACTCTGTGCATTCGGGTAATATATACAAGTCCACGAAGTTTTTGTTTCAGGATAATCGTATAATGGATGGTAAGTGGTATGGAAGCAATATTTATCACCAGCGTATAACACTACATTTCCATATTCGTCGGGAGGATAATAACGCTCCCGTAATCGTTGAATATAATTTCCACGTTCATCATACAATTCTCCTGCCACATATACAAGATATGGAACATCGTTATAAAATTCAAAAAGAGTATCAATATGACTTTTTGTTCCTGAAATATCCCATTCATGATTAGAAACATACTGTTTTTCCCATTCATTATCGTTATTCAGTTTCCATCTCAATGATGATTTTATTTTTACCCTCTTTTCGGCAATTCCCGTATATTCTTCATTATTCAAAATGTTAATTTCGATTCCTGTTTGATGATTAGGATACCACTCAACATATTCAAAATCGGTAAATTTAAGTGTAGGTTGCCATGTATTTTCACCAATATATTCATATTGATACCTTTCCGTTTCTATATTTTCTTCATTATAGATACATTCGATTTTACGTACTGATTTGTATTCATTTGTTTGCTCATTCCATTCCTGACCTGTATAAGAAGAAACTCTCCCTTCTTCATCATATTCCCTCAAACAGCGGATTCCATCATATTGAATCCATTCACCATTATTATAATATGAAAGATTTATTTCCCTGAGAACAAATAAAGTCGTGTCGAAAGAACTGATAATTTCTCTGGATGAGGGCATCCATTTTTTCTCTGCATCGTCCCACATATCACAATAACTGATATAATAGAACGAATCTGCCGGAAAGACATCATAATAACGATAATCCCAATACAATCGTTTTGTAGGAACAATGGTGTTTCCCTTTTTATTATAATATGTTATGGTATCCTCAAAGTCCCAACATTCTTTTGTAAATGTTTGATTGTAAACAATATAGTAGTAATCCCATGATTGACCGGGATAGTGTCCGCTTTCATACTGTTTTACTCCGGTTGAGTCGTAAAAGTATTTAAGTTGAGCAATAGCAGTATTAGGATTATAATTATAAAAGTCTGCTGTAAGTGGTCTCCATACAGCGTCATCCCTTATTGTTGATAAAACAGAAGATGACTTGTATGGAATATCTTTAAATTTCATTTTGTGTTCTATTTTTCCATCAAATTGTATTTGACAGTACAGAACTGTACTCGTAAGTAGAAAAAAGAAAATAAAAAATAATCGTTTCATAATTGATATTTATTTGAAAAAAACGGATTCCTAATTCGATTTCAAAATTATATTTCTTCTTCATTTATGTTTAGTTTAAGAGTTCTCGCTTATACCTTGTTTACCGTATTCGGGTATTAGGATGGGGCAGGTTTACTTTCTTTTGCGGACATATATCAGTATCATATTTTTTCTTATTATTTCTATTGGAGCGTTGCGTTGTTTTTATATTAATCATTATTTTTTGCAAATCAGACCTCCCTTTTATTGAATGTGCCCGCTTGTATAAGGATTATTAATCCTGCAAATTTCTGTGATTTTATTTTATTAGTCCGACCGCCCTGCGGTCGTTAGTATCGTGTACACCTCCATTCAATCCATTGAAGTTCAACCATCGAGCAATAATATGCTTCTGCTTTTGCTTTTGGTGTCAGCGCCCGCAAAAGGTTCGCATAAAATCGGTTTACCAATTCTGCTGACAAATAAACAGGCGGGGGGGGGTAATCAGTGAGTTATGAAAAAGACACTGCAGAAAGTGCAAAAACAATCGTTTTATCCGTTGAAAACGAATCGCCATTATCTTATTTCTGCTCGTTATTTTCATCGTATATTAATATTGGTTGCAAAGGTCGGAATAAAAATGATACAAAAATCATTTTTGCATTATTTTTTTTAAAAAAAAAGTGTGTATCAAATCCGAACACCAAGTGTCCGTTTTCGGACACTTTTTTTATTTCAGAAAAAACCATCTATTTGAATTTCAACCATTTTCAAGAATTGCACGACTTTTGCCATATATTATATGGAATATTTAAAAAAAGCAGCAGTTATGTCGGAAAATATGGACAGAATCATCGAAAAGAAACGATGGACAAAAAAACGGATTATCACCTTAGTCGGGATTGGTATTTTTGTGGTTTTTATCATTTTTGTGGTTACCAATTCGTGGGGGAGTTCAAAATTGAATGTGGATTCGGAGCGGATGATCATCGGAACGGTAAAAAGGGCAAGTTTCAGGGAATATATTCCAGTAACAGGGGTCGTACAGCCATTGACTACCATTTATTTAGACCTTTTGGAAGGCGGCAGGGTGGAAGAGATTTATGTAGAAGACGGCGCCATGATGACGCACGGACAACCCATTCTCAGGCTGAGTAATACCGATTTGGAGTTGAGTTTGGTGAATCAGGAAACGAATGTTTATAACCTCCTGATGCAGATGCAGATAGCGCAAAACAACGCCCGTCAGAACACCATCCTGCAATCGAACCAGATGGTGGATGTCGAAAGTCAGTTGATTGATGCCGAAAGACGATACATCGCCGATAAGAAACTGTATAACTCCGGAATCATCAGCACAGAAGCCTATAACGAGTCTGAAAACCGCTATTTGTATTTAAAAGAGAAACGCCGTTTGGCACAGGAGGTGATGAAACAGGATTCTATTGCTTCGGCACAACAGATGGCACAGATAAAGCAGTCGTATCAGGGCGCTCAAAATGCCTTAGACCTGATGCGACGAAAGGTGGCAGACCTGACCGTCAGAGCGCCTATTGACGGACAACTTACCGCCTTAGATGCCGAAATAGGACAGCGTAAAAACAGCGGCGAACGCATCGGGCAAATGGATGTCCTGAGCGGTTTTAAAGTTCGTGTTGAGGTGGACGAACATTATATTTCGAGAATATATACCGGATTAGAAGGGCAATACAGACAGGCAGACAGTCTTTATACGCTGAATATCAAAAAAGTATATACCCAAGTTTCCGGAGGACGTTTTGGCGTTGATATGATTTTTAAAGTGAAGGCGCCCGACAATATACGTCGCGGACAAACATTGCAAATCCGTATCGCCCTGAGCGACGAAACCGAAGCGTTGCTTATCCCGCGCGGCGGCTTCTACCAGAAAACAGGCGGCAACTGGATTTTTAAACTCACCAAAGACGGCGCTAAAGCCTACCGCAATAACATCCGAATCGGAAGGCAAAATCCCGACTTTTACGAAGTCTTGGAGGGATTGCAGGAAGGCGACAAAGTCGTTGTAAACAGTTATGAAAATTATGGCGAGGTGCAGGAGTTGATAATTCGTAATCAGTAGCGTTTTCAGGAAAATGCCTGTGCGCTCGCTTGAAGATATTTTTTTTAGGATTTTTTTGCAATAATAAATCCACACCGTAAAACGGTTTAGTTCTTTGACATATTGGTTTATACGAAAATTTTTGAAACAATAATTATTATCGCAGGATAATTTTTTATAGTGTTGAGAAAAATTGTGACATAATTATTCTAATCCTTGTACCCTTATTGACCTACCCCTGCCCCCTCCAAAGGAGGGGAATCCGGCACCCTTAGTAGCAAAGAATTACACAGAACTACCTCAGGGAAAACGCATTAAAATAATTCACTTAAATCCATATACCCTTATTTATCAAGGTACCCTTAGTAGCAAAGAATTACACAGAACTACCTCCCTTATTCCATTATTTTTAATAAATTTGCAGACAAATTCAATTATTCAAATTATGGAAGTTTTATACAATAATCTCTATACACATTTTGTTTTTACGACATTGGATAGAGTTCCTTGTATTAACGAAATAAATCGTGAACGAATTGAAAAATACATCACTGGTGTTGTAAATAATCACCAATGTAAATTGTATGCTATATATGCTAATCCTGAACATGTTCATTTTTTGGTTTCACGAGATCCTGCTATGAGCGAAGAAGAATTAGCCAATTTGATAGCCAATGCATCCGAAATATTTATCAATAACAACAAGTTATGCAAAGGAAAGTTTTATTGGCAGCCATCATGTTCCGCATTCTCAGTTTCTAAAAAAGATATAGACAAGGTATGCAATTATATTCTTAGTCAATCAGTACATCATAAAAAACAAACATTTGAAGAAGAATATGATGCGTTTTTGAAGTTTTATCAACATACATTGTCAAAAAAATAAGGGAATAAGGGAAGGAGGCTTTTTTAAAATCATTGCTACTAAGGGCGCTTTAAAGAATAAGGGTTTATGGATTTGATTTTATTGAAATATCAGAGGAAACGCATTAAAAAATAGTTATATATGTTGAGAAATAATAAAAATGAAATTTTTTAAATCCTTATACCCTTATTGACCTCCCCCTGCCCCCTCCAAAGGAGGGGAATTGGTACCCTTAGTAGCATGGAATAACACATATACACCTCCCTTATTCGCTTATTAAATAAGGTTTTTTTTAGCATAAAAAACTATTATTATTAAAATTTTTAATGCGTCTTCCCTGATTGAAATACCTTTATTATTTAAAAAATTTTTACTTTTGCAGAAAAAAGTATCATGGAAAAAGCGTTTTTAATAGCATGTATTCTATTTTTCGCAGGTTGCCGCACTACGGTTGATAATGTATATAAAGTGGATTTTGTGTATATCAACGAAACACAACATTGTATCTTAATAGAAGGATATTGGACATATAATAATTCTGAAGAAAAGGAGTTGCGCATGTCACTTGATTTACCACCCAATGGGTCATCTATTTTTCAAAAAAAACTTGAAAATAATGATTTTTTGCAAAATTGTGTTCATGAAATTATTGTTACTTATGATGATTCAATAACAATTCAACACGACTGTTTAGATGTTTCTGTACGTTGTTTATTTGATGAAACACAATATAAACTTATTGAAGAAGGAAAACATAAGTTACGATACGAATATACTTTTACCGAAGAAGATTATCAGGTAGCATTGGCAATTTATTTGAAAGAGAATCCTTAAATAGAGCGAAAAATAAAAATTTCAAAAGCGTATAAACCAATAATTTTAGCGGTTTATGCGCTTTTTGAATTTTAAAAACAGGAATAAATTATTTTAAATTAATATAAATTTTTAACATCATGATTAAAATCACAGATTTAGAGAAAGTGTATCGTACAGATACCGTAGAGACATTAGCATTGAATAAAATGTCGCTTCATGTAAAAGAACATGAATTTGTAGCCATTATGGGACCTTCCGGCTGCGGAAAGTCCACATTGTTGAACATTATTGGCATGTTAGACCAGCCGACGTCAGGGAGTTACCTGTTTAACGGAATTGAGGTGGCTAAATTTAACGAAAACAAACGCAGCGACCTGCGAAAAGCCAACATCGGTTTCGTGTTCCAGAGTTTTAACCTGATTGACGAATTGACTGTCTTTGAGAATGTAGAGTTGCCGTTGATTTACAACAACATCAGTTCGTCTGAGCGTAAAATATTGGTAGAGAAAGCCTTAGAAAACGTACAGATGCTGCACCGTCGCAAACATTTTCCGGCTCAACTTTCCGGCGGACAACAACAGCGTGTTGCCGTTGCACGTGCCGTAGTAAACAGCCCCAAACTCATCCTTGCCGACGAGCCAACCGGAAATTTGGACAGCGCACATGGCGCCGACGTCATGCAACTTTTGTTAGATTTGAACGAAAAAGGCACCACCATCATCATGGTAACACATAGCGAACACGATGCCCGCTTCAGCCAGCGTGTAGTTCACATGCTCGACGGAAGAGCCGTAACACAGGATTTCCTGAGAGAGATTTTGTATGCGCCTCTCGAAGAAAGAATGAAAGGAAAATTATTTGAAGGGGATGTAATTAATTAACTTTAAAATGCATGAACCATGGAAAAGAACACGAACATAAAACTGTTTGAAAATAAAAAAGTTCGCTCCGTATGGGACGACGAACAGGAAAAATGGTATATTTCTATTGTGGATGTTATTGGTGTTTTAACGGAAAGCCTTAATCCCAATAACTACTGGAAAGTTTTGAAAAGCAGATTGATAAAAGAAGGAAACGAGTCGGTTACAAATTGTAACCAACTGAAACTGCAATCTTCCGACGGCAAATTTTATAAAACCGATGTCGCCGATGTTGAACAACTTTTTCGGCTGATACAATCTATTCCGTCGCCCAAGGCTGAGCCGTTTAAATTATGGTTATCTAAAATAGCACGGGAGCGGTTAGAAGAAATTGACGACCCCGAATTAGGTATTGAACGGCTCATGGAGTACTATCACCGGAAAGGTTATTCCGAAAACTGGATAAATCAACGACTTAAATCCATTGAGGTACGCAAAGAACTCACCGATGAATGGGATCGGCGCGGCGTGAAAAAAGGACAGGAATACGCCACGCTTACCGACATCATTACCCGTACATGGAGCGGCTTGACGACACGGGAATACAAGCAACTGAAAGGGTTGAAAACCGAAAGTCTGCGCGACAATATGACCAATTTGGAATTAGTCCTCAACATGCTCGCTGAGGCATCCACTACCGAAATATCGAAAGAAAAACAGCCAAGTACACCTGCCGAAAATGCGAAAGTGGCTCAACAGGGCGGCTCCGTCGCTGCCGCCGCCCGACAAAAATTAGAGTTGGAATCGGGTAAAAAGGTGGTGTCTAAACTCAATGCGAAAAATCTGAAAGCAATTAATTAACTATGTTTTACAACTTAAAAATAGCATACCGCAATCTTAGCCGTAACGGCATTTATTCGGTGGTTAATATTACAGGGTTAACGGTAAGTTTGCTTACTTGTATTTTGATAACCTTGTGGATTCAGGATGAGTTAAGTTTCGACCGTTTTCATAAAGACGGCGAACAAATTTATAAGGTTTTAGCCCGACGACAAGGCAATGTCAGTTATTGGGAGACGACGCCGGCGCCATTGGCTCCGCTTATAAAACCGGATATGCCCGAAATCACGGACTATTGTCGAATAGGTCGCTATACGCGCGGCTATTTGGATTATAACAACGTCAAATGTTACGACATCATTGGTTTGGCGGTGGACACTTCTTTTTTTGGAATGTTCAGTTTTCCATTAGCAAAAGGAAACCAGAGGGATATTTTTCCCGACGATTTATCTATTATTCTTTCCGAAACGCTGGCTAAAAGAGTATTCGGAGATGATGACCCCATCGGAAAAATGGTTACAGCCAGTAATGATTTAACATTTCATGTAACCGGAATTATGAACGATTTTCCGATAAATTCTTCAATA
>Ga0209628_10001171_pt1 | contig 16730 bp, 15 predicted proteins | sample TergutCu122P4_FD_187285 | JGI IMG/M metagenome (GOLD analysis project Ga0209628, IMG submission 187285) | Cubitermes ugandensis P4 segment gut microbial communities from Kakamega Forest, Kenya - Cu122 P4 (SPAdes) (version 2) | ecosystem: Host-associated > Arthropoda: Insects > Digestive system...
CCAATTGTACTACCTCAAAATAATCAAATAACCATGCAGGTAAAAATGTGCGTAATAATTCTTCAATACTAATCATTGTTTTTTGGCGGCAAAGATACCTTTCCCACCCGATTTTCCGATTGACCCGTAAATACGCAGTGAAAAAAGCGTAATTTATGAATAAGGAAGTACATACCGGAAAATTAATACAACAAAAGATGGAAGAAGAAGGCAGAAAGGCAGAGTGGTTAGCGAAAAAGATACCTTGCCACAAAAACCATATTTATAGAATTTACGAGCAAGACCATTTACATCCGGCATTGCTCCTTAAAATTAGTGTCATTTTGAAATACAACTTCTTTTCTCATTATTTTAATTACGTGAATGAACAAATTAATATATAAACTACCCCGCCCTTCGGACATCCCTTTCTGCGTTCCTAATTTTCACGAGATTCCTCACTGCGTTCGGAATGACGAAGGGGATATTGGGTTTTGAATCAATGATATACTACCTTTACCACCCTGTTTTCCGAAGTTACAATATACACTCCTTGAGCATTTAAAGGAATGGCTATCTCATTGCCGGAAGCAACGCTCTGATAGACCAATGCCCCCGATATACTGTAAACACTCCATTCCTTTCCTTCAGACAAACCTGCTACACGTAGCATACCGTTAGCCGCCCATACCTTTAACGGATTTGTTTGCAGTATCTCGTTAATACCTGTGCCCATTTTCACTTCGTACTCTATGATTAAACAGGTAGGTCTATATACGACCGACATTATTTCCGCATTGGTCATGGTAACTATATAAACACCTTCCGCATGGAAGGTAATTTTACCATTTCTTACGGAATAATCGCTAATGGGCGCAATATTACCATCTTTTGTTACAATAAAATGTGTATAGATGCCATTGAATACGTTTTGTGGCGGTACAAAAACAACTTCCACTCCTACTGTAGCGCTTTGTTGGTGTAAAGTTTGGGTTCCTAAAACGCCTATTCCACTATTTTTTTTAATATTTCGGAAGCCACAAATAAATCGGAAAGCAAAAGATGATTACTAGTGCAATCAAAATCATTTAATCTCGTACACCCACTGACATCTAAAGTGGTTAATTGATTGTATGAACAAGATAATTCTTTTAATGCCGCACATCCGCTGACATTCAAAGTGGTTAATAAGTTTCCGTCACAAGCCAAAGTTTTTAACGCCGTACACCCGCCAACATCCAAAGTGGTTAATTGATTATCTTCACACGATAAATCGGTTAACGACTTACAACCGCTTATATTCAAATATGTTAATTGATTATTGTAGCAGCCCAAAGTTTTTAAAGCCGTACATCCGCCGGCATCCAAATGGGTTAATTGATTCTGTTGGCAGTCTAAAGTCTCTAACGCCGTACACCCGCTTACATCCAAAGCAGTTAATTGATTGAAACCACAATACAAATATCTTAATGTTGTACTCTTGCCTACATTCAAAGCAACCAACGGACCATAATTAGATGGACACCATAAATAGGTGAGTTTCTTATTGGCACTGACATCCAAAATAGTGAAACAATTTAAACTGCAATGCAACTCTCTTAATTCCGTATTCGTACTGACATCCAAAACTGTTAATGAACTTGCGGGACACCATAAATTTTTTAGTTCCTTACATCCTGTTACATCCAAAGCGGTTAATCTATTTCCGGAAAAATACATATTTTCTATAAGCTTCCATTTTTTGGCATCCAAACAACCTGCAAGGTTACAACTATACCAACCGAGATTTTCTGCATTGCCAATATCGGTCAATCGTTTGGGCGTACTGTTGTTCCAAACCAGATTGTAAATTTTGGCTACCCAACCTTCGTTGGTTTGCCAATTGGCGGTGTCGGCAAGGGTCAAGCCAAGCCGTTGGGCATTAATTTGCCCTGCCACATCGGAAGGTTGCCGCAAGAATGCACGTAACCCTTCTTTGTCGTCGAGATGGTATGTTTGCGCTTGAGCCGGTGTAGCCGCTGCGAACCAAAGAAGCCCAAAAAGCAGAAATGTTGCGAATTTTATAAATTTTGTATTCATAATTCTTTGTTTTTTAATCCAGAGGGCAAAAATATCATTTTTCCAACTACTTTGCTTTTTGAAATTAACCAAAAATGTTACTATTTGTAGCGTTTTTGGTTACAATTTTTTTTGTTCAAGAAATTATCATGCAGGTTAATAAAAAAATATTGAGGAATCGTCGCCATTTCAAAACCCCTTATTTTTCAAAACGCCCTTAGTAGCCAACGAATTACCCCGTCCTATTTTTCACCCTTATTCCCTTATTTAACTATGAATCAGGGAATAAGGGAAATGTTTCATGGGGGTGTTTTGTTGGCTACTAAGGGGGCCTGAGAAAATAAGGGTTTGGTTTATTTGCTATTTGTGTTTGTTTGAATAAAAAGTTTTTTTATAGGCGATTACCTATGACAAATTTGTGTAATATTTTGTCTTTCAACAAAATGGCTGAAAGCCATAAATAGTATAGCCCAGCGCATCGCGCTGGGTAGGGGAATGTGCGTGGAAATATGCGCCCTGAAAGGGCAGCATATCATTGAAAATTAATATATTGCCCTTTCAGGGCGTAATTTGCGTTGTGGGGCATTCTCCAACCCAGCGCGATGCGCTGGGCTATCATATTGCGTGGCTTTCAGCCACTTATTGCGCGTTTGATGTCATTACCGTGCATTGAAAAAAATAATACTTTCGCACCTTGAATTAAAAAACAATAAACAATAAACAATGAATCCAAACCCTATAAAATTCGCAACATTTCTGCTTTTTGGGCTTCTTTGGTTCGCAGCGGCTACACCGGCTCAAGCGCAAACATACCATCCCGACGACAAAGAAGGGTTACGTGCATTCTTGCGGCAACCTTCCGATGTGGCAGGGCAAATCAATGCCCAACGGCTTGGCTTGACCCTTGCCGACACCGCCAATTGGCAAACCAACGAAGGTTGGGTAAGCAAAATTTACAACCTTGTTTGGAACAATGCTACTCCAAAACGATTGATTAGTATTGGCAATGCAGAAAATTTCGGTTGGTTTAGTTGTAACCTTGCAGGTTGTTTGGATGCCAAAAAATGGAAGTTTATAGAAAATATGTATTTTTCCGGAAATAGATTAACCGCTTTGAATGTAGAAGGATGTAAGGAACTAAAAAATTTATGGTGTCCCGCAAGTTCATTAACTGCTTTAGATGTCAGTACGAATACGGAATTAAGAGAGTTGCATTGCAGTTTAAATTGTTTCACTGCTTTGGATGTCAGTGCCAATAAGAAGCTCACCTATTTATGGTGTCCATCTAATTATGGTCCGTTAGTTGCTTTGCATGTAGGCAAGAGCACGACGTTAAAAACGTTGTATTGTGACGGGAATCAAATAACTACTTTGGATGTCAGCGGGTGTACGGCGTTAGAAACTTTAGACTGCCACAATAATCAATTAACCCATTTGGATGCCGGCGGATGTACGGCTTTAAAAACTTTGAACTGCCACTCTAATCAATTGACATATTTGAATATAAGCGGTTGTAAGGCGCTAACCGGATTATGGTGTGGATATAATCAATTAACTGCTTTGGATGTTAGCGGGTGTACAGCGTTAGAAAGTTTGGCTTGTCACAAAAACTTATTAACCACTTTGAATGTCAGCGGAAGAACCACTTTAAAAGAATTAGATTGTTCATGGAATCAACTAACCACTTTAGATGTCAGTGGTTGTACGAAATTAGTAGATTTAGATTGTACTGATAATCATCTTTTGCTTTCCGATTTGTTTGTGGTTTCCGAAATATTAAAAAAGAATAGTGGAAAGGGACTTTTAGGTTCCCAAACTTTACAGAAACAAAGTGCTGTCGTTGGAGTGGAAGTTGTTTTTGTACCACCACAAAATGTATTCAATGGCGTTTATACACAGTTTGCTGTAACCAAAGAGGGCAATACAGCGCCCCTTAGCGATTATTCGGTAAAAAATGGTAAAATTACATTCCATACAGAAGGAGTTTACATGGTTACAATGACTAATACGGTAATAATTTCGTCGTTCTCGTGGGCTCCTACCTGTTTGATAATAGAGTACGAAGTGAAAATGGGCACAGGTATTAACGAGATACTGCAAACAAATCCGTTAAATGCATGGGCGGCTAACGGTATGCTACGTGTAACAGGTTTGTCTGAAGGAAAGGAATGGAGTGTTTACAGTGTATCAGGCGCATTAGTCTATCAGAGTATTGCTACCGGCAATGAGATAGCCATTCCTTTAAATGCTCAAGGAGTGTATATTGTAACTTCGGAAAATAGGAGGGTAAAGGTGGTGAATTATTGATTCACAAAAAATCAATTAATTTGTTCATTAATGTAATTAGAATAGTGAGAAAAGAAGTTGTATTTCAGAATAATACTTATTCGTTCAAGCAATTGGGGATGAATATATTCTTGTTCGTAAATTCGGTAAATATGGTTTTTGTGGCAAGGTATCTTTTTCGCTAACCACTCGGCCTTTCTGCCTTCTTCTTCCATCTTTTGTTGTATTAATTTTCCGGTATGTATTTCTTTGTTCATAATCTTTGTGCACGTTGTTTTGTAAAAAAATAAAGCGTGGAGCTTCAATTTATTCACATTCGAGGCCTTAGGAACCGTACATCTGAACAGAGTAAGCCCACGCCAATAAACAGCGTGAGCATTAGCTACTTACTCCTTGATGTACAATTGCACAATTGAAAATTTCCTAATCTCTATATTTTCAAACTCCATATACGCTCCGTAGGAGATTTCCAACTCCGAACCACCCAAATCGGAAATAATAAAGGTATTAGATACTTACAATACTGTTAAATATCTCTTAATCAACAATTCCGGTTTATTAATTGATTTCTGCACCCAATCAAAAAGAAGTTCATCTTTTTCTTCTTCGGAGAGTTGCCAATGAATGGTTGATTTTCTTAATTTTTCGATACAATAACTTACAATAATGGCAACCGAGTTTGATATATTAAAGCTATTGGTAAACCCGTGCATGGGAATTTTCACGGTTTTGTCGGCAACGGCAATTGCTGCTGTAGATAATCCGGTGAGTTCCGTTCCAAAAAGAAATGCCACCGGTTTATCCAAAGGCAATTCTTCCAAAAAACAGCTATTGTCATCGGGCAGGGTCGCCACAATAGAGTATCCTTTCGCTTTCAATTCGTTAATACACGTAAGCATGGGATTATTATTTTTGGGATAATGCTTAATGGTAAGCCATTTATCTGCGCCCATGGCAATTGCTTTGTGAATTTGGAAGTCGTTTTCGCCTTCCACGATGTGAATATCCTGTATGCCCACACACTCACAAGAGCGCATTACCGCGCTTATGTTCTGAGTTTGGTATAAATCTTCAACTACCACCGTAACATGCCGCGTTCTGTTTTCTAACACTTTATGGAGAAGATATTTTCTCTCTTCGGTTAAGAATGTCTCTAAATATTCGGTTATATTTTTTTTAAGATTGCAATCCATTGTAACGTTAGTAAAACTTTGCAAATAGGTTGCAAAAGTATTACAAAATCCCAATTAGAAAAGTTATGAAGAAAATATTTTCAAGTTTCATAAAAATCTCTACTTTTGTCGCCTCACTAAAAATAAACCCGTTTATGTCCCCATTACATATTAAAGTAGGCTTAGGCAGTTGCGGTATCGCCGCCGGAGCGCAAAAAGTGTACGATGCACTTGCCAAAAAATTAGAAACTTCTCCCCATCTGTTCATTTTAGACAAGACCAATTGTATCGGTGCGTGCTACGTGGAGCCTTTGGTGCAAATTAATGACGATATTTACGGTGAGGTTACGCCGGAAAAAATGACTCAAATTTTGGACAGTTATCTTCAAAATACCGGTATTTTAAAAGAGTATATTATCTATTCTCCTCATTTTGAAGCCCAAGAAAACGATTTTTTTAAAGCGCAGACCAAGTGGGCATTACGCAATTGCGGCATCATTAATCCGGAAAGGATTGCAGAATATGAAGCACGCGACGGCTATAAAGCCATAAACAAAGTGTCCGATTGGAGTTCGGAACAAATTATTGATGAGATCATCAAGAGCGGACTTCGTGGGCGCGGCGGCGGCGGCTTCCCTACCGGCATCAAATGGCGTTTGGCCGCCGCGCAGACCAATACTCCCAAATACATCGTGTGTAACGCCGACGAGGGAGACCCCGGTGCTTTTATGGACCGTTCCATTTTGGAAGGCGACCCTCATGGTGTAATTGAAGGGATGCTTGTTGCCGGAAAGGCAATCGGTGCATCGCAAGGTATTATTTATTGCCGTGCCGAATATCCGTTGGCTATCAAACGTTTAAATATTGCATTAGCCCAAGCTCGCGAAAAAAATTATCTCGGTAAAGATATTTGCGGCATCAAAGGTTTTGATTTCGATATTTATGTGAAAGAAGGCGCCGGCGCGTTTGTATGCGGCGAAGAAACCGCACTGCTCGCCTCCATTGAAGGAAAACGCGGCATGCCCAACAAACGCCCCCCCTACCCTGCCGAAAAAGGATTATGGGAGCAACCTACAAATATTAACAATGTAGAAACTTATGTTAATGTCCCTGCTATCATAGTGCAGGGTGCGGAAAATTATGCAGCGCTCGGCACTGAAAAAGCCAAAGGAACAAAAGTATTTGCCGTAACCGGAAAAGTTACCAAATCGGGATTGGTGGAAGTGACAATGGGAACTCCCATCAGCAAAGTAATTTTCGATATTTGCGGCGGCGTTCCAAACAATAAGAAAATAAAAGCTGTGCAACTAGGTGGACCTTCCGGCGGTTGTATTCCTGAAAACAAGTTAGATACACTGATTGATTACGACGAAATTATCAAAACCGGCGCCATTATGGGTTCAGGCGGAATGGTAGTAATGGACGAAACCACCTGTATGGTGGATGTGGCAAAATTCTTTCTTACTTTTACCCAAAACGAATCGTGCGGAAAATGTACGTTCTGCCGATTAGGAACTTTAAGAATGTTGGAAATATTGGAAAGAATTACCCAAGGCGAAGGTAAAATTGAAGATATTGACACCTTAGAAAACTTGGCACATCAAATTAAAGATAACTCTCTATGCGGGCTTGGACAATCCGCGCCAAACCCCGTACTCTCTACCATACAATATTTTAGAGATGAATATGAAGCGCACATTCTTGAAAAACGATGCCCTGCATTGCAGTGCGCCGCGTTAATTCGATATGAGGTAATTTCTGAAAAGTGTATCGGATGTCGTTTATGTAAAAAAGCATGTGCCGTTAATGCTATTGATGGTGAACTGAAACAGGTGCATCACATCCGTCAAGAAAATTGTATTCATTGTGGGGCTTGTTTTGAAAAATGCAGAAGTGAAGCGATAAAGAGGATTTAGAGATTAGTGGGGTATGGCGTTGGATGCAAGCAGCACTACACGAAAAAATTCAAAAAGGTAAGAAAAACATAATTGAACTTTGCAAATCTAAAAAATCAAACAATATATTAATTAATCACTTAAAAAAAATGTTATGAAAATCAAGTGCTTTCAATTTTTGATAGGTTTATTACTACTTGGATGGAGTAGTATTTCTTGCAATCAAAAACAAATTGCGGAAGTAGAAAAAGCAAAAACAGACGTAATCTTGAAAGATTATGGCGCTGAACCAACCGTGCTGAACATTGACGATTACACCATGTCTAATGATAATTTTAGAACAGCATTGTGGACAGGCACAAAATTTCAGATTACTTTAATGTCTATTCCCGTAGGCGGCGAAATTGGGTTAGAACAACACCCCGAAACCGACCAGTTCTTACGTATCGAAGACGGACAAGCAAAAGTGATGATGGGCGACACGAAAGAATCGCTTACATTTGTTCAAACGGCAGAAAAAGATTTTGTGATCATCGTTCCTGCCGAAAAGTGGCACAACCTCATCAACATAGGTGACAAACCACTGAAGCTGTATTCGATTTATTCACCTGTGGAACATCCACACGGAACGGTTCACAAAACATTTGAAGAAGCGGAAGAGGCAGAGGAGCACCATTGAAAAAAATTCAAATGAATTACCTCCTTAAAGGTGCCAAGCAAAAGCTAATTTCAATACTCCAAGAAAAAGGAATTGATAAAAACGTATTGGCTGCTTTTGAAAAAGTGGATAGACACAGGTTTATCGAATCTTTTATGTGGGATAAAGCTTATTTAGATATTGCATTGAAAATAAAATGCAACCAAACCATATCGCAACCGTTTACCGTTGCCTTTCAAACCCAATTATTACAAATACAAAAAGGAGACAAAGTAATGGAAATCGGTACCGGTTCCGGCTTTCAAGCTGCCATATTAAGTGCGATGGGTGCAAAAGTATATACCATTGAACGACAAGAGGGGCTTTTTAAAGAAACATCTAAACTTCTTGAAGAAATTGACCATAAAATATTTACATTCTTCGGAGATGGCTTTAATGGCATCCCGCAATATGCGCCTTACGATAAAATTATTGTTACCTGCGGTGCGCCCAATATTCCTGTATCTTTAATTAATCAATTAAAAATAAACGGATTAATGGTAATTCCTGTTGGTGAAGATACGCAAAAAATGCTCCGCATCACGAAAACAGAAGAAAATGTTTGCACAGAAGAAGAATTTGGAAACTTTGTTTTTGTACCGATGGTAGAGAACACGTTTGAATATCTATAAGGCTTCACTTACAATTTCAATATTTTTCTAACCACCGATTGCCCGGAATCGGTAGTGATTTTAACAAAATAGATGCCGGAATTGAGGTGGGAGATGTTGATAGTGGTGAAGGGGTGAAGGAGTGAGGGCGTGAGGGCGTGAATTTTTCTACCATAAACATCAAAAATCTCCACATTATTAATTTTCAATTCTCCATTTTCAATTTTCAATTGACCGGTGGTGGGGTTCGGGTAAATATTTATTTCGGAAAGATTTGTCTCGTTAATTCCAACATTTAAAGAAGCATGTAAACTAATTTCAACTTCCGGTTTTAAAGGGTCATTGCTATTCAGTTTGAAACTTCCGAAAAATTCCTCCGCTTTTGCAATAATATTAAAATTGTAAGACAACGTGAGAATGAGTGAATCCCCTTTCGGAATAGTGCCGGTGTGCGGGTCAATGGAGAACATATCGCCAAAATCAATATCAGTAATTTCAATCATAAGATTTTCACTGCCGAGATTAGAAACCGTGATAAAATCTTCAATTTTTGTATATGCTTCCAAATATACAGAAGAGCTTGTTTTACTTAAACTTAAAACAGGCGCCGGAGGTAGTATATTCTGTTTCGCAAATAAAGCAATTTCAGTTGCCGGATTTTTCGGATCGTTGCTTATGAGGGTAAAACTACCCAAGTAAGTTCCATTTGGAACATTCGAAAAATCGTAAGATAATGTTATCGCTTGAGAACCACAAGGTTGAATTGTTCCGTTTAATGGAGCAATCGTAAGCATCTCATGGAAATCAATATTGGTGATTTCAAAAGAAAGGTTTGCAAATCCGGGATTGGATAGCGTGATAAAATCTTTGATGACATTAAAACCTTCGGAAGTTACCGAAGAGTTTGTTTTATCCAAAGCTAAAGCGGGCAATGCAGTAACAGCACCGGTTAAGGTAAATTTATGGGCGCCCTTGTCGGGAGCATATCTTGCAATATAAGGATGGCTTTCTCTTCTTCCCGATACATCGGCGGCATAAATATAATACTCCACTAATCCGCCGGGAAGGCCGCTAATATTCACTTCCCAAGTATTATTACCGACATTTTCCATGTGGTAGGCGTGATAACAACCGTTATTAACTCTAAGATAAACAATTACAGAATCGGAATAGATGGTGTTGTTGCCATAAGAGTATAGTTCCGTACTAAAATTAATAGTTCCTGTATTTGCAATTTCACCAAACTTAGGCTGATGTTTCACGTAAAGCATACCTCTGTCGGCAATTTCGTGCGTGCGGCAGTGGAGGGCATCGGTGTTGAGCCAATAATCAGGATACGGAAGGTTATTAGAAACAGGAACAATAGTGTATCCCGGCATAGCTTTTTCATATACTTGCAAAGCGGCAGCATCATACGAATTACCTCCTACGGGAACGAAAACTTTATTATTTAATATCAATGAATTTGAATAAGGGGTTAGTGGAGATGAACCTGACGCACCCGGAGCATAAACCCTGTAAACTTTATAAGGAGTTCCGTAAGAAGATATTTGTGATCTGAAATAATTTGCAACAGCTTCAAATTTAGCAAAATAACTTCCTGCTGCAACACTATCAACTAAAACCTTATCGGGTCCAAGAAATTTAGCCCAACAGTCAATATGTTGAAGGTAACTAGAAGCGGTTGAAACAGGGTCCTCTCTAAAATGGTATTGCTCTATTCCTAAGTACTCATTAAAATGGGCTTTAATCTGTTGTTCGTTCCCCCATCCTGAATTTTCGACAAGAGTTACCGTAGATGAGGCTGCCTGTTTGATACCGTCATTCATATAATTTCCTCCGGTAAGTTCAAGTGGCGAAACAAAATAAGTATGATTATTTACTAATGACAAATGGTTCGCAAGTAATCCATTCACAAGATTATCTTGAGGACGTGGTCTATTGTATGTAAAATCAAACATACTTACTCTACTATTGTCAATAGCCATGAACCAGGGACCATAGTCTCGTACCCAATAGGAGTTATTACTTGCAATTAAAAACTCACAATTACTCATATTTACCCCGCCTGAGGTATATTCACTTTTTGCAGAAGCTAAATTGGATTGTGATACTACTGTAATCACCTTGATATATTCTGCCAACTTTTGAACAAATGAAACGGGAAACCCTAACGGATAACGAATCAACACGGCTTCAGCCGGTTCCCATTCTGCGATGGGGCGTATTTGTCCTATAGGCGATGAGGTTGGAGTGATTCTAATGGTATCATATCCTTTGCTTTTCGCCCAATCTAACTCTTCTTGTGACGGAGTATGAAATAACTGTATCCCATCTTCATTATAATTTGATTGTGCAAATAATGCAGTTGCGCTTATCACAAGTGCAAAAAAAAGTAAACTCAGTTTTTTCATTGTAATCTTTTAATTCTTAATTTTTAATTTTTTAATCGTTTCTAACGGGTTTTCCGACCCAAAAATTGTGTTTCCGGCAACTAAAATATCCACGCCGGCATCTACCAAAATTGAGGCATTTTCTAAATCCACGCCGCCGTCCACTTCAATCATCGCATCAGATTTGTGTTTGTCAATAAGTTTTTTAAGGTCTTTAATGCGTTTAATGCTGTTGGGGATGAAGCGTTGGCCGCCAAAACCGGGGTTTACAGACATAATCAACACAAAATCAACATCATTAATGATGTCTTCTAAAAAAGAAACAGGGGTATGTGGGTTAAGCGCCACGCCCGCCAGCATGTCCAAATCTTTAATTTGGTGAATGGTGCGGTGCAAGTGCGTGCAAGCTTCCCAGTGCACCGACAAACAATCGGCGCCGGCTTTTTTAAAATCTGCAATATAACGTTCCGGTTTTTCAATCATTAAGTGCACGTCCAGCGGCTTTTGCGCCACGCTTTTCATCGCGCGAATTACCGGCATGCCAAAGGTAATGTTGGGCACAAAATGACCATCCATAATATCCAAATGCAGCCAGTCGGCTTTCGATTTGTTCAACATTTTTATCTCTTTTTCCAAATTTACGAAATCGGAAGAGAGTAAAGACGGTGCAATAATTGGACTCATAATTTGTTTATTTAAAATCTGTTACAGTTTTTACGGCGAGGTCGCCGGTAAGTTTTCCAAAAGTTTCGTCGCCAATCATAATGGCAGGTGCTAAAGAGCAGCAGCCCAAGCAGGAAACGGCTTCCAGCGTAAATTTGCCATCTTCGGTAGTTTCGCCATCTTGCACTTTCAAATGCTCGGACAACGCATTCATCACAGCGTTGGCATTTTGCACGTGACAAGCAGTTCCTTTGCATACTTTTATAGAATATTTTCCGGAAGGTTTCAACTTAAATTGCGCATAAAAAGTGGCAACGGCGTACAACTCGCTCAACGGATAATTCAACGTTTCTTCCACGCGCTGCAACGCCGCTTTCGGCAAATAAGTGTAAACCGCTTGTATTTCCTGTAACAGCGCTATCAATCCGCCTTTTTTGCCTTTGTATTTGGGGATAATGTTTTCAATTAACGAAATATCAACTTCTTGGGTTGATGAAGTAGTGGGCTGGGGAATTCTTTGGATTCTCATATTGATGAATTAGGGGGCAAAAATAAATAATTTGCCTTATTTATAGAAATATTTTTATCTCCTACAGTAAAACGTTTACAAATCCGCTTTTTTCCGCACATATATAAAGAAGAGCAGGCTATTCAAAAATCCCTATTTTTTACAAAATGTAGATTTCAATAAACAGATTATTTATGGATATTTAAATAATAAGAGATATTTAGTAAATTCAAATCAAACAGTCAAATGATATAACAAGTTCAGCAATGGGAAAGAGTTTTTTTTATTTTTGCAACCGATTAAACAACTAAAATATTATTAAAATTACCGTGCTGAAACGCACAAAAAACACATATAAAATAGCGATTTGCTAATTTTTTTTGAGTATCATTTTTCCACATCTTGTTCAATTTTTAATTATAGAATTTTTTTTCTATCCAAGAGAACAATGATAAGATAAGAATAATAAACGGATTATGGTCCTCTTTAAGCAATGATACCGACACATACAACTATAATGAGAATTTGATTAATTTGCTAAAAGAAAGTAAAAAAGGGTGCAACTCAATTTTTTCATCGTTTGCCATTTTTCCAACTGGTGAAATGGCAGCATGTTGCGGATTGAGTGTTTCACAAATAGAACATTTTAAACTAGGAAACATAAAGACGAATAATGTGAAATCCTTATACGAAAGCCAATATAAGGCATTTATTAATTTATGGATAAGGATTGATGGCCCATATAAAATACTAGAGTATTTAACTGTAAAAGAACCTAAAATAAAGAAATTTTCTATTAATCATTCGTGTCAAATGTGTAATTATTTATTTAATAATGAAATGATTAGAGACGTTATTTCAAAATACTATGCGGAAAAAATACCGGAAATTTTATTTAAATATCATATTCAAAAAAAGTTACAAAATATATAAGAATGTATAACATAAGTGTATAAAAAAATGAAAAAAAACTCCTTAATTAAGTATTTAAGTCTAATGGGACTAACTTTGGCAAGTACTTCTTGTGAAAAACAAGAAAAACAATCTTTTGAAGAAAATGAAAACTATCCATCACCTTTACAAAAGAGCTTAGCTCAAAAAATTGGTTATACTCCGCTGGTCGAATTACATTTACCTGATTCTGTTAACAATCAAATTATTGCTTTGGCTACATTAGTACAGGATGTTTTTGATGATCATTCTGTTGCACAAAGATTCTCACAAAATCCGAAAGAATATCTTGAATCAAAAGGATTAATGAATTGTAATATTGATTTAAATTCTGTAGAAGTAAAGACAAATGAAAATGATGTTCCTGTTGTCAATGAATTGATTGAACAAAATGTATATAAAATTGTAAAAACAATTGAAAATATGGATATCTATAAGCAAAACACAAATATAAATCGAGAACATTTGATAATTTTGATTAGGAAGCAGTTAACTCAAAACTTTATAGATACAGGTCAAATATAGTAATAATATAATCTTGATGTTCGTTTAATTTAAAATTTAATATATAAATGGTTATGAATTTTTTTAAAATCAATATTGACAGCTCAGTGTATGTTATAAGTATTTTTGTAATATTATTATTTTTAGCAATTTTTGGTTATTTAATATATACTAAAATTCCAATTAATAACCAAATACTTACTTTTATAATACTAATTTGTCCGCTAATTATTACTATCTTTTTTGTTCCTACATCATATCTTCTTACAGAAGACAAAATTGTCATAAACAAGGTATGTGGATCTATTAAAATTAAGAAAGCTGATATTATAGATATAGATACTCCAAAAGGAGATGAGCTAAAAGGAAGTATTAGAGTATTTGCATCAGGTGGTTTTTTGGGCTATTTTGGAAAATACAAATCACCAAAACTGGGAAAGTATAATATGTATGCTGGTAGTATGAAAGCAAATAATTTGCTGGTAATTAAAACGAAGGATGGCAAGCAATACGTCATTTCGCCCAAAAATAAAGAGGTGTTTTTGTTTTTCACACAACAGATGCTAATATCTAAAAAATAAGGTTAATTTTATTTTTGGTTGCAACACGCCTACCCATTCTTAATAGCTGCAATTTCGGTAATAGCATTAATGGCTGCGTCAATGTCTGTTTCCGTATTGAAAGGACCCATACTAAGACGTACGATGCCATGAATGGGCAGTGTACCAAGATGTTCATGTACTTTTGGAGCACATTGTAAACCGGTACGACAGGCAATATTATAGTCCACATCCAGCATCATTCCTACATCTGCGGCTTCAAACCCATTGATATTAAAGCACAATACGGGATTTCTATTTTCGATGGAATTTGCACAATAGGTAGTTACTCCGTTCACGGATTGAATACCTTTACGTAATTTATCCCATAATTTCATTTCACGTTTGTGAATGTTATCTATGCCTTGTTCCAAGACCCAAGAAACGCCGGCATATAATCCGGCAACGCCTACCAAATTAAGCGTTCCGTATTCCAAACGATAAGGGTATTCATCCAAATGTTTTGGATAGGCAGAACGTACGCCGGTTCCGGCATAACGTGTATGTTTAATGTGCACCCCTTCACGCACGTATGCCCCCCCAATGCCTGTGGGTCCCATTAAGCATTTATGTCCTGTAAAAACATATACATCAATATTATCAGCTTGCATATCTACTTTTGTAGCACCTGCCCCCTGACTGCCATCTACTACAAAAATGAGCCCGTTTTCTTTACAAATCTCTCCGATTTCGTGCAACGGTTGACAGGTTCCCAACACATTAGAACAATGAGTACAAACTACAAATTTTGTATTTGGACGAATAGCCTTATGAAAATCCTCCGGATTTACATAACCATCTTTATCAAAAGGTAGATAGGTAACGTCTTGTAATTTACCTTCCTCTTTTAAACAATAAAGAGGGCGCAGTACGGAATTGTGTTCCAACATGGTAGTAATAACGTGTGCATCGGGCTCTGCCAACCCCTGAATGATTAAATTTAAAGAATCGCTGGCGTTATAGCTAAACGTCAGCCTATTGTAGTCTTGTCCTCCATTAAAAAACTCCGTCATTAATTTGCGTGTTTTTTGTACAATTTCTTCTGCGAGAATCGCTGCATCAAAACCAGCCCTACCGGGGTTTACACCGTGTTTTTTATAAAACTCGCACATAAATTCATACATAGAATCGGGCTTAGGAAAAGTGGTTGCTGAATTATCTAAATAAATCATAATAGTATTTTTTTGTGATTTTAAAATTTTCGGCAAAAATATATGAAATATTTAAAATTTTCGTATCTCCATTTCCGAAATAAGATGTTGTGCGTTTGCAAATTTATCTATGATGAAAAGAACGTAGCGAATATCTAAGCTAATATTTCTACAGCGTTTTACATCGTAATACAAGTCGCTCATGGTGCCTTCCCATGCACGGTCAAAATTTATACCCACCAATTCACCATTACCATTTAAAATCGGACTTCCGGAATTGCCGCCGGTAGTGTGGTTGCTCGCAATAAAAGCTACCCGCATCTCGCTGTTTTTGTCCGCATAAGGTCCAAAATCTTTATAAATGATAATATCTTTCAGCCTTTCATTCACTTGATAGTCAAAAATATTTGGGTTTTCTTTTTGCAGTATTCCCTCTGTTGTTGTATAAGGCAAGTACATGATACCATTAGCAGGAGAAAAACCTTCCACTTTTCCAAAAGCTACCCGCAAAGTTAAATTAGCATCCGGAAAAAATCTACCTGTGGTGTCAGAAACAGCAAACGCTACCCAATCTTTATATTGGGCATCAATTTGACGGCGAATATTGGGAAGCGTATTATCAGTATAAGAGTTTTTATTGATTTCTATTAATGCCATATCGGCATCTAAAAACAATCTCTTTTCATTCAACCATTTATGAATATTTGTAACCTCTTTTTTAGAAGCGGTTTCTACAAATTTTGTAAATTTTTCAGCACTTGAAAAAACAGACTTCTCATACAGTTGTTCACTCATTATTTGCAATGATTCTCTATCAATGCCCACATATTTTTGCAACGATACAGGAATCCACTCTTTTTTGGTGGTGTTGAAATAATAATCCAATAATTCTACAAAAATTTCTTTATCAATGGGTTTATAATAATCAGAATAAAAATCCTTACCCCGTTCTAACAATTTTGTTTTTGTTTCAGCCGACCAAGGGTACGGCTCACTTAGCAGTGGACGTACTTTTTCAATAAACATGCCCAATTCAATTGCCCGAAAGGTTTCACGTAAAGCTATAACTTTGGTTTCCAGCTCTCTATAGGTTTCATAAAGTGCTTTTATTTCGCTCAATAATTGATAACGATTATAAGCATCGGTGCTTTGGGATGAAAAAAATTCTAAGAATGCTTCTTCTTTACCTCTTCTACGCAATATTTTTGTTTCATTAATTCCTTTACTTTCTCCCATCGCTTTTTTCCAGCCATTTGCAATAGA
>Ga0209628_10001172_pt1 | contig 16728 bp, 20 predicted proteins | sample TergutCu122P4_FD_187285 | JGI IMG/M metagenome (GOLD analysis project Ga0209628, IMG submission 187285) | Cubitermes ugandensis P4 segment gut microbial communities from Kakamega Forest, Kenya - Cu122 P4 (SPAdes) (version 2) | ecosystem: Host-associated > Arthropoda: Insects > Digestive system...
GACAAAGATTAAGATTAAACTTTCCCGGCAAGAGTACGAAACAATAAGCACCATTATTGAACACGCTGCCAAAGTGGTGGACGTGGTTGATATTAGTACCTTGTTTCTAAAAGAAGCCATGGAAGAGATGAACGCTATCTTTTTGTCTAAGAAATACAAATCTCAAACGAGGTATCAATTTAGTTTTTCCATAGTTTGTATGGGCGTTTTTCTGAATTATGTAGAGAATATTGGCGTATATGAAAAGGCGGTGTGCCAACTTATTTACGACAAACAGATAGCCCCGCAAGTAAGCCGAGCCATACAAATGCGGATGGGGTTTAAATGATATTTTAAGGCTATGAAAACATCTATTAACTATTTAGAAAAGGTAAAGCATGTGCAGGAGCTTGTAAAAAAGCAACAGGAGCGATATACTTATATTTCTTACAGGCAAATATGGCGAAACCTGCGCAAAGAGAAATTGTATTTTGAGGGGTATAATTCTTTTATCCGCATTCTTGGAGAGGGAAACCTAAGCAATAGAATTGCACAGGAAAAAGAAAAAATAAGTATAAAACAAACCGGTCTGTTTGACTGATATAAAAAAAGCCCTTAAAAAGAGGGCTTTTTTACTTTTTGAGTATGTTGTCTAACTCATCCACTATTACCCGCTCAATCTCTTTTTCTAAGGTTTCCGATTTTCCGATAAATTGGCGCTTAGGAATGGTAACATTCCTGTTCCTTCCGGCGTTGGTGGTACCTTCGTTGTGTGCGGCAGCATAGGGTACATCTGAAAACACGGTTACCTTTCCGGGTTCATGTGTTGCTTTTATGGAACGCCCCAAGTTTGCGGTTCGTCCGGTCAATATTCCTCTGCTCGTATCCCTTTGGTGTTTTTTTACTACGGCATTGTATGTTTTTGTTCCGGGTATTCTTCTCTGTACTTCTTTCCACTTTTCCAAATCTGAGTCTGTAAAGCCTTCATTCTGGAACGACTTTTTGAAGTGCAACACGGCTTTATTGGCAACCTTTTCGGGTATGGTTTTCTCCATTGCCTTTTTAAGTTGCTGTTCTTTTTCTTTCAGATGTTTTTGAAATTGTTCGGGAGTCATAATAGTGATTTGTGATTAGTGATTAGTGGTTAGTGGTTAATGAATTTGAGTTATTTTGCGGGGTCAAACTTTAAATTATTATATATGTATTCAAATGAACAACTTGCCGCTATGATTGCGGCACTCGCAAAAAGAGTTGAAAAATTGGAAGGAACAACGTCCTCAAAAAGTCTCGCCTCTTATTTGTACGAACTTTTACAGCAGTCGCAAAGAATTGATTAGATACGCCATGGAAATTCAATATTTTTTTCACCCCATTTTAGTTGCATTACTCGCTTACGATAAACAGTAAAACCTGCTACTGTTATTGTTTTTTCCAAATAGTTTGGAATGGCATTTTCTGATTGGTGCGCGCGGCTTCCACCGTCGTCATTGTACACCGGTTTAATTTCTACTTTAATCATAATTCAATTTTTTTGGTTTGGTTTAATTATTTTTATATTCTTGCGGCATAAAACAGCCGAGTGGTATTATTAGGGGACTTTCATCCCTGAGTTAATATAACTCGGCTGTCTTTCTTAGCGTTTTTTTCTTTCATAATGTTGCTCATTTAAAAATTTATACTATCTTCGCGGCCTGATACAAGGGTAAAACTGAGTGTCGTTCCTCGCCCTGACTTTGTCAGGGTGTTGTATTTATGTAGTGTAGTGTTTTATTATTGGAAACAAAGTATATAATCTTGTATTTTTTTCTTGCAAGTTCATTCAATTTTTCGTGAATTTTTGGTGTCATTTTTTCAAACTCAAAAACAACAATTTTCGCGCCTTGACTCCTTACCGCATGGCGAGCATAATTTACTATATGGTTGTGGCTTTTTGTTTTCTTTAAATCAGCAGGAATCCCATCTAATAAAATATCATATCTACCATCCACTTCCTTTAAAAAATCTATTTTATGATTATTAATGGCAAGCGTTTGTGAGGCTGAATACTCCTTTTGGTATTTTTCTAATTCTACTGCATTTATTTTTGATTGTTCTATTCTGTAACGCTCAACCGCTAAAAATCCTTTGTCATTAGTATAGTAATCCACGCGCCATTTATCCGGTTTATGTTCAATAAGTCGCTGTAAATTCGGATATTCTTCATTTGCTTTTTCGCCAATCGTTATTTCTTTTGTTTTAAAGTATGTAGCATTATCCGAAAAAATCTCTCCGGTTACTGCGGGGTTGCCTTCCAGCCCTTTGTGGTTCACGCGCCTTTGGGTATCCTCTCCGGGAACGCCATCGCTGCCGTCGGTTTCCTGCCAGTCGCATTTACAGTTCCACAGGTTGCCGGGTTGGTTTTGGTTCCAAAACGGAGAATCTTTGCGCCAATATTTGTTGTAGAAAACAATATGTTCCTCTCGCTTGGTAACGCTGCGGCTGGGCAGCCACACCAGGTAGGGAAATATTTCGTTTCCTTGTTCATCGCCGGTAAACTCCTCCCATTGTTTTGCAGTACGTGTTCGCGATACAGTAGTGTTGTATTCTGCCACCTGATAACGATTAAAAGCGTTTAACACGCCCTGCGCTTCTTTTTTGTAGGCTTCGGTGCTTCTTTCCACGCCGTTTTTATCGGCGCGTTTGGCGTTTATTTGCTGTGTGGCGTGGTATGCCTTAAAGGCGGCAAAACGTGTTACATTCGCGTTGAATTGCGCCTGCATATTAAAAAAATCATCGCCGTAGTTTTGACTTTGCAGCACACGGTCAACCGCTTTTCTGAGGCTGCTGCTATACTCTTTAAACAGGTCGGGGTGAATGCCCTCGTATCCGTTTTTAATATCCTCAATAATCTTTGTTGCCTGTGGTTTTGAGGCAAGTTGCAGCGTTTCTCCAAACTCGTTTAAACATAGTTGAAAAGATAATAAATTGTCGTTGAAATAGAGTTTATCTAATTCGGGAAAACCGGTTAATGGGCGGCTTGTACCCGCCCCTATGCGAAAAAACTGTCCAGGTTGGTATGTGACAGTTGCAGCGGAGTGTCTTTAGAGCGCGGCTCCTCTTTGTCTAACGGTGTGGCGTAAAAACCTTCAATATATTCCGGTTGTATATTGTAGCCGTTTTGTAAGAGAATAGCATCAATTTTAATTTTCTCCATTGGCTTCACTACCTCTTTTTCTACAATAGACAGATAGTAGCCATCGGGAATATCAATGCCGTGTGCCCTCAGTACAGGGAAAACGTTGTCGGTAATCCAATCCTCAACATCTGTAATATCGGAGGCGGTAATTTCATCGTAAATTTTAAGGTGCACGTTTGCCTGGCTTTGCGAACTGCCGTCGTCCATAGTCATGGTTTGCCCCACAATACCCTTGCTTATCTCTTTGTTAACGGCAAGTATTTTTTGGTAGAACACGTTGAAGGCGTCAGAGCGGGAGTTTTCTTTAATTTCGATATCTGTTTGTTTGTCGAAAATACCATAAGAACTGGTGCCCATCGTTTCAAGCCACATTTGCAGTTCATCTTTATACGACTGTGTGTTGATGAAAGTTCTTGCGATACGGATGGGAATTCCGAATATCTGTTCAAATTCATCCCAGTTTGCCCAGGAGTGTCGTTTGTAAATAGTCATTGGGGCGATGCGCTCCAATATACCTATAGAATCACTGCCTAAGCTGACAAATAAAAAGAAACTTGGAAACTCGCCATAATTTATGGCTATGGAATTTGGGTTGAATGGGTTGTTTAGTACAACTCCTTTTTCGGGTATAACGCATTCGCGTGGAAAGTCTATAATTTTGGGAATCGGTGTGTTAAAATTTTCGCAAAACAGAAGCGAATACCCAAAAAACTTACTTTCCATTCCTTTGCGGATAATTTGGCGAAACCATCTTGTTTGCAGACGTGCGGAAAGTTTATCGTCCACTTTTCCGTTAGCGTCTTTTACAAGAATTTCTTTATTTACCACGCGCAAGATACGGTTTTCAATAGCACCTTGCAGGTGGTTATCAAGCATGGCATCCTTGTAGAGTTGTTGAATGGGATAACATACAGGGTTGAACGGATCGCGCCGGATGGTTCGTGCATTCGTCCAGTCGTTAATCTCCTTACGGTATAGAGATTCATAAAATCGAAAATAGTCAATCTCTATTTTATCTCCGGCTTTAATTTTAATTTCCGGCTTTTTACCGAGTTTTCCTTTATTGTCAATTGCAGCCAGTTGGCGCGAATGTTCCGGTTTGTATAGTTGTGGTTTCATATTTAATAAATTGATGTGTATTTCTTATTTCCTCCAAATCGGCTCTCTCCGGTTTGCCCGGTTGTTCCGTCATCATCCTTTTTAACCGGTGGCAGGGTGTTGTCGTAAAACTCCCCGGTTGCTAACTTTTCAAGCCATGCCATTGCCTCGTTGTATCTTCGGGCGGCTACTGCGTTTTGGCTACGCGTGTGCCGCTCGTAAATCTCATAGATTACAATATCTTTAAGCCTTTTGAGCGTGGCTAAGTGCCTTTCATCGCCCTCCTTGCCAAATATATCCTCCACGTTGTAAAAGCGGCTCAGGTAGCCTTTCATCAGCGAAATGCTTTCTTCTATAATAATGGAAACAATATCATTGTCGTAGCCTATGATTTTGTTAATAATCTCCTCCGTTGCAACGGTTTTTAACTCTTCTTTATAAAGGAACGTACCCATACTCGTAATTTTTTGTTAGTAATTGATTAATATCCTCCTCTTTTTCTTTTTCCGAAAACAGGCTTGCTAATTTCCGGATCGCCATCAGGCATAATTGCATATAACAGTTGTGCCTGGCGTACACATTCGGAAAGTGCATCGGGAAAGTCATCGTGTATTTTGCTGCCTTTCTCAAAACTGAACAGTTGGTGTGAGGCTTCATCCCAGTCGGGCGAGTTTTGTACATCTTCCGAAAAGGCAATCCTTCCGTTTCCAAATGCGCTACCCAGGATAGTGCTTATTTTAATGTATTTGTCTGTGGGGTTATGTGCCGGCAGCGGAATAAAGTTGGACTTGTATTTTTGCGCGGCTGCTATCAATACCGGTTCATAGATAGATTTTTGCGACACATTGGCATCGTAGAAACTTACTACATTGCAGTTCTCTTTAAACATTGTGTAAATATTGCTAAAATGGTATTGCAGTGCATCTGCAATGTCGCAGTTTTTACAGAACAGGTTCAGCACTGTCAGCCCATCGGGACGGCAGCCGATAGAAACGTTTGCTTTGGTATCGCCCTGGGCGGAATAAGAGAAATCCCAAAAATTAACGATTAGGTCGTACTCTTTGAGCGGGCGTGGCTTTACCCATTTTATTTTTTCGGGTTTAAACAGGCGTCCCACTTTAACCGGAGTGTTGTAAAACTCGTTGCTCAGGGTGGCTTTGTCGTTTTTGTACTGCTCTATTTTTCTCAGGCAGTCCTCCTTTGTATAGCGTTCTTTCCAGCTTGGCTCCCATTTCGCATCGGGGTTGGCTTCAATTTCCTGATAGTATTTTGTAGTGAGATTAACCAAAAAAACGGTGGAGTACTTTTCACGCTTTACAAAGTTTTCTGTGGTTTTGAATTTCTTTACATCGAATCCTTTTCGTTTGAGCAGTGTTTCAATAATTCCGTTATTGACAAAGAAGTTGTTATTGATGATGGTGCGCTCGCTGTTTTTAGAAAACGCGCCCTGAATATCGCCGGTAATTTTGTTGCAGTATTCCTGAATTAGAGAGGTGTTGAGTGAGCGTTTCATATCTTCCACGTCGTCAATAGAGGCGTATTCCAAGCGCACACCGTTGGCACGAAGCCCGCGAAAAGGCTGGTCTATTCCCAGTGCCATAAAGGTGCAACGGTCTGTGGTTTCAAATTGTCCGTCTGCCCAACTTCCGTATGTTTTCTGCGATCCGAAGTCGCGCATAATCCGCTCGTTGTTTTCAAACTGCGCCTGCAAATCCTGCAGTAGCATTGCCGCCCTGAGTTCGTTTTGCCCCACCACTAAGAAAAACTTGGCAAGGTTGCTTTGTTTTAATCCAAACGGATAGCCGAGATTTGCGTGTGTGCTTTTTGCACCGCCCCGAAAAATAAGGTTAAACAGGGTAAGATAGTTTTTAGAGTACAGTTCCCTGTAAACATCTATATGATACCAGGCACAAGGGGAATCCGCCAACGGAATGGGTGTTTCCTTTCCAAAATAGTAATCGAAAAGCAAGCCGTAATTTTTGGGTTCCAACAGCATTTTTACCCGTTTTTCCTGTTCGGTGTCTGTTTCCTTAATAATGGAATCTATCGTGCTTTTGCGAATCAAGTTCGACTGCTGGATGTACCGGTCGCGAAGTTCTTGCAGTTCTCGTTTTGTCATGCGGTGTAATATAATGAAATACGTTTCAGTGAATCAGCAGTAAATTCTTTCGGAAATACCCTTTTTGCACGCATTTCTTTGAATTGTTTTTTTGTTAAAAGGGTTACTTTCCCTTTTATTTTTACCACAAACACCTGGCTTCCGGTTAGTTTTCTCAGTCTCTCCGCCCTGCGTTTAAGGCGTTTTAAGTACCACACCGTTCTCCACCGGTTAAACCATGTGATGAGTGCCATTAGCCGCTCGTTTTTTCTTACTAAGTTTTTAATGAATTTTCTCATGTTAATCGTTTAGTGTTTCATTGGTTAGTTTAGTGATAATGGTGTCGGTTTTGGTTCTGGCACGTTTAAGTACTTCCAGGGCGAGTTCTTTCTCTTTTTTAGTTACGGCATCCTGAATATCTTTAGTAAGTTCGTGTGTAAGCATTTCAAAGGCTTCGTACATATAACTGAGTATCTTTTTTTTATCCGACAGTCGCTCAAAGGCGGCAGCGTATTTGGAGGCTTCATCCGGTTTAATTTTCGGTTTTTTCCCATCTTTCAAATCAATAAATGATTGAAGAATGGTGTTGCGCAGTTCAGACAATGCAATAAATGAGCTGTTTCGTGCATCTTCCCACTTGTCTGCATCGCGCCATTTTTTTATTGTGGTTTCTGCCGCACCGATAATGTCGCTTATGGTAGGCAAATCAAATCCCTTTATGTAAAGTGATTTTCCGTACTGCCTTTTTTTCTCGGCTTGAATTTTTGTGAATTTTCCCATTACATAATTTTAAGTTTTAATTTTTTTTTCGTCCGATATTGGAATTTCAGATTGCAAAAATATAACAGCAAAATATTATTATATTCATTTATATACATAATGTTAATGTTCGCTATCACGATGATAACATTTTCTTTTTATTTCATACAAGCGTTTTATTTTTGCCACCTGAAACGTGATAATAAACTGTTTTTATGGCAAAAAGTAAAAAATTAGATGAGCGCGAACTCCCCGAAAAATTGGAGTTTGATTTTATAATTTGCGACAACACGTTAAATCGTCAGTATTGGAGATTGCTGGTTGAGGGTATCGACCTTAGCGGTTTTCTGAAAAATCCTGTATGCTGCCATCAGCACAATACATGGAGTGTTCCTGTGGGAAAATGGAAAAACCTGAGAGTTGAAAAAGGAGAGCTGCTCGGCACGGTAGAGTTTGACCGAAACGATGAAGATGCCGTAAAACTGTATTGGAAGTATGCTGACGGATTTATGCGCGCCTGTTCAATAAATATTAAGCCGCTTGAGGAAAGTGAAGAGTTGAATATGCTTGTACCGGGACAAAGATATGCCACGGTTACCAAAAGCGAACTGCTGGAGATAAGTTTGGTTACCATCCCGGGCCAAAAAAACGCGGTAAAACTCTCTAATAACAACGAACTAAAATTTACCCTTGACGGGTCTGAATATCAATTAAAAGAAATCAAGTTAAATCAAAATTCAAAAACAATGGAAAAAGATGAAAAAAACCAGGTGGATGAGCTTACTAAGCAGCTATCCATTGAAAGGGAGCGAAATGCTTCCAATCTCATCAAACTTCACCAAAAACGCGGCGTAGTGGCTGCCGGTGAAGTGGAACACTTAAAAAAGTTTGCAATTGCCGATTTTGAAAGTGTAGAAAAAATGTTGGACGCCCGACCGGAACCTACTCCTAAAGAAATTGAAGAGCCCAAAAAAGCAGAGGAAACCGAAAAAAAAGATCAAGAGGCTAAAGAACTGAGCGCAAAGTTGGAGGAAGTGGTAAAAGGCGTATCCGTAAAGTTATCCGGTGAAAAAACAGATTGGGACTATTACAAGTGGTTCAAAAATGACCCGGACGGACTTAAACTAATGGCTAAAAACGAGCCCGACAGGTTTAAAAAGTTGGAAGCGGATTTCGCCAAAGAAAGCAAGTCCCTAAACTTGAAAACCGGAGACGAAGAATAAAAAGTTTAACCCCGAAAAGAAAAAGTAAAAAAATCAACCCTTAAAAAAGTAAAAAAATGAAAAAGTTATTTGGATTATTGTTTATGTTAGCCATTGTTTTGGCAGGAATTTTATCGTTAGGATCGGCAACTCCTACCGGTATCGGAATGTTGGTTGCCGGTAGCGGATACCTCCTTTCGGATGCGCCCGCACTTACCTTAGATACGCAAAAAATTGTGTTCTTACGGTCGCTTAAAGAGGAATATGAAGCGATTGAAACATGGATGAACGAGGCTGACGATTTAAGTATGTTTGTGGTGGACGGGCAAACGCTGCAATTTCCCGAAGCGGGTGCCGATCCCAGTGTGTATAAAAATAAAATCACTGACATTGACAGCGTTGAGCCGGAAGAAGCCGTTCATAAAGTGGAATTAGACGTTTACGATTCTCAAAATTACAAGATTAGAAACGCACTATTACACGCTTTACCTTTTGAAAAAGTGCAGTATTATACGCAAAAATCGGCAGATGCAATTATAAAGAAAGAGGTTCAGGATACGGCTTACGCATGGGCACCTAAAGCACCAGGACACAAGATTTCGATTCAGGCAAGCACTGGCCAACCCAGAGGGGGCTTTAAGATGCTTACTCTTGATGATATTGTTTCCCTTGCCCGCGACTGCGATAAGAAAGAGTTTCCGGATGGTAGAAACCTTGTGCTGCCTTCTGATATGTGGTGGGATTTGGTTAATAACAATGAAATATTGAAAGGACAGTTAAAAAATATTACCCCCAATGGAATCATTAAGCCCACAATGGTAGAATATTACGGCTTTAAAATCCATAAGTCTTTGGGTGATAAGTTGGGTATTGCCTGGGATGTTTCGACTAATAAACTGGCACCTCAGGGCGCAGTTATTAAGGATGACGTGGTTCCGTGCGGATTATTATTCTGTGCAAGCGAGGTGTTCCGCGCCGGTGGAAATATGGAGATGTTCTATTTAGATAAATCTCAAAACCCAACAGGACGTGCCTACGAGTTTGGATTCCAGCACCGCTTCAAATCCGACTTCCAAATGAGCGGCAACCGCTATTCAGGATTAATCTATTTAGCAAAAGCCGCGTAATGAAACTTAAAGATATATACTTACGGATAAAAGAGACGGCACAGGAAAAGATGCCTTACCTGTGTTATATTGACTTGCAAAAAAAACAATTTGAGCGGGCCACAGAAGATTACCCAGTACCCGCTCCAACTCTATTGGTTGAGTTTGACGGCGCAGATTTCTCAAATCTTGCGCGCCACAGGCAAATGGGGGCATCATCCGTAAGTATATATTTCTACCAAAATATAGTAACCGACACATTTGATAGTGCAGAGCTTGAAGTGGAAACACTTGAACTCTTAGAGGCGAAGGATGAGATATTTCAAACATTTGAGGGACTAACAATTACGGATTGCTCTCAACTTGTTAGAAAGTCGGAAACTCCTTTTATCTTTGAATCAAATCTTGTGTTTTTTAAGGTTACTTTCGATTTTGTAATGTACGAAAAGAAAATAGAAAAAGCGGGTACGATAAAAGCAAACCCAAAAGTTTTTGTAGAATTTAATAATAAATAAAAAATGGCAAAGCAAGCAACAAAAAAAACGACAAATAATGGTAAGCCGGTAACTCCTCCGGTTGAAACTCCTCCGGTTGAAACTCCTCCGGTTGAAACTCCTCCGGTTGTAACTCCTCCGGTTGAAACTCCTCCGGTTGAAACCCCTCCGGTTGAAACTCCTCCGGTTGAAATGCAGGAAGATGTTGACATGGAGCATCAAAAAAAGGCTCTTGAAATAATGCAAGAACACAACTTGAATGAAGTGTTTTACGTAGGCGGCTACTATTTCTCCAAAAAAGAGAATGCGCTAAACGCGTTAAAAACGTATAAAGAGGACAAGTTAGAAACTTTTAAAAAATAATAACGATGTTACCAAGAGTAAAAATAATTTTTGAAAACGGATTGCTCGGTTCATCCGCTCCGATGGATGACGGCGTGTGTGGATTTATTTGCACAGGCGCCGCAGTTACCGGAAAGTTAGAACTGAACAAACCTTATTTGATTACCAAATATGATGCGTTGGCTGAGTTTGGCGTTACTGCCGAAAGCACCGATACCAATGCCAATCTTCACAAGGCAGTAAAAGAGTTTTACGACATCGCACCACAAGGCAGCAAATTATATTTTATGTGTGTTGCCAATACGGTAAAAATGTCGGATATGGTGGATAAAACTAAAGAGTACGGCAAGAAATTGATAGAGTACTCCAATGGTGCCATCCGCTTTTTATTCTGCTTTAAAAAGGACGCTACCGCGTACACGCCAACGATTTTAGACGGATTAGACAGCGATGTTTATATTGCGGCTACCGAAGCGCAAAAGTTAGGCGTTCACGCTGCCGATGTGTGTTTTGCACCCTGTATGGTATTTTTAGAGGGCAGACACTTTACAGGTACACCTGCCACGTTGAAAGAACTGCACCAGGGCGAACTAAACCGTGTGGGCATTCTTATTGGCGATACGGTTTCCGGCAGCAATGGTGCTACACTGGGAACGCTTGCCGGAACGCTGGCAAGTGTTCCGGTGCAACGTTCCATTGCCCGCGTAAGAAGCGGAGCCCTGCCGGTTACCCAAATGTTTGTTGGTAGCAAAAGAGTGGAAGATGCCGACGTGGAAGTAATAAGCGACAAAGGTTTTATTACTTTTCGCACTTTTGTTGGCAAATCCGGATACTTCTTTACCGATGACAAGTTGGCAACAAAAGTAACCGATGACTACGCATTAATTCCAAGACGCAGAGTAATTGACAAGGCGTACCGTATTGCCTATATTACACTGCTTGAGGAACTGAACGAAGAGTTGCCTGTGGATGACATGGGTCGTATTCCGGCAGCAATTACCAAGAGTATTCAAAACAACGTTGAGCGCGCCATAATTAATAATATGGCTGTTTATCGTAATTTGGGCAACGACCCAAGCGATCCTAACGACACCGGTGTTGAGTGTTATATTGACACCAATCAAAACGTGGTGGCTACATCTAAATTAGATGTGCGTTTGCGCGTGAAACCCTACGCCTACCCGAAATACATTGACTGTTATTTAGGCTTTAAGGTAGCACAGGCATAATCAATTAATCATTAACCATTAATCAATAAAAATATGTTTGATTCAAGACAATATGAGTGGAACGATTTGACGCTTATTTTAGGCGGCAAAGACTTAACCTGTTTTAGGGGTGTAAAATACACAGAGAAACAGGAAAAAGAGCAAATTTACGGTAAGGGTAATCTTCCTTTATCTATCCAAAAAGGTAATAAAAGTTATGAGGGCGAAATTACCTTGTTGCAGTCGGAGTATGAAACTTTACGTGAAGCGTCAAAAACGAAATCTGTTTTAGATTTGCAGTTAGACGCTGTTGTTTGTTATGGCAATCCTGCGAATAACGATGTTATGATTACCGACGTATTACAGGGCGTTCAATTTACCGAAGGTCCAAAGGAAATGAAGCAAGGGGATAAAAACATGGAAATAAACCTACCATTTATCTTCCTAAGACTTAAAAAAGCAAAATAACCTTAAAAATTAGAGACAATGAGCAAAGAAACATTAACCGGTCAGGCGACCGATGAACAGATAAAGGCGTGGAAAGAAAAACACGGAAATGTTTTTTTTACTAAGGCTGAAGGAAATATTGCATATTTTCGTAAGCCAACGCGTCAAGAATTAGGTTATGCCATGACCATGCAGAATGACCCGCTGAAAATGAGCGAGTCGTTGCTAAAAAGTTGCTATATCTTCGGCAGTGATGTATTTACTACAGACACTGAGTTCATGCTTGGCGCGGCGGAATTGATGGAGAGACTAATTTCTGTTAAAAAGGTTGAACTGGGAAAGTTGTAGAAAGCGCAGACGGTAGTATTGAACATAATTGGATTGGTTTTATTAATACGATGCTTCAATACTACCTCTCTACTGATCCGGATAAATTGACGGACGAACAATGGGCAGAAAAGTTTGCGCAAATAGCTACAATAAGAAAAATGGAGAACAAAACTAACTAACAACAACGACTATCTGACTTAGCAAAATGGCTCCAGATTTTGTATAATATGTATAAAATAATAATTGAAATTATTGTTGTCATCATTTTATAATTTACGGCAAAAATAGTATTTATTTTTAAACAATGAGCGAACCGGTAAAATATGTTATTGAATTTGGGGGGAATGGAGTCCCATACCTGAGTAAATTATCGGGGGAGCTTGATATTGCTACCGTTAAAACAAATAAATTTTGTACATTTGCTCAAAAACTTACCTTTGTTTCGTTAGCTTTTAATGCAGTACAAAAAGCAGTTGGTAGCGTAAAAAATACTATTGCATCGCTTGAGCAGGCATACCAGGCAGCAAACGTTGCGGAAACAAAACTACAGCAGGTAATGCAAAATACAATTGGTGCAACCAGTGAACAGATACAAAGTATTAAAGATTTAGCGAGTGAGCAACAAAAGTTAGGTGTGGTAAGTAAGGATGTTCAAATTGCTGGTGCGCAAGAATTGGCCACCTATGTAAGCAAAACGGAAACCCTAAAGAAAATTTTGCCAGCGATGAACGATATGATTGCGCAGCAATACGGCATCAACGCCTCTCAGGAACAGGCAACACAAATTGCTACAATGCTTGGAAAAGTTATGAATGGCGAAACTGGTGCACTGAAAAGATATGGCTACGAGTTCAGCGCAGCACAAAAGAAAATTTTGGAAACAGGCACGGAGGCGCAGCGCGCCAAAGTACTTTTTGAGGTAGTAACTGAAGCGGTTGGTGGAGTTAATAAGGCATTAGCGGAAACGCCGGAAGGGAGAATGGTACAAATAGCCAACGAGATGGGAGAAGTAAAAGAACGGTTTGGTAAATTTATCACTGTAACAAAAAATGCTTTTTTCCCTCTTTACGAAACAATTATGCAGAAATTAAACAAGATAGCCGACTGGTTTGATAGAAATCAGGGGTATATAAGTTACGTTGTTACGGAAATTGCAAGAGTTATATCATCAGTAGTCAATGGAATAGGTAGTTCTATTCTTTGGATTCGTGACTTTACACTTCGCGCATTTGCTCGCATTAAAGAAGCAATTGAAGACGTTGGCGAGTTTTTTAGCTGGCTGTGGGAAAAAATAAGGAGTTTATATCCGATAATTATTTCGGTTATTACTGTTATGGGCGCATGGTATATTAAAACAAAGTTGCTAACAAGAGCTAAATATATACTTATGTGGCAGACACAACTGCTGGCGCAAAGCATTAATAGGCTTAAAAATAACATTATTAAAGCCACAGTAGCGATGTGGGGGCAAATAACGTCTATTGCATCATGGATACCAATTGCGCTATCGTGGGGGACGATTGTATGGGCACTTACCATAGCAATGGGGGCACTAAAATCAGCCATAAATAAAGTTTCATTGGCTATATACTCCATTCCTATTATTGGATGGATAGCCGCCGGTATAGCCCTAATTATAGGTATTTTTAAACTCCTATGGGAAAAAAGCGAGGGATTTAGAAGGATTGTTTTTGGTGTTTGGGAAGTAGTAAAAATGGTATTCGGCTATATCTGGCAATTTGTTAAGGTTGTTTTTGGATTTTTATATGATATTATAAAGGGTTATATTCTATTTTGGTTTAATGTTTATAAAGCGATATGGGAATTTTTAAAAAAGTTGGGACAGGGTATCGCTGATTTTTTTATTAGTATTTGGAATGGAATCGTGTCGTTTTTTAAAATGGTTTTTGACCCCATAAAAGCATTTTTTGCTTGGCTCTTTGAGTTATTCCCAAAGATAGGTGCGTTCATTAAAAAAGCGTTTCAACCTCTATTGGACTTTTTTAATAACCTGTGGGATACCGTTAAAAATATATTTTCATGGATTTTAGATAAAATGGCGGCTATTTTTAATCCAATTATCCAACTGTGGAATAAACTTACCGGAAAGGTAGTGGAAGCATACGAAATAGGAGCGGAAAAAGGAAGCGAAAGTTGGCGGAAGTCGCAAGAGGAAAAAGGATATGGAAAAACCGGTAAGGGTAAAATTGGTGGGATTGATGATCCAAGCATATCCGGTACTGCCGTTTTGGATGATAATAAAACAACAAATAGTGTAACTAAAAATGCAGAAGCCACCGCCACCGGCGGAACTCGCAGCACCACCATCAACATTCACATGGGTAAGTTTTTCGACAATATTGTATTTAACGGCGGCTTTGCCGAAAATGCAAAAGATGTGGAGCGCAAAATAGAAGAGTGCTTGTTAAGAGTACTGTATTCGGCACAAAACGCGGGGTAGAATCAATTAAGAATTTAAAATTACGAATTACGAATATGGATCCGGTAAAACTTATAAATGAAAAGACAAATTTGGCGTTGAAGATTACCAATGCTTTGGGGTATAATATGCCCCCGCCTTTTCTTTTTGGAAAATCGGTTGTGGTGGATCCGGCGTTACACTCATGGGATTATAACGAAGACGAGTTTAACGCAAAATACGGAGATAATTTTGAAGGCACTCTGTTTTTAGTGCCGGTTAAACTGCGTTTAGAAAAAGAAAATAAAGATACCGAGGGCTACAGGCTTCCGCTCGACCCGCTTATTTCCATTAGCGGTAAAAATATCATTCGCCGGCGTTATGTGGCAAAAAGCAAAATGCGCGGTTCTATTAAAGAAACTTGGAGCCAGGATGACTACGAAATAACTATCGCAGGGCTACTTCAGGCAGATGACCAGGACGCTTTAGGCAGGCATATTTCAAGGCTTAAAAAATATCTTGAAGTGGCGGAGTCGGTGCATATTGTGTGCAACCTGTTGAACAATGTTTTTGCAATTACAAGAATAGCCATTGAAAGCTACGATTTTCCTTTTACCAAAGGAGTGGAAAATCAGGCGTTTACCATCAAGGCATATTCAGACGATAACTATCAACTTTTAGAGGAAAAGTAATGTATAAAATGAGCTGGAAAATTAGCATTGGCAATTACAATCTGAAAATGATTGAGAGCGTGAACGTAAAGCGCTCTGTAGAATCGTTGGCAGATACGGCTAAAATTACGCTTCCTGCAACGGTGTTTAATAAGGCTTTAAATATTGATAAAAAACCGCTTGAAGAGATATTAAAACGCGGCGACCCGGTAAACATAGAACTTGGCTACGATGATAACCCTAAACCCGAATTTGAGGGTTATGTGGAAAGTATCAGTACCGATGGCGGCTCCTTAGTGTTAAATTGTGAAGATGGCATCTTCCTGTATCGCGTTGAAATTCCCAATAAAGAGTTCATAAATGTTAAGGTAAAGGATGTTCTGAACTATGTAAATACTGAGGTCGGCAAAAAATGGAAAAAAAGTTTTGAGTTAAAGTGCGATTACGATTTTTCTTACGACAAATTTGTAATTAAAAACGCCAACGGCTACGATGTTTTAAAGAAGATTCAAGAGGAGGCAATGCCGAACATTTATCTAAAAGATGACGTTTTACACATCCATCCGCAATACTCTGAGATTTTTGGGGAAGTAAAATACGACTTTTCCAAAAACATTGATGCGGACGGTACCGATTTAAAGTATAAGAAAAAAGAGAACAGGCGGGTGCGTGTTACCATTGAATATACAGGCTCGGACGGCAAAACGAAAAAGTACGAGTATGGCGATATGGGCGGCGAAAGTGTTACAAAAAAAACAAGCACAAGCAACCAGAAAAGTATTGAACTGCTGGCAAAACAGGAATATGAATCGAAAAGTTATGACGGCTATGAGGGCAGTTTTAGTGGGTGGTTATTACCCTATTGCGATGCCGGGTATAAAGCAACCATTACCGATCCGGATTATAAATATAAAAACGGAACTTACTACGTGCTGGAAGTGGAAACCAATTTTAGTGAACAGGGTGGGGTAAGAAAAATTACACTGGGAAAAATAATATCAAAATAATGATTAGCAATTAATAATGAGCACAAATAGCAGTAAAATCAAGCGGGTGTTAGAGGATATTTCCAATAAAAACGGAAAGCGGGATAATAATAATCTGTTTTTTACTGCGGAAGTTAAAAAAGTAGATGACGAAACCTGTGATGTGGAGATAGCCGGAACCGAATACACCGGCATACACCTGGCGGCAGTTTCGGATGGAAACAAAAACAACCTCATTATTAAGCCCAAAGTAGGCAGCGTGGTATTGATTTGCGACAAAACCGGCGGCGACATGGCGTGGATGAATGTGATAGCCTTTTCGGAAATAGAAAGTATTACGATGAAAATTGATGAAATTGTAATAAACGAGGGAAAAAATGAGGGGCTTGCTTGTGTCAAGGAAATTGCAGATAA
>Ga0209628_10001174_pt1 | contig 16711 bp, 8 predicted proteins | sample TergutCu122P4_FD_187285 | JGI IMG/M metagenome (GOLD analysis project Ga0209628, IMG submission 187285) | Cubitermes ugandensis P4 segment gut microbial communities from Kakamega Forest, Kenya - Cu122 P4 (SPAdes) (version 2) | ecosystem: Host-associated > Arthropoda: Insects > Digestive system >...
CCAAACTGGTGAACCGCTTTGACCGTATTCGGCCGCGAAAAAAACGAAAAAAAAATCCCTTCACTCGACAAACGCTCTGCGAAAACGTTATTTACCCCTTAAGTTGAAACCTATGGGGCTTGCCCCGTCGCTAACGGGGGTGCAAAAAAACGAAACTTGTCGACGGCCTGACTCACACTCCAAGAGACTTTACAATCCTCTTGAAGGTAAGTAATTCATAATTCGTAATTCGTAATTCCAATTCTACCCTCGGAGCAACTGGGCGGCGTATTGCGGGAACTGGTTGATCAAGCCGAGAACCTGCGTACTGGATTGGACGAGAATTTGATTCCTCGTCATTCTCGAACTTTCCTCGGCGAAGTCGGCGTTGAAAATAATCGCTTCCGCAGCGGACAACTGCTCGATCGTGTCTTCGAGAACCGCCTGGTTCGGGTCGAGAGTGCTCCGCTGGAGTGCGCCCAGTCGTCCACGAATGACCGCGACCTTTGAAATCGCTTCCTGGACGATTTTGTCCGCCAGTTTGGTATCGGTGGACAAATCGGCGTTTTCCCCGGACCGCAACTGGTACAGCTTTCCACTGACACCGCCGAGGTGCGCCGAACCGATGTTCGGAATCGCAACACGAATCTGCTGGTTCGAGACAACGCTCGGACCAAGTTGGAATATGGCACCACCGCCGGTGATCGAGAAGTAAATGCCGTCTCCGGCCCGAACATTCGAACTCAATGTGGCGTCAAGTGAGAGCATCACGTTGTTGATCGACACGTTGTTGCCGTGAGCGGTCATTTTCTGACCGTTGAGCGTTACGACAGCGTCCTGTCCCGTTGCGGTATCCGTGACGAAACCATTGGCGTTTTTCAGCAGGAAATTCCCCTCAATGACGCGAACGGACACTTTTTCCTGACTGCCGGAGTTGAGCGATTCCAGAACGAGTGCGTGAGGATCGTCGTCGGCGTTGCCGAGCATCCACGCTCCGCCCGCTTCACCGACCAGGCGGGTGCCTCCCTTGAGGGATATGGCGTCATCGTTGACCGTGACCAGACCGCCTCCGGCACCATCGGCCAGTTCGACACGGAACAGGCTCCGCGTCGCCGCACTCTCTTCAATCAAACGCTTGACATCAAGCGCGGTTGTTCGTCCTTCCCAGACATAGATCGTAAGAACCTTGTCACGGGAATTGTAATCGACGTATTCCGAAACACCGGGCTGTGCGGAGATGTCCTGGTAAACGATGGAGACCCCTTCAAATTCCGGTCCGGAATTCAAGGCGTAAAGCATGTAGGACGCACTTTGTCCGTTGACGGCCGTTACCTGACCGTAAGCGAACGAAGGAACTTTTTCCTGGTTGGCACTGACAAATTGAATCGCATTCGGGTAATAATTGTAACAGTCGTCGAACCAGCCGGTTTCCTGCAACAATCCTTTTCCCCAGTCGTCGATGCACCAGAGATCCGTCACGTTATCCACTCCCGCCGGACGAATCAGGCTGACACTGATCCCACGGGTTTCCTCCGCCGAGAGCGTCTCAAAATATTCCACCAAGTCCCGAGCGGTCGTGATCGAATTGCCGAACTCGTCGGTCGCCAGATGGATGACCATTCGCGGTTCCGAAGCGGCCGGGCATTTCCCGTCCATACTTGTAACCATACGGAAATCCGTGACCATGTTGCCGTTGTTTCCGGGTACTTGCGTAAACTGGTCGCCGCGAAAATCGAGGATACCGCTTCCGTCGCTCCCCAGGTAGTAGCTTGCATGGAACAGATACTTGGTGGCATCGCTGCTGTTGATGGCGTTCATGGCGTCTTCGGCACGGATGTAGTCGCCGCCGAGATAAACCTTGATGGTACCACCCGTGTGCGAACCGGTAACACCGGTGTTGCCGACCGTAACCGGATTGAAATTCTGGGCACTGCCGAGAATCGCATCGAATGTTACCATGCCGGGATTGTCATGTGGATTGGTGTTGAAACTGTAATCGAAGTCAGCGGTGAACGTCCCCTCTTTTTCGATCGCGCTCATTGCCTGGGAGAGTGTGACGCCTGAACTATTGAGGGTCAACATGAGCGTTTTCGTGTTGGCATCGTATTTTGCAACGACCGCTTCCCCCTGGGTGTCATCAAGTTGCACCTTGATATTGACGTTATTGTAATTGTCCCCTTTGTTCATCGCGGTCAGGATAAATTTGCCGACTTCTTCGTCGGTCCCTGTTCCCGCACTGACGATGGAGCAATAGGCAACGGCGTTGGTCGGACCTTCCTCGTAGGTGGCGTAAGCCCCTCTTTCCGAGAACGTCGCCGAATCCTGCCGGATAAACTGGATGGCGACGTCGGAGTATTGCGCCCCGGCCTGCTTGGCCGCAACGCTAAACGCCGCATCCGCTTTCATTGCGGTCAGAGCAACGTCGGCTTTGACGACGGAATCATATTCCCAGGTGATATAAAGCGGACTGTTCGGAATATCCTTGTAGGAATAACTTCCGTCAGGACGTTGAATGACGTTTTTGTCGATTTGAAATTCAATGTCGCTGGAACCTTTCGGACCGAGGAATTGCAGGGCGTTTTGCAGGTTGACATCGCCGTAATAAGCGACTTCCTGGAAGAGCGTAACATATCCGGTGCCGTCGTTTCCAATGGCACGTTCGGCGTAAAACATCTCTTTCAGGCGGTCATGGCTGTTGATGAACGCGATGACTTCATTGGCGGTCATGGCACTACTGTACCCGCTGCTGCCTCCCTGCATCGCTCCGGCAAACACGCGGATACTGTCCGGGTCGGTGAGCGAGAAGAGAACTCCGCTTCCGTCGCTGTCGGTAAAGCTCGTGGCAAACGCGATATTGCTCGAATCGCCGTTGATCGACGCAATCGCCATGTTCGCCGTCGTCGTCATGTTGGCAAGAGGAATAGTATTCTTGTCCACAATCGCGTTGACGATGATTGCCCCGTTTTCGGTTCCGATTCGACTGGCAACCACTTGGGAACCGACAGCCGACAGGGACGGTTGAAAGTATTCCGTTCCCTGATAAGAACCCATTTGGAAGGTTTTTGAGAGGAGTATGCCGTCAACAAGCCCAAGTCCGACCGGGGAAGTTCCCGTGTCTACTTTACCGGTACCACCGGCGTTGGCGGAGACGGAGACCTGGATTTTTCCGTTGGTGGCAAGTCTTACGGCATCCATCAACTGGGTGTAAGTCGCATTTTGCAAGTCGCCGATGATATGCAATTCATTTTTCTCGGCGTTGAACGCGGCGATGATGTTATTCTTATATTTCGGATCTACCGTACCATCGTTGTTCTCGATTTTGATGTTCATCCCGTTGATGGAGGCCCCGGCCTGCGTCGCGGTGAACGTAATGTAATTCGATGTGGTACCATTGTTGTTTTCGATGGTGACGGAAGCCCGTTGTGCCGTCTGGTAGTAGGTGGCTCCTTCGATCACTTGCAGAGTCTTGTTGTTCCCCGCTTCATCGAAGACAATGTAATCCCCGGCGTCACAACCGACGACACCTGCGACTCCGTCCCCCGCAATACCGATTCCATGAATGGCACCGAGCTGCGACGTAAACGTCGAACCGGCATCCCCAATGGCAAGCTCAACGCCTGAGGCGGTAAAGAGACCGGTCCTGTTGATGGCTTCCACGACTTCCGATTTATCGGTGTTGAGACCAAGTGCCCGGATTGTCAGGACTCGTGCATTGGAATCGTAGGCCGCCGTAGCACCTCCGACACCTGTGGTACTGCCATAGAGGAATTCCACGGTGATACCGTTCCATTTCGCTCCGGCTTCCTTGGCGTCAATGGTCAATGTGGTGCCGGCACCACTGTCAAGTGAAATGGACGCATGTTGGGACTTCGTCGTCTGGACAACGGCATTGCTCCCGACGGGAACGGGCGGAGAACCGGCGGTGTTTGTCGAGGTCAATACGTTCTTGACGTAAATAATATCGGTCCCGTTCATCTGGGAACCATTGACGTTGGCCTGGACGTGAATCGCATTGTTCGTTTTCTGGTCGATCCCGTTAATCGTACCGCCGCCGATGACGGTGGCGACCGAAGTTGCGGGGGCACCGACATTCAACGCTGCGAACACCGAACCCGCCGTTGCACTGACGCCGTCCATCTTGTTGATCGCATCGATAATGTCCTGCCATTTCGCGGCAGTCAAAGGCCCCGTGTCGGCGGCAAGGTATTGAATGTTCAGGATTCCATTTGCATCCAAATCAATGGCGACATTTTTGGTGGCAAGCGGGCTTCCTGTTCCGCCGGGACCGGTGGACGGAATGAAATTCAAAGCGGTAATATTTTTACCGTTCATGCTGGTGATATTGAGTACCTCACCTCCCGTTCCGACGCTGAAATTCCTGGCGAAAATACCGAGTTGCGACTCGTCGACGACGGCGGCCGAGGCTTTCCAGGGTTCCATTTGGAGCTGGATGTCGATGACACCGGTTTTTCCGGCCACCGGTTCGGTAATGACGACATTCGGTCCGGCGGAACTTCCGGCAGTAAACTTCACGGCGTAATTGCCGAAGTCGAATCCGGCGTTGACCGCCTTGAGGTTGATGTCGTTGTTCATGCCGACACTGCTGACAAGGAGTTGTCCATAGGTCGCTTCCTGACCGACGACCGCCCGAACACCGGTCGCGTCTGTGTACATGTTGACCTGTTTGGCAATGTCTTCAACGGTCGATCCGGCGGAGAGCCGTATGGCCTGTTTGCCGCCGTTGCCGCCGATTTCAAGGTAGACATCTTCGGAAATGCCGGATCGGTCGAAAAAGAGTTGCGCTTTTTCCGCAACGGCCTTGACCTGCATTTCGATATCGACGGTCGGATTTGTTCCGAAGTTCGCCGCGTAAATGTTCAGGTCGTCAAGCTGCTTGCCCCTGGCATTTACTCCAGAGGTGGAGAAATCCATGTAGCCGTCAAGCAGACTCAAGCCCTGGAATTTGGTCGTTTTGGCAATCCGGTCAATCGAATCAATGGACGCATCCACTTGAAGTTGGTTCGCCTGAATCTGATCGTATGTCATCGCTCCGGTATTGGCGGCGGCGTTGACAAGTACACGAATATCGTTGAGCAACGACGAAACTTGTCCCAGTGCGCTGTCGGCAACGGCAATGATGCTGTTGGCACGCTGCGTGTTTTGTATCGCCTGCTTTGAAGCGGAGATATCGCTCCTCAAGAGTTCTCCGGCAATGAGTCCGGCGGGATCATCTTTTCCGGAATTGATCCTCAAGCCGGTGCTTAGCCGGGTCAACACCTCGCCGAGGGCGTTGATGTTGCGGTTCAGTTGAATTTGTGCTCCGATCGATTGCGTATTCGACGCGACATACAGTCCTGTCATGGTCCGTACCCCTTTTTCCAGTGAAGTTCAAGGCAACGTCTCACGGCTTGTTTTCCGTTTCTCACACCGTTTCTCACCCTTAACCATGGACACCACAAGCAGGCGTGAAAAACGTGAAAACGAAGCCGATAAGACTCAGGTTTGATTCAAAAGGTTCCCAGGGGGGGAACCCGAAACAAACCGCGAACCTGGAACTTTAGGAAAAAAGTTCGCCTTCCGCGAATTCGGTCAAATAACCACTCCAATATAAACCACGAATTGCGCGCAGCGGAAAAAATTTTGAAATTTTTTGAAAAAAGCAACAAAGTTAGCGGCGGGACTTGTCCCGCGCGGAAGCGGTGTAAACTCAACACACTACCTCGCGCGGGGCAAGCCAGGAGGATTGCAAAGTCGCTTTTTTCCTGGGAACGCAGGCTTCCAGCCTGCCAGTGAGTTCGTAGGCATCCTACCCGCGCAAGGGCGGAGACTTCATTCCGCAACCTTCGCGCAGGCTGGAAGCCTGCATTCCCAGGGACTTTGCAATCCTCCTGGGGGCAAGCCCCGCCGCTAACATGTTTTCAAGAATGGTGTATAATAGGCTACATCCTTAACCAAAAAACACGAATGAGTTACACCGACTACGATTACAAGCAACCGACAAAGAACGACGTGATTGAACGTCGGGTGCAGGAGACTTGTAAACAGGTCAAACATCGGGACGTTTTTTTGACGTTGACCGTACTTTTGACCTGTGTGGTCGCCTATTTTTTCCTGTTTGTCCTTCTGGACCATTGGACTTTCAAAGGGGGCGTTTCTCCGTTTTGGCGGCAGGTGTTTTTTTTCGGCGGTCTGGTTGCCGCCGGGATTTACACGGTTTACCGTTTTCTTCCGCTGTTACGATATTCCATTAATCCGGTTTATGCGGCCAAGATTCTTGAAGCCCACCGTCCGTCGACGAAAAACACGCTCATCAATTGGATTTTTCTGCGTCGGGATCAACCGTCCCGTCAAACGAACGCCCTCGAAAGCCGAATGTTGGACGGCGTTGCGACCAGAGCGGTCCGCGATCTCGACGAAATTCCCGCCGAAATGGTCGTCGATCACGCGCCAATCATCCGCTGGGGAATCGGTTTGGTTGTGCTTGCCGTGCTCCTTGCACTTTATACGCTCTTTTCGCCGAAAAATCCGTTTGGCTCGTTTGCACGGCTTGCGATGCCGTTTGCGAATATTTCGTCGCCGACCCGGGTACGGTTCCTCGAAATCACTCCGGGCAACGCAACCGTGATGCAGGGCGAAACGACGACGGTTACGGCCCATATCGAAGGGGTTCGGAAAAAACCGGTTTACCTTTACTATTCCACCAACGACGGACGGCTGGTCGAGCAGATCGTCCCGATGGAAATCCCGGAAGGTGGTTTTCGTTACGAATGTCGCTTTCCGCCGGGCAAAACCGGTTTCGAGCAGGGAGTCTCCTACCAAATCGCCGTCGGCGACGAACGGAGTTCCGTTTACCGTTTTACCGTACAGTCGCCGCAAATTTTCGAGGTGCAGTCGATTACGTACAAATATGAGCCATACACCGGCGTCCCGGACCAAACCGTCCAGGGAACCGGCGACGTTCGCGCCGTCGAGAGAACGCAAGTCCTCATCACGGCCAAAGCGAATTTCCCGCTCAAAACCGCCGAGTTTGTTCCCAACGGCGAGGAGAAGGAAAGTAAACCGTTCACGATTGATTCCCAAGACAACAAAACGGCGACGTTTTCGTTTCGTCTTAACCCACTTGCAAGCGATCCGAACAAGACGGATTACCAATCCTACATGCTTCGCGGATACGATTCGGATCGCAACACGAACCGGAATCCAAGCGTCTACAAAATCGAGATGCTCAAGGACAAGCCGCCGAAAATCTCCTGGGTCGATCCGCCGAAAGAACAACTCAGGATTCCGCAAAACGGTTTTACGGAAGTTCGCGTTTCCGCCGAAGACGCCGATTTCGGGTTGCGGTACATTCGGATTCATTTCGACGTTAAGGACAAAACGCTTGCGCCGATGGAGCTTTTGCCGAACAGTCCGGCAACCGGACCGACGAAATACAGTGGTGTCGTGAACGTCGGCGGCAGGATTAAGCCGGATACGTTGCATCTTGAAGTCGGCGACGCCGTCGAATTCTGGACCGAAGCCGTTGACACCCTTTTGTCGAAAGGGAACACAGCCATTACGGATCGATTGTCGTTTGTCGTCGATCCCCCTAAGCCGGGTGCAGATCGAAAGGACGCCAACGAAAAAAGTTTACAGCGGGGACAGAAAGAGCAGGGGGACGATCCGGACAATCAAAATCAGGATTCGAAAGGGGAAGAGAAAGGGGAAAAGGGGGAAAAACAGAGCGGCGATAATCAGGGAAACGACGGCGACGAATCGGACGAGACGGGGCAGAATGAAAATGAGAATTCGGACGGCCAAAATCAACAAGGCGAAGGAAACCAGGACAGTCCGCAAAGCGGGCAACAATCGCAATCGAACGAGCCGGGAACGGAGCAAAACTCGCCCCCCGGACAAGATCAAAACTCCGGCGAAGGAACCCCGGACAACGGCGAAACTTCGGGCGACGGAACACCTGGCGGCCAAAACGACGCACAAAACGGCCAACCCAAAAGTCCGGAAGGACCGCTCGATCCCGATTCCCAGCCGGGCGACGTGTTCGATAAAGTACTTGAACACATGAAGGAAAAGGGAAAGGAAACCGACCCGAACAAAGCCGATCCCTCCGACGGACCAAGAACTCATTCCGACGATCTTGATCCCAACAAGGACCAATTGTCCGACAAGGGAACACCGCCGGAGAAGATGCCGACGGAAACGATCAAGGACCGCGACGACGTTCCCAAACAACAAGCGTACAAAAATAGCGACGACAACCCGAACGCGAAAAAAGAGCAAGCCGATCCGAACAAGCCGATTGTGGACGATCCGACGCAAAAAGACTCGAAGCAGGAGTCCTGTCCGGAATGTGGTGGAGATTGTCCCAACGGACAGTGTCAACAATCGGAACAATCTGGAGGAGAACCCGGCGGGGAACCAAGCGGGGAACCTGGAGGGGAAGGGGAACCAGGGGGAGAACAACCATCGAAAGAACAGGGAACGAAGCGCAGCGCAGTCCCCGGACAACGGCCCGATGATGGTAAACCGGCTCAAGACAAATCCGGCCAGGGGCAATCCACAGACAGAGCACAACCGGGCAACGAACAACAATCCGACGGTAATGCTTCCAACAAACCTTCCGGCCAACAAGGGCGTCAAAGCGGCGGCACGGGCAATACTTCGCCGACTTCGATGGGGGACGACCCGGAGCCGCCGGTCCCAAGCGACCCGAACCTCGATTTCAAGAAAAGGCAAACGTCGCTTGCACTGCGGTATCTCGAAGAGGAAATCGCGAAAAAGCAACCGGACCCGGAACTGCTCAAGCAACTCGGCTGGTCGAAGGACGAGTTGCAAGCGTTTGTCGAGAAGTGGAAAACGATGTCCAGGCAAGCGCAACAAGCGACACCCGGCTCGAAGGAGGACGCGACGTGGAAGGAAATGCTTCGCAGTTTGGGAACGATCAAACCGGACCGGGCAACGTCGGTGAACACGAGAACGGCCCACGAAGATCGGGCAACCGCAACCGGTTCGCAACGCTTCAACGCACCGGAACACCTGAAAGGTCGAACCAACGCCTACAACGAAGGGGTCGGTAAAAATGAGAAATGAGAAATGAAAACCTTTTACGAATAAGTGAACCCAATCAGAGCCGCGCACGCAGTAAGCGGTGATCCGTTTACACTTTGAGTGACGTTGTATGTATAACCAAATCCCATTTACCCTTGATTACCCATGAACGGATACGAACGAATTCTCGCAAAACTGGAAGGACGACCGACGGATTGTCTGCCTTTGACACCAATCACGATGATGTTTGCCGCTGACGCCATCGGTGTTCCCTACGGTCGTTATGCAACCGATTACCGCCTTTTGGTGGACGGACAGTTGGCCGTTGCGGAAAAATTCGACGTCGATCACGTCTCCGCAATCAGCGATCCGGCAAGGGAAGCAACGGACCTCGGAGCCGAGGTTCACTTTTACGACGACCAACCGCCGGCTCTTGACGAAGGGAACTCGTTGCTTGCCGAAAAAGAACGGCTTGAATCGCTGGAGATTCCCGATCCACACAAGAGCGGTTCACGAATGTTCGACCGCGTTCAAGCCGTTGCGCTTTTTCGGGAAAAAGTCAAAGGCCAAAAATGGATTGAAGGTTGGGTCGAAGGGCCGTGTGCCGAAGGGGCCGATCTTCGTGGTATCAATAAACTGATGCTCGACTTTATCGACGATCCAGACTTCGTGCATCGCCTCTTTGCTTTCAGTATTAAAGTCGCCCTGAAATTTGCGAAAGCCCAAATTGATGCCGGTTGCGACATTCTCGGCGTCGGTGACGCCGCCGCTTCGCTCGTCGGACCGCGAATTTACAAGGAATTTGTTCTGCCTTATGAAACGCAACTGGTCCAGGGGATTCACGACCTCGGCGGTCGGGTACGGCTTCATATTTGCGGCAATACTTCGCGGGTACTAACCGAAATCGGCATACTCGGTTGCGATTACGTCGATCTGGATTACATGGTTTCCATGGAAGCCGCCCGAAAACAGATGGGAGAAAAACAGGTGCTTACCGCCAATATCGACCCGGTGAAAGTCTTGCGAAACGGGACTCCGGATACGGTTACGCAGGCACTTGCGAGATGCTTTGAAGAAGCAGGTCCCCATTTCATCGTCGGTGCCGGTTGCGAGGTTCCCCGTGATACCCCGACTGCCAATCTGGAAGCAATGCGCGATTTTGCAAAACAGAAATAACTCACGAAATAGGAAATAGGAAATGGGAAATGGGAAATGTTTTTTGTACCCGATTCCCGATTCCCGATTTCCGATTTCCGATTTCCGATTCCCTTATCATCCCGTCTCACACTATGTCAAACGAACCTCCGATGTCTCCCTCTCCCGGGGCCACAAGTCAATACGCCAACCGTTCCAAGGCGAGATTGGTCGTGTTTCAAGTACTTTTTCAGGAAGACTTGAATCCCGGCTATCTGGAACAATTCGGTCAAAAATATCTCGAAGAAGAACTTCCCCGACATGAGCAAATTCTTTTATTCGCTCAATCGTTACTTAACGATTATCGTACCCATCAAAAGGAAATCGACGCCCGCATTTCGCAAATTGCCAAAAACTGGACGCTTGTCCGAATTAATGTAACAGACCGCAATATTCTACGCTTGGGCGTTTGCGAATTGCTTTACCAGACGACGCCGAAAGCTGTCGTGATTCACGAAGCTCTGGAACTGGCCGGTCAATTCGGAACCAAAGACTCTGCGGCGTTCGTCAACGGAATACTGGACCAGATTCTGCCGTAAAAACGACGTGAGCGGTCGTTTAAGCGTCGAACATTGCATCAACGAACGGGTTGGGATCAAATACGGTCAAGTCGTCCGCCGACTCACCGACGCCGACGTATTTGACCGGGAGTCCCATTCCTTTGCGGATGGCGACGACGACGCCTCCTTTGGCGGTCCCGTCCAGTTTGGCAAGAACGATTCCCGTACAGTTGACCGCTTCGGTAAAGTGCTTCGCTTGGGAAATCCCGTTTTGGCCCGTCGTCGCGTCGAGAACGAGCAAAACCTCGTGCGGTGCTTCGGGAATCTGCTTGCTCATGACCCGGCGGATTTTTTCCAGTTCGCTCATCAGGTTCTTTTGGGTCTGCAAACGTCCGGCGGTATCAACGATGCAGATGTCCGCTCCGGTGGAAATACCTTTGGCGACCGTTTGAAAAGCGACGCTGGCCGGATCGCTTCCTTGCGGACCGGTAACGATTTCGACGCCGAGCCGTCCGGCCCAGACGGTCAACTGTTCGACCGCTGCCGCCCGAAACGTGTCCGCCGCACCGAGGATCACTTTCTTCCCTTCGGATCGGAACTGTGACGCCAATTTCGCAATGGAGGTCGTTTTCCCGCAACCGTTGACACCGCAAACCATCACGACCGTCGGACCGCTTGGGGCAAACGTAATCGGCGAAGTCGGTTGCTCCATGAGCGATTTCAGCTTGGTTTTGACCGTAGCAAGAACGTCGCTCATTTCGACCACACGGCCCCGATACTGGGTGCGAACTTCTTCAACAATTTCCTTGGCCGAGACGACGCCCATGTCGGTTTTCACCAGCATTTCGAACAGCTCGTCCAAAAACGCCTCGTCAACGAGCCGTCCTTGTTGCTTGAAAAGGTCACGAATATCGGTATTGAGCAACCGGGTCGTTTTAATCAGACCCTGCTTGAGTTTTTCAAATAACCCCATTGAGAGTGGGAAGTTTTTCTTAGAGGGAGTGGAGAGAAATGACTCTCATACTATACCCGAACGGTTTTGAAAAAGCAAGGTGTTATCCGGCGTCTTTGAATTTGGAGTGTTTGCAAATCCATTTGTAAATCCGTTCAAATTCCTCGTGGGAATGGAACGGGATCACCAGTTTGCCTTTCCCCTTGTCCGTTTGCGTCAATTTGACTTTCGTTCCCAAGTGATGCCGGAATTCCTGTTCCAGTTCAAGCAGGTATTCGCTCTTGGCAATCGGTTGCCGGTTGCCGTTTTTGTCGATGATGTTCCATCCTTGCGCACTTTGTTGGCCGGGATTGCCCGATTCAAGGTATTCTTTCACGGCCTGCTCCGTTTGGCGAACAGACCAGCCTTCACTGACGATCCGCCGGGCAAATTCGATTCGCTCCCATTCTTCCTGTAGCGGCAAAAGAGCTCTTGCGTGCGTGTAGTTCAATTCCTCCTTGCAAAGCATCGTTTGGATCGTCTCCGGCAAGTCAAGCAATCGAATAAAATTGATCACGGTTGTGCGGTTCAACTCCAGCCGGGCCGCAAGTTCCTCGCAGGTTCCGCCGTAAGTTTCAATGTACCTGGCAAAAGCCGCGGCTTTTTCGAGAGGGTTGAGGTCTTTTCGCTGAAGATTCTCCGTAAGTGCCAACTCGGCCATTTGGCGGTCGTCGGCGTTGAGGACGTGGACCGGAACCTCGCTCCAACCGGCCCGGACGGCGGCCCGAAAGCGGCGTTCTCCGGCGATGATCTGGTATCGCTCACCGTGAGGACGAACGACAATCGGCTGCAAAAGACCGTGAGCCGTAATGCTGGCCGAAAGAGCGTCCAGTTCCGCCGGATCAAAATCCATACGCGGCTGGTAAGGATTTCGGTCGATTTGCATGACATCGACGTGACTGGGAGGATACGACTGGAACGACTCCTGAAGTCGGCGTTCCGGATCGTCCGAGTCGAACGGAATCGAATGATTTTCCTCAAAAGCGGCAACCTTTCCCAAAAGGGCTTCCAAGCCGCGACCTAAACGTTTTTCTTTGGACATTTGACCTCCTTGTAGAATGAATCCCGTTGAAACAATCTCTTTCGGACGCGGAGTATAACAAAACCGCCCTGGGTAAGGAAAGAGCAATTCCAGAAAAAATGAATCCGCTATTTTCCCTCTTCCGTCCGTTATTTTAGAATGGCCTCCGCTTTTTCCTGCTCGCCAAATTGCAGGTAGAGCTTTTTCGCCTGCTCAAGATGGTCTCTCTTTTTGTTCATGTTCCCCATTTTTTCGGCAAGATAGGCCAAGTTGGTGTGATTGACGGCCATTGCCTCAAGATTTCCCAATTCCTTATGAATTTCGAGCGACTTGAGTTCGTACTCCTCCGCTTTTTTCAGCTTTCCCGTAACTTCCTGGAAAACCCGTAAGTTGGCGTAAATGAGAGCTTCCGAAACGCGGTCGTAAATATTCTGAGTCAGGTCAAGTGCTTTGTTAAACTGCTCCGTCGCCTTTTCGTATTCCCCTTGTTCCTCGTAAAGTTTTCCCCAGGTACAGTAAACACTCGCTTGAGAACGTAACCGTTGCCGATTGTATTCAATTCGGAGCGTCATTTCCAAAACTTCTTGAAAAACCTTTTCCCCTTTCGGTTGGCGTCCGAGCTTCCAAAGGACTTTTCCGAGTAAAATCGAAGCGTCCACAAGTCCTTGCTGATCCTCGTTGAAAGCGTAGTTTTTACTGGCTTCCTCGAGAATGCGGTACGCATCGGCCCAACGACCTTCGTCCATCGCAATGGAGCTTTGTGCGAGGAGAACATCGGGAAGCGTGTCCGAATCGTCGGCGTTTCTCAGAATCCCAATCGCTTCATTAAAAATTGCTTTCGCTTTTTCCTTGTCACCCCGTTGTAACCAAACGCTTCCCGTTTTGTACCGGAGTTGTCCCGCCTCTTTTTCCTGCGGATCAATTTTTTCCAGGGCTTGCTCAATCAAATTCAACGCCGTGTCAAAATGACTCAGCGACAAAAGGTGTTCCACGACATCGCAAGCGGCTCGGGCAAACGCATAAGGACCGCCGATAATCAAGGCATGTTCCGGAATTCGGGTTGCGGCAAAAACGTCCGTCCGCAAGCTGCGTTGGAGCCGTGATTCGAACGCCGAAATCGCCCGACGGTGGTAGTCGGTCGGATCGCCAAAAGGCGGTGCCGTACGAGAATCCCCTGCAATACATTGAGATAGCGGACGGTCCGCAATCTGGTGCCCGTCGGGCCGGCTTCGAATCAGCCTTCGGACGTAAGGAATATCGAGCGTTTTTTTGAATGTTTTAAGATCAATTCCGGCAACCTGCATCGCAATCTCGTCCGGGACGGTCACGTCCAGGAAAGCGTAAGCCCGAAAAAGCCGGACAACCTCCGGGCCGAGACTTTCAACCTGTTTCCATTGCAGTTGTGCCAGCTTGTTCGCATCCGGTTCGTTCGGGAACGAATCCATCGTCAACGCCGGGTTCGTCCGTACCAAATCGAATACCGTCCGAAGCATGTAAGGGTTCCCGGCATAACACTGATGCAAATGTTTCAAACTTTCCCGATCCAACGGGAGCGAAAAACGGGTAAGCAGGCCGTCAAAGTCTTCAAAGGCAAGCGGTCCCAAGCCATTTTCCGCGGAAGCGGGAATTGTTTTGACTTGCGGGAGGGACATCAATTCGGAATTCCGCAAAAAAGCGTCGTTGATTCTTTGCGAAAAGACAAACTTGGCCCCTTGGGGTAAATTTTTTATGACCGGTATCCACGGAGTTACGAATTCGTCCGGGATTTTTTCCCAGTAATCGACCAAAAAAAGGACACGGCCTTCAGGAGCCATGGACGACGTGATTTTTTGAAGGCGTCCGAGAAATTGCTCTGCGATATTTTTTTGTGGGTCAAACCGGAGAAAATCGACCAAGTGGTTAATTTCCTCCATTTGTCGCCGCCCGATTCCGATCCCGTCGAAAAGAGTGTCCCATTGCCAAAAGCGCAGTCCGGGCATATCGACCGCTCCCGCTGCGGCCCGTGCGGAGTAAAACGCATCTTCCAACATGTAACGCATGATGGATTCGGGAGAACTGTCCGAACCGACATCATATTGGACATAACCGCAACGAAATTTGGGATCGTACCAGGTTTGAAGGACGATTTGGTCGATTAACGCCGATTTGCCGGTTCCTTCCGCGCCGACGATCAACACGGCTTGCCCTTGAGGGTTGGCCAGGTATTCGGTCCAAAGAGCCAATTCCGCTCGGCGTCCGACGAAATTCAACGACGATTCAAAATCCATGGTCTCAATTACGAATTACGGATTGCAAATAACAGGTTGCAGGTCACAATCCCCGATTATAAACAAATTTCGTAGGGAATCCAAGAGGAAAAATCGCGTTTTAGCGCGGAGCGGCAAATTTTGGGGAATTGCGGCGAGCCACGACAATCAAATTTGCCCCGGGCAGCGGGAAAAACGTCGGGAAAATCTTACGAAAAAGCCGTTCCGGGCCGACAAGGAGGTCGAGGAGTTTGAGCTGAAATTTTCCGATCTTTTTCCTTTTGAGGAGGACAAAATTGACGTACCAGGCAAGCAGGGAAAAGAAATTGGCACTTCGGCTTTCCACGATTTGAAAACCGCTCTTTTGGAGCAACCCGGCGACTTCCGACCTGGTGAACCGCCCTTTGGAGCCGGAAAGCCCGTCCATGCTGCCGTAGAGAAAATGATACTGCGGAACGACAAGGATAAGGTGCCCGTCGTCGGTGAGTACCGACCCGGCGTTTTCAAAAGCGATAAGCCGCTCTTCCGGCTCAAGGTATTGCAGAAGATTGAACATCAAAACGGTGTCATGTTGCGGAACGTCTTCCGCAAAATTCTTTGTGCAATCCAACGGCATTACGTCAACAACGGCGTTACCGTCGAACATGTTTTTCAAAACGGCAAGGCATTTTTCCCGGTCGTCGGAGACGGTCAGCCTTTCCCGTTGCGGAAAGAGGCCGGAAATCAAGCCAATTCCGCTACGGAGTTCCAGGATCGACGTACCGAACCACCGAAGCGTCTGCTGGACGAGTGCTTTATTGTAACGCCGCGAAAAGTCGGGCGTCGAGCGGATTCGCAGCTCTTCGCTGTCGTAATAACAATCGTCGATCAACCAGTATTTCAGGATCGTCAAGATCGCACTGACACCGTCTTTCCAGCCGATTTTTTTTCCTTCGCTGTATTTGCGACCGTGGTAGGAAATCGGGACTTCGTAAACGTTCAGGCCCCGTTTGGCGATCTTAACCGTGATTTCCGGTTCTATGCCGAACCGGTTGCTTCGTAACGGGATCGACTTGAGCAGTTCGCCGCGAAACGCTTTGTAACACGTTTCCATGTCGGTCAAATCCAGTCCGCTGGTCAGGTTGGACAAAAACGTCAAAAAGAGATTGCCGAGTTTGTGGTGAAAGAAAAGAACCTTCCGCATTTCCCGGGACGCAAATCGGGAACCGTAAACGACATCGGCCCGGCCTTCGAGGAGCGGCTTGAGCAATGTCGGGTACTCGTTCGGATCGTATTCCAGGTCGGCGTCCTGAATGAGTGCGAAATCGCCGGTCATTTCCTGGATCGCCCGACGAATCGCCGCCCCTTTTCCCTGGTTATACGGCTGGTCGAACGCCCGGATTTCCGGGTACTTCGCAACCAGCTCCCGAATCACCTCCGGCGTTCGGTCCGTCGAAGCGTCGTTGACGAGAACGATTTCCTTGCGAACCCCGTCGGGAAGCGGAGCGGCCATCACCCGCTCGACCAACCTTGCAAGGTACGCCTGCTCGTTATAAACCGGGATGAGAATGGAAAGGGAGTACATTCCGGGTAGTGTATATTAATACGCTGGATTCGTCAAGTCGTTTTTCGTACTTCAATCAAGAGAACCGCAAAGTCCCTGGGAACGCAGGCTTCCAGCCTGCGCGAAGGTTGCGGAATGGAGTCTCCGCCCTGCGCAGGTAGGATGCCTACGAACTCACTGGCAGGCTGGAAG
>Ga0209628_10001175_pt1 | contig 16693 bp, 16 predicted proteins | sample TergutCu122P4_FD_187285 | JGI IMG/M metagenome (GOLD analysis project Ga0209628, IMG submission 187285) | Cubitermes ugandensis P4 segment gut microbial communities from Kakamega Forest, Kenya - Cu122 P4 (SPAdes) (version 2) | ecosystem: Host-associated > Arthropoda: Insects > Digestive system...
ATTATGAATTACGAATTATGAATTACGAATTATGAATTACGAATTATGAATTACGAATTATGAATTACGAATTATGAATTACGAATTATGAATTACGAATTATGAATTACGAATTACGAATTACGAACTCTACGTGTAAACGAAATATAGGGGTCCTGGAGTTAAAACATTAACACCAGATCAATTGCCGCGGTGCATTGGTTGCTTGAGGAGAGATTGTTGTACACTCCGGGTAACGAGGGAACGCCGTTAATCGTGCTGTTCAATTTCGCGTCGGACCAATCCCAACGGACCTCAGGGCGAATGGTGAGATATTCGAGCGGCTTCCATTTCATGCCAAGCGACATGTTGTAAAAGTTTCGACCGGTCCAGTTCAAGACACCATTGGAATAAACGGAGTCGGTCGGAAATTTCAGTATCCGTGAAAGTCCTTCATCCTGGAACCATTCGAATCTTGCTCCAAAGGAACAACGCGGCGTCCATTGACATTCCAGGTATTGAACGATGGAAACCCAAGTCGCGTCGGACCGGATCGTGCGGTCGCCGTTGATCGCGTAAGCGGCGTTGGTTTCCGTTCCGAGATCGTGCTGGATCACGTATTTCCAGGTCGGATTCAATTGTTGTGCGAAAACCAAGCTGTAATTCGTTCGTGTTTGACTATCCGTTGCCGCGACTTTGCCGGTGTGAAGCGTGAACGCAATCGACGAATCGCAACAGGTGTCCCACTGAACGCCGATGATACCGGAAACGTTGCTGCTACTTGCTTCCCAAACGTCCCAGCCACGAGTGACGCCGCCGTGAACCGAAAATCCGTGCGTTAATTGCTGGTTGAGCAAAACCCCGGTAAACGTCGTCGGTTCGCCGTAAGTCGTCGTCAGAGAACGGCTGTAAAAAAAGTTTTGCGGGGCCATCACCGATTCGTAACCCATGATCGAATAAAAATGTCCCGCTTTGACGGTCATACCGTCGTGGATCGGCAGGAAAAACTCGGCGTATAGCTGTGGCATCGCCAGTCCGTACATCGCCGCCGTTCCATGACGCCGGTCGCCGCTGTTGGAATTCCACTTGAGGATTGCGTTCGTCGGATCGTTCGCCGGTGCTCCGTAGGGATTATAATTCGAGGTTTCCGTCTCCCAGCCGAGCGCACTGGTGAAAAAATAGTCGGTTCCGTACAGCAAATCGACGCGGCCTCCTACGTCAAGCCGTGGACGGTTCTTGTTGACCAGACGACCGGCACTCAGATAAAGCTGATTCATCAAAAATTGATTTCCGCGGTCGTTGTACCTGACCGGAAAATTATCCTCGTTCGGAGAAAACGTTGCTCCAGCGTTGATCCAGCCGGTTAAGAAGCCTTGCCCGGCGTCGAACAGCGTTCCCAAAGTACAAGGTCCTTGCGGAACGAAACAGGGGTCGAAGCAAGGATTGTAGGCGTTTCCGATGGTTCCGAATCTTGGCGAATATCCACCGCAACCAAACGAACCGAGGAACGAACCTCCACAGTAATAATCCGTGTTCGGGTGATAATTGATCCCATTGGCTCCCCAATAGGGTTCCGGCGACGGATTATGGTTGTAGACTTCGGAAGTGCCGTACCCACCGTGTCCGACGTAATTCTCTTCATATTCCATCTCGTCGGCGTAGTCTTCGTAGTCTTCGTAGACTTGGGCCAAAGAAACGAGGCAAACGCTCAGCAAAATCATTTGGCCGACGAGAAAATACCGTAAAATTCTTCTCACAGGAGGAACTCCTTCTTGAAAGGACCACAATGTTTAGTATTTTAGTAACAATACACAGGCGAGTCAACAACCCGGTTTCGTCATTAAACATTATCGACCTTGCGCAATCAGAATTTTAAAAATAATCGGAAAATCTTTTGTAACCGTCGCATTTAAGATAATCCGTAAAGTTTGCCTATTTTGTCGTCGATAATATCGGTGAGCTGGCACGGAGTACCGGCCAAAAGGGGACAAATCCATTTTTTGACGCGAAAATGATGTTTTTACGAATCACTACTCTGTGGGTCCTGTTTTTTATCGCGATTTCATGCGTTGCTTCCGATTACGGCGAAATCGGCCCCAACGGGTTCGAGGTCGTCTATCGCGGAGCTTCCAAATCAAAAAATCTGGGCAGCCTGCGAATCTGGGGGGCCGGGTATTACGACACGTCCAAGATCGAACCGGAAAACCTTTTCTCGATGGATACCGACACAACCGGTTTGCTGGCCGGAGTTGAACTCAAACGCAAAGGCGGAAGCATTTTCGGGCTGTATTATCACTATGCCAGTGAAGAAACCAAATGGGAATTGCCCAGCTCCATTCCTTTTGACATTGACGTCGATGGGGACGCAAAACACCATCTTTTCGGCTTGACGTTTCATAAATCGTTGCCGATTTGCCATTTCCTTTTCAACGTCAACGGCGGAACCGACCAATACGGGTTGCGTATAAATGGACCACTTAACTCCTTTGAATTCAGGCCGAAAGGTTATCAAGCGAATTTTTACCCGGAATTTGGTTTCGATCTTCCACTCGGCAAAATGATCGGTATCAAACCCTACACCGCGCTCCATTACCATTATCTGCATCTCGACGAATTCGCCCGCGCAGGAAAAGAGGATTATCATGGGCTGAACAACCTGCTTGGTATGCGTTTGAACCTTGTTCTTGGCGACTTGCTGTCGTTTCAGGGGCGGGCAAGCTGGGGCCACGAATACCTAGAGGAATCGCCGACTTCCGTGAGTTATTTCAGCTCAATACCGGGCCAGTTCACGCCGATTCGCTGCAATTTTCGAGGCGATACGGCCCGCGACTGGGCTTGGTTCGGTCTCGGAGCCAAGCTCGGATACGGCGGTTTGCGTCTGTTTGCCGATTACGACCTGACGCTCAACGCCCGGCAAACGTCGCATACAGTCAGTTGTTGCCTCTGTTTTGGATGGTGAGAAAAAAATTGCTCTGGACGTGAAGTTTAGGATTTGTTATTCTACCGAATCTTTGAACTTATTCTGGGAGCGTCCGATGTCAAGAATCCCCATTGTACTGCTAATATTTCTGGTCGGTTTCGCCGGTTGTCAAACGACGCCGACGCAACCGCTTGGGAATATTTTTTCCACAGCGACGACGATTCCGCCGCCGGGAACGAATTCTTACACCATCAACAGCGCACCGCAACCGGGAGCGTCAGTCGCTTCGACAACGACGAATCCGTCCAATTCCGACGGCGTGAGTCCGTTCGCTCCTAATCGGCCCTACGCGGACTCTTTCACGTCTTCGCAAGAAAAAACCGAGACGGTCATTCAACCGTTCAATGTAAGTCCGCAAGCCGAAACAAAGCCGACCGCCGCTGAAACGGCTGGGTCCGTAAAGGTTGCCGCCCGGACCGGCGACGAAATTACGATCCCGGTTTCCGCATTCCGAACCGACACAGGGTTGTACTCCGGCGACTCGAGCACATCGCAATCCCCCGCCGCCGGAACTGCAACGGAAACGATTCGCGTTGTACCTTTTCAGAGCGAATAGTGGTGATCTCGACTGGAGTACGTCTCACCCCCGGCTACCTTATGTGCCCCCGTTGGGGGCTTAATGAACATTACTTGCAACGGGCTGTAATAGGAAACTTCACGCATCACCTATCACTTATCACTAACCACCGATGCCCGATGCCCGTCTACTCACGCAGAAGCGAAATGCCTTCGGGGAGCCGGATTTCGGAGACGATTTCGCCGTTCGCTGTTTTTTCATGACGGACGAAAATCGGCCCATTAGGAGTGGGAACGGTCCCTTCGACCCAATGAAGGTCGCCCAAAAACGGCTTGACGATTACGGTCTTGAATCCGGGCGAAGCCGGTTTGACGCCCAGCAGATGGGCACTAAGCCATGCCGCCGGTCCCGACGCCCAACCGTGACAAAGCGAATGTCGCAGCCCAACGTAACAATGCGCCCCGTGATCGGCGTGCAGGCTTTTGAGTCCTTCGGGTGTCAACTCGTCAATACGACCGGAACCTTCGAGCCAGGTAAGGTCAAAATCTTCCCAGAACGTCGTCGCACCGGCGTCGATCATCGCCCCCCAATAATCACGGATAACGTCAATGGCCAATTGCTCTTCGCCACCTGCGGCCAACGCTTCGAGCATGTAATATCCGTAAAAAGTCGAAAAACCTTTGGCACCGCCTGCCGCCACAACCGCGATGTTCGGCTTGCCTTCGCGTTCAAGTCCGGCCAGTGCCATGAGCGATGCCGCTTGCTTGTTATTGACGTGGTCGGGTTTGTATGTGCGAACTTTCGCCGCCAATTGTTTCGCCTGCTGTTCGAGTTCACGATCCCCCAAAACAACGGCCAGTTCCGCAACCCGTTCGAACGTCATGACGAACATCGCATGTGTTCCGGCGTCAAGTGCCGGTCTGTTGTCGGCGGTCGGCCAATCAAGGAACGGACTGTCAAACGCCGCATGACCGTCTTCGCCGACGAATTTTGCGAGTTGATTGACCAACCCCTTGATGTAAGCGTGTTGTGCTTTGAGGTCATCGACGTTGCCCGTGTAGCGGTACAAATCACTGACCGACATGAGCCACCAAAGCGAGTAGTTCGGCATACCGTTCATCCATTTCGGCAACGGCCAGGTTTCGCGGGCGGCGTAACCAAGTGTGTCTCGCAAAACTTGCGGAGCACCGAACACGTGCAGGGTCGTCATCGTTTGCGGGTGGATGTCGCCGTACCAGATGAGCCGGTCGCGTTTGGCCCCTTCAAAAACAAAGCCCTGCATGGTCAAATGCTGTGTGTGGGCCGCCGTTTTCCAGATTTTGTTGAGCCGCTCATCCGAACTTTTGAACGAACCGATCCACGGCAGGTCGCGGTAAGTGAAAACGGCTCGCACCGAATCGAAGTTGATTGCCGTGCCGGCGTCGACGAGATCAAGCCGCACGAACCGGAAGGCCGATTCGCCGAACTCGACCATGCCGAGCCACGGAACGCTGACGATCATGTCGCGGGTCGAGTGGTCGTTGACGGCCCCTTTTTCGCTCATCTCGGCCATCGCTTCGTCAGCGGATTCGCCAAAACGTACCCGAACACGAACCGTTTTGCCGACGCTTTGTCCGCCGGGGGTCAAATCACGGGCTTCGAGCCGAATACCGCCGTGAATTTCAACACCAAAATCAAGCAAAACGCTTGCCGGACCTTTGTCCGTATATTCAAAACGGCAACCACCCCCCATGTCGGAAGTCGAGGTTTGGCCCAACACGGGTTCGAGGAGCAAGTGCTCTTTCGTAACGCCGGTATCTGATTTCCAGACGATTCGCTTCGGCAAAATCAACCGCCGGATGCGTTCATCGACCACGGTTCGTTTGTCCATTTCGTCCGAGGTCACACCCGGCGGCAAAAGCGGCGAATCTTGTTTCGAGCCAACCGATTGTCCATTCGCCGCCGTACTCAGGGCAATCACCATCAAAAAAGCATAGCACGTTGTTTTCATTGTTACTCAAAGTGTAAACGGATTGGTTATGATAAGTGATAAGTGACAAGTGATAAGTGAGGGTCCCGATACCCGATACCCACTTGGATTCACTCAAAACTTTTCGGCAAAAGCCTTACCAGACGAGCAACCAGTACAGTACTGCGGAAAGGACGGCGCAAATCGGAATCGTCAAGAACCAAGCCAAAACGATATTTCCGACCAGGCCCCATTTGACGGCGGAAAACCGTATGGTACTGCCGACCCCCATGATGGCGGTCGAAATGATATGTGTCGTACTGACCGGAAAACCGAACCACGACGCCGTCAAAATGGTGGTCGCTGCCGTTGTTTCCGCGGCAAAACCGTGAATCGGCTTGATCTTGATCACCCGGGAACCGAGCGTGTGGATGATTTTCCAGCCCCCCGCCATTGTTCCCAAACCCATCGTCAAAGCACAGGCGAAAATCACCCAAAACGGAACGGAAAAATCAGTCCCCTCCGGAATTTTATCGCCGTGATAGAAAGCCAGCAAACTTAACGTGATGATTCCCATTGTTTTTTGGGCGTCATTCGAACCGTGGCTGAACGCCATAATACCCGCTGAAATCACCTGGAGGAATTTGAACTTTTTGTTGATCCTTTCCGGTGCCGCTTTGGCAAACATCCATAGCAGAACCACCATCAGTAAAAAACCGGCGAAAAATCCCAAAAGCGGGGACGTGAACATCGGGATAATGACCCTGTAGATCAGCCCGTCCATATGGATGACTTTGAAACCGTAGTGTGCAATGGCGGCACCCAGCAGTCCGCCGATCAGGGCATGGGAGGAACTCGAAGGAATGCCGAAATACCAGGTGAAGAGATTCCAAATGATGGCACCGGCTAAAGCGCACAAAATGGCTTCTTGCGAAATGGCCGTTTTATCCACGATGCCTTTGCCGATGGTTTGAGCAACGTGTGTTCCGAAAAAGGCTCCGAAAAAATTGAGGACCGCTCCGTAAAGTAAGGCTTTCCGGGGGGACAAGACTTTGGTGGAAACGACGGTGGCAATCGCATTCGCAGCATCGTGAAAGCCGTTGATATACTCAAAGGCCAGAGCGACGACAATAACGAGAATTAAAAAGAGAATTGCGCTTGTCATAAACGGGAGAATAGAGAATAGAGAATAGAGAATAGAGAATAGAGAATAGAGAATAGAGAATAGAGAATAGAGAATAGAGAATAGAGAATAGAGAATAGAGAATAGAGAATAGAGAATAGAGAATAGAGAATAGAGAATAGAGGGCAGTGGACAGAGAGGGCGGAACAGATGAACGAAAAGATTTTTTCTATCCTCTATCCTCTATCCTCTATCCTCTATCCTCTATCCTCTATCCTCTTAAATTTCAACACCTTTCCGATTCCATGACCTATTCGTTTCAATCTAACTATGCTTCAATATGACGCTCAACACTTCATCGGAAACTTCGTAACAAAGGTCGAGTGCGCTTTCGATGTCCTTATGGATTTCGCGGTACTTCATCACTTCCAACGGCAGTAACGGCTGTCGGAAAAGTTTCGCCATCGTTTGATTCAGAAGCTCGTCCCCTCTGGACTCGATTTCCTTCATCCGGTTGTTGTACCTCGTCGCTTCTTCCACCTGTGAGGTGTTTCGGATCAACCGGATGATCGGGTACAATTCCTCCACCGCTTCCATCAGGTTGGCGGCCTGGGATTTAATGCTCGGCGTCGCACTTTCGACCTGATAAACATGCAGATTGAAACACGCTTTGACGATTTTCCGGGTGATTTTATTGAGCAGATTGGCCAAACTCTGAATATCGTCCCGATCAATGGGAGTAATGAACGTATTGTTCAGTTTGCGGAGAATGGACTTGGCAATAAAACCGCTTTCATGTTTAAGACGCCGGGCTTCTTCCAGTATGGCACCGTTGACGCCTTCTTCACTGGTTCGGTGAAGAAGCAAGACTGTTTCTTTACAGTTGTTTGCCGCCTCTTCGAAAAGCGCAAAAAACTCTTCATTCGCCGGCGGGAGCAATTTCTTCAGGAAGCCAAACATACAGTGATTCCTCCGTCATGATTTTTTAATGGGACACACACAGCCCCTTCACGAACACCACCCTACTACACGCCCCGGATTCTATCCCGTAAAGTCGGATTGTCAAGGGCAGGAGGATTGCCGTGTTGCCGTGTTGCCGTGTCGCCGTGTCGTTCACGGTTCATCGAGGGGTTGAATTTTCGAGAAAGATTCTTTACAATGAGGTGATTAGTTTCGTTGACACATTCATTCACTCTTTCTCCAGGAAAAAATTATGGCACAAAGATTTCTACTGTCGTCTCTGGTTTTGTTGTTGTTCAGTCCGCTCACTCAAGCGGCTAATGTTACCCTTTCGTCGCTTTTGGACGAAATGCTTGACCGTAACGCGGTCACGCAGTTTCCTGATCCGGCCTACACCTGCAAACAGGCAAGTAGTTACGATCGGGCTTCCGTAAGTCCGGACGATAAAAAAACCTGGTTCGCCAACTTCGACACTTCACAGTTCGTTCGTGAAGAAATGAATGGCGACCGCAAGGAATGGGTGCTCATGGACGAAAAAGGCCCCGGTGCCATCGTCCGCTGGTGGATCACCTCATTCCATTACAAGGTCAATTTCCGAATTTACATCGATGGAAAAACGGAGCCGGAAATCACGGCAAACGTCGGCGACCTCATCGGCGGAAATTTTCTCGTCGACGCTCCGCTGAGTTCCCCGCGAGCAAACGGACGGAACCTTTATCTCCCGATTCCTTATGCGAAAAGCATCAAAGTTACCGTGGACGATATGCCGACGCAACAAAATCTGTACTACCAGATCAATTTCCGTACCTACGGCGACGGCGTGAATGTTGAATCGTTCACGATGCAAAATCTCCGCTCAATCCAGCCGCAAATCGAGAAAGCCCAGAAAGCACTTCTGGAAAAACCCATCAAGAAAAACGAGGGGCGTAAATTCAAACTTGCGAAAAACGGCGGTGGGACAACCGTCTCCCAACGGACGCGAACTCCGGCCTCGGTCAACTCGTTTGCCGTGAAAATCGACGCCGAAGACATTCCGCAGGCGATGCGAAGCGTTTTGCTCAAGATTTCCTTCGACGGAATTCAGACCGTCCGGGTTCCGCTCGGCGATTTCTTCGGTGGTGGTGTCGGAATCAATCCCTATCAGGTGTGGTACATGAAAATCGAAGAGGACGGTACGCTCCGTAGCTTCTGGCGTATGCCGTTTAAGAAAAAGTACGAGATCACGTTCGTCAACTATTCCGACCAGGATGTTACGATTACCTTCAAAGACGTGGATACGCAGCCGATCCGATGGACGGACCGCACAATGTACTTCTTTGCCGATTGGCGTCAGGACCGTGCGATTGAAACCTTCCACGGAGAAGAGAACAAGCAGGACTGGAACTACATCGCTCTGCAAGGGAAAGGGATTTTCGTCGGCGACTCGCTCAGTATTGTCAACCCGGCGTTGGTATGGTGGGGCGAAGGGGACGAAAAAATTTACGTTGACGGCGAAACGTTCCCGTCGCATTTCGGGACCGGAACCGAAGATTATTACGGTTACGCTTGGGGGACGCCGGATTTCTTTGACGCTCCGTCCCACGCTCAACCACGAGCGGAAGGTCCCGGCAGTTTCGGAAATGTGACGAATGACCGTTTCCGGATTCTCGATGGGATTCCGTTCACGAAAGATTTCCGTTTCGATATGGAAGTCTGGCACTGGGCGGCGACGAACATCGATTACGCCGTCGTTACCTATTGGTACGGATTTCCCGGCCTAAAACCGGTGGATGTCCCAACCGGCAAGTATCCGTCCGACGAAAGGTTGATTGAAGAAGCCAGGGCGAAAGTCGCTTACAAATTGGTTTACGTATTCGAAATGGCGGATTTCAAGATCAAGGAACTGCCGCCCGGTCACTTGTCCCGGCAGGAGATGGGCTTCTGGAAAGATGGTACCTGGAAAGACGACGATCAACTGTTTTGGACGGGAACCAAGCCGGGCGACAAGCTGGAGTTGCTTGTTCAAATCGAAAAGAGCGGACCGCAAAAGCTGATTTGTGAAATGACCAAAGCGAACGATTACGGACAATTCCAGTTTTACCTTGATGGTAAAAAAGTCGGTGATGTCGTTGACCTTTTCAACAATAACGTAATTAGCACCGGTCCCGTGGAGATCGGAACCGTCGACGTTGAACAGGGGGAACACGTTTTGACCATCGAGGTTGTCGGGAAAAACGCCGACTCCCTTGGAACGCTGTTCGGACTTGACGTGTATCGGTTTGAGTAAACCCGAAACAGCAGCCGGGGGCGTAAGCGACCGGCTGCTATTCTTTTTTCCGAACGCGGCCGGCGATTTCGTCCATCTGTTTCAATTCGGCAAGGGCTTCTTCCTGAAGATGCTTGAATTTCATCTTTTCCCGTAGTTTTTCGAGGACTTTGACTTCCCGGTCCGCCTCCATGAGAGCGACACGGCGACGTTCGATTTCCTGCCGGATTTGTTCCAATTGCTCCTGGGCCTGGCTTTGCTGCGTTAAAAGAAATGCTTCATGTCGCCGCAAGGAAAGAAGGTAATCGACGCTGATTTGTCCTTTTTGGATTGCTTCACGCCCAAGTTCATTGTTGCGAACGAGTTCCGATTGTACCCGTTGAAGTTCTTCTTCAACAATTCGAGCCGCTTCGTACGCCTTGCTCAGTTCCGTCTGCCTTTCCGCCCGAACATTTTCCCGAATTTTCAAAAGCGGAGCAAGACGATATTTAAATTTCATAAATGAGAAATGAGAAATGAGAAATGAAAAATGAGAAATGAGGACGTTATTCTTTCTCATTTCTCATTTCTCATTTCTTATTTCTCACTTGTTTAGATTTTCCCTGATTTTTTCAAATAAGCGATCACTTCGTCGGCAAGTTGTTCCGGGTTTTTCGTTCCGGATTCAAGAATCATTTCCGGTTTTTCCGGGGCTTCGTAGGGGTCGTCGATTCCGGTAAACCCTTTGAGTTCCCCGGCCCTCGCTTTTTTGTAAAGTCCCTTGGGGTCCCGCTGTTCGCACACTTCAATCGGAGCGTCAACGAAAATTTCGATGAAATCCCCCTCTTTGAGCGTTTTGCGAACCCGGTCACGGTCGACTTTGTACGGACTGATAAACGCGGTAAGAGCGATAATCCCGGCGTCGGCGAACAGTTTGGCGACCGCCCCGATCCGGCGAATGTTTTCTTCGCGATCCTGAGCGGAAAAGCCGAGGCCGAACCGTTTGGCGAATTCTTCGTCGTGTACCTCTTTAAGCATTCCCGGTCCGGCATTGAGACCGTGCCGGACATTATCGCCGTCGAGCACAAAACTGTGCTTACCGAGCTGGTGCAGCCGGTGATCAACCAGATTCGCAACGGTGCTTTTGCCGCACGCACTCAGACCGGTGAACCAAACGACGCACCCTTTGTTTTGGTTTAACGTTTCTCGTTCTTCACGGGAAACGGCGTGATCGTGCCAATGAACTTCGACGGAACTCATATTTCAGACTGGGGCTATGGTTACTCTTAGCCGTCTCACCCTGTGAGACGTATTTTCAAGTCCCCTATCGTAATTCTTTCCCGCGTTCCGTCAAGATGTTTACCAGGGATTTTCCATCATGTTGACGATCTGTTCGGCCATACGGTCAATCGCTTTTTGTTGTGCCAGAGCGGTGGAATCCCCCATTTCCGGGACCATATCCCAGCTTGTGGTGATCCCTTCGCGGACCATCCCCCAGGGAATCGGCTCAGAACGCCGTAATTCGTTACCACGACGGTCAACCCAAACGACTTCCACGGACAGCGAAACCTGTTTTTGCCGGACGTCGTTGTACTTGTTTTTCGTCAAAACTTCTTGGGAATCGGAGACCAGCTTTCCGTGAAGCACGCTGTCCGCCGTCGGTCGTCCGACGACTTTGTACGGGGTCCGTTCTTCGATCCGCTTGCAAACCGCTTCCGTCAATCGCTCGCCCATGTCCTTCCGAAACGAATCCGACTCGAACATCGGCACGTAAACGGTTTTAATGTGGTCGTTGTAGAGCGAATAAGCCCCAACGCGGTATCCGGCGCAACCGCCGAGGAGCGACAGACTTAAAATTCCAGTAAGAAAGAGGGGGAATAGGAAACAAGGAGTAGAAAACCGGGAACCGGGAATCGGGAGTAAAAAAACATCTCCGATTTCCGATTTCCGATTTCCGATTTCCTTAAATTTCAATTCTTTTTTCGGTTCCATAAGCAATCCATTTACGCTTTTGAGTTCTTTTTCCGTTCTGCGATACTTGCAACAATTTCGTCGATGGAAATATCTTTCAGCAATGCTTCCCGCTCTTCGGTGTAATTGCCGTATCCGTTTTCAAACTGCCGGAGAAACCGCACGGTTGCAACCGCACCAAGTTCTCGAGTCAGGGCTTCCAAACCTCGCTGCCGTATATCGCTCAAATCAGTATTCATCAATCACCTCCATAAGCCAAATGAGCGGATTGACCACTCTGGTTTTTAGTTTCAAACGTTTTGCATGTTGAATAAACTTTTTATCGGTGGTTAGCAACACATCAGCCTTTGCAAGTTCCGCACAAGCCAAATGAAGCGAATCGAAAGGACGGAAACCAAATTGTTCTTGTGCTTTTGCCTGTTCAACGATTTTATCATTCAAGTCAATGTGTGTCGAGGCAGAATGATATAATGTCAGGACTTTTTGTTTTGTAATGGGGTGAGGAATTCGGCTGATCTCATCGTCCAATACGTCGCTACTGAAAAAACTCCAATCCTTTCCCGTTTGACAACGATTGATAATTCCCAAAATCGCTTCGGTTTCCAAGATCACTCTTTCATTTGTCTGTGCGTCAAATGGACGACTCAAGCAACAGGTATCCAGATAAATTCGCACGATGATCTCCTTACACTATCGATTACGTTCTCCTCAATTTCTGTATGCCACACCAAAAGTATGATCGAAAACACCATTTATTTTTTCCGACCAAACAATCCGCCGACAAGTTGGCTGACGGTAAGCCTGCTTTCTTTTTCCTTACTCTCCCATTCTTGAGCCTTCGCTTCTCTGATAAGTTGTTGGGACTCTTCACGATTTTCCTCTCTTTCCGCAAGTTTTCCCGAAGTTCCCGGCCAAGTCAAAGCGTTTTTCAACCATTTCAAATTGTCGTCCATATCTTCGAGGTTCTGGATTCTCGCATACCGCCTTTCGACCTCCGCGTAATGCTCCGAAGTCGGGTACTCCTGCAACAAGCGTTCGTAATTGAATCTCGCCGACGAGTACATTTTTCTCTTTTCGAAATACGCGCCCGCTTCGTAGAGCCGCTCCGCTTTTTGCTGGGTGAGCGATTCCCGCAAATCCAGAATGTTGTTCTTCTCGTTGCCAAGTTCGTCGCCGTATTGTCGCAATGTCTGATCGGCAAGTTTGGTCGCTTCCTCCAGTGCCTTCGCGTCGTATTCCGCACCGACATAAGCTTTGCTTTTCGCCAGAAGTTCCAGCTTTCTCGCCTGGACGAGGTACTCGCTTCTTGCGTTGATGTCCGGCAACGACGCATAAAGGGACGCCGCTTCCACGAATTGCGAATCCCCCTGATTGACACCACGATTCATGTGTGCCCCGGCGAGGGCCATCAGAGCCTTGTCCCCAAACGGGCCGGTCGGATCGCTTGTGTATATCGCCTCATACGCCTTTTTCATATAACCGAACGTGTCAAACACCGGCCGGGTTTTGTCCCGAAAATTGACAAAGTACACACCCTGGTCGCACCGTTTTTCCCAATACCGTCCGATCCGGAACAGCCGCATCGTCGACGTGTCCATGTATTTCGTGCTACGGTGCTTGGTAACCAGCTTTTTGTAATTTCGCAGGGCACCGGAATATTTGTCCGAAAAATAGTAACATTCGCCGGCAAGGAACAAGGCGTCTTCTTCAAGCACGGAATCCGGCCAACGCTTGGCGGCTTTCTCGAAGAATTTGGCCGCTTGTACGTTTTTTTCGGTGTTTTTAAAGTCGGGATTTTGCCGCATGATCGCGTACCCGCTTTGCATCGCCTCGGCGGCTTTGCGTTCGTCCGGTCCCATCCCCATCCAATCGCGGATGTTTCTGGCGAACGTTGCCGGATCGAATTTCGACCAGTCAAATTCCTTTTCCGTATTTTTTTCCCAGTCGTAAAGATCGACGATCTCCTGCGGTTTTTTCGTAACCGGATCGAACGGAACCGGTTGATATTGATCGATTTCACCGCCGAGTCCACGTGTCGGCGAAGTTTCACGGTACTCGAACGGCCCCAACGGGTGCGGCAATGGATCCAACCACGGTTTTGCCGGATTTTTCTTTGCGGATTCCCGAATGGCCTGGTACTGGGCTTCCCGCTGCGCCTCCTGATTTTTTTGTTCCGCTTCGGCAAGGGAAACGCCGGCGTACGGATCGGTCACCGGGCTGCTCCACGGATCGACCGGGTTAAAGGAATCGTTCAAAGGAGAAGGGGGTGGAAAATGGGAGTCCGGGACAAACGGTTCAAACATACTGTTATTGGGCGACTGACCACGAACGGAAGCCGGAGGAATGGTCCTGCACCCGCTTCCGCAAACGAGCGAAAGGAGCAGTAAAATCGTAATAGAGTAAAACGGCATGTTTGACTTAGCCGCCGCACCCTGTGCGGCGATATTTGATGGTTTACGGCAAAACACCAATACGGAAGCGAAGAGTACCGATTTTCTCGAACCGGGTCAAGGGCAAAAACATTTGCGCCGCACAGGACGCGACGACGAACTAATCCGTTTACACTTTGAGTGAGTCTCTCTTTTTTCCCTCTGGACTCAAAATCCCTGTTTTTGTACTATTCGCGGGAGAAAAATCAATCGTCGTACACCCGATGCGGCAGGTAAACTGAATTATCAGACATGAGTTCCACATATTCCCGGCGTAAACGTCCCGGCAATTCGGCGTCGTTTTCGTTGTTTCCGTTTTTGGCCGTGCTGATCTGCACAATGGGGGTGCTCTTGTTGCTCCTCATTGCGATTGCGCGTAATGTCCGCGAAAAAGCGGTCGCCGCCGAAAATCCGATGCCGCTTGATCCAGTGCTCCTCGGACTGCCTAAAACGGCAACGGTCGACGAAATGGCCGAAAAACTCCAGTTCGAAGCCGAAACCTACGACTGGTTGACGCAGGAAATGCTCGCCTCAAAAGAAGCGACCGTCGAACAGCTTCACGACGCACGGGCAAGGGTCGGCGCAATCGAAACGAGCATCAAAAGACTGCTTGGCGAAGTCGAGCGGTTGCACGGAGCGATGAAGTCGCTTGCCGAAAACAACTACGATCCCTCCGAAGACCTTGCGCAACTCCAAAAACAACTCGACGAAAAGCTTCAATTCAAAGAACAGGCTGAAGCGGAACTGCAAAATCTCCAGGAACAACAGGAAAACTTAAAGCGTTCTTACGCGATTGTTCCGTATCACGGTCCCAATGGGACGTTTCGCCGTCCGATTTACATCGAGTGCCGCGCCGACAGCGTTGTGATTCAACCGGAGGGGATCGTTTTACGAGCGGACGACTTTGTGACGCCGGACCACCGGGACAACCCGATGGAAATGGGGGTGCGAACCGTCCGGCAATACCTCGTCGAATCGCAGCAATTACAACGGGACACGGAGCCGTATCCGCTCTTTTTAGTGCGTCCGAGCGGAATCTACGCTTACGAGGCGGCGTTGCGGTCGCTCGGCTCGTGGAAAGGGGATTTTGGTTACGAACTGATTGAAGAAGATTGGAACCTCGAATACCACCAACCGAGCGAAGAGTTAAAACAGCGGTTGGAGCGGCAAATCCAGATCGCTCGAGTAAGACAGGCCGGGTACATTCAGTCGGAAATTGCGCAAGCCGCGTTGCGGGGCGACGTGACACACTACGGGGCCAGCTCTCGCGGCGGTCTCGAACAAAGAGGCTTCGTCTCCAGACCACCCTTTCTGACAGGTAGTGGACGGCAGATGGCAGACGGCGGACGGCAGATGGCAGAAGGAAGAGGGCAGATGGCAGACGGCGGACAGCAGACGGCAGAAGGAAGAGGGCAGATGGCAGACGGCGGACAGCAGACGGCGGATGGTGGATTTCAGACTGCAGAGGGAAAAAGGCAGACGGTTGAACTCAATCCCCCCAATATTCCATGCGGAATATCGCCAACCTCGGGTGAACCGACGCCGGAACCAGTGCCGCTGGTCCCGTCGGTTACGTTTCAACAAATGGCACGTCCGCAAGAAGGGCGGCAACAGAACTGGGGACTCAAAAACGTAAGGCAATCGGCCAAATCGGTCGAACGGATCATTCGAATGGCCTGTGATACGGACCGCTACACCATCGTCAAGCAGCCCGGTGTGTATCAGTATCGGGATATTCCGTTTAGCGGTCCGTTCACGGAAAGTGCGTCGGTCCGACTGGTCCAAGCGATCTGGGATTTCATGGAAACCTGGGACAGTGCCGGCGAAAACCACTTTTGGCGGCCCCTGTTGAAAGTCCAGGTTCGCCCAGGAGCCGAAGCGGTGTTTGAGCAATTGAAATCGGACCTCGCCGACAGCGGTTTGAAGGTCGAACGGTTGTAGATCGTACTTAAGGGCATCGGGAACTTGTTAGTACTACAGCGCAATAAATTGGTATTGCATTAAAGTGGTAAAATGTTGTAAAATGCGTTTTTTAATGAGTTTACGATCATGGAGGACGCCTAAAATGGACTTGTTTGATATTGCCGAATTCCGCACCAAATTGCGACAGTTTCTCAATCGCTTCCAATCGTGTGCGGCGGACAAACGGGCGAGGGATTATTTTCGGATGTACACGACCGGCTTGATTTCCAACTTGCCCCGGAAAAATTGTGAAACCATCGCCTTGCAGGCAAACGTTCCCGTGCGATCCGTACAGTGGTTTCTCTCCAAACAAGTCTGGGATCACCAGCAAATGCGGAACAAATTGCAGAATCTGGGTATCCAGTTTACTCCAGCACCCTTGAAATTCAAGAGTGAAATACACACCGAAAATTTTGTTAAATCAAGGGTTGCCTTAATATGTAACACATTGCAATTAAACGAGTTGCGTGTAATTTGACTGTATAATAAAATTTTGTTTGTAACCCATTGTGGTACAATAAGTTATGGAATCTCCTGTTTTTTTGCTGTTGACCGTGATTTCGCGTGTTAAAATGGGCAATTGGGGATAAATACTTGAAA
>Ga0209628_10001176_pt1 | contig 16667 bp, 10 predicted proteins | sample TergutCu122P4_FD_187285 | JGI IMG/M metagenome (GOLD analysis project Ga0209628, IMG submission 187285) | Cubitermes ugandensis P4 segment gut microbial communities from Kakamega Forest, Kenya - Cu122 P4 (SPAdes) (version 2) | ecosystem: Host-associated > Arthropoda: Insects > Digestive system...
TTTCGTACTCCATTTCGGCATAAAATTTTTCAGCGGCTTGCGCCAAATTTTCCTGCGAAAAAATGTTTCCAACAGACAAAATGCCGATTATTAATGATAAAATTTTCTTCATATTTGAACTATGATTATTTATTTTTTGATTGATAGGGAAAATATTTTTTCAAATCTTTTAAATATTCTTATCTGTAGATTGTGCAATATTCAAGTCAATCAATATGACAATTAATTTATATTGATTTTCTGTTTAAAAAAATATCTTTTTTAGACACCCTTATAACTTAACGCAATAACTTCAAAACCAGATATCCGCCAAAAAGTTGTATCAGCATACCGGGAGTGCCAAAGCGCAAATCACTCAAAGATGCCTGCATATTGAAGTTATTGATAATTACCTCGATACCTGTGCCGATAATTTGATATGCAAGAATTGCAAAAAGTATAGCAAAAAATGAAACCTTGCCCGCTTTATGTGCAAAAAACGCTGCTGCGCCTGCCAAAAGCACTGATTTTGTCAAAATCACAGGAAGTGCCGCAACCATAGGCATTCCAAAGAGCAAACTATTGAGAAGCGGCGAAAAAATCGCCGTAAGCAAACCAACCCGAAAGCCGTATTTATATGCAGCAATCAGCGTGAAAAAGTAGATTGGAAGCCATATTAAGCCGTTGTTGGGCGCACCTGCATAAAGAGGCGGCAAATGGTGTATAACAAACGGCAAAAAAAGATTGCCGGCAACAAAAAGTGCTGCAAAAAAATAAGATTTCGCCTCAAAAAATGAGAGAGAATAGATTTTAACGCTTTTTTCCATAAATATTTCAGATTTTTTATATTTGTAAAAAAATTTTTAGCAAAATTACAATTAATTATTGACTTGACAAAGACGTTAGAAAAAAAAATTAAAGGGTAAAAACTTCTTTTTAACTTTTACCCTTTAATTCTTAACTCTTAACTGTTAGTTCTTAGTTCTTAACTCTTTTTTCGGTTTTTTTCTAATGTCGTAAGCCAACGGTGCTGCGATGAAGAGTGTTGAATATACTCCGCAGAACGAGCCCATAAGCAATGCAAACATAAATCCGCGAATAACCTCTCCGCCAAAAATGAACATTGCCAAAAGCGTTAGAATAACTGTGAATGATGTTGAGAATGTTCTACTTAAAGTTGAATTTAAAGCGTTGTCTATCTGCTCTTTTATGTCTCTGTTTGGATAGAGTTTCAAATGTTCGCGCACACGGTCAAAAATTACCACCGTATCGTTGAGTGAGAATGCAATAACCGTTAATATCGCCGCAAGAAATGACTGGTCAATATCAAGTGAGAACGGCATAATTTTGTAGAATATCGAATAGACACCGATAACAAAGAGCGAATCGTACACCAATGATGCTGTTGCACCAATTGAATAACTGTAGTTTTTGAACCTGATAAGGATATAGAGAAACATTGCCACCACCGACCAGAACACTGCCCACACTGACTTTGAAATCATATCGGCAGCCACTGTTGGTCCTACTGTTTGCGAAAGTTGAATACCATAGTTTTCGCCTTTTTCCAAGTTTGCCAACTGATAAGTGCCGTTAAGTTTCACATATCTATGCACAAACATCTCTTGTGTAACATCGGGGTTAAGATAATCGCCTTTCAAAGCATTGTACAGTTTTGTTTCTATTGTTTCGGCATTTTTATTGTGTGTGTCATCAACATAATTTGTAGAAATTCTAATTTGATTTACATCTCCCATTGTAATTACATAAAGCGAATATCCGTGAAAGATATTTTCAAGTTTTGTACGAACTTCATCAGCATCAATTTTTTCTTCAAAACGCACAACATAAGTGTTACCGCCGGAAAAATCGATACCCGGTTTTAGTTTGTTTATAACTAACGAGCCGGTAATTATTGCAATTACAACTATTGAAATAATATAACCGTATTTTCTTTTTCCAATAAAATCAAAACGAACACCGTGAAACCAGTTTTCCGTCAATTTTGTTCTAAAAGAAATTTTCCAGTCCTTGTTCCATGATATAAGGCGTTCAAACAACATTCTTGAGAGGAAAATAGCAGTAAATAATGATGTAAAAATACCTATAATCAATGTCATAGCAAAGCCCCTTACCGCACCTGTGCCATAAACAGCAAGAATAATTCCCACTAACAGGGTTGTTAGCTGTCCGTCCAAAATTGCCGAAAGAGCATGTTTGAAACCTGCTGCAATAGAATTTTTCAGATTTTTACCCGCCATAAGTTCTTCTCGACACCGCTCGTATATTAGCACGTTGGCATCGACCGCCATACCGAGCGTAATTATTATACCCGCAATACCGGGAAGAGTGAGAACAACCCCAAACGATGCTAAAATTCCGAATAAAAAGAATGAATTGGCAATCAACACAACGTCCGCTATCAAACCCGGTATCAAGCCGTAATACATTATCATATAGATAAAAATAAAAAGTACGGCAACGATAAATGATATAAAGCCCTTTGTAATTGCCTCCTGTCCGAGCGAAGGACCGACAATATCTTCTTGAACTATGTGCGCCGGAGCAGGCATTTTACCTGACTTCAACACATTTGCCAAGTCCTTTGCCTCTTCGGGGGTAAAGTTACCGGAAATTTGCGAACTTCCGCCTGTAATTTCCTGATTAACGGTTGGATAAGAATATATATAATTATCAAGTGAAATTGCTATTGATTTTCCAACGTTTGCCTTTGTCAGACGCGCCCAAATTGCAGCACCATCCGAGTTCATTTTCATACTTACATTGGAGTGGTTTGACATTTGGTCAAAGTCGGTGCTTGCGTCTGTAATAACATCGCCCGAAAGCGGCGGACGTCCGTTTCTGTTTGTAACTTTGAGAGCAATAAGTCCATATTTGTCGTTTTTTTCTTTATCCGATGCCTTGATAGTTGGTTTTATTGTCCATTTAAGAGAGAGTTCACGCGGCAAAAGGCGTTTTACCTGCGGCAAATTGAAATACTCCATAATTTTTGCAGTATCTCTTGCAGCAACCATACCTAAAACCGGACCTTTCTCTGTGCGGGGGCTTATACCAAGTCCAAACAAAGGGTCGTTTTTGATAGATTCTGCCAACGCTTTTTCATCACTTTGCTGTTCTGTTCCGGCGGCAACATCCTGTGATTTTAACGCTTGCGCCAAAGAGTCCAATTCGCTTGTTGCCTCTGTTTTTTGATTTTCTGCAACTTGCGCCTCTGTTGCAGTTGTGTCGGCAACATTTTTGCCTGCCTGTATATCTTTTAAAACAGAATTTATCTGCGCCATATAACCGCTAAGTTCGCTTGCGTCATATGTTTCCCAAAATTCAAGGTTAGCCGAACCCTGTAAAAGTTTGCGCACACGCTCCGGCTCTTTGATACCGGGCAATTCAACCAAAATTCTGCCGTCTGCGCCACCAATCTTTTGAATGTTCGGTTGAACAACACCAAAACGGTCAATTCTCGACCTCAATACATTGTATGAGTTATCAACAGCCGATTCAATTTGTTTTTTTAATACGCTGATAACCTGCGCATTGGTAGATGATAACTGAATTTTGTCTTTCAAGCCGACAGTAGAAAAGATTGCAGAAAGTTTTGCGGTAGGGTCAATTTTTTCAAATTCTTCTCTAAAAGTAGTTAAAAAATCGTTTGTCCTGATTTTTTTTGCATTTTCAATCGCCTGTTTAAAAGTTTCAGACGAATTGTAGTCGGACAAAGCAACCAAAATATCAGGCACAGAAACCTCCAAAGTTACGTTCATACCGCCTTTTAGGTCAAGCCCAAGATTAATCTCTTTTTCGCGGCACTCTTTCAAAGTGTAGCCGAGCCAAACTTTTTCATTAGCAATAGAATCGAGATATTTGTAATACATCTCGCTGTTTCCTTGTGCATAAGCGTTTGCCTTTCTGCTGTAATGAGAAGTTACAACGCTAAATGACAAGTAAAAAAGACACACCAAAGCCAAAGCAATGGAAAAAGCTCTAATAAAACCTTTGTTTTGCATAGATTTTTAATTTTATTTTATTTGTTATTAATAATCTGATTGTCAATTTATTATAATAAAAAAAATATAATAAATTCTCCAAAAATTCTTAAAAAAATTTTTGCCCGCAAATGTACAATTTTTTTTTGATATTTTGCACATAAATAAAAAATAAATTTCTACAATATCTCCGCAACAACAAATGTGCTGCCGCCGATAAAAATAAAGTCGTCTTTTGCAGCATTTTTTTTTGCAGTGGCAAATGCCTGTTTTACAGAGAGATAGGTATTGCCGATAAGTCCAAAAGTTGCTGCCTGTTGCTGCAAAAGTTTTTCATCAAGTGCGCGCGGAATTTGTGCTTTGGCAAAATAATAGACAGCATTTTTTGGCAAAAGTGCAAGCACGGCATCAATTTTTTTATCGCTTACCATTCCGAAAACAATGTGTAATTTGTTGAATTTCTGTGCGTTAAGTTGTTCAACAATATGCAACATTCCGCTTTCGTTGTGTCCTGTATCGCAAACGATTGTTGGATTTTTTCCGATAATTTGCCAACGTCCCTGTATATTTGTAAGTGCTACAACATTTTCCAAGCCATTTTTCAGTGCTTTTGCAGTGATTTTTACACCAATTTTACGCAATTTTTCTACCGTAACAAGCACGGTCTTTATGTTTTTTTGTTGATAAATTCCTTTTAGTTCGCAATTTATTTTTTTCTCGCAAAGGACGCAAAGGTTTCTCGCAAAGGACGCAAAGGTTTTATTGTTATTTATATCTTTGCGCTCTTTGCATGTTCTTTGCGCTCTTTGCGTGAAATCAAAATCATCTGCAAAAATAATTTCCGAACAATTTTCTTTTGCTTTTTCTATAAAAATATTTTGCGTTTGCAGGTGTGTTTCGCCAATGATAATCGGTGTTTTGGGTTTGATAATTCCTGTTTTTTCCACTGCAATTTTTTCCAAACTGTCGCCCAAAAGGTCGGTGTGGTCAAGCGAAATATTTGTGATTATTGATAAAATGGGCGAAATAATATTTGTACAATCGAGCCGTCCGCCCAAACCGACCTCAACAACGGCAAAATCCACATTTTGTTCTGCAAAATATTTGAACGCCAAAACGGTGGTAATTTCAAAAAACGATGGAGAAATATCTTTTATAAGTTGCTGATTTTTAGCAATAAAAGCAGATACTTTTTGTTTTGAAATCATCTTGCCATTTACCCGTATTCGCTCGCGGAAATCTTTAAGGTGCGGCGAGGTGTAAAGCCCGACTTTGTAGCCCGCACTCTGCAAAACCGCTGCCAAAAGGTGCGAAACAGACCCTTTGCCGTTTGTTCCGCCAACGTGAATAGTGCGATACTTTCGGTGCGGAAAGCCAAAATATTTGTCCAAAAATTCCGTATTTTCCAACCCCGCTTTATAACCCTGCCGCCCAACCTGCTGAAACATAGGGGCTTGAGCGTAGAGAAAATTTATGGCATCTTTATAATTCATAACTCTTAACTTTTCCTCGCGTCTTTTCCCCACATCAGTTTGTTTTTTAGCGTGTTGTAGAATGAATGATTTTGCGGCTGAATGCTTTTAATATTAAAATTTGCTTTTTTTATTAAAATTTCGGTCTTGTCGGAAATATTGAAAGAACGCCCATCAACCGCAATCTGGCAACTGCCTGTGCGTGAAGAAACTTTGAGTTTAATTTTGCAGTCATCGCAAATCACAAGCGGACGCACCGTTAGCGAATGAGATGCAACCGGCACAATCACAAAATTTTTTGCGCTTGGCGTAAGAATTGGACCGCCGACACTAAGCGAATAGCCCGTTGAGCCGGTTGGCGTGGCAACTATCAAACCGTCTGACCTGTAGACATTTATCTGTTTATTATCTATAAACGCTGTAATATTTATCATTGAAAAATCATCTGTTTTCAGCACCGCAATTTCGTTTAGCGCAAATGGTATTGTTGGGCTTTCTCTGTTTGAAAGCGACATTTGCAGCACAGAGCGTTCTTTGATGCGATACTTCCCCGCAATGATAGCAGGCAAAACGGTGTCAATTTCTTTTTCGCCAATATCAGCCAAAAAGCCCAACCTGCCTGCGTTTATGCCCAGAATTGGAATATTTTTTGCTCCAATTTTTGATGCGGTAGTCAAAAAAGTGCCGTCTCCGCCAAGCGAAATAGCAAAATCAGCGGTAAAATCGTCCGTTTTGTCGGCAAAAACCAATTCTGCACCGCTTTTTACCGAAATTTCATAAATTTTTTTTACCAAATTTGCAATAAAATCATCATCTTTTGAGGCAAACAGGATAATTTTCATAATTTTTTTAAGAATTTAAGGATAGAATATTATTTGTTGCAAAATTAATATTTTTTTTAGAATTGAAAATTTGATTTTATTAAAAAAAAAAAGTAATTTTGCACTCTGATACAATTAAAAAAAATGAAACCAATTTTTATTATAACAAAAAAGGAGTTGCGCAGTTTTTTTTCGTCAGCAACGGGCTATATTGTTTTAACAATATTTTTTGTCGGCGGTGCGCTTTTTTTGTGGGTTTTTCCTAATCAGTACAATGTTTTGGACAGCGGCTACGCCTCTTTGGACGGACTTTTTGCCATTGCACCGATGCTGTTTTTGTTTCTCTGTCCTGCAATAACGATGCGGCTTTTTGCAGAAGAAAAGCAGCAAGGCACACTCGAAATGTTGCTCTCACGCCCGATTTCCAAACTTTCACTTGTTCTTGGCAAAGCACTGTCGGGTTGGCTTTTGGTAATAATTGCTCTTCTTGGCACATTGGTTTGGTATTTTTCAATAAAAATATTAGCCGTACCGGTGGGCAATGTTGATTCCGGGGCGTTTTGGGGTTCATTCATTGGACTGCTGCTGCTTTCGGGTGTTTATGTGTCTGTGGGGGTGTTTGCCTCGTCAATCGCTGACAATCAAGTTGTTGCGTTTATAATTTCTGCGGTTTTATGTTTTACACTCTTTTTAGGTTTCAACTTTGTCAGCGCACTTTTTACCAACGGTGCAACAAGCAGGTTTATCTCCTCAATCGGCATAGATTACCATTATAAATCAATTTCGCGCGGGGTTATTGACAGCCGCGATTTACTATATTTTATTGTTGTTTCGGCAATATTTTTGTTTTTTTCAAAAATTATTTTGGAAAGAAAAAAATAATTTTTGGTATAGGCGTTTAAGTCGCTGTTTATAAATTGCTGTTATTTAATCTTTTAGGTTCGCTGAGTACCATCTTTTTTAAGAGTAAATCAAAGATTGACCCCATCATAGCCCGTCTGTTGTACCTGAAATGATACTCGTCAAGATAACCCTGCAACCGTTCTTTTGAACAATGGTGGTGTATTCCACGCAACCACCCTTGAATGTTCATTATGTGAATATGCAACTGCTGCATTCCTTTACCTTTGTCTGACGGTATCTGCTCCAAGTTAGGATAATCCTTTTTCAAAGGCAAATATCCTTTCCAAACATCTGTTACAACGTGCGCATTTTTGTCAATATATTCCTCAAAAAACGGTCTGAACGACTTGCTCGAAGCGTTGTCAATTACCTGTGAGTAAGCACGACCGACCCCGCTTTTATTTTCCAAAATCTCAAGCGCAACAATCACTAATTTCTTTTTGCTATCGCCACTGCGCCCAACTTTACCTTCTTCGTATTCGCCAATCAAAAACTCATCTACCTGCACTGTTCCTGTGAGTTTGTGCTTGCGGCTACTTGTCATTGCCTGCTGAATTTTCCACTTAAACTCCCAAACCGTTTTTTGTCTCAATCCAAATTCTTCCGACAACTCCAAAGACGACATTCCTTTCTTTTTTGTGCTAATTTTGAAACAAATATGAAATGATAACAGCAACGAAAATTTTATCTTGTCAAACGCCGTTCCTGCCGTTGGGCTTTCATCGTAATTGCATTTTGCACAACGGCGAGAATAGAACTTTTTCCCTTTCCCATACTTCGTATGACCACATTTTTTGCATTTGTACGGACTGTAAGAAGCCCATTTTATCGCAGACAAATAACGATAACAATCCTCGTCTGTCTGAAAATATCTATTGAACTCTATTGAATTCACGCCTATATATTTTTCTCTGTTTTCCACGCTACAAAGGTAGCGTTTCTTTTAAAATTAACAGCGACTTAAACGCCTATACCAATTAATTTTTTCATTTACTGTCTGTTTCTTCCGTTTTTTCTAATACAACATCATCAACCTTTATTTTTAACCTGTAATTTTCTAATATTTTTACCTTTCTTTCTCTGGGAAGTATGTAACCATCAGATGTAGCAAAGGCAATTGATTTTTCTGCATTACATTTTAAAAATAATTTATCTTGTCCAATTTTTTTCCATTTGCCACTACAAAAACTGCCAGAATCATCAGTGGCAAAATATATTCGCACAATTCTTAAAAAAAACGTAAAATCTTTATTTATTGTTAAATAATAATTAGCATATTTGTTTTTACCATAATAGTTTCCACAAATATTATCGTAATTGTACTCAATAACTCTATGAGTAGCACAACTACATAACAATACCGAACAAAATATAAAAGTTATTTTTTTCATTTACTATCTGTTTCTTCCGTTTTTTCTAATACAACATCATCAACCTTTATTTTTAACCTGTGATTTTCTAATATTTTTACCTTTCTTTGTCGAATGGGCATATATGCAGTAGAAAGATAATATGTAATATCAGAAATACTTTTTCCTTCATTACATTTCAGAATTACAATGTTTTTTGTAATATAGTTAAACTTTCCATAACAAAAAACATCATAGCCTATTGTCATAGGGACAATTTCCAAGTAAAAAGTAGTATCGTTCTTTATTGTTAAATAGTATTTAGCACACTTATTTTTACCATAATAATTGCCACAAATACTATCATAATCATTAAAAACTTTATTAGTTGCACAACTATACAGTAATACAGAGCAAAATATAAATATTAACTTTTTCATAATGATATTTTATTTATTTTTATGATAATATAATTTAGGGTCGCTTAAAAGTGTAAAATTTGCGTTTACGCCCTTAAAGAATCCTTCTTTTGTCAGTTCTGGGTATGCTTTTTTTATGGTCTCTAAATTTGAATAAATATCTATTTGCACTTGCCCAATATGTTTATATCTTGCATTACCATTTTCGTCTGTAAGCCATTTTACCCAACTTGGTGTAATATCAGCAAGCGATTTTACATTTCCATTATTACCAAATGGCTCATACGCATACTCCGCTTGATATGCCTCTGCCTCGTCCCATAAATCATACGCAACGCCTTCACCATCCCCGTTAAATGCTATTTCATTTCTCTCAAACTGTCCAACGTGAGTTACTTCGTGAACAAACTTTGCTGTACTTGAGTAATTTATAGTAATAACTTTTGTTTTTGTATCAAGAGTTAATCTTCCCCTATCGCCAGATATTTGTTTTAAAGAATAAACTTGATTTTCATTTTTTTCTGCCGCTTTCATAATATCTAATGTTTTATTCAATAACTTTATTCTATCACATACCTCATTATATTTTTTTGTCGTTCCTTTAGTCCAACCTTTTTCTGCTGCTGTTTTTTCCATACCTGATTTTGTTTTTTCCAAATCATCTCTTTTGTCTGTAAGGTCTTTAAATTTCTCATTCCATTCTTCTTGTTTTAATGAGTCAATTTTCATTCCTGTTGGGTCAATAAAATTTATAAAATTATTAGCACACCACGCATAAGGGCTAATTGAATAATATTTTTCTGATAATGGGTCGGGTGTTGTTGTTCGTGCTATTGCGGGGTAGTAGTAGCGTGCTTCGCTGTCGTATTCGTCTAAGCCCGATTCTATAAACTCTTTGTTGCTGTATTTTCTTTTGTTACTTTTCTGTGGTGGTTCTTCGTCAAGCGTATTTGCAAAATATACAGGTAAGCCCGTAGGGTAATAATCATTTTTCTGTACAACCACCCCTGCCCCTCCGCCGGAGGGGAATTTTACAACTTCTCTATTATTTCCCAAGAGGTCTTTTCTATAATAGTACAAATCGCCATCTAAAAAGTAACCCTCAGGGTTATAAATTTTCAAAGAAACATCATCGCCATAGATAGAGTACTCAAAATTGCCAACGTAGTGTGTTTCGTTTTCTACTTCTGTGGTTGCGGTTGCTCCTTTTGTTGGCATCTGATTAATAACTTTTGAATTTAACAGAGTTTGTACAATCGGAGCAATTATTGGCGTTACCGCTGTTAAATAATAACTGCTTACTTTTCTGCCGTCCGCCGCATAAACATTTTCAATAATATTGCCTGTAGTAAAAAATATTTTAGACGGCAAATTTAGTAAATTATATTCAATTAACGAAATTTTACGGTCAGAATCAAAAATTAAATTTCCATTTGCATCATAATCAAAACTACCTTCCTCTTTTTGCGAATACTCTTTTAAAGAATTTATATTTGTAAGAGTGTGATTATTAGCCCTTTCTGTTATGTGCATAAGTTGATTTCCGTTATAATCGTCCATTTCTAAATTGTCAATTTCTACGCCTGCCGAAGTTCTTACAAGTGTTTCAATATTTCCGTGTTTATCGTAAGAAAATGTTTCGTTAAAACCATTTGGTGTTACTCCGCTTAGCAAGCGGTTAAGTTCGTCATATTGATATGTATAATCAAGGTTTGGCGTGCTTATAGCGGCAATATTTCCATTATACAACCCCTCGTAACTTATATTTTGCACAAAATTTCCGCTTTGAATTTTTGTAAGCCGGTTTTTGATGTTGTAGGCAAATGTTTCTATATCTGTTTGGTTGTGTCGTTTTTTAGTAACCAAGCGACCTAAATTATCATAAGTGTTTTGCGCAAGCGTTATCAAGTTGCTGCCATTCAAAGAGTATTCTGTTTTTGTGAGGCGTTGTGCGTGGTCGTAGGTGTGTTTATAAAGTTCGGAAATATAGCCCCCAACCCCCTCAAGGGGGCTTTCGGTACTGCTACCTTGTGAGTTACTACTCCCTGTTCCCCCTGAGGGGGTTAGGGGGCTATTTCCCCCTGTGGGGGTTAGGGGGCTATTGCTGTGTTCTTTCAATGTTTGTTCGATATTTCCAACAAAATTATACTTGTTATATACAATATCAAAGCCCTGCAAATAGTTTGTTGCTCTTGTTTGTACCACACGTTCCCTTTTATCGTAATACATTGATGTTACAAGGTAGTTGCCCGAATTGTCTAAAAGATAAGAGACAGTGCCTGTTAGAAGTCCTTTTGCATTAAAGCCCCCATCCCCCTCAAAGGGGCTCCCTGTTCCCCCTGTGGGAGTTAGCGGACTATTTCCCCCTGAGGGGGTTAGGGGGCTTGGGCTATCGTAACCCTGCTTTGCCTGATAAGTCAGACCTGTACGGCAATTTGACAGCATTGATAAGTTAAGAAAACCATAATCATCATAATAATTTACCAACAGCAATTCACTGTAACTTATCTCTGCCATTGGTGTTTGAGTATATCCAAAATCGGAATTTGTACGGGTTTCTGTAACGATAATATTTTCGAAATCATCTCTTAAATCTTGATGAGAGCGTGCTGTTTCGCAAATACCCGAATATAAAACTCTGCCCAAAACATCATATTTTGTGTAAGTCCATTTTGTAATTTCATTTTCACTTTGTCTCTGGTTTCCGTCCTGCGAAAGTACAAGACGGTGCGCTTTGTCATAAACCATATAAATCGGCTCTACCATTACGCCAGGCAGTTTTTTAGAAATCATTCTTCCGTATTTATCATATTTGTAGATGTAGGCGTATTCGGCAAGTGTAGAATTATTATCTTCAATCGTGCCACTTCCAAGTTTGTCAGTTGCCAATGGCGGCAGCACATAACGCAGATTTCCGAAATCGTCATAGACATAGCAGGTTTTGTTATCATTGCCTTGCATTGTCATTATCACCTGTCCGAGTTTGTTTTTGTATTCGGTTTTTGTTTTGCCGTCTTCGTCTGCTAACACTCTTTTATACAGAGTGTTAGCGGGATAGTAGCTGTCAGCAACAAGTCCGTTATTGTCAATTTTAAACTTTTTGACTTCATTTGCAGCGTTTGTGGTGTATTGCATTGTTGCGGGGTGAGTTTTCCACTCCTCGCCCGTACCTTTTATCTCTACCACTCTGTTCATTGCCGAGTTTTCGTAAGAACATTCAGTAAAAGGGCGACTGTCGCTGTACATAGTGCTTTTGGCAGTAATGTATGCAAAATTTCTTACATAATAACCTGTATTTTGCTCCACTTTTACAGGCAAATAAGTAATTTTTTTTCTGCTCAAGCCCTCATATTCTACAACAAAAACCAAATCCTTTCTGTCGTTAGACGTAATCTGTCGCTGCACAAGTTGAACAGGTCTGCCGAGTCCGTCAAAATACTGTATCTGGTCAAGATATTGCAAACCGTCAGCAGTTGTGTAGGTGCGGGTACGGATATAGTTGTAGTTGTTGTCAACATTTGTGTAATCACCATAATACTGTCCGAGATTTCCACCCCAAAGGTTGTAGTCCGCAATTTTGTCGTTAAAACTGTTGTTTATTTCAACGAGGCGCATATTAATGCCGCTCAAACTCGCCGAAGTATGGCTGTTTATATTTGCAAAACTGCTTTCCGCATTTTTCAACGCTACGGAAATGTCGCTTATATCAAACATTTCGGCATAATCATTCACTTTTAAGTGAATTGCTTTTGAAATATCATCTATCTGATTCAGATAGTTTTCCATCGCCTCTTTTTCGTTAATGGGCAGAAGTTCTACCTCCTGTTTCGATTGATTAACCTTTAATTCAATCTTCTGTACTGCATCAATGGCAATAAGTTTTGGTGTTGTCTGTGCGTTTATGTTGTTTAGAACAAAGAACATAGAACAAAGAGCAAAGACGGTTTTTAAAGATATTTTTGATTTCATATTTTAGAACTATGATTAAAATGATTAATTGATTAACTATGATTTTTTTTTTGTTTTTGTCATTGCGGGCTTGACCCGCAATCGCTTGACTTTTCAAACGTATTGTTTTTCAGACGATTGCGGGTCAAGCCCGCAATGACACGTTTTTTTATCACTACTTGATACTATTTTTTATAATGATATTGATAATTTTGTAATTTTTCTTTTCCACTGTTGCCGTCTATTGATGTTTCAATAAGCCGTCCGAGAAAATCGTAATTAAAATATGTTGTTACACCTCTTGGGTCTGTTTTTGAGGTCAGCCCAATCATCAACTTATATGTAAATGATGTTGTAAAACCGTTTGTGGTTTCGGAAATTGGGTAAAGATTTTTACTGTCCCATATATACGTTGTAAATGGTGCGTTGTACGGAATTAACTTTGTTAGCCGTAACTTGTTGTTGTATTCGTAATCGGCTGTTGTTATGTAATGTGTTTCATCAAAAACAACATTGCCACCCTGCGACACACTCAACGGCGTGTAGTTAGTTGAAGGTAACGGATTTTCCGGCACAAGCGACATTTCCCGCGAAAGAGTTACATAGAGTTGTTGACCAACTAAAACATAGGCAGGATGATACGGTACATACGGACTTTGATTTGAAAGCCAGTAGGAAGGCGGATAATTTTGAACTTCAGTTTGTTGTGTAAAAGGGGTTTGTGCTTGGTTTGGATTAACTTTTTTGTCAAACAGACTTATTGTTCCGCTTGTGTAGTAAGTAGTTCCGCCCTTTTTATAACCGCTTAACACCTCAACAGCACGTCCAAGCCAACCCTGACGCTGTATTTTGTCAAAACCGCCTGCAAAACCAGAAAGCGAAGAGTTCAAATCAGGTAAAACATCATCTGCATAACGATATTGCGTAAAATATGTTTTGCCGTCAATATCAAGGGTACGATGCTCGGAAAGTCGGTTTTTTGAGTCATACTCAAACTCGTTGATTGTGGTAAGTTCGCTGCCGTTGAAATACTCTTTTGTGGTTATTTTTGTTGTGTTTGTCGGCGCATAATACATTTTCAGATAACTGTTTTTCCCATAATAACCGAACGGAATAAAATTATTTCCGCCAATATTCAACGGCTGATATTCATACAATGTTGACCGTTTTATGGTGTTAGGTCCTTCGTATTCATCTTTTTGTTTCAATAAACCGCGCCTCTCAGACATTGAATTACAGGAGTAAAACCAAAATTTTTCTCTAAAAAATACTATATCACATAAATCAACACTATTTTCTTCAAAAATATCGGGCAAATCTTCATAAGTTGGAAAATAATAAACATTTTTGTATTTCTTATCTGCAAATGATACCGTTTCCGTAACTTTTGAGTATGTAACCGCGTATGGCTCTGTTGATTTTAATATTGCACGACCAAAAACACCATAAATAGTATTGTTATATTTGAAAGCAAAATCACAGTGCAACATTCCGCTGCTCACGTCTCCTGCCGGATTTGGGTTTGGAGTTACTGTTCCCGTTCCGGTATTAACATTTGGGTTTGACGGTGCGTGCATTATCGTTGTTGGCGCATCATAAATATTGTAATTATACTCCTTTGTTTCTACCAAATTATTGTTTTCGTCTTTGGTTTCAATCTTTTGTATTCTAAAATTGTTATACAAATTTTGTTTTGGGTTAGTTTCCAAAATTATATCTGTTTGATTATTAGCGTTAAAACCATAAATTTTCATTCTTTCGTAATTATGTTTTTCAAAAGTAAAATATGTTTTTGCGCCGAGTTCGTCTGTCATTGATTTTATTAGCCCAAACGCTTGATTTATTTTTGAAAAACCGTAATCATCAACTGATGGCTTTGAACTAACGATGTTAAAATCATATTCTTCATTGTAATTAAAATTATACTCTGTACCTTTAAATGTTTTTATTTTTGATAGAAAAAGTTTTTTGTTTCGAAATGAAGAAGGACTATTTTTATAACCACTTGGCTCTATTCTTGTTAAAGTACAGGTTCTAATTTCTTCATCAATTTTTAGTTTTATGGTATTCAAAAAGATAATAACCTCTTTATAATTTTCACCATAATAATGAGTAATAGAATCAATTTGATAATTAAAAGCCATTTCAAAAGCAATATCTGAAATTTTAATTTTACTTAATACTGCTGTAGTATTAGGACTATTTTTTGTATAAATAAATGTGGCAAGGTCATCTCCAAAATTTGCACTTATAAAATTATCTGCTCTTCTAAACTCGGCATATTTATTTGCCCAAGAATCAATTTCAAATACCTTAGGTATACCGGGTGGTCTTACATAATCAACATCGTCTTCCTTATAACCTCCATTATAACCTGTTTTCATTCTTTGTACGCAGGGTGTTCCAATTGAAATTCCATTACGAAAATCATAATCAATATATTCTCTATACAAGGCTATGGAATTTTCATCATATATGGTTGGTTTAGTGCTTGGAAAAGGATTACCACAGCGATTATTGAAAATCTCAAATGCTTCTCCCCATATTTGTTGTGGTAAATAACTGAAAGTCATTTGTCTGCCATTTGGAGCAACTATTTTAGTTAAATTCCAAGCGTTTATGCGCTGTAAAACATTATCATATGTATAGTTTCCTATACCGTCGCTATATAATGGTTTGGCTGGTGCGTATTGGTCTAATGCGTTAATATCTCCGCCATAAAAGTATGTATATCCGTTTTTATCAACAATTTTTATAACAGATAATTTTAAGGCATTGCTTGGAGCATTACCCTCTGATATATCAATCGTAAATGGCTCATTAGCAACAACTTTTATTTCGCCATCACGAGTTATAAAAAAGTACCCCGAACAGTTATTTACATTAAAATAGAAAATATCTGTGGTGTAATTGCTTAAACTATTATAAAAACGTCCATCATAGTTATTATCATCAGAGTTTAATTTTCTTGTTATTTTGCTGCCTGCGTTTAGAGTCCAGTTCATAGCAATCGGCTTGTCTGTTGCGCTCGGCATAAAAGCGTTAGCATTATAAACCAAAGAAATCGGCAAATTAAAATCTGGGTCGTTTATAGTATAAATCGGAATATTTAAACTTATCGACCCTGTGTAGAGCGAGGGCGCAGTTTGCCCCGCAGGTGCATTCAGAACACTGTCCGCAGCGGTATTAGCATTTATAAAGTTTGTTGCTATAAACAAACTTGTTAAAATTATTATAAACTTTTTCATTGTCGTAATGTTTAATAGGTTTAAAGTTTAAAAGTTTAAAGAGAAAACAACAATAACCTGTCTTTGTTCCTTGTTCTTTGCTCTTTGTTCTAAAAAGTTATCTTTTTATTATCGTTTGTATCAAAACCATATCATCAACGTGAACATAAACAGAATATAGACCTGTCGGCAGCATTGACATTGGTATTGTTGTTTGATTATAGCCCGCTTGCAGATTTTGCTGCGGGGTTTGGCAAAGCGGAATGCTGCCGTTGGAATGCACTGAAAACCAAACAGTTGCATTTCTGGTTAGTTTGTACGAAATATACAAGTTTTCATACACGGGATTTGGCTGCCAGTCGGCTTCGGTAAATACTGCATTGATGCCTGTCGGCTGCTCGTTTCCATTTTCAGGGTTTTGCCCGTTATTGTAGATGTTTGTCTGCTGTGTCGGCGGGTAGTAGAACGATGTTTGAAAAATCGTTGTATCATTCGCCTGCTCACTGCCGTTGGATAAGGTTTTAATGCGCACAACATTTGTTTGAATG
>Ga0209628_10001177_pt1 | contig 16649 bp, 16 predicted proteins | sample TergutCu122P4_FD_187285 | JGI IMG/M metagenome (GOLD analysis project Ga0209628, IMG submission 187285) | Cubitermes ugandensis P4 segment gut microbial communities from Kakamega Forest, Kenya - Cu122 P4 (SPAdes) (version 2) | ecosystem: Host-associated > Arthropoda: Insects > Digestive system...
TGGCGCGCTCGATCACCATTTCGGCCACGTGCACGTGGCGCGAAGCCGGTTCGTCGAAGGTCGATGCGATCACCTCGGCGCGCACCGAGCGCTGCATGTCGGTTACTTCCTCGGGCCGTTCATCGACCAGCAGTACCATCATGTAGCTGTCGGGGTAGTTGGCCGAAATGGCGTGGGCGATGGTCTGCATCATCACCGTCTTGCCGCTCTTGGGCGGCGCGACGATCAGCGCGCGCTGGCCCTTGCCGATCGGCGCGATCACGTCGATGATGCGGCCGGTGTAGTTTTCCTCGCCCTTGAAGTTCTCGCGTTCGAGTTTCATCTGCTCCTTGGGAAACAGCGGCGTGAGGTTCTCGAACATCACCTTGTGCTTGTTCTGATCGGGCGGGCCGCCGTTGACCTTGTCCAGACGGTTGAGCGCGAAGTAGCGTTCGCCGTCCTTGGGCGTGCGCACCTCGCCCTCGATCATGTCGCCGGTGTGCAAGTTAAAGCGCCGCACCTGGCTGGGGCTGATGTAGATGTCGTCGGTGCTGGCGGTATAGCTGGTGTCGGGGCTGCGCAGAAAGCCGAAGCCGTCGGGCAGGATTTCGAGCACGCCGTCGGCAAAAACCTGTTCGCCCGCGCGGGCGCGTTTTTTGATGATGGCAAACATCAGCTCCTGCTTGCGCATGCGGCCGGTGTTTTCGATTTCCAGCGCCTCGGCCTGTGCCAATACTTCGGAAACGTGCAGCGCCTTGAGTTCGTTCAGATGCATGAGAGAAAAACCTGCGGTGGTGTATGCCGCGCGCGACCGGTTGCGGTTGATCGGCGCGGCCAGTAAAGCCCGGTAAAACGAGTCTTGAGAGAGCCGGAAGAGAGGAAAGAAAAGGAAATGGGAGCGCTGCTGTGCGCGTTTGCGGCGAAGGGTTTGAAAAACCCCGGCCACCAACGACGGCGCGTGTCAACCCGCTGCGCCCGGCGCCGGCGCGAAAACCTTGAATGCGCCAGCGCGGGTTAGATTATGACAGACAACAGGTACCCGGTGTCAAGCCTAGGCGCGCCACCCGCGACGAATGAGACGGTTTTGCGTTCAGCGCCTCGCGTTTGGCGTGAAGTCCTCTTTCGGCGCGAGGCGCAACACCGCTATCGGGCTGACGCACAACGCCGGGCGCCGAACGCTCAACTTTTGATGTTTCATCCCGCGCTTACACGCCACCGATCGTCACGCCAACTGTTTGTCGATGAACTGCGCCAGCTGCGACTTGGACAGCGCCCCGACGTGCGTGGCCGCCAGTTGCCCGCCCTTGAACACCATCAGCGTGGGAATGCCGCGGACGCCAAAGCGCGCGGGCACCGCACGGTTTTCGTCCACGTTGATCTTGGCGAACTTCATCTTGCCGTCATAGGCGGTGGCCAGCTCGTCGAGAGATGGGGCGATCTGGCGGCAGGGGCCGCACCACTCGGCCCAAAAATCGACCAGAATGGGTTGCTCCGATTGCAGTACGTCTGTCGCGAACGAGTCGTCGTTGACGTGCTGGATAAGTGCGTTGGCCATGATGGCGTAGTCCTTTCGTTGCAAATGATGAGATGGGGTGATTCTGTCAGATAAGAAGGAACCGGGAAGACCGGGTTGAATTTTGACACCGCGGCGTGTTCCTTGCGCCACTGCCGCGTAGGCAGCTATCTTGCGCCGGGCGGCGGGCCACGACTGTTGTTATCCCGGTGTCTCGCGCGGAGTCTCTGTTTATGATCCACGCCGGGTCACCAACTCACCCAAAGCCAGGATGCGCCACCGCGGCACAATGGTTCAGAAAAATCTCGGCGATTCCAACTCATCCATTACCTCTTGTGCCTGAAATTTCCGATACTGTTGCTTGCCAAAGAACATGGCTGTAATATGTACTGGCGCGATAGCATAGACACCCCCTTTTCCAGTTGTGATATATTCGGTTCGCTAATCTCCCTTTGGCCAACTGATGAAAGGAATCTGAAATATGGCTAGCTTGCAAGAACTTTTGAGACAGCAACAAATGCTGGCGCAACAAATTGAGGATGCGCGCCGTAACGAAGTTGCTGAAATTCTCTCCAAAATTCGCGCCCAGGTGCAACAATACGGCCTGACCGTGAAAGACGTATTCCCTGGCGGCACACGCCGCCGCGGCAACAGCAGCGCGCTGAGTAAAGTCGCGCCCAAATACCGCGATCCGGCAACCGGAAAAACCTGGACCGGCCGTGGTAAAGCGCCTAAATGGATAGAAGGGCAGGATCGCGCCCGCTTCCAAATCTGAGCGACAGGTTCAGATTTACTTTACAAAGCGCCGGGGCAGGCCCAACTCCGGCGCTTTGTGTTTTTGGCCGGCCGCGCGCCAGCCCATCATTGGGCCCATCCAATCGCTATACTCCCCGCGCTTGCCGGGTTTGCCCCGAAAGCACGGATAATCCTAGAAACCGCGGTTGGACGCATTCGAAAGTAGAGTGATCGGCGTGCCATGCGGGCAGCAGAGGTGCTGGCCCGTAGCGTAGCGCGCTCACCCAAGAGGTGAACGTGATCGAAGCCGCGAACGCCCATATCCGCGCGGTTTTCCTGATGGCTGCCAGCGCGCAAGCGCGGTTTTTAGGATAATCAATCAGATATCGTTATTTGCACAGGAGCAAAACCCATGGACGCCAGTACCCGGCAGCGTATTGAACAGATCGTTAAAGGCCACGACGTCGTGCTTTTCATGAAAGGCACCGCACAATTTCCGATGTGCGGTTTTTCCGGCCGCGCGGTACAAACGCTCAAGGCCGCCGGCGTTGCCGCCCAACAATTGACCACCGTCAACGTGCTGGAAGACGAAGCCATCCGTCAAGGTATCAAAGAGTACAGCAACTGGCCCACCATTCCGCAGCTTTACGTCAAAGGCGAGTTCATCGGCGGTTCGGACATCATGATGGAAATGTACGAATCGGGTGAATTGACACAACTCGTCAGCCCAGCCGTGTGAAAATAGGTTGTGCGTTGTGCGTTGTGCGTCGCCCGGTAGCGGCGTTGCGCCGAAAGAGGACTTCGCGCTAAACGCCAAACGCTCAACTTTATTTAAAACGCTTCGTCCGCGCCCAAATATCGCCATTGTCCCGGCGGCAGCGCACCCAGCGCGACGCGGCCGATGCGCACGCGCTTGAGCGCGGTGGCCGTCAATCCCACCAATTCGCACATCCGGCGAATTTGGCGCTTTTTACCCTCGGTCAGCACAAAGCGCAGTTGCTCCGGGTTTTGCCAATCGACCCGCGCCGGTTTGAGCGGTTGACCGTCCAGCGCCAAACCATGCCGCAACAGCGCCAGGCGCTCGCGCGGAAAAACGGCCTGGACGTTTTGCGTGACGCCGCCTTGCGCCACGCGCACCAGATATTCTTTCTCGATCGTGGAGGTTGCGCCGATGAGCTGCCGCGCCACGCGCCCGTCCTGGGTGAGCACCAGCAGGCCGGTCGAGTCGATATCGAGCCGTCCGGCCGGCGCCAGCCCCTTGAGTTGCGCCGGTGAAAAACGGGTGCGCGCCGCGTCGCGCGGCCAGCGGCTGGCGGCGTTGATCAGGGTGACGGCGGGCAGATGGCCGTCCTCGGCCTGGCCGCTGACGTAGCCGACCGGCTTGTGCAACAAAATCGTGACGCGCTGTGCCTGCCGCTCGCTGGCCTGGCGCTGGACCGTCACGCGGTCGGCCGGCACGACCTTGGCGCCCATCCCGGCGACTTGGCCGTTGACCAGCACCCAGCCGCGCTCGATCCACGCATCGGCCTCGCGCCGCGAACACAGCCCCATGTCGGCCAGGCGTTTGTTCAGACGCACGGCGGCGTCAGCCGCGCCAGGGGCCGCACTGGGCCGGGGCAGCCCGGCGTTCACACGCCCCAAACCACGTCCTTGCCGGCGGCGCTGCTGGCTTTGAGCAGCTCGATAAACGGCGTGACGCGGTGGCGCAGCGAGATGGCGTGATCCTCGTCATGGGCGGTTTCGCCGCCGGACGCGGGGCCGCCCTGGGCTTCGCGCCGCGCGATTTCGGCTTGCAGCGCCGCGATGGCGGCCGGCGCTTGCGCCACCGTCACGATGCCGGTCGCGCCGGGCGTTTTGCCGATGATCTTGAGCAGCTCTTCGGCGTTGGGTTGCAGCATGATGACGTCGGCTGCCACGGGGGATTTGAATTTGTAGAGCATCGCGGGGGCTTCCTCATTCGATGGTTGACGGGTAACAACCCGGATTTTGCCGTGTTTGAACCCGGATTTTCCATTTGCCATAGCTTCGAACAAAACAGCATTCGCTCCTTCCCCTTCAAGGGGAAGGCTGGGATGGGAATGGGGTTTGTGTTGCATTGGACGGTTAACCCCATCCCCACCCAACCCTCCCCTTGAAGGGGAGGGCTTTGGGCTGTCCTTTCTTGATGGACAGTGCGACAAAAATCTGGGATCAAGAACCCGCTCTGACCGGCACGCCATCGCCGGAACGGAGGTTGGTTTGCGCCGGCGCGTTCGGGTCGGGCCGGGGCGGCGGCGGGCGCGGGCCGGCACGCGAGGCGGCGCGCGGCGGCGCCAAGGGCGTGCCGGGTTTGGCTATCCGGGTGCAATAGACCGGCTGCGGGATGTTGGTGTAGTCCAGTCTGGCCAAACGGCCCTGCACGCCCAGTCCGAATTCGGCGCGCACGCTGTCGTCGGCATAACGCAGCGGCGCGGTGTCCGGCGCCGCATTCGCGGTCATGCGCTCCAGCACGACGTGGCCGCGCATGCCGTCGAGCATCGCCATGTCCTGATACAAGCGCGCGGTAAAGCGCAACTCGTGCGGGCATAGGTAGTCCATCGGCTGGGCGTCTTGCAACGCCGCACAGCCGGTCAGCAGCAGTCCGGCAAAGCCGGTCGCGGCATGCCGACCAATTGCCATGCTCTACAAAATGTAGCGCGACAGGTCTTCGTCGCGGCTCAGTTCGGCCAACCGCGCATCGACGAAGGGCGCGTCGATGGTGATGCTCTGGCCTTGCAGCCGGTCGGCCTCGAAGCTCACTTCTTCGAGCAGCCGCTCCATCACCGTGGACAGCCGCCGGGCGCCGATATTCTCGGTGTTTTCGTTGACTTGAAAGGCGATTTCGGCCAGCCGCGCGATGCCCGCTTCGGTAAAGGCCAGCGTCACCCCCTCGGTGGCCATCAGTGCCTGGTATTGGCGCGCCAGCGAGGCGTCGGTTTGCGTCAGGATGGCCTTGAAGTCCTCCACCGACAGCGAGGCCAGCTCGACCCGGATCGGCAGGCGTCCTTGCAACTCCGGGATCAGATCGCTGGGTTTGGCCAGATGGAACGCGCCGGAAGCGATGAACAGAATGTGGTCGGTCTTGACCATGCCGTATTTGGTGCTGACGGTGGTGCCTTCCACCAGCGGCAGCAAATCGCGCTGCACGCCCTGACGCGAAACGTCGGCGCTGCTGCCCCCGCCTTCCAGATTACGCGAAGCCACTTTGTCGATTTCGTCAATGAAGACGATGCCGTTTTGCTCCAGATTTTGTAGCGCATCGGTGCGCAAATCGTCTTCGTTGACCAGCTTGCCGGATTCTTCATCGGTGAGCAGCCGCATGGCCTCGCCGATCTTCAGGCGCCGCGGTTTTTTGCGGCTGGTGCCCATGTTGCCCAGCATGCCGCGGATTTGCTCGGTCATTTCTTCCATGCCCGGCGGCCCCATGACCTCCAGCGCGGCTTGCGGCTGCGTCAGTTCGATCTCGATTTCCTTGTCGTTCAATTGCCCTTCGCGCAATTTCTTGCGGAAGACTTGCCGCGCGGCGCTATCGCCGCTTTCCTGCACCGGGCTGCCGTCGGCCTGCCGCGCGGGGGCGATTAACACATCCAGGATGCGCTCCTCGGCCAAATCCTCGGCGCGCGTGCGCACTTTGCGCATTTCGGCCTCGCGCGACTGTTTGACGGCCAGGTCGGCCAGGTCGCGGATGATCGAATCGACATCCTTGCCGACGTAGCCGACCTCGGTGAATTTGGTGGCTTCCACCTTGATGAAGGGCGCGCCGGCCAGCCGCGCCAAGCGGCGCGCGATCTCGGTTTTGCCGACGCCGGTAGGACCGATCATCAGGATGTTCTTGGGCGTGATTTCAGGCCGCAGCTTTTCATCGACCTGCTGGCGCCGCCAGCGGTTGCGCAGCGCGATGGCAACGGCGCGCTTGGCCTGGTTTTGACCGACGATGTGGCGGTTCAGTTCGGAGACGATTTCCTGTGGAGTCAGGGAAGACATATGTGGCGTTGAGCGTTGGGCGTTGAGAGTTGAGCGTGGGGGCATTGCGCGCTCAACGCTCAAGCTCCCCCAGCACTTCGATGGTGTGATTTTGGTTGGTGTAGATACATAGCTCGCCGGCGATTTGGAGCGCTTTTTTGACGACCTGGCTGGCCGGCAAATCGGTGTTGTCCAGCAGCGCCTGGGCGGCAGCCTGCGCATACGCGCCGCCGGAGCCGATGGCCACCAGGCCATGTTCGGGCTCAAGCACGTCGCCGTTGCCGGTGATGATGAGCGAGGCTTCCTGGTCGGCCACCGCCAGCATGGCTTCCAGCCGCCGCAGCACGCGGTCGGTGCGCCAGTCCTTGGTCAGCTCGATGGCCGCCCGGGTAAGGTGGCCTTGATGCTTTTCCAGCTTGGCCTCGAACCGCTCGAACAGCGTAAAGGCATCGGCCGTGGCGCCCGCGAAGCCCGCCAGCACCCGCCCATGATAGAGCTTGCGCACCTTGCGCGCCGACCCTTTGACGACGATGCTGCCCAACGTGACCTGGCCGTCGCCGCCCATCGCCACTTGCCAGCCCGCCGGCGTTTCGCGCCGCGCGCTGATGATGGTGGTACCGTGAAAAATATCCATCCAATTTATGTGCGGTTCAATCCGCCGAATACAAGTAGGGCGGGGTTGACCCCGCCATCATGCCGCCCTGCCAAACGCCCGGCATTGGGACCTTGACAACCCGCGCGCCAATCCTTACACTCTGTTAGGTCGGGTGCCCCCTGTGGGCTCGATATGGAAACCCCAGCCCGACATCATCTAGCCCTCCCGTCCGTGGAGGGCTTTTTGTTTATGGGTATGCCAAGCCGCGCGGGCCTTTTCGATCAGCGGCGAACCTTCCGGCCATACCTTCAGCCCGTCCAACGTACCGCCAGCTTGCCTGCGGTAGAAGTGCGCGAGCAGTTGGGCGAAATACGGATAGGTGAAATCTTCGTCCCGAAAAGCACGGTACACGCAGTAAGCCAACAGATCCGCCAGTTGTACACCGTTGGACAACTCACTGCGCGAAAAAAACGGATACTCGACTATGTGGCGAAACTTTAGATTCTGGTTCCCGGCGCGTTGAAACCAGGCGTGCTTCATGGCGAGCGCTTGGTTCAGTTGTCTGCTGGTGTCATCCATCACGATCAGCGCATTGTGCCTCGGGTGGTACTCGGCCATGTATTGCTCAATGCGTTCAAGCAGGAACTCATATGCCTTCTTGTGCAAGATTTCGTGATCCACATGGTCGTGCAGATGACGTTTGTCGATTACCGTCGCCATCAGTACCGCCTTGCGGTCATTGATTTGCTTAAAAAAACATTCCATCAGGCGTTCGATGTCTTGGCCGTCCAGCGCCGAAAGGAACGGGCTTTTCTTTGCACGCTCCTTGGGGTTGCGCACCCAATTGGATTTGACTTCGCAATCAGAAAGCTCGAACTTTCCCTTGCCTGCTCGACGCGCATACTCGGCCAGTTCCAATTTGAGGTGGGCTATTTCACGGTCAAAAGCCGGCCATTGCCGCTCGTACATGCCGACCGCCAAAAGTACATAAAGATGATCCTTGGGTTGCTCCGGCGTTCCGACGGAAGGATCGCGGGAGCCGGATTCGTCAAAGTAGAAAAAATACATCGCCGCATCCTCGAAACGTTAACCCGGTATCAAGGCATTGGCCATTGCAATTTCCCACGCTCAACGTAAAACGCTCAATCCTTGCGCAACACCACCTGCGCGGCGGCATTGATGCCGATGACGGAAAAGAAAGCCGCCAGCAGCCGGTGTACGTCGCGGAAAATGACCGTGCGTCCCTGGCCTTGTTGCTTGATCGACCAGTTGAGCAATTCGCCGGCCGCGCCGAAGTCTACCCGCCGCAGCGCGCGGCAGTTGAACTCGAATCCACGAATGTGCTCCGGATACGGGGGCAGCGCCGCCAGCACGGGCTCGGCGCTGCCCAGGATTTCGCCTTCCAGCACGGTCTCGAACACGCCCGTGGTGACCAGCAGATCGACGGGTATCGCGGTCGGCTCGAAGATGGGCAGCGGCGCGCTGGGCGCGGCTTCGGCCGGCGCGGTTTCGGGCTGTCCGTCGGCGCGCAGGGGCGTGTAGCTGCCCTTGGGCGGCGCCCAGGCGGGCGGTGAGACTTCGTAGGTGATGCAGTAGTCCAGCGCGGCCTGGTCGAACAGGTCGGGCGCGTTCATCAAACGCAGCAGGCTCAGGCGCACCCGCCACCAAACCGGGTTGACGTTTTTGTCTCCGGCGGGCGTTTGCCCGGCCAGCACGGCCAGCAGCTGCTCGCCGCCGAGAAACTGCAGCGGCGTGGGCGTATCGGCCCATTGCGTGAGCAGGCCGTTGAGCGGCTGCGGCACGTCCGGCTCCATGGCCTTGATGGCGCGCCAGTCGATGCGCCAGGGCGGTGCGCCGCGGTTGACCGCGACGATCAGCGCCGCCAGCGCACGAGCGTTGAATTGGGCGGGGCAGGCCCAGGTGAAGGTTCCGGCGCGCGCGACGGCTTGCAGCGCGGCATGGTGTTTCGAGGCTAGGGCGGCCCCCGGCGCGCGCTCCCATTGCGGGGCGGAACGTCCGAATAGGGTGATGAACTCGAGCGCCAAGTCATTGAAGGCCTCGGCTTTGCCGGTGACGCGATACAGATCGAACAAGGTCAGCCAGACCGCCACGTCTTGGCGGCGGCCGCAGCCGGCGCTGATCAGTTTGAGCAGGGTCGATTCAGCCGCGCTTTCGTCGCCGCCGGCCAGGCTGATGGCGGCTTCCTCGATTTCCGGGTCTTGCCGCAGCGTCACGACTTCAAGCTGGCCCTCCAGCGCGTTTTCATAGACCGAGGCACGGCGGTGGGCGGCCGGTGCCGGCGGGTGCAAGGGCCGCGGCTCGGATGCGCGGCCGCCGGGTTGGGCAGCCAATTCCGGCAGTTCCAAGTCCAGCCTGGCCTGAACCAGCGGGTGATCGGGCGCGCCGTGCCGCGGCACCGGCCTGGCCGGTTGATAAGTTTGCGTCAATACCGGCGGCTCCGGCAGGCTGGCCGGCGCGCTCGCACCGAAGGCCAACTCCGGCGGCAGGCGGCCCGACGACCGCGGCTGGCCCAGGCTGCCGGCGCCGGAAGGCAGCGCGGCGGGTATGAAGTCAGATGCCGGAATGTGGCCCGGATTCGGCGCCTGCGCCATGGCCGGCGGCAGCGTCATCGGCATGGCCCGGGTCACCGGCCGCCGGGGCTGCGTAGCCCTCAGCCCCATCGGCACGGTCGACGGTTCGCCCGGCTTGCGAAACCAGCTGTGCGACAACTGGGCTTCGATTTCGTCGATTTTGCGCAAGGTGCGCTCGCGCTTGGGGCCGCCATCGCCGGAAATTTCGGTATCGCGCGGCGATTGGCTGCTGGCATACGATGAGCTGATATCGGCCATGTCCAGAGCGCTGCCCAGCCCCTTGCCCTTGCGGCGCAGTTGGCGCAGCATGTCGAACTCGCGCTTGCGCACCGCGTCGTTGCGGCGCTTGTTCTCGATCATGTCCTTGAGCGCCAGGCGCGAGGAGCCGGCGTCCGAGGCCGATTGCGAATGGGGCGCGCCGTCCCGGCCCAGGCTGGCCCAGTCGGCGGCCGGGTTTTTGATGAACTTGGCAACCTTGCCCAGCAGGCCGGCCTTGGTATCGGCTCCGTTGCCCATGGTGGCGGTACTCTCAGCTCATCGTGACGGAAACGGCGCGGATACTCTCAATCGCCGAACATTTTTTGCTTGAGCTCGCGCCGTTGCTGGGCTTCCAGCGACAGCGTGGCGGTGGGACGCGCCAGCAGGCGTGGAACGCCGATCGGTTCGCCCGTTTCATCGCAATAGCCATAGTCGTCCGCGTCGATGCGGGCCACCGACTGTTCGATTTTGCGCAGCAGCTTGCGTTCGCGGTCGCGCGTGCGCAACTCCAGCGCATGTTCCTCCTCGATGGTGGCGCGGTCGGCCGGGTCGGGCACCACCACCGTGTCGCTGCGCAAATGCTCGGTGGTCTCGCCGGCATTGGCCAGGATGTCATCCTTGAGTTGCAGCAGCTTCAGGCGAAAGAATGCGCGCTGCTTGTCGTTCATGTACTCCTCGTCGGGCATGCAAATGACCTCGGCGTCGCTCCACTGTTCGACCGGCTTGGTTTTCCAACTGGTGGCCAGCAGCGGATTTTTTTTCAGCAGGCTCACGCGCGGATGGGCGGCCGGACGCAAGGGCATGCGGGCCGCCTGAGGCACGGCCAGGGACACCGCGCGCGGCGGCGGCGCGGCCACTGGGCCACCCACGGGCGCGGCGGCGCGCGGCTTGGGCTTGGCCGCCGGCGGCGGCGCGATCGGCGCGGCGGCCTTTTTGGTCTTGGCGGCGGGCGCTGGGCCAGGCTTGGGCTTGGGCTTGGCCGCCGCCGTTTTGACTGGGGCTGATTTAACCGGTGCTGACTTTTGGGCGGATTTGGCGGCCGCCTTTTTCGCCGGGGCCGTGGCGGGTGCCTTGACCGATCCCTTCCCCTTCGCTTTGGTTACTATTTTTTTGGCTGCTGGCCCGGCTGCTCGCTCGGTTTTTCCGGCGGTTTTCTTGACAGGCTTTGCAGTTTTGACTGCCTTGGTTGTCACGTTATTCGTCTTCGATGGGTTGAAATGCCACCCCGAATCGAACCGGGGAGGGGTGGGTTTACTCCAAGGGCGGCGATTGTAGGGCTATTTCGAATTTGTGCAAAAACAGCCGCCTCGGCGCCTGAACCCAGAAACCGAGGTTGGGCACTCGCTATCTTCACGAAAGCCGCATGGATATTGATTTTTCTGGCTTCGATAAGCCTCACCTCTGGGCTGCAAGCGTTACGCACCCGAAAAGTTGAGCGTTGAGAACTCCCGTTGGGCATCGCCTTCGGCGTAGGTTGGCGGTGAGCCGCAGGCGAACCCCAACGATTGGCCTTACGTCAGGCACTGATCCAGCCCCTGCGCCAGAATGTCGCGCGGCAGGTCGATGCCGATGAACACCATCTTGGACGCGCGCGGCTCGCCGGCCTGCCACTGCGGTCCCAGGTCGCTGCCCATCAGTTGATGTACGCCCTGAAAGATCACCTTGCGGTCGGTGCCTTTCATGTCCAGCACGCCCTTGTAGCGCAACATGCGCGGGCCGTAGATGTTGACGATGGCGCCCAGAAAATCCTCCAGCTTCTTCGGGTCGAGCGGCCGCTCGGCCTTGTAGACAAAGCTTTTCACATCGTCGTCGTGATGGTGGTGATGCGGGTGATGGCACTGCCCGTGATCGTGATCGTGGTCATGATCGTGGTCATGGTCATGGTCATGATCGTGCCCGGCTTCGGTCAAAAACTCCGGGTCGACGTCGAGCTTGGCGTTGAGGTTGAAGCCGCGCAAATCCAGCACGTCCTTAAGCGGCGCCTGCCCGAAATGCACCACCTGCTGTGGCGCGCGCGGGTTCATGTGCTTGAGGCGATGCTGCAAGACCTCCAGCTCGGCCGGCGTGACCAAATCGGCCTTGCTGATGAAAATCTGATCGGCAAACCCGACCTGGCGGCGCGCTTCCTGCCGCTCGTCGAGCTGCCGCATGGCGTGCTTGGCGTCCACCAGGGTCACAATCGCGTCGAGCAGGTAACTCTCGGCCACTTCCTCGTCGATGAAAAACGTCTGCGCCACCGGGCCGGGATCGGCCAAGCCGGTGGTTTCGATGATGACGCGCTCAAACGTCAGCAGCCCCTTGCGCTTTTTGGCCGCCAGCAGCGACAGCGTTTTACGCAAATCCTCGCGGATGGTGCAGCACACGCAGCCGTTGTTCATCTGGAAAATCTGCTCCTGCGTGTCATTGACCAGGATTTCGTTGTCGATGTTCTCCTGGCCGAACTCGTTTTCGATCACGGCGATTTTGTGCCCGTGCGTCTCGGTCAGCACGCGTTTTAACAGCGTGGTTTTGCCTGAGCCGAGAAAGCCGGTCAGGATGGTGGTGGGGATGAGGGTCATCGTAAACTGATTCCGGTCTGAAACCCAGCCCTTCAGGGCGGTAAGCTGGGACCCTGGCCTGAAGGCCGGTTCTGAATAGTTGCTGGCACAAGTGTAGGGCCTGGATCGCGATTGCGATCCAACGCGGCCCCGGCCGTCAGTAGGTTGTTAGCCGAAATTCTTCGCCGCGAAGTCCCAATTGGCCAACTGCTCCAAAAAGGTCTCCACGAATTTCTGGCGGGCGTTGCGGTAGTCGATGTAGTAGGCGTGCTCCCACACATCCACGGTCAGCAGCGCTTGGCCCTCGCCGCTCTTGAGCGGGGTGCCCGCCGCGCCGGTGTTGAGGATGTCCAGCGTGCCGTCGGGTTTCTTGATCAGCCAGGTCCAGCCGCTGCCGAAGTTGCCGACGGCGCTGGCCACGAAGGCTTTTTTGAAGTCGGCAAAGCTGCCCCATTTGGCGTTGATGGCGGTCAGTAGCGCGCCGGCGGGCTCGCCGCCGCCGTTCGGTTTGAGGCAGTTCCAAAAGAAGGTGTGGTTCCAGATTTGGGCGGCCTGGTTGTAGATACCGCCGGAGGATTTTTTGATCACCTCTTCCAGCGGCATGCTCTCGAACTCGGTGCCCTTTTGCAGCTCATTGAGCTTGTCCACGTAAGCCTTGTGGTGCTTGCCGTGGTGGTATTCGAGCGCTTCGCGGCTGTAGGCGGGCGCCAGCGCGTCGATGGCAAAGGGCAGCGGGGGCAGGGTGCGTTCGATCATGGTCGTTTCTTTCAGAATAGAGGTTGCGGAAATGGAACTGCCCGCCATGAGAGCGGCTGCTGGCACTGTCCACAGGAATTTTCTACGTGTGGCAGGCAGCGAAGGCAGGATGCGTTCGGTCATGACGCCTCCTTTCAGAGACAGGGGTTGCAAAAAAGAACAACCTATCATGATAATGGCTACCGCTCATCCTTGCTGGCGGCGGGGTAAACTTGCGTCACCTGCAAAGCGGCGCGCCCGCCGGACAGGTGTGCGACGATGCTCTGGCCGGGCCGCGCTTGCGCCGCGTGAGTGACCGGCAGGCCGCTGCCGGCGTCTTCCAGCCAGGCGTAGCCGCGCGCCAGCACCCGCTCCGGGGCGAGCGGAGACAGGCGCAAATCCAAGCGCTGCAAGCGCTCGCGCCGGCCGCTCAGCAACGCACCTACGGCGGCGGGCAGGCGCTCGGCCAGCCGGTCCAGCCGCGCCTGGTGTCCAGCCAGCGGCATCCGCAAGGCGCGCGACCAGCGCAAGGCACGTTGCCCGGCGGCGGCGTGCTCGGCCAGTGCGCGCAGCCGCAGCGCATGGGTCAAGCGCGCCGCCAAGACCGCCAGGCGCTGGTGCTCGCCGGCGGCGCGCGCGGCCGGGTGCGGCAGCCGCGCCGCCAAAGTGTCCAGCCGCTGCGCTTCGCGTTCCAGCCGCCGGGTCAAGGCGCGCTCAATGTGGGCTTGCCGCGCGCGCAGCCGCTCAATTTCGCCCTCGCGCGGCGCGGCGGCCAGTTCGGCGGCGGCGGTCGGCGTGGGCGCGCGCACGTCGGCGGCGAAATCGGCCAGCGTGAAATCGGTTTCGTGCCCAACACCGGTCATCACCGGCACCGGACTTTGCACGATGGCGTGTACCAGCGCCTCGTCGTTGAACGCCCACAGGTCTTCCATGGAACCACCGCCGCGTACCAGCAAAATCAGATCGATCGGCAGTCTGCCGCCGCGTGCCGCGTCATACAGTTTTTGCAGCGCCGCGATCAACTGCTCAGGGGCTTCGGCGCCCTGCACGGCGGCGGGAGCCAACCACACCGGCACGTGCGGCGCGCGCCGCGCCAGCGCCGTCAGCACGTCGTGCAAGGCCGCCGCCTGGGGCGAGGTAACCAGCCCTATGCCGCGCGGCATGGCCGGCACGGCGCGCTTGCGTTCGGGCGCGAACAGCCCCTGGGCGGCCAGCCGCGCCTTCAGGCGCATGAAGCGTTCAAACAGTTCGCCTTGACCGGCGCGGCGCATCGACTGCACCACCAGTTGCAAATCGCCGCGCGGCTCGTAAACGGCGATCCGCCCGCGCACTTCGACCTGATCGCCCTCGCGCGGCTGAAATTCCAACAGCGCGGCGGCACTACGAAACATCGCGCAACGGATTTGCCCCGCGTCATCCTTGAGCGTAAAGTAGTAGTGCCCGCTACCCGCGCGGGTGACCGCGGCAACCTCGCCATACACCGCGACAGGGTTGAAACGCGCCTCCAACGCATCGGCCACCGCGCGCACCAACGCCCCAACCGCCCATACGCGCGGCGCGGCGCCTGCCGGCGAACTTAAAAATAGTGAATTCATGCTGTTTCTAGGCCCGAAATGACGGCCCAAGCCGTGTACATCCACAGTTTGCTGGACTTGGCACGGAACCGGAAATTTTTCAAAATCTTACCATCGCTACTCGACGCAAACATATAAAACGTTGATTTATATCATATATTTTTTGCTTAAATTTTAAGCAATTTGTCGCAACCCGCGTCACGCCGGGCTTGGAATGGGGCTGGGTACGGGTTTTCAACAAAGTTATCCACCGTTTGTGTGGTCACAAAATGTAACCGGCGGCAGGCCGCCAGGCACTCGCCCAAATGGCCGGCAGCCGGGAAACGATACGCCCGGTTCGTGGGTCTTTTGGGTACTCCGCGACAACGCCGAACGCGCTTGCGCCAAAATCCTAGAAACGGCAGTTGACCGCTTGTTATCTTCACGAAAGCCGCATGGATATTGACGTTTGTGGCTTCGATCACGTTTACCTCTTGGATGAGAGCGCTACGCACCCGCCAGCACCGTGCTCGACGCACCATGCGGCGTTGCAAATCCTCGCGATACCACCGAGTATCACTGCGGTTTGCCCTTGCAGGGCGCGGCCCAGCCAGAGGCTGGGCCCGTTCGTGCCGTCCAAGGGCGCGCAGGCGCCCTTGGAGCCGCGGCACTCACCCTTGCCTGGCACGTCGATCACGGCACTGGTGAATGCGTCCAACTACCGTTTCTAGGATAATAATCTCCGCCCCCGTGCATCACGCCGGGTCGGGCACGGAGAACGACGTCTTGATTTCCATCATACAAGCGGCCGGCTGGCCGATTTGGCCGCTGATTGTGTGCTCCATTTTGGCGCTGGCCTTCATCCTTGAACGTGCGCTCAAGCTCAAGTCCGGCAGCGTCATGCCGCCGCGGCTGCTCGACGAAGCCATCAGCGTATCGCGCGAGGCGGTGCCGGGGGCCGAAACGGTCAACCAGCTGGAGCAGCATTCGGCGCTCGGGCAGGTGCTGGCGGCCGGCTGGCGCGCCATCAACAGCGACCCGCGCTGCACCGCCGAAACCATGCGCGCGGCCATGGAAGCGGAGGGCCGCAAGGTCGCGCACCAGCTGGAACGCTATCTGCCCGCGCTGGCCACCGTCGGCTCCATCGCGCCGCTACTGGGGCTGCTGGGCACGGTCATCGGCATGATCGAAATTTTCGGCTCGCAGGCGCCCGCCGGCACGCTGGCCGGCGGCAATCCGGCGCAACTGGCGCATGGCATCTCGACCGCGCTGTACAACACCGCCTTCGGTCTGATCGTGGCGATTCCGTCGCTGATCGCCTGGCGCTATTTCCGCGCCCGGGTCGACGGCTACGTGCTGGCGATGGAACTGGCCGCTGAACGCTTTGCCCGCCATCTGGAACCGCTGTGCCCCGGCGCGCTCAGCCGCGCGCGCGACCCGGTGCACGATGCCTTGCGCGAAGCCGCGGCGCGGGGAGCGGCGCCGTGAAGTTCCGCCCCCGCCCGCCCGAGGAACCGGAGATCAACCTGATCCCGTTCATCGACGTGCTGCTGGTGATCCTGATTTTTTTGATGCTCACCACCACCTACAGCAAATTCACCGAACTGCAACTGACCCTGCCCACCGCCGACGCCGAGGCGGCCCAGGACCGTCCGGACGAAATCATCATCGCCATCGCCGCCGACGGGCGCTACGCGGTCAACCAGCAGCACATCGAAGGCCGGGGCGTGGCCGCGCTGAGCGCCGCCATCCGCGCCGCCGGGCCCAACAAAAACAGCACCGTCATCATCAGCGCCGACGCCCAAACCACCCAGCAGGCGGTCATCACCGCGCTGGAAGCCGCGCGCCGCGAGGGGCTGCTGCACATCACCTTTGCCGCGCAGTCGGGCGGGGACGAGTGAAGCAAAGGTTGAACCTAGTGTCCTGAGTTAGAAATTCGATGAACAAATCCACCGAAATCGACTCCATGCGGCGTTGCAAATCCTCGCGATACCACCCGAGTATCGCTCCGGTTTGCCCTTGCAGGGCGCGGCCCAGCCAGAGGCTGGGCCCGTTCGTGCCGTCCAAGGGCGCGCAGGCGCCCTTGGAGCCGCGGCACTCACCCTTGCCTGGCGCCGATTGCGGCAGATTTGTTTCTTCACCGAACTTCTAACTCAGGACACTAGAAACGGC
>Ga0209628_10001178_pt1 | contig 16639 bp, 17 predicted proteins | sample TergutCu122P4_FD_187285 | JGI IMG/M metagenome (GOLD analysis project Ga0209628, IMG submission 187285) | Cubitermes ugandensis P4 segment gut microbial communities from Kakamega Forest, Kenya - Cu122 P4 (SPAdes) (version 2) | ecosystem: Host-associated > Arthropoda: Insects > Digestive system...
TCCGATCTCTGTGAGGTTTTCAAACGCGTCAGTTAAAGAATTAAAGTTAGCGATAGCCTGCGATTTTAACAGATTAACCGTGTCTTTGAATGTCTGCTCGACAATATCGCGCTGGTTTGCCGCTATATTTACGTTTTGCAAGCGTTGCCCGCCGTTAAAAATAGGATACGATATTGAAAGACCAATATTCCACGAATTGTCTGAAGGCGCCCACTCTCTGCCTGAACGCGACACGCCTGCCGACGCGCTGATATCGGGCCACCACGCGCTTTTCGCTTTCGCGTAAGCATAACCCGCGCTTTGCGCTCCGTAATAAGCAGAAATATATTCTGGTATTTTTTGAACAAGAGTATCGAATACCGGCTTAGGATAAGATCTGTCCGCGTCAGGTATGTCCATTTTTTCCACCGGCTCTAAAATTTCGCCGCCGGTTCTTCCAAGCGCTCTGCTCAACGCGGCTGAAGCAGTGTCGACATATCTTTGAGCTTTCCTTACATCAAAAGCCGCAGTCTCAACGTCAGCCTCGACTCTTCTCAAAGAACCGATGTCAACGCTGCCTGAATTATATTTTAGATTTATCATTTCTTTGTTTTGAATGCGCCTGGCCTGAATTTGTTTTGAGAGCGTTACCGTTTGATAAGCCCACATAAGATTGACATACTGCGTGGCAAGCTCGTAAGAAACATCTGAAATTGTTCTATTATAATCAGCTTGCGCGGCGTTTAAATCGGCTGATTTTTGAGATACGTTATTATAGGTTTCAAAACCTGAAAATAAGGATAGGCTTGCGTTTGCGCCGTATGAAAAGCTGTTGGAAGTACTTGTATCGTTTCCCGAGCGGCCTGCTGAACCTTTTAAAGAAATATCCGGAAAAAACGCGCCTACGGCAATATTATATGAGCGCTGCGCATTATCGAGCCTGAGTTTTGCGCTTTGAATTGAAGGGTTATTTGCTAACGCCTGTTTAACGGCATCATCCCACGTGATTTGTTCGCTAAAAGCTTGAGAGCTTAAAATACCGACGGCAATTAAAGATAAAATTAGTTTTTTCATAATAGTTTAATAAACGCCCGTAACATTTTTTTTATTGCGTACTTATATATAGGATACTTCTAAACATACTCGTCGCGAATGCCGCTGTCTATATCTTTGAAAAATTTATCGAGCGCTTTAAGAGATTGTTCATCTAAATTCTTTTTATATTTTTCTATTAACGCATATCCAGCTTTTTTTGTTTCGGGGTTGGCAAAATCTTCAAGATATTCTTTTAATGTAATGAGTGCGTTGATATCGCACATATGCTTTATCTCGCCGGGTTTAGCCAAATCCATAAAATGTTCGCCGGTGCGGTTTTTGCGGTAGCATGCCGCGCAAAAACTTGGCATAAGCCCTTGAGAAATCAGCGAGCTTGTTATTTCTTCAAGCGAACGGCTGTCGTTAACGCTAAACTGGCGCTCAAAACTTTTGTTATGCGTTCCCGCGGAAAATTCTTCGTATCCTCCGGGAGTAACGCGCGACTCGGCGCTTATCTGCGAAACGCCTAAATTTACAAGCTTATCTCTCATTTCAGCTGTTTCTCTGGTTGACATTATTATGCCGGTGTAAGGAACAGAAAGCCTTAAAACCGCAACAAGCTTTTGAAAATCTTCGTCGCTTACCGGATATTCCGGACTGTCAGCATAACTTGCTCCCGGTGCCGGCTCTATTCTGGGCACAGAAATTGTATGTGGCCCAACGCCGAATTTATTTTCAAGATATTCTATGTGCATAAGCATTGCCAAAATTTCAAAGCGGTAATCGTAAAGCCCGAGCAGCGGCCCTATTCCCACATCATCAATGCCGGCTTCAAATGCTCTATCGATTGCATCAAGTCTGTTGTCAGGATCCATTTTTGCCCCGCCGATATGCAGCTTGCGGTAAGTAGAATCGTGGTAAGTTTCCTGAAATATTTGGTAAGTGCCGATACCGGCAGTTTTCAATTTTTTGAATTGTTCAACGCTTAACGGCGCGACATTTACATTTACTCTTTTTATCTTATTGCCTTGATGCTCGGCAGCGTAAACGGCTTTAACCGCGGCAATATAATAATTTACATTTTCATCCGAAGACGCCATTTCGCCTGCAACAACCAAAATGCGTTTATGCCCTCTTTTAAGAAGAATTTCGGTTTGCTCTTTAATTTCATAAAGAGAAAGTTTTTTGCGGACAGTGTCTTTGTTATTTGCGGCAAATCCGCAGTAAAGGCAATTGTTGGCGCACAGATTACTTATATATAAAGGTACAAAAAGCACCACCCTTTTGCCGTAAATTGTGTTTTTTACGTAATAAGCCGCGTCAAAAATTTTCTTAAGTGTTTTTTTGTCGGTTACAGACAAAAGTTTAGCCGATTCTTCAAGAGTAAGCCTTTGGAGAGTTTTCGTTTTTTCTAAAATTGTATCTATTTCCTGCGGTGAAGCGGAAATATTAATGAGTTTGTTTATTTTAGCTTCGTCAATGTGTTTCAATTAAATCGCCGTCCTTTTTCAATCCATTGTATATCTTTTTTCTTATTCTGCCAAATGTGGCAGTTCCTAAGTGCGCTGCGCCCCTTAACCCAGCCTCACTTTTGTTTGTTTTTCGATGTCATTCTGACCCTTGAACGAAGTGAAGGGGAAGAATCCAGTCGTTTAACTGCTGGATCCTTCACTGCGGGAATATCCTCTTCGTTCAGGATGACAACAAAAAACTTTGTCTTGCGCAAAGGTCGCCTTTAACAGCAAAGATACGACATAAGCACACCAGTCTGTCATCCCAGAAAGTCTCTGTCTGGGATCTGCCGTTTAGTTGTTGCCGTTAATTTCACTCTCCACTCTCCACTTTTCACTTTCCACATTATTTAGTAAGATACTTTTATGAAACTGTGCAAACATCCTCAAAAAAGCAGAGAGTTGGCTTACAAGGTTTTTACCGATAAAGAAAACGCGAAGCAGGCAAAAAAATTCGCAAAAATTCCTTTTGCCGAACGCATAATTTTCGCGCCGCATTGCATGCGCAATTTAGCCGTTTGCAAAGCCATTGAGCAGGACAGCGGCTTTTTATGTGTTGAATGCGGAGCCTGTAAGTTAAAAGATATCCAGCAGCTTTCTAAAGAGCTCGGCTACAAAGGCTTCTATATTTTAAAAGGCGGCCGCGCAGTTGAAAAAATTATTTCTGAGCAAAAGCCAAAAGCCGTTGTCGGCATAGCTTGTTTTTTTGAAGGCGACCAGGCTTTTAAAATGCTGCAAGATTCCGGAGTAGTGGTGCAGTTTGTTCCGCTTACAAAAGACGGCTGCGCATACACCGACACAGATTTAGATACAGTCAAAAAAATTTTAGAATTAAAAGGTTAAAAAATGAAAGTCTTAGTTTTAATCGGCGGCATTTCTAAAAATTCCATAAATAAAAAATTATTTGAACTTATTAAACCTCTTGCGCCTAAAGAATTTGAATTTGAAGTTTTTGATATCGTAGCGTTGCCGTTTTTTTCGCAGGATTTGGAAAACAACCCGCCGGAAGTTGTAACAGCCTTTAAAAACAAAATAACCGCAAGTAACGCGGTTTTGTTTATCACTCCGGAATACAACCGTTCAATTCCTGGCGTTTTAAAAAATGCAATAGACTGGGCATCAAGACCTTACGGAAAAGGCGCATGGGTTGGCAAACCTGCGGCAACTCTTGGCGCAACTATGGGCAATATTGGCACTATTTGCGCGCAGCTTCAGTTAAAGCAATTGCTCTCATTTTTGAATATGAAAGTGATGTGGCAGCCTGAACTGTACTTCAACTATCTTGAAAATGTAAAAGACGGTGTTTTAGCTGAAAAATCAAAGCAATTCTTTGAAAAGTTTCTGACCGCTTTTAAAGCGTTTATTGAAAAAAATCAGTAATTTTTAGTATAATAACGCCCGTCGCCGTCATTGCGAGCAAAGCGCGGCAATCCAGAGTTTTTGCCGTTTTTCACTCTTCACTTTCAACTTTTCACTCTGCAGTTCTAAATTGCCCGATGGTGTAATTGGTAACACGCTTGCCTCTGGAGCAAGAGTCTCCTGGTTCGAGTCCAGGTCGGGCAGTATCTCTTTTTGCTTCGCCTTTGAAATTTTTACTTCCTTACACGCCGGCTCATTTAGATTAACTAAACTTCGCCGTCGCAGGCGTCGCAAAAATCCCAAATGCTTTGCAAAAACATAGTAAGTTAATTTATCAAGGATAAATCATGGAAACGTTAAACAAAGTAGCAAAGATTACGCTTCTTTTTTGGCTTATGAAAATTGTAGCGACAACTTTGGGTGAAACGCTTGGCGATTTTATTTCTATGACTTTAAATTTAGGTTACACCGTTGGTATAGCCATTACTCTGTCATTTTTTCTTATCGTTTTATTCACGCAGCTCAGCGTAAAAAAATATATCCCGCCGATTTTCTGGCTCGTTATAATCGCCACTACGACGCTTGGCACTGAAATTTCGGACTTTATGGACAGGACATTGCATTTGGGATATGCTCTCGGAAGTCTTGTACTTGTTGCGTGTTTGTTTGCAGCTTTAGCTTTATGGAAAAAGAAATACAAAAATCTTGCAGTGTATCCTATTGTAGACAAAACAAAAGAACTTTATTTTTGGATTGCAGTTTTGTTTTCAAACAGTTTGGGAACAGCTTTCGGAGATTTTTTAAGCGATAATTTGAAACTTGGCTATATATACGGAGCAATAGTTACGGGCGCAATAATACTTATAGTAGTAATGCTGCATTATTTTACAAAAATCAACCGCGTAGTTTTATTTTGGATAGCATTCATTTTTACGCGGCCGTTCGGAGCGACTTTCGGGGATTTTTTAACAAAACCTCTTGCAAGCGGGGGAATGAATTTCAGCCGCCTTACATCATCGCTTGTATGTGTAGGCGTTATCGCTATACTTATATTTGTTGAGCATAATAGAAACAAGAAAGTCTTGATTTAAAGGTATCTATGAGTACGTGCTGTTGTAATGCCATAAAAACAAATCCTATAACTACAACTTTAACGATTCTATCGTTTAAAGACATTTTAGGCGGTTGGAAAGTTCGTTGGGGTATAGGCCGCTCAAAGTATAAAATAATTCCCGGGATTTACTCTTTAGGAAACCCCGATAAAACTTCTCCTGTTTTTGTCAGCGCAAATTATAAATTGACATTTGATACTCTGCGGAAAAAGCTTTCCGGCATTGACTGCTATATTTTAATATTGGATACAAAAGGTATTAATGTCTGGTGCGCTGCAGGCAAAGGAACTTTTGGCACCAAAGAGCTTGTAAACCGCATTAAAGCTGTAAAACTTTCCAAAATTGTTTCGCACAAAAAATTAATTTTGCCGCAGCTTGGTGCCGCAGGAGTAAGCGCGCACGAAGTAAAAAAACATTCAAACTTTTCAGTAATATACGGACCTGTGCGCGCAAGCGATATAAAAGAATTTATTTCATCCGGCTTTACCGCGACAGAAAAAATGCGGAAGGTAAAATTTACGTTTTTAGACAGACTTGTGTTGACTCCTGTAGAGCTTGTTGCAGCGTTAAAAAAATCAATATTTGTTTTGGGCGCCGCGTTTCTGATAAATTTATTTGCCGCAAGGCCCTTCGGCATAAATGATATTACAATTTTTGCCGGGGCTGTTTTTACCGGAACAGTCTTAACGCCTTTATTGCTGCCGGTTATCCCCGGCAAAGCTTTTTCATGGAAAGGCTGGTTATTGGGATTGGCTTGGACAGCATTTGCCTTATGGCTGTTTAAATGGTTTGCTCCGCAATACAGGATTCTTGCATTAGGATATTTGCTGCTGCTTCCAGCCTTGTCGGCATATCTTGCAATGAACTTTACCGGCAGCTCCACATATACGTCGCCGTCAGGCGTACTAAAAGAAATGAAAATTGCCTTGCCGCTTATTATAACTTCCGCTGCCATAGGCGCGATACTTGTGCTGATAAAAAGTTTTATAGGTTAGGAGAAAATATATGTCTCTCAAATATTTAAAAAATGTCGCAACGCTTTCGCTAAACTCTAAAAAATGTATCGGCTGCGGTATGTGCGCCAAGGTTTGCCCTCACGGCGTATTCAAAATAGGCAGTAAAAAAGCAAATATTACAGATAAAGATTTGTGCATGGAATGCGGAGCCTGCGCTTTAAATTGTCCTGTAAACGTTATTGAAGTAAACGCCGGAGTAGGATGCGCGGCTGCGATTATTAAAAGTTGGTTTACGGGAAAAGAGCCAAACTGCGATTGCGGCGGCGATGACGGATGCTGTTAAAAACCCCTCTTTATTGATTTTATGTAATCTGCCAAAGGTTTTGCCGCTTTATCTTTATGCTCTGCAATAATTTTTACTATCGCGCTGCCAATTATTACGCCGTCCGCGCTTTTTAACATGTCACTCGCCTGCTCGGGCGTTGATATGCCAAAACCTACGGCAACCGGAGTATCTGTGACCTTTTTTATTTCAGAAACAATCGCAGGTATATCCGTGGTAATTTTGGCCCTCACTCCCGTCACGCCCATAGAAGAAACCAAATAAATGAATCCTTTTGAGTTTTTAGCAAGTTTTGCAATTCTTTCTTTCGAAGTCGGAGCTATTAAAGTTATGATGTCTATACTGTATTTATCAGTATATTCTTTAATTTCGCCCTGCTCTTCAAAAGGCATATCCGGAACAATAATAGCGTCAACGCCAGTCTCTTTACACTTTTTAAAAAACTTATCATATCCATATGAGAAAACCGGATTGATATAAGTCATAAACGCAAGCGGAACTTTTATTTCTTTTTTAACTCTGGCTACCATTTCAAAGAGCTTATCGATGGAAACGCCATTTTTCAAAGCTCTTTCCATTGCCGCGGAAATAACTTCGCCTTCTGCTACCGGATCAGAAAACGGTATGCCGATTTCAATTAAATCCGCGCCGGAATCCGCTAATACCTTTATATATTCTTCGGTTTGCGCAAGCGCCGGGTCGCCGGCTGTAAGATACGCAACTAAACATTTTTTATTATTGAAAACTTCTGAAATTTTACTCATTGACGTTCTCCCCTAAATATCTTGCTATCTGCGCTACGTCTTTATCGCCTCTGCCTGACAAACATACAACTATTATTTCTTCTTTTTTCATTTTTGGAGCTATCTGCATTGCGTGATATAAAGCATGCGCGCTTTCTATAGCCGGTATAATGCCTTCGGTTTTTGATAAAAATTCAAAAGCCTCAACAGCCTGCGCATCCGTAACCGGAACATACTGCGCTCTTTTTGTTTCGTTTAAATAAGCGTGCTCTGGGCCTATGCCTGGATAATCGAGACCTGCCGATATTGAATAAACCGGCGCAATCTGCCCGTCTTTTGTCTGGCAAAAGTAAGATTTCATCCCGTGAAAAATACCGACTTTCCCCGTAGATATCGTAGCCGCGGTTTCAAGAGTATCAATACCTTTGCCGGCAGCTTCGCAGCCTATAAGTTTTACATTTTTATCTTCCAAAAAAGCGTAAAAAGTTCCCATAGAGTTTGACCCGCCGCCAACGCAAGCTAAAACGGCCTCCGGAAGCTTGTTTTCTTTTTCAAGCAATTGTTTTTTTATTTCTTTTCCGATAACGCTTTGAAAATCGCGCACTATTGCCGGGTACGGGTGCGGACCCATTGTAGAACCTAAAACATAAAATGTATCATTTGCGCGAGCGCTCCATTCTTTAAGCGCGGCGTTAACCGCGTCCTTTAAAGTTTTTGTACCGGTCGTAACGGCATTAACTTTTGACCCGAGAAGTTTCATTCTGAAAACATTTAAAGACTGGCGTTTTGTGTCTTCTTCGCCCATAAAAATTTCGCATTCCAAATTAAGCAAAGCTGCGGCAGTAGCCGCGGCAACGCCGTGCTGGCCTGCGCCGGTTTCTGCGATAATTCTTTTTTTGCCCATTTTTTTGGCAAGCAATGCCTGGCCTAACACATTATTTATTTTATGCGAGCCGGTATGGTTTAAATCTTCTCTTTTTAAATAAATTTTTGCTCCGCCAAGTTTTTCGGTCATATTTTTTGCAAAATACAAAAGCGACGGTCTGCCGGCATAATTATTTAACAAGTCAGACAGCTCTTTTTGAAAAGACGCATCGTTTTTATAATGCTCATAAGCGGTTTCAAGCTCTATTAAAGCGCTCATGAGCGTTTCGGCTATAAACTGCCCGCCGTATATTGAAAATTTTCCTTTTGACATTTTTTACTCCTCTCTGGCTATTTTAACAACTTCTAAAATTTTGGCTAAATCTTTTACTCCGTTTGTTTCAACGCCGGTACTTAAATCCACGCAATACGGCTGAAGTTCTTCTATAGCTTGTTTAAGATTGTCTCTGTTTAAACCGCCGGCAAGAAAAAACGGCTTTTTATACGATTTAATTAAATTCCAATCAAATGTTTTACCGCTGCCGTAACCGGAATCAAAGAGAGGCAATGTGGAAAGCGGAATGTGAAAAGTGGAATTAACGACTTTAACAGCTTTTATAATTTGTTTGTCCGTTTGTTCTTTTAATTTGGCGATATACCACTCATCTTCGTCGCTGTGAAGCTGAATTAAATCTATTATACCGTCTTTACAAAGTTTAACTACATTTTCAAGCGGTTCGTTGATAAAAACGCCGACTGCCTGTATTCTTTTATCCAAACGATTTTTCAGCTGACGCGCAGTTTCAAAGCTTATTTTTCGTTTTTCTCCGGCAAAAACAAAACCCGCGTAATCAGGCATTGCCTGATTAACGTAATCAACGTCTTCTATTCGTTTTAATCCGCAAATTTTTATTTTTGTCATAATCTCCCTTTTTTGTCGTCATTGCGAGCGAAGCGCGGCAATCCAGGGCCGTTAAGTCTCTGGATTGCTTCGTCGCCATGCTCCTCGCAATGACGGCGAAGGATCTAACTCTTTAACTCCGCGAGTTTCTTTTTAATATCGCCGCTTTTCATTAACTCTTCGCCTATTAGAACGGCGTTTACGCCGTTTTCTTTAAGCATCTCAATATGTTCTTTTGTTTTGATGCCGCTTTCCGAGACAAAAATTTTACCGGCCGGAACAAGCTTCCTTAAACGCATTGAGTTATTGAAATCTACTTCAAAATTCTTTAAGTTTCTGTTATTTACGCCGATAATTTCGGCACCGGCTTTAAGAGCCTGTTCTATTTCTTTTTCATCGTGAGCTTCTACAAGACAGGAAAGCCCTAAACTTGCGGCAATATCCATAAAGCGCTTCATAGTTTCAAGATTTAAAATAGAGCAGATTAAAAGTATGGCATCCGCGCCGATATATTTGGCTTCGTAAATTTGATATTCGTCAATGATAAAATCTTTTCTTAAGACCGGAATTTTAACGGCTTTTTTAATTTCCGTGAGATATTCTTTTTTACCAAGAAAAAACTTCGGCTCGGTCAAAACCGATATTGCCGAGGCTCCGCCTGCTTCATACTCTTCGGCGATTTCTTTATATTTGAAATCTTTTGAAATTATGCCTTTTGACGGAGAAGCTTTTTTCACTTCGCAAATGAAGTTTACGCCGGGCTTGGATAAAGACAGAGTGAAAAGTGAAGAGTGAAGAGTGGAATTAACAACTTTTCTCTTCAAATCTTCTAAAGGCAAAATTTGCTTGGCTTTTTCTACTCTTATTTTAGTGGAAGCTACTATATCGTCTAAAATCATACTGTCCTCTTATTTGTAACTCTGAGATAATCTTATAAATTCATTCAGCTTATTTAAAGCTTTGCCGCTGTCTATCATATTCTGTGCTATTTTTACGCATTCTTTAAGCGTTACGTCATTATAAAACATATATAAGCAAACAGCGGAATTTAAAACAACCGTATCTCTTTTTGCGCCTTTTTGTCCGCTTAAAATATCAAGCGCTATTTTAGCGTTTTCCGGAGGAGTACCTCCGACAATTTCCGAAAGCGGGCTTCTTTCTAAGCCAAATTGTTCCGGAGTTATAAAAAAGCTGTTGAGCTTGCCGTTGTTTATTTCGCATATAGTAGTGGTATCGGATAACGTCACTTCGTCAAGCCCGTCATGTCCGTGCACAACCATAGCTCTTTTAACGCCCAAATTAGCCAAAACTCTCGCCATAGGCTCAACGAGATTTTCATCATAAACGCCGAGCAGCTGGTAGCGCGCTTTCGCCGGGTTTGCTAAAGGCCCTAAAATATTAAAAATCGTTCTTATGCCAAGCTCTTTGCGGACTTTTGCCACATATTTCATTGACGAATGAAAATTCTGCGCCATAAGAAAACATATTCCTGACTTTTCTAAAATTTCTTCGCACTGAGCGGGAGTAAGATTTATATTTACGCCAAGAGCTTCAAACAAATCTGCGCTGCCGCATTTTGACGAAACGCTTCTATTGCCGTGTTTTGCCACGGGAACTCCGGCCGAAGCTATAACAATAGCCGAAACCGAAGAGATATTAAACGTAGCGAGTTCGTCGCCGCCTGTACCGACAATATCGAGTACGTCTTTTTTAGGGTTAAGTTTTTGACATTTTTCTCTCATTACCATAGCACAAGCGGTAATTTCGTCTATTGTTTCGCCTTTTAAACGCATTGAAGTTAAAAACGACGAGATCTGCGCGTCGGTAGCTTGGCCGTCCATAATTTCGTTCATTACGGCTTTGGTCATATCGAGCGTCAAATTTTCTTTATTTACTATATCATAAATCGCTTTCTGTATCATTGTTTTGCTCCTTCCAAACTCAAAAAATTTTCTATTATCGAAATTCCGTCCTTAGTTAAAATAGATTCAGGATGAAACTGCAATCCGTACAAATTGTAATCCCTGTGCTTTACTCCCATAACCTGCCCGTCATTATCTTCGGCGATTACAAGCAGCTCATCGGGAATGGTTGTTCTGTCTGCTATCAAAGAGTGATACCTTGCGGCCTGCATAACCGGAGGCAACCCTTTAAAAACCGGGCTGCCGTTAGCGATATGAACCGCGCTTGTTTTACCGTGCATTAACGATTTTGCATAAGTTATTGTCGCGCCAAAAACTTCGCAAATAGCCTGATGTCCTAAGCAAATGCCGAGTATAGGTTTTTTATCTTTAAAATAGGCTATAGCTTCTTCCATTATGCCTGCGGCTTTAGGCCTGCCCGGCCCCGGAGAAAAAATTATATGCGACGGATTTAGTTCTTCTATCTCTTTTATAGTCATTTCATCGTTTTTTATAACTTTTACATCCGGATTTAGCATCCCGACAAACTGATAAAGGTTATAAGAAAAGCTGTCGTAATTATCGATTATTAGAATCATATTGCCTCCTTAGGCAGATCCCCGATAGAAACACTCGGGGATGACGGGAGAGAGGTTGCCGTTTTTATAGCTTCCAAAACGGCTCGCGCTTTATGCAGACATTCATTGTACTCTTTTTCCGGCTGGCTGTCGGCAACAATACCGGCGCCGGCTTGTATGTACACCTTATTGTTTTGCTGCTTTATCATTCTTATAGCTATGCACATATCCATATTTCCGGTAAAATCCATATATCCTATCGCGCCGCCGTAAGCGCCTCTTTTATGCTTTTCAAGACTATTAATAATTTCGCAGGCTCTTATTTTTGGAGCGCCGGACAAAGTACCAGCCGGCAAAACCGCCGCTACCGCGTCAAGGGCATCAAACCCTTTTTTGATTTTGCCTTTAATAATTGAAGCCAAATGGCTTACATGCGAAAATTTTAATACCTTCATGTACTCAGAAACTTTAACCGAACCGAACTCGCTGATTTTACCCAAATCGTTTCTTCCTAAATCGACAAGCATATTGTGCTCAGACAATTCCTTTTCATCTTTAAGCAGCCCTTTTATAAGTTCAGCGTCTTCTTCCGCCGTTTTGCCTCTTGGAACTGTTCCGGCTAAAGCGTAATTTGTGAGTTCGCCGTCATTAAGCGTAACAAGAGTTTCCGGCGAAGCGCCTGCAATTTCCGACTGCCCGAAATTCATATAAAACATATACGGCGAAGGATTTAATGTTCTTAAAACTCTGTAAGTCTGTAAAAGAGAACCATCAAAATCAGCCTCTATTCCGTTTGAAATTACAGCCTGAAAAATATCGCCTTCATAAATATGTTTTTTTATCGTTTCAACCATTTTTGAAAAATCTTCCAAATTATGTAAAAGCCTGAGCTCCGACTTTAATTCCGACTTCGGCATTTCGCCGGAATTAGCAGTTTTAATAAAATTTTCAAGCTCTAAAATATCCTTCTTTGCTTTTTCGTAATTTTTTTCAAAATTATTGACGCCTGCGTTAGCTATGATAAAAATTTTCTGTTTTAAATGGTCAATGGCTATAACTTTATCAAACAGCATAAAATAAAAATCGTCAAAATTCTCGGCATTTCTGTTTGAAAGATCTAAAGATTTCTCCGCATACTTAATGAAGTCATAAGAGAAATATCCTACAAGGCCTCCGGTAAACGGCGGCATGAAACTCAATTTCGGGCTTTTATGCGCGGCGAGGATTTCTCTTAAAATCTTAGCCGGATCGGAAGTTTTAACTTCCCTTATAGCGCCGTCATTTATAGTTACTACGCTGTCATTGCAGCTGACAGTAAGCTTTGGGTCGCAGCCTAAAAACGAGTAGCGGCCCCAGCTTTCGCCGGATTCAACGCTTTCAAGCAAATAACACTTTTTATTTTGCGCCCTGAAAGCTTTAAGTATTTCAACGCTCGTTTTAATATCCGCAAAAATCTCTTTGCACACGGGTATAACGGCATTGTCTTTTAAATAACCTTTTGCGTCTTCTAACGATGGTTTAAACATATAGACTCCTTATTGTCTGGCTTTTATTTGTCATTGCGAGGAAAGACGAAGTCTTGACGAAGCAATCCAGAAGCCTAAACTACCCTGCATTGCCGCGCTTCGCTCGCAATGACAGCCAAGACAACAGCGAGAAAAGCACAAAAAATCGTCCGTCCTTGAAAAGCATAGAATTCCATACTTTTCAAGGACGGACGATTGAAATTTTTTGTCCGCGGTGCCACCTTGTTTCGTGAACTTTGGGTTCACACTCTTCGCAGAGCGCTAACACGCTCTTCGCAAATAACGCTTGCGCCGCGTCGTACGATACTCGGGAAGCTTCCCCTTTCAGCACGCCCTCTGTGGTCCAACCCGGTAATCTGCGTTGTGCCGGAATCTCAGCTCCGCCGGCTCTCTGTAACTGCACAATCACCGTCCTCCACATCAACGGTTTATTATTAAGTTGAACTTATGCTACCAAAATAGATTGACAAAAGCAAGCCGTATTTCCATTCTTTTGTCAACCGAGCCGCAGTTATAGGAAGTTATTCCTTGAACGAGCCTGCCCCGTAGTGTCTAAATACGGGGGCGTGGCAATCCAGAGCTGCTCTTTACTTTTAAATGTCCTTCTTAAGTATGTACCTATCCGCAAGTTTACCGGTAATTCTGTTGCCCTGCAAATCAAGCTGCTGGATAAAACCTTCTCCGACAAAATAATGAATAGGCATATCCTTTCCGTCAAGGCCAAGCAATTTAATTGCGCTGCCGGTTTCATTCCACTCGAATTTGCCGTTGCCTACAATAGTCAGCTTTTTACCGAGATACTCATATATTAATGTATATGTGCTGTCATAACGCAAGGTAATTGAAACTTTAATACCGAAAGTATCGGAAGAAGGAATAACGCCTCTGTACGTGCCAGCCCAATCTAAACTGTTTTGCGAATTATGATATGTAGCGATACTTTCCGGAGTTTGCGCTGTATCCGCACTTTTCTTTTTACATGCTGCAAACCCAAACATCAATGAAAACGCTAAACCGGTTAAAATAATTTTTTTCACAAAACCCTCCGCTTACAGCTGTTTTTGGTTATATTAACATATTAAAAACGACAAAAAAACACCTCCCGCAAAATTACGCGCGGGAGATGTTTTGTACTGTTTTATAGCTTTAGCCTAATATCTTTTTAAGATCGGCTTCCGGAGTTGTTATAGGATGCAGTTTAAATTTATCAACTATAACATTAACAATATTTTCCGATAAAAATGCCGGCAGCGTCGGCCCTAAATAAATATTTGTGAGCCCTAAAGAAAGCAGCGTTAAAAGTATGCAAACGGCTTTCTGCTCGTACCAACTTAAAACTAACGTCAACGGAAGATCGTTAATCGGCACATTAAACGCTTTACTTAAAGCAACTGCAACCTGTATCGCGCTGTAAGCGTCATTGCATTGTCCCATATCCATTATTCTCGGAAGTCCGCCGATTTCACCGATATCTAAATCGTTAAACCTAAACTTTCCGCAGGCAAGCGTTAAAACTATACTGTCTTTCGGCGTTTGTTTTACAAATTCTGTGTAATAATTTCTTCCTGGTTTTGCGCCGTCGCAGCCGCCCACTAAAAAGAAATGCTTTATCGCGCCGCTTTTTACAGCATCTATAACTTTATCCGCTGCGCCAAGCACAGTGTCTTTACCAAAACCAACGGTTAAAACGTCACCGCCGTTAATTCCTGTCATATGTTTATTTTCGGGATATCCGCCAAGTTCTAAAGCCTGTTTTATAAGCGGAGAAAAATCTTTGTTTCCTTTGCTGTCTGCCGAAATATGTTTTGTATCCGGGAAAGCCACCAAAGAAGTTGTGTAAACTCTGTCTTTATAGCTTGCGGCAGGTATCATAATGCAGTTTGTTGTCCACAAGATTGGAGCCGGAACATTTGCAAACTCTTTCTGCTGGTTCTGCCAAGCCGTGCCGAAATTGCCTTTTAAGTGTTTATACTTTTTAAGTTCCGGATAAGAATGCGCCGGCAGCATTTCGCCGTGGGTGTAAACATTAACGCCTTTTCCCTGTGTTTGGTCAAGCAGCATTTTCAGGTCTTTTAAATCGTGTCCGGTAATTATTATGAAAGGGCCCTTTTCAATATTAGTCGTAACTTTCGTCGGTTCCGGAGTACCGTAAGTTTTTGTATTAGCTTCATCCAAAATTTCCATGCAGCGCAAATTTACTTTGCCGAATTCCATAACTAAATTCAATCTTTCTTCAATGGAAAGTTTTTGGTTAAAAGAATTAAGTCCTTTAAAAAACCATTCGTTTACGCCTTTGTCTTCTACCCCAAGCACTCTGGCATGATGAGCGTATGCCGCCATACCGCGCAGCCCGAAAAGAAGAGCCGAGCGCAAAGAGCGGTCGTCAACATCTCCGGCGTCTGAAAATAAATTTGCCGGATCGTACGGATTTGTTTTTACATTTGCCGCGTTTGCTATTTTTTCTCTTTCTTTTATAACTTCGTTTTTAAGCACTTCAATAACTTTTTGATCAAAATCCACATTAGTAACACATATAAAAAGTCCGTCGACAACAAGATCTACGGCTTTTTGCGTAACCTGTCCGGCAGCCGTTACAGCCGCGGACAAATTAATCATCTCGGCCGTAAGTTTATCCATCTCTTTTGCTACAACTTCGGGCTTGCCGCAAACGCCACCAACTGTGCATCCGCTCCCTTTCGCAGTCTGCTCGCACTGAAAACAAAACATTGACATAAGCACTTCCTCCCGTTTATCTATTTTTAAGATCCTTTTATTGTCCCGTCAATTGAGATTATTTTTATATTCCAAGGAATCATTTTACCAGATTGCGCTAAAGCCTGTTTAGCCATCTCGGCAAGACCTCCGCAGCAAGGCACTTCCATTCTCACTATAGTAACGCTTTGAATGTCGTTACTTTTTATTATTGCGGCAAGTTTCTCCGAGTAATCGGTATTATCAAGCTTAGGACAGCCTATCACTGTCACTTTGTTTTTAATAAAATCTTTATGGAATGACGCATAAGCATACGCCGCGCAGTCAGCGGCTATTAAAAGATGCGCGTTTTCGAAATACGGCGCATTGACAGGCACAAGTTTAAGCTGTACCGGCCATTGCCTGAGCTCTGAAGGCGCTGAACCTGCCTCAACTTTAACTTCCGGTTTTTCTTCCCTTGCTTTTATAGACCTTGATGCGGATCCCGGGCAGCCGCAGGCCAATTTTTCTTCATGTTCCATTTTGATTTCCTCTTTTTTTTGAATATTTTTCTTAACTTCTTCTTCATTATAAGCCGCAGCTTCTCTTTCTTCAAAAGTTATCGCTCCGGTGGGGCAGACCGGCAGGCAGTTGCCCAAACCATCGCAGTAATCATCTCTTAAAAGTTTGGCCTTGCCGTTTACCATACCTATCGCGCCTTCGTGGCAGGCAGTTACGCATAAACCGCATCCGTTACATTTTGCTTCATCGATTTTTATTATCTGTCTTTTCATTTTTACCTCCGTCATATTTATTTTATTATGACAGAAGTATAACATAAAACTTTAAATCCTGCTGTTGTATTTGCAACACTATAATTACGAGCGTTTTAGATTTATAACAATAGCTTTCGGGCGCGACATCGCTTCAATTGAATATTTAATACCCTGGGTCCCAAGTCCTGAAGATTTTACGCCCAAAAACGGAAAATGGTCGGGTCCGCGTTCGGTTTTATTGTTGATCTGAACCGTGCCGACCTCCAAACGCTCTGCTACATAAAACGCTTTATTGATATCCTGCGTAAACACCGCAGACTGCAAACCGTATTCAGATTTGTTGGCAATATCAATAGCCTCATCA
>Ga0209628_10001179_pt1 | contig 16610 bp, 13 predicted proteins | sample TergutCu122P4_FD_187285 | JGI IMG/M metagenome (GOLD analysis project Ga0209628, IMG submission 187285) | Cubitermes ugandensis P4 segment gut microbial communities from Kakamega Forest, Kenya - Cu122 P4 (SPAdes) (version 2) | ecosystem: Host-associated > Arthropoda: Insects > Digestive system...
TCTTAGTGATTTTACCTCCACAATAAATGCAGATTTTTTATTCATAATAGTTTTTGCCCGTAAATATATAAAAATCAATCAATTATAACCACTTTTAGCATCACTTTTGTCCACTATCCCCTTCTCTACTATTTTTAACAAAAAACCTTAACACATTCTTAAAACGTGTTAAGGTGATTAATTACAGTTACAAACACTTTTGCAAGTTAAATTTATATAAAAAACCTTATTTTTACCTGATTTACCAAACAAAACAACCTCAGTAGCAGACTATTTATTTGTTGTTTAACTATTGTTTCTGTTTACGCATATTTCCTTATTTTTTCGTCATAGTTTATTATTACATTTTTATTCCTGCACACAGCGCACTGCAGATCCACCTCCACGTGTTAAACCGCCTGTAGATGGGGTAATGTTGACTGAGGTCATTTGGGCAATTGTTGATGTCAGCGAAGCCCAATACGTTCCAATTGCACCTGCGTTAGAAAGTAAACCATTACTTAAATCACGAATGCCTGTTGCGGGCAAGAAAAGGGTGTAGTTTGTGCCGCCGTCAGGGGAAACCAACCAGCCGGCAGCTCCCTTAGTAGCCGTGTCCATATCAATTTCCTTTTTTCCCTTATTCGCTTATTTGAAAATAAGGGATGGTGGTGTGGGGTGTTTCATCTTAGCTACTAAGGGGGCTGCCAGAAATAAGGGTTTTCACCTTTTACCTTTCACCTTTTACCTTTTACCTTTTACCTTTTAATATCCGCCCGATAATTTCACTATAATCCTTATCACACTACCGGACAGGGGACCCGCATTACCGGCAGCATCCACAACGAGCGCACTAAAATCGTTGGTCGAATTATTAGTTAAAGCTAAATTAGCAGGAATTCTGAATGTCCAAGACGTGCCGCCGGGGTCGATAGTCGCAAAACCAAGATAATTGCCTGAAATGGGAGTCCAGTAAATTGTCACTCTTTCGCCTGTCGCCAATGTTGCCGGTTGTCCGCTGCTGTTCACGATTGTTCCGCGCAGCGTAGGCTGTGGGTCATCCGTTTGCTCTCCCGATTGCCTTACGCCCTGAATCGGACCTACGGCATCTACAAAATCGACCATTGTTACCAACTGCGTTGGGGGAGTCGTATCTTGAGTGAACGTAAACGGTTGCGAAGCAGCGCTTATGTTGCCCGCTGCGTCCACGAGTTTGGCGGTAAGTATTTTCCAGCCATCGGTAAGTCCCGGAACAAGGTATTGCGAAGGTAGCATTGTCCAATTTCCATAGTTATCCGCTGTCGTTGTGCCTATCAATACTCCGTTGTCATAGATGAGAACCGTGGTGCCCGGCTCGGATTCGCCTCCTGTTATCGTTGGCGTCGGGTCGTTGCAAGAGCCATAGCCTTCAGGTGTTGGTCCTTTTAGCCTATAATAAGCGTCGGTCACATTGTCAACGACATTGGCAATGCTTGGCGAAAATGGCGCTCTCGTATCCAACCTCAGCGCCGCCGGCGCAGAATAGTCGCCGTAGTTGCAGGCGGCATCTTCCACGCGCGCAGTGTAGGTATAAGTTGCGTTTCCTGCATCAGGCAAAGGCGGCGTTTCCTGATACGTCCATTTCAGGTTGCCGCCCACCGTCAAGGTAGCGACTTTCACGGCGGCTGCGGCTCCGGCGGCGCGGTACAATACCAATGTTTCGTTTGCTCCCAACGCACTGCTGAGCGTTCCGCTAATCAAAGGCGTTTGGTCGTTGGTTGGGATTGAGAAGTCAAAAACGCCGGTCTGCGGCTCCTGGTCGTCTGTATAAGTGTCAATCGTGGCGATTTGAGTCGGGCGGTCGGTATCGACTTGTATCGACCAAGCGTTTGAGAAAACGCTTTCGCCGCCGCCGGAACTTACCACTTTTGCGGTGTAGGCGTAGGTATGACCGCTCAGCAGTCCGCTGTCGTCATACGTCCAGTCCGTGTTTGTTACTGTCGCAACTCCCGGCAGCTTCACGGCTGCTCCGCCGTTGTCGCTGCGGTAAATCACCACTGTTTCTCCGTTTCCGAGCGCGGCATCGAGCGTGCCTTTTACGGTCGGCGCCGCATCGTTTGTCCAGCCGCCATCGGCTACAGTTCCTGTGCAGTCGGGTACATCGTCGTTCACCTCCGTAATTGCCGGCGTAGTCGTCAACAACGGCACGCTCTGCTGGGCGCACCACTCGATCCAAGTCGTGCCGTTCCACACGTTTACGCAATAGGTCTCTTTATTGAAAATGGTTAACCCCCTCATTTCCGTGTTACTGCCGTAGGCATCGGAAATTGCATCACGCTCGGCAGTTGTCTCTATTTGCGGCAGCCGCAACCCACTCTTGTTGTTTGAAATCAGTTCGAGAACTGAAAAGTTTTCGGGTGCTTTATTATCCCCGATTGTTACCTGCGCATTCAAATTAATAAATGCACAATTAATTAACAGTGATATAATAATCACCACCTTAAAAAATTTCATTTTTTTCATACCAAAATACGTTTTTTTTTAAATTATAAATTGTGAATTTTTTTTAAAATTATAAATTGTGAATTATGAATTATTTTTTTTAGAACAAAGAACATTTAATGGTTAATGGTTAATGGTTAATGATTAATGGTTAATGATTAATGATTAATATATTTACATTCACCTTTCACCTTTCACCTTTCACCCTTCACCTTTCACCTTTTTCACCCCACCCCGACCCTCCCCACAGGGGATGGAGTATAGGGCTTTTGTTTTTTCCGCAGGCAACGCTACGCTCGCCTACGGTTATTAATATTGCGCCCCTGCGGGCATTTTCAACCTGATTTTTACCTGATTTTTTTACTAAACAACCTAAGTAACAATGAATTTTTCATCATCTCCAACCTGATTACCTGATTTCTACCTTTTCTTAATCAGGTAATCAGGTCGTGGTGTCGTTATGTTTTTGGTTACTCAGGTGGTTATTGAGCGAAGTCGAAATATTGTTTTGTTTTTTATCAGGTTAAAATCAGGTTTTAAGGTTTAAAGTTTAAAGTTTCATTCTACATGTTCCTTTCACCTTTCACCTTTCACCTTTCACCTTTTACCTTTTACCTTTTACCTTTCACCATTCACCCTTCACCTAAATTCTTGTGTCTTGTGTCTAAAATCTTGTGTCTAAAATCTTGTGTCTAATTATTTTTCAGGCACAAATTTCCGCTATCGCTCAAACTTGCGCCAACGGGTTAATTGTTTTTTTTGGTTTTAAAAAGCCCGAACTGCACGTAAATGATAATTGTTGTTTTTCTGGTCGTATCCACTCTGACTACCATTGTTAAAGTTCTGACTGTACGCTGTGCCGTAATTGCGTTCTGTTGAACTCCAGTAATAACTTCCCGGATTGGTATTAAATTCTCCTACCAAATCTCTGTTTATAAAAAGTTCATTGAGTTCATCCTTGCTTGGCAAAAACCAGTCGCTGTAATCGCCAATAACCAAATCATCACACATTTTGGCAGCATAAACGCCGTCTCCATAAGTTGTAACAATGGCTGTTGTATTGCTTTGCCCGCTTCCTATTGCCGCATCTGTTGCTCCAGTAACGGTGTAACTTCCATTATACCACATAATGCGGTCAATTTGGTCTGTTGGTGCGGCTATTAAACCGTGTTGCCCTGTTCCGTCAATATAGGCAATAATTCCGCCCTGAAAACTGTCGCCAACGGCTAATTGAATTGGCACTGCTGCCGCCTGTTTTACAGTAAAAGATTTTTGAGCATCGCCTGCGGTTATTGTTACCGTAGCCGAGAGGACGGCATCGGTAGTATTCGGCTGCGCTGTAAGCGTGAGCGGAATATTGCTGCCTGCTTTTCCGCTTGTGGTCGAAACGGTCAGCCACGCAGAAGCCCTTGTGTTGTCTTTCACCGTAACTGTCCAATCGGCTGTTGCACTAAATTGAACAATTTGAGAGCCGCCTGTGTTGGCTATCTCTATATTTGCAAACTGTGCAGGCAAATCAATGTTTGCCGGCTTGTTGCCGTTGCACGCCGTAAAAACGGCTGCCGTTGCTAACACTATGGTTAGCATAATTATTGATTTAATTTTTTTTGATTTCATAAAAAATTGAATTTTACGTCCGCTTCTTTGGCAAACAAATTATTTTTCTTTGTTAATTTAATAAAATATTGTTTTTCAACCCGTGATTCACATTAGTTATTAATTGTGATAAATAGTGATTAGTGATTAGTGATTAGTGATTAGTGATTAGTGATTAATATTTTACCTTCACCCTTCACCTTCTTTATTGCGCCACGCAACGGATGGCAAAGCCGGCAGTACGTCCGTTACCCCCGCTGCACTCAATATAAGTAGTGCCATCAAAGTCCAAGCGAGTGCTAAGATTGTTGCCACTCCATGAACCGTAACTTGTACTGGTCCAGTAGCAACCGCGCGTACTAACCGCACTTGGATCAACAAAATATCCTCTATAATCGCGACCTCCGTTGGTAGCAGGCATGAAGAGTGTCGGTTGAGGGCTACCGGCCGAGGGCTTTAGATAGTAGCCGTATGTACCTGAACCAACCCACTGCCAATAGTTATAAGTCATCATAGCTCTTATCTCGGAAGCTGTCGGAATGCGCCAACCGGCAGGACATGGGTCGTTAGGCGATTTTGAAGGCACCGCCTCAGAACCCCAATTCCAAAGATAGTCATTCTGAGGAGAACACCAATCAATCCAATCGCCGTAACCATTTGTAATAAAAGCACCAACAAAATAACCTGCAGGTTGCCCGTTACCATCCAGATAACCTCCCGATGCCTTTCCTTGTGTAGTACCGCTCCAGCGGCTTTGGTGTCCATCAGCCCGACGTCCCCATTGGTACAGGTCGCCAACGGTATATGTAGGCGCATTAGCCACCTGTTGGGCAGGAGTCCAACTTGTTACGCCAGCACCCATGTTATAGCATAGAGTTGCTTTCCAAACACCCGGCGCAATGTAAGCACCGCAGCCCCACGATATTGCCGTTGTGTTCTGAGTTGGAGAACTGCAGCCGCAATTATTACATGCTTGTACCTTAATTGCTCCGGCGCCAAACGACATATTGGCTGTTCCGGTTATTGAAATGACATTTGTCGAAGAACTGCCTGACAATCCACCTGTCAATGTCCATGTGTAATAAGTGGCACCTGCAACTGCCGGTACCGATGCGGTAAATGCTATGTTCGGATCGGCATTAATCGACGAAATCGTCATAGCACCTGGTTGATTAGGCACATAAGTTACCGTTATCAGAATAGAATTTGAACTTACCGTACCGCACGAGCCGCTGGTTACATTTCGGCGGAAATAGGTACTAACCGTCAAAGCACCTGAAGTGTATGTTGCTGCTGTGGCTCCCGCAATATTTGTCCAATTCGTTCCATCCTGGCTGCTTTGCCATTGATATGTATAAGTTCCCGTGCCGCCAGTAGGGGCAGTTTGCGTAAATGCAGCGGGAGCAGTATTAGCACAAATATTTTGTGCGGTGCCAATTGTTCCAGCCGTCAAATTAGCATACACCGTTACTGTTATTGCCGAAGAATATACCGTACCACAGGCACCACTCGTTACGGAGCGGCGGAACTGAGTTGTTGCCGTCAAGGCACCCGAAGTGTAGGTTGCCGATGTAGCACCCGCAATATCTGTCCAAGTAGTTCCATTCGGGCTGCTTTGCCACTGATAGGTATAAGTTCCCGTGCCGCCAGTAGGCGCAGTTTGCGTAAATGCAGCGGGAGTAGTATTGTAACAGATGGTCTGTGCGGAACTGATAGTTCCTGCCGTCAAGTTGGCATACACAGTTATTGTGATTACAGGAGAATATACCGTAGCACAGGCACCGCTCGTTACGGCGCGGCGAAACTGAGTTGTTGCCGTCAAGGCACCGGAAGTGTAGGTTGCCGATGTAGCACCCGAAATATTTGTCCAAGTAGTTCCATTCGGGCTGCTTTGCCATTGATATGTATAAGTTCCCGTGCCGCCAGTAGGAGCAGTTTGCGTAAATGCAGCGGGAGTAGTATTATAACAGATGGTTTGTGTAGAGCCGATGGTTCCCGCCGTTAAATTAGCATACACCGTTACTGTTATTGCCGAAGAATATACCGTACCACAGGCACCGCTCGTTACGGCGCGGCGGAACTGAGTTGTTGCTGTCAAAGTGCCCGAAGTGTAGGTTGCCGCTGTGGCGCCTGCAATATTTGTCCAAGTCGTTCCATCCGGGCTGCTTTGCCACTGATACGTATAGCTTCCCGTGCCACCAGTGGGGGCAGTCTGTGTAAATGCTGCCGGAACGGTGTTGTAACAGATGCTCTGTGTAGAGCCGATGGTTCCTGCCGTCAAATTAGCATACACCGTTACTGTTATTGCCGAAGAATATACCCTACCACAGGGACTGCTTGTTACAGCGCGGCGGAACTGAGTGGTTGCTGTCAAAGTGCCCGAAGTGTAGGTTGCCGATGTAGCACCCGAAATATCTGTCCAAGTAGTTCCATTCGGGCTGCTTTGCCATTGATATGTATAAGTTCCCGTGCCGCCAGTAGGCGCAGTTTCCGTGAATGCTGCCGGAGCGGTATTAGCGCAAATGGCTTGCGTAGAACTGATAGTTCCTGCTGTAAGAGCATCATAAACCGTTACCAATGATGGCTCCGAAATAATTGTCTCTATACCGTTAGCGGCTTTTCGGCGGTACCATGTGCTGTTGGTAAGAGCAGGTGTTGCATAGTTTGCATTTGTACTTACTCCGAGTGCATTTATCCAAGTAATTTTATCACTGCTTTGTTCCCATTGGTATGTAATGGTTGCTCCAACTTTTCCCCCTATTGCATCTGGCAAAACAAAATTGTATGTTGTACCGTTACAAATTGTTGCCGCTGCAACAGGATTTGACTGTTCAAAAGGAGCACACTTCTCAATCCAAACAAAACCATTCCAAACTTCCACACACTTTGTATCCTTATCAAAAACTGTTAAACCCATCATTTCAGGGTTACCACCATTAGCATTAGAGATAGATAATCGCTCGGCAGTTGTTAATTGTGGCAGCCGCATACCACGAGTATCGTTTGATACCAATTCTAAAACTGAAAATGGTTCAGATACTTTATTATCCCCGATTGTTACCTGCGCATTCAAATTAATAAATGCACAATTAATTAACAGTGATATAATAATCACCGCCTTAAAAAATGTTAATTTTTTCATACTAAAATATTTGTTAATTGTTGTATATAATTGTGGTTAATGGTTGTAGTTGTTGGGGTTAATGGTTGTTTAGTTATTAGTTATGTGCCTTAGGCAGTTATTTATAGTTATGCGTAGTTATTTGTTGTTATGAATTGTTATGTGTCGTTTTTTATTTGCAGTGTTACAATAAATAACTATTCATAACTATTTATAATTCATAATTCATAATTCTTAATTTTTAATTTTTAATTTTACATTTTTCTTTCGCCTAATTTTTCTAAAAAAGCTTGAGAGTCCGTCTTTCACAAGAAAGATTTCTCAATAAAAAACAAATTTTTTTACTTTAATTAAAATTTAAAAAACCCTACTTTCTCAAGAAAGATTTTTCCCTTTTTCTTTTTGTATGACAAAATCTTTTCAAGATTTATTGCAAAATTAATTTTAAAAAGATTTAACGGTATAAAACGCCATACTGAAAAAATACTTAAAAATTGAATATTTCATCAAAAAATAAGTTATTTTATACCGAAAATGTACTTAATTTAAAAAATATATCTCTCATTTTCAGTTAGATATGAAATATTATTCTTTTTAATTTGTTAAGTACAAAAACTTAAATTATCTTTGCAAAAAAAATGTGAAAATTTAGGTATGAGATAGATTATAATATAGCGTTTTTGTATAAAAATACAATTAATTAATAAATGAAAAAATTTTTTTTATGTATCATTTTCTTGGTATTGGCGTTAAGTGTAAATGCTAAAACTTATGAACAAAATGAGATTGACTCGCTGCTGCGGATAGTGAACAACCCCAACGTGAAAGATGCCGACCTTATAGACCCTATGGCTCGCCTTTCACAAATATACGTATCGCGTGAAGATACCGCTATCGCATCACAGTTGATTAATATGGCGCGTAAACTTGCCAGTAAGGAAAAAGACAGTAAATATATGATTTACGTTTATAATCAGGAAATTTTAAATTGTTTAAATACTTTTCCAAAAAAAATCACTCTTGCCTATAATATTATCGACAGTATTTATTACGCTATTAAAAAAACTTCAGATATTGAAGCGCAGGCGATGGGTTATAACTATATTGGAGTAGCAAAATTCCAGACAAACCCTGAATATGATTTTGAAGATTTTTTTAAAGCATTTTCCATTGCTGAAAAATTACCTAAAAAATCAATGAAAAAATATGGAATAATTTTCAGTTTTTATTACTATACACATCGAAGGTATATTTTGACAGACCCTACAAGAGCCAAAAAATACCTTTTATTGATGCTGCAAGCCGCCGAGAAATCAGAGAATAAGAATTTATTATGCAGTGCTATGACTTCTCAACTATTTTTTAACATACTTTATTCAAACACTGACAAAAACTTACTTGCAAAGGAATTTGCAGAGTTAGAAAATTTTATTTCAGTAAACCAACAAAAAATTCAACCTTCCGACTATGGAGCTGCTATCAGTACATTGCTCTCAGCAAACGCATATATTTTAGATGAACAAAACGAAAAAAAAATTGATTATCACATAAAAACTTTAAAGTTAATATCCGGAAACAGTTTTAATAATCAATACACACTTCTTATCGTTGAATTTTTTTATCTGAATTATAAAAAAAAATATAACGAAGTTATAGATATTTTACATCAATTAATTAAAATAACCGAAACCCTTTATCCTAATCTTCTTTATGCTAATTATCAGAGTTTAGCTTCTATCTACTTAAAGACAAATCAGTATAAACTTGCAGCCGAAACTTTTGAGAAAGCCCTTAATTATCATTTGCAATATGAAAGTGCAAAATTGGATGAACAACATCAATTGTTAGAAGTTAAATTGGGAATAGAAAAACAAAAGCAGCAAATAGAACAGCAGCACCGCAATATTTTATATACTGTTATTGGGGCATTTTCTGTAATCTTTTTATTGCTGGGTATCATTTTGTTGCTAAACCGTCAAAAGAAAATTAACAAGTTGGAGAAGGAAAAGGCAAAACTGATGGCTGAAAAGGCAATGGCTGAAAAGGAGAAAATTAGTGAACGATTAATTACCAATGTTGCAGAATTAGAGCGAAAAAATCAACTGCTCAACAAGGCAAAAGATATGGACAGCACAAAGTTGTTAAAAGCAATCCGCCGTGAACAGACATATTCCGAATTAACAAATGACTATACAAAACTTTTTCAAGACATACGAACTAATTTTTACCTAATATTATCACAGCGGGCGGCACCCAATAAACTGAGTAAAACCGAATTAAAGTGTTGTGCCTATATTTTGTTGCGAATGAGCAATAAGGAGATTGCAAATATTATGAATGTCGGATACAAAACCATTGCTTCGCACAAATACAATATAAAAAAGAAACTCCATCTGACAGAAGAAGAGAGTTTAGAAGATTTTATTGTCAATTTTACCCCCACCCCCTACCCCATATAACTATTTGATTATCAGGCATTTAGAACAAGAAACAAAGACAATTTATTTACGATTTTACTATTTTTCACATCATTCTGATACTGAATCAAGTTCAGCATTTTCAAAATCTCCTTATTTTCAGAGGATTGCAACCTCCCCCCTACCCACTCCAAAGGAGGAAAATTAGTCCGCAATGACGGTTTGCCGTCTTGTGTCTTGTGTCTGATAACTTGTGTCTAATTTAACCTCTACTAAAAACATTATTTTTTGTTACGTACTAATAAAATTTATCAACTCCACAACATAATAGAAGGTACTATAAAACCCCAACCTGTCATTGCGGCACAAGCCGCAATCGCAATGACAAAAAAGAAAAACAAGTGGGAGGTAAACAAATTGCTAAAAAAATAAGGCAAATTTTTATCATTTGCCTTTGCTTTTTTTCTGTTATATATTTTTTTTGATTGATGCACGTTAAATCGTTGAAACACTTGCTTTTGGTGTGCTTCAATCTCCTGCTCTCGGCTTGCCTTACGAAACGCCTTGATGTAGTCCTGTTGCGTAATTTTTGTCTTCATTTTATGATTAATTTTATGATTTTTTATCCGCCGCAAAATTACTAATTTTTTTGATATGAAGAAATAATAAATTACTATCCTCTAAAAAGGAGCAAAATTTGTTTTTATTTACTCAAAATATCTTGTGTATAAATAATTTTTACTATACTTTTGTGCAAAATTTTTATAATTTGTTTATAAAAATTTGAAATATTGAAAAAAATTTTATTAATTTTGCATTTTACAATAAAATAATAACAAAATTATGAATACAATTAAAAACATTGGAAACTTTTTTAAAATGTATTTAGACGGATTTAAAAATCTTTCTAAAACAGGTAAAGCATTATGGGCAATAATAATTCTAAAATTGTTTATAATGTTCGCTATTATGCGTGCCTTTTTATTTCCGAATTTCTTAAACAGCGTAGCAAAAACAGATGAACAGAAGGCAGAATATGTAGCAGAACAACTTATAGAAGGGGTTAAGAATTAAGAATTTGGTTGTTGGTTGTTGGTTGATGTTAAAACAACAAACGACAACCAACAACCAAATCAACAACAAACAATAACCACTAATCACTATTTATTAATATTTTTTTTAACTTAAAATTAAAATCTATGGATTTATCTTTAATTGACTGGTCAAGAGCGCAGTTTGCTTTAACAGCAATGTTCCATTGGATCTTTGTTCCGCTTACATTGGGACTTGGACTAATAATGTGCATCTTTGCCACCATTCATTACCGCACTGGTGATGAAAAATGGAAACGATTGACAAAATTCTGGCTAAAACTGTTCGGAATAAATTTTGCAATCGGAGTAGCAACGGGAATTATTCTTGAATTTGAGTTCGGTACGAACTGGTCAAATTATTCCTACTTTGTTGGAGATATTTTTGGTGCGCCATTGGCAATCGAAGGTATTGTGGCATTTTTCTTGGAGGCGACTTTTATAGGCGTACTCTTTTTTGGCTGGAACAGGGTGAGCAAAGGGTTTCACTTGGCTTCGGCTTGGCTAACGGTTGGCGGCGCAACGCTGTCGGCGTGGTGGATTTTAGTAGCAAACAGTTGGATGCAATTCCCTGCTGGAATGGACTTTAACCCTGACACTGCACGCAACGAACTGACCAACTTTTGGGAAGTGGCATTGTCGCCTGTGGCGGTAAATAAATTTTTCCACACCGTTATTTCATCTTGGATGCTCGGTGCAGCGTTTGTAATTGGCATTAGTTGCTATTTCTTACTCAAAAAACGCGAACAGTGGTTTGCGCTAAACAGCATTAAAACCGCTACAATAGTTGGAATCGTGGCTATCTTGCTCGCAATTTTGACAGGACACACCTCTGCTCAAAGAGTAGCAAAATATCAACCAATGAAACTTGCTGCTATGGAAGCACTTTATGAAGGTAAAAATGGTGCTGAACTTGTAGGTTTTGGTATTGTTAACCCAAAGAAAACGGTTGACAATGACGAACGGGAAATCTGTTATAAAATTGCTTTTCCAAAAATGCTTTCGTGGATTGCAACGTATGATGCAAATGCGTTTATTCCCGGAATCAAGGATTTGGTTTACGGAAATGAAGAACAGGGCATTGTTTCTGTAAACGAAAGAATGGAAAATGGAAAAAATGCCCAAGAGGCATTAAAAAACTATCGCACTGCAAAAAAGGAGGGCGATGTAGAAGCAATGGATTTGGCAAAAGCCGATTTGCAAAAGGATATGAAGGACTTTGGCTATGGATTTTTGAAAGATGCCAAAGAGTCGATTCCGCCTGTTAGTTTAACTTTTTATGCTTTTCGCATAATGATAATTTTGGCGGGTTATTTCCTTGTGTTTTTTATTGCATACTGGTTTTTCAGCAAAAAAGGCACTTTGGTAAAAAGTAAATTTCTGCAAATTGTTGCATTAATATCTATTTTACTGGCTTATATCTGTTCGCAGGCGGGCTGGGTTGTTACCGAAGTAGGTCGCCAACCGTGGGCAATTCAAAATGTTTTACCCGTTGGAGCGTCTGTTTCAAAAATTCCGACAGCGTCTGTGCAACTTACGTTTTTTGTTTTCCTTGCCGTTTTCTCAATTCTTTTGATTGCAGAAATAGGTATTATGGTTAAATCAATTAAAAAAGGACCATCTGTAGATGATGGAGAAAATTATTAATTAATGGTTAAAAATTTTGTTTGTTGGTTTTTGGTTGATGTTTTTTAACGACAAACAACAACCGACAACCAAAAAACTTAATCGTAAATCGTAAATCGTAAATTATTATGGACTATATATTTTATCAACATTACTGGTGGTTTTTAGTATCACTGTTGGGAGCATTGCTTGTATTTCTGTTTTTTGTTCAGGGCGGGCAATCGCTAATTTACCAAATTGGTAAAAAAGAGAGCGAATTTCAACTTTTGCTCGATTCTTTGGGTGTAAAATGGTCATTGACCTTTACTACTCTCGTTACTTTTGGCGGTGCATTTTTTGCATCGTTTCCGCTGTTCTACTCAACGAGTTTTGGCGGTGCATACTGGGTTTGGATGCTTATTCTGTTTTCGTTTGTAATTCAGGCGGTGTCGTTTGAATATATTCACAAACAGGGCAATCTTTTAGGCAAAAATACCTACAAAGCATTTTTATTTACAAATGGTTTGCTTGCACCGATTTTGGTTGGTGCGGCGGTTTCAACGCTCTTTTTCGGTGGTGAATTTATTGTAAACCGCGGAAATATCGTTGATTTGGCAAACCCGACAATTTCCTACTGGACAACTCAATGGCACGGTTTGGAGGCAGTTTGGGGCGGCACAACAGCGTTTCATTTGTGGAATGTGGTGCTTGGTTTAGCAGTATTTTTCCTTGCCCGCACTTTGGGCGCATTGTATTTTATTAATAATATCAACAATGAGGAAATTGTAAAACGCAGCCGTAAGCAAGTGTTAATCAACGCAATAGCGTTTTTGATTTTCTTTTTGCCATATTTAATAAAATTGATGCTCAAAGACGGCTTAACCGAACAACCTGACGGCACTTTTGTGGTTGAAAATTTCAAATATTTCAACAATCTTGTTGCTTATTGGTATTTGGGAATTGTACTTTTGTTAGGTGTTGTTGGTGTTTTATACGGTATTGTTTGCGGTGCATTCGTTAAAACTTCCCGCAAAGGAATTTGGTATGCAGGCATCGGCGTGGTTATGGTGGTGCTGACGGTTTTACTGCTTGCAGGTTTCAACGGCACGGCATATTACCCCTCAAACAGCGACATCAACTCATCGCTTTCAATCGCAAACTCGTCATCAAGTTTATTTACGCTGAAAACAATGAGCGTTGTTTCGCTCTTTATTCCGTTTGTGCTTGCCTATATTTGGTTTGTATGGCGCAAAATGGACAAAAAGTAGGGAAAATTTATTTATAAATAAAAGCGCAAAGTTTTTTTTAATTACTTTGTGCTTTTTTATTTTTTTAATCATAATATTTTGAAAACAAAATTATTATCTTTGCACTATATTAAGTCCAAAAAACAATAGATATTTTTATTCATAACTACTTATAGAAACATGTCCAGAATATTATCCATTGACTACGGCAGAAAACGAACAGGAATAGCGGTTTCTGATAATTTACAAATGATTGCGGGTGGTTTGGCAACAATAGAAACGCATGAACTTTTGCCATTTTTAAAAAATTATCTTGAAAAAGAGAAGGTTGAAAAAATTGTTATTGGTTATCCTAAAACACTAAATAATCTGCCCGCTGAAATTATACCTGAAATAGAAAATTTTACTAAAACTGTAAAAAAAGAGTTTCCTTCAATAGAAATAGATTTTTTTGATGAGCGTTTTACCTCAAAAATGGCGTTTCAAACAATGATTGAAAGCGGCATCAACAAAGAAAAACGTAAAAACAAAGCACTGATTGATAAAATCAGCGCAACAATTATTTTACAAGATTATTTAGAAAAAATGTCATTTCCACATTAGTATACTCTTATTTCCAAAAATTATAAGGATGATTGTTGATATAAGAGTTATAATAACGCACATCGTTTGTAACTTCTTCGCCTATAAAATCGGGAATTTTAAAGGTTTCACCTTCGTCTTCAAGTTCTATTTCGGCAATTATTAAACCCGAATTTTCGCTTTCAAATACATCTATTTCCCACTTTTTGCCTTCAAAAGGCACAACGTAACGACATTTTTTTATTGTCGGCTGAATACAGATTGTTTCAAGCATTTTTTGTGCATCATCAAGAGGTATTTCGTATTCAAATTCGTCCCGTGCAAAACCAACCGACGCACTTTTTATCGTCAACAATGCGCGGTCGCCGTACCTGCGGACACGTACAACACGCTCTTTTTCGGTGCAAATATAGCCCTGTTCAATTTCAGTACAAACACCCAATTCTTTGAAATTCATACTTTTAACTAAAAATTTGCGTTCAATTTCTTTTGCCATTTTTTTTAAATTTATTAAATACAAAAGTAAAGATTTTTTTTTGTAATTTTGCATTGAAATTTTTTGTTAATTTGTAATTTTCATAAATATTTGTAATATAATGTAGATATGAAAAAACGAGAAAATAAAAAACATCAAGTAATTGAAAAATTGTTTAAAATTTGCAGGCAACAAAATGATTTTACTTTTCATAATAACCTTGTTAAAGATGTTTGTAAAGAGGTTGGTTTTGGAAATCCTTTTGATGTTACAAAACTTGATAATAAAGCAAAATTGCCTGATATTCTCATAAATAGCGATTATGCAATTATTCATATTGGTAGCGGAAAACATAAATTTATAAAAGGAATTAACAAAGTTTTTCATAATTTTGAGCCAATTCAGCAAAAAATTGATTGGGAATACCGAAAATCACTTTTAAATCAGTATAATACCAGCGAAAGCAATATACTTTCGGTTGCTAATAATCAGCGAATTTTGCATCATTTTCTTTTTAGAGAAGATACTGAACTTGATAATGTTGATATTTTGAAACGACCTAAAACATATTTTCCACATCGAACAAAAACCTCTTTTGAATATTCGTTTGGCGACATAAAAATGGAACTCAAAAATATTCAAATTGAACTTGATTTAACTATTGAATATCAAGGTGTTATAGGTGTTTTTGAAGGTAAAAACGGCACTCCTGATAGTTTTAGTATCTATCAAATTTACCACCCGTTTTTGTATTATTTTAATGCGAGCAAACAAACCGAATTAAAAGGAAAAATCAAAGATATTTTTTCGGTTTATGTTGTGCGTGAAAAAGGAAAAGATAACGACACTTTAAAACTTTGGGCTTACACTTTTGAAAATCCATTAGATATTACAAGTATAAAATTCATAAAATCAGCAGCATATAAATTGTTAAATATCAATTAATTATGTTAGAAGAATTTAGAAATAAAGTTTTTAATGAAGATGTTTTGCAGGTATTGAAACGCCTGCCTGACAATTCGCTTGATGTGGTTTATGGCGACCCCGACTATAATGTCGGCATAAATTATGCAGGCAAAAATTATACGCAAAAATGGAACGATTATATTGATTGGTATGTTGAATTGACACAAGAAAGTTTGCGCGTTTTGAAACCGACAGGCAATTTATTTATGATGAATTACCCGAAACAAAACGCCTATTTGCGTGTTAAGTACTTGGACGACAACGCTTTTGATGTGAATGATTATGTTTGGGTATATAATACAAATGTGGGACATTCGCCACGAAAATTTACAACGGCACACCGTTCAATTTTGCACGCAACAAAATCAAAAGAGAATGCTTTTTACAAAAATAATGTTGCCGTTCCGTATCAAAATCCAACAGACAAACGCATTAAAGGACGCATTGCTGCTGGCGAAATTGGACGTATGCCGTACAGTTGGTTTTATTATGATTTGGTAAAAAATGTAAGTAAAGACAAAACATTTCATTCTTGTCAAATTCCGTTGTCTTTGGTGGAAATGTTGATAAAATCTTGTACGCAACAAAATGATGATTGTTTTATACTTTTTGGTGGCAGCGGTAGCGAGTTGGTTTTATGTAAAAACTTGAAACGCAATTATATAAGTTGCGAAATACACCCAGAATATTATCAAATGATTTTAGACAGATTGCAAAATGGCGGCGCAATAAGAACAGAATTTAGAATACAAAGTATTGTAGAAATGCGAAAAAATAATATTGAAGAACCCGATTTGTTTAGAATGGCAGTTTAAAAAAATAAATTGAACTAATTTATGAAATTAAAAACAATAATAGTAACATTAATAATTGCAATTATCATAGGTTTATTTGCAACAAAAACGCTTTTTTTCAGAATTGATTTGACCGAAGAGAAGCGTTATACCATTTCGCAAAACAGCAAAAATATTCTAAAAAATCTTGATAAACCATTGAAAATCAATATTTATATCGGAGAGGCAGATGTGAATATTGCAAAACTCAAGACAG
>Ga0209628_10001181_pt1 | contig 16592 bp, 18 predicted proteins | sample TergutCu122P4_FD_187285 | JGI IMG/M metagenome (GOLD analysis project Ga0209628, IMG submission 187285) | Cubitermes ugandensis P4 segment gut microbial communities from Kakamega Forest, Kenya - Cu122 P4 (SPAdes) (version 2) | ecosystem: Host-associated > Arthropoda: Insects > Digestive system...
ACTCCGGCGAATGATTGCGCCGCTTCCTTCTCGTCATGCTCTTGCTCCTTTTCAGGGCCGATGCACGGCCGTCAGTTAAGCAAGACTATCACTTAGCCCACTGTCCAGTTTTCCAGGGCCGGCTATCCGTTTGAGGGCGGTCTTTTGCCGCACGCTCCGGTCAGTTTTTTAACCGTCACTTTGGCGCTGCGGCTCATTTTCTTTGGGCCAATTCTTCCGTAGCGATCACCGCGCACGTCCGAACAAGCTTCGTGGTTTCGGAACACACCGAAGCGACTCATGAGAGGCAGCTATGCGCAGCATGAATCTTTGGCCTTCAGACTGGAGAAGTTTCAACAACACCAGGAAGAACAACTTTCAGCGCTGAAAGCTCTCGAACTGTCTGCTGATTATATTTTCTTGATTTTTATTCTTGTTTTCTTATAATAACTCTATTCAAGTCGTCAGCGTAACTGGACTTTCAGCGCTGAAAGTTTTGGGGAAACATCATGCCAGCAAATATCATTTCAGTTTTCAACCAGAAGGGTGGTTCTGGCAAGACAACCACCAGTATCCATATCGCCGGGACGTTAGGGTTGCGTGGTGCCAAGGTGCTAATTGTCGACATGGATGAGCAAAATACTGCGACTCGATGGGTCGGGCAAGCCGATGATGAACATCCGTTTCCTGCGGCGATCATGAATCTTGCTGCGCTGGATGGGCGAATGCATCAAGAAGTAAAAAAACAGATCAACAGCTACGATTTCATCGTGATTGATTGCCCACCAGCCGTCCATTCTCAAGCTCCAATGAGCGCTTTGTTAATCGCTGACTTTGCCATCATTCCGGTGGTACCGTCGCCAGCAGACCTTTGGGCAACGGTTATGGCTAAGGAATTGGCCAACAAAACCAGGGGATTAAACGAGACACTCGTTGTGCGTGTGCTGGCTAACGCTGTTCAGCGCAGAACTTCGTTGGCCAAGGATGCTATTGAGGTGCTAGCAGAAGATAAGGACATACCAATAATGAGGGCTATGATTGGCGCTCGTTCAGCCTTCCGTGAGTGTCAAGCCATCGGCGCAACAGTACATCGGGTGCCAGGCGCGAAAGAAGCCGTTTCTGAAGTAGAAGAGATGGTCAGCGAAATTTTGGACATTATGAAAATCGGGGAAAAAACATGGCGCTAAAGAAAGACGCTTTAAAAGCGGGGTTAAAGGCAGGGATGGCCAAAGAAAAGGCAAAAGCGGATAGATTTGCTGTGGCCGATCAAGCAAGCGAGGCATTCCCGCAGGGCATAATTAAATCCTCTTCTGACCGAACTTTCAGCGCTGAAAGTTCCGGTGTTTCGGACCGACGGCAAGTCATCAGGATACCGCTGGAATCGCTCTCCGATAATCCCCTTAACGCTCGCAGGATATATGACCCCAAAGTGGTGCAAGAACGGGCGGCATCTTTAGCCAAGGACGGGCAAAAAACCCCCGTATTGGTTGCAGCAGATGTAACCAGGGCTGGACGATTTATCCTTATCGACGGACATTACCGCAAACGCGGTGCCCAAACTCTTGGTTGGCGCACCCTCGAATGTCTGGTCGAAGAAGTCAAGGACGAGTTCGATTTCTATCGCCTGTCCTTCCTCATGAATGAGGAACGTGAAAGTCAAACGGCTCTTGATAACGCCCTCGCGTGGGCGGATTTGCTTGATAAAAAGAAAATCGAAACAAAGGCGCAGCTTGGAGAAATTCTGAATATTTCCGAAGCGAACGTAAATAAGACGTTTGCCCTGCTTTCGCTGCCTCAGAATGTCCTTGACCTTATGCGAGAGCATCCCAAAGCTATCGGTTTAGCAACTGGTTACTCGCTTGTATTGTATGGAAGGACCAGTACGCCAGAGTCGGTACTGGCGCTCGCGGAGAGGGTTATCAATGAAAACTTATCAAGCAGGGACGTGGATGAGTTGAGGAAAACGCTGACCACCGGGAAACCACGTAAGACCAAAGAAGTAAGCCGGCAGTACAAAATAAAGGCCGTAACAGGAATGCCTGTCGCGGGAGTCATTAAAGATTGGGATTCCGGGCGCGTGCTTTTGGATATCAAGATTACCGACCCGAAGAAACGTGAAAAAGTTGTCGAGGAACTAAAACAGCAATTCGGAATTGGAAGTGCCAGCCAAGAAGTTGAACAAATGTCTGCGCATTCCCCTTCCTAGCCAACGAGCAGGTGGGGTCAAGCGGGCGTGGCGGCGAGATCAAAACCGCTGCTGGCCGCAAAGCCGCGCAAATCAAGGTTACAGACCCGCGAAACCACGCTACAACGACGCAAGACGTTTAGTGGTGGGAGAGTTCATCAACGATGCCGCGGCGTGCGCCTTGGACCCGATCATCAAGATGGCGCTGATTCACCACCAATTCGAGAGCATCCACCCGTTCAGCGACGGCAATGGACGGATCGGACGGATTCTGTGTGTGCTGTATCTGGTGCGCGCGGGCCTGCCATTGCGCACATCACCATCGACATAAACGGCCACACGCATACGCGCGTGATCGGCTGGACGGGCTACAGTAAGGGCCACGCGCCGAAAAACAGGCACAAGCCCATCACGATCATCGACCAGCCTTAGGGTCACGGTGAATTCTTCGCCGAAAGGCGCTATTATCCTAGCTATCATACCGCTATTTTTCTGATGCCATTGACATTTATAAGCCTGTTTTCGTGAAACATCTGCATTTTCTGATGATGTAAAACAACCAATTGTTATCATGAAGATAATTACTTATTTTGTGGCTGTTTTTTTGCATGTTCCACGGACTAAAACGCTTAACTGATGGTTTATAATAGCTATCGCTATGATAAAAAACCCGTCTAAAATTCGACGCCCACGTTCGACTAATTCCCGCCGGATCGAGATACGTGAAGTCATAGCTCGCCGCCTGCGCCAAGGAGAGCCGCTAACCCTTCGAGCGATTCTTCATGAATCAGGTGGCACCTTCAAAACCATCCGTGAGGAACTGGAGCTTGCTGGAGTAAGACGAGGCGTTTTCCCGAAACCCAATAATACGGTTCAGAGTTCAGAGTGCGAGGAAACTCTTCGGCAACAAGTTTCCGATGAGCAAAAAAGGAGAGTGGCTGCAGAAATTGAGGCAAAAACCTTCCGTGAGATGTACGAAGAAGTAATGGGTCGAATCGAATTCTACTTGCGCAAGTGGGAGGAACGTGCCGTAAGTGGTGGAACACCACAGGTGGTGGTGAAAGAAGTCCCAGTGCGTGATGAGCTGACCGAGGCTAAAGTGCGCCGCCTCATGAATGAAAATGGAGTTCTGTCGAAAAAAATTGAGTCGCTTCTGGTTAAACTCAGGGAATACGATCCCGATGCTGATTGAGGCTCAATCGTTCGTTTGAATCATGCCGCGCTGGATGAAGTATTGGAGGCATTCCAGTTCCAGGTCGTGGGCATTAAGCGGTATTCCGTATGTCTCATAGTAGTCGCCGACTGCTTCGACGCTAGACTGAACAAAATATTTCACGTCTTCTTGTTTGATTTGCCCTGATGCGTCGGCGTAGAGCGCCCGGACGAGGAATTCCAGCGAGTCATCACGCGCAATAAAGTGCAGCCAAAGTGGCCACATTGTATGAAGGGCAGCAAAATATTTTTGGATATCGGAATCATGAGGTTTGTTGCCCCCCGTAACTACCAACTTTATTTTCCCTTGTAATTGAATAGCGCGTTCAGGGGACATTAACTCTACGAGAATGCGGATGTTTTTTCCAATATTTGGATGTCCCCCTTCTCGTGGGCAGCGAAGATCTTCATTGGTGATGATCAGGCGATAGTATTCCACAAGCAGTGCCTCACTTTGAAATTCCGCAATGAGTGATCTCTTGTCGAGTCTTACAAAGCGACGGTCTCTTGCAGTTCGACCATTGATATTTACATAGCCGCTCCACGGACCTGCTACGGTCTGCCTCAAGATGTTCCGGGCCGCCTTCACGTCCCGGTAAATTTTGTGATTGCAATGCGAACATTCCTGAGGAGTGTTCCGCAGCTTGCCAGGCTTGCGTTAAACGCGCGGTTTGGATCGAGATACGCCATTTGTCGGCACGCAAAGAAACGGTTACGTTTCTGACCGCTCCAAACACAGAGCGCGAATTGCAGTAGCGCATCCAGCTCAGCTTGGGCAAGAATATGCGGCTATTGCCTTGCTTGAGCTTGATCTGCATGGGGACGGGATAGCGGAAGCTGTCCGACTGACGCGCCAGTTGCAGTAAATGCACGGGAGTATCGGCCAGCCAAGGGGAGGTACGCCCGGAAGGCTGAGGCGCACCGTTGCGCCAAGCAGTCAGATGCTTTGCCATGATGGCCACGTTGTTGATGAACTTGCCGCCGGTGTCGTGATTGGTCTTCTGCAACGCCAGCGTCTTGTTGAACACGACACGGCAGGATCCGGCGAAGTGGCGCATATTGCGCTGCTGTTCACCATTGGGCCGAAGCTCGTATTCGATGGCTTGAAGACGTTGCATGGTATTCGATGAGTGCTTTCTGGAAAATGTTGCTTGGCTAATTTTACGTGATTGAACAGGACGCCAGCAGCATCCGTGCCTTGTAGGGCCTTGCGGCGCAACTGATAATTCTACTCTGCTTTGACATCCTCCCCGCCTTTCAGGCGTGGAGGATGTCGAGTGATACACGCGAGACCGGATACCCGTAGATTTAAAGTGAGGCACTGCTGATCTTTTTCATCTTTTCTTCTAAAACAATTATTATTTTTTCGTTGATGCCTTGATGCGGGGAAACCAAAACAAGCTCATCGCATCCTTCCGGGAAAGCACGAGGATCCTGATCAATAGCTATCCATTTCGCATTATGCCCCAACTCGCGCCCTGCCAAGAAATTTACTATTTCGTAGTATCTGGCACTAGCACCATACTGAGGTAGTTCTGGGGTTTTACCTTCGAAATCCATACCATCTAACATCTCCGCGATTTCATGCTCTGGAATATCTCGTTTGGTGGTGACGACGATCGAATACGCTGGGTATCGCTTGAGAAGTTCCCGCAACAGATCTATCCCTTTATCAATCACGTTCAGATCAAGAAAAATGAAATATGGCATTGCTTGGGAAACAGTCTCGACCGGCTGGCCTTGAACTCCTTCTTGATTCGTTTCAGAAAGCTCACTCTGCTTTGTTAGAACTGCGGGAGCACCAACTATCTTCCGAACAGCTTCCTCAAAGTCATGACCTGTCATCATTTCAATATTTTGCTTGCGGCCCCAATCAAGCGCGTCATCCACGAATTTTCCGTTTGTAAAAATCACCACGCCAGTTGCTTTGACTGGACGTTTTGAGTACCAGACCTTTTTGAGCGTTTCCAAGGAGACGACATCTTCCATCCAGTCACGATCTCGCACCAATAACCTGTCTTTAGCCTTAACCAAAATGAAATCATACTCATGACTTGTACCAAGTTCCGGTTCCTCAATCATAAACCCCGTTGTCATATAGTACGCACGCAAAATTCGCTCGAATCTTGATTCGTCAAGTTTGCGAATTGTTCCGGGGGACGAGTATTGTTCGAGGATTTTCAGCTCGCGCATTTTTCGTATGGCCGCATTGATGCCAAGTCCGGCAAAGCAGAAGGAAATGGCACACAGCATGAGTCCTGTGCCACGCATACCATCAGCGATGGAATAAATTGCGTAAAGACACAATGGAAGAGCGATGATCAGGTCGAGCGTTGCTGGGAAATTCAGCAATCTTTTGATGAAATCATTTTTTTTTGCTGCCGCATTACTCATTCGCCACCCTCAAACAAACCACGTACCAGTTCTTGCATTGCCCTGTTAAACATAGCATCAGGGTGCAGCCTTTCGTCAATAGCATTCGCATGAATTCGGAAAGAATCCGAACCAAGAATTCCTTGACGGGACACTTCACAAATTAATACAAGTCTTTGCTCATATTTTGCCCATTTACCACACTCATCTGAGCATACTCTTTTGGCATCCTGTCTAACTATGCGATTAAACCAACCATTGAATCCCATAGAAGAAGACATTGCAGCAAACAAGCTTTCACCTATTGAGTTAGTGAGCATAGCCGCGATTGTTTCAGCGGAAAAAACCGCCTTGCCAGGACTGTTTTGATCAAGTTCTCCGACGCCCGCTTGCGCTTGTGAAAATCGCTCTTTAGCGGCGTCTTCAAATAACTCACCAAAGTCAGCTATAGCCCCATGTTCAATGGGCCGACCGAAACTGTAGGAACTTCCCATCTTCACAACAATCGCAGCAGCGGTTTTTGTCTTGGCCAAGGTATAGCCTTGCTGAGAAAATTTGTCCCGTAGGAGAGCAGTCAAATTTGGGCTATTGAAAAACACGACATACACCGGACCGGCGGAAGCCGCAGGCGGAATCGTAGCTTGGCCGTGAGTTACGATTTTGAAATCTGGATTTGCCTCTGAGGTTTGTCCCTTGGATGTCTTTAGTTCATGGTTGTTGGTTTCAGGTGCTTGTGGTTTTGAAGTCACCATACGCATGGAGTTTATCTCGTTGGCTTCACCCAAAGACACATCATGATCTTGCGCGAAAACAGCGCTCGCAATAATAAGAAAGATGGCGCTAATTAGATGACTGGATCGGATGAACTCTCCCACCGCTAAACTCCTTGCGACGTTGTAGCGTGGGTTTCGCGGGTCGCAGACTTCGACTTGCGCGGCCTTGCAGCTGGCAGAGGTTTCGATCTCGCCGCCACGCCCGTCCCAGGCGTGTTCCATTGTTCCAGTGTATTGATTAGCACCACCTGCGCGCTGTTTTGATCGCGTGGCACCGCATGCCCGCAATGCGGACACGCATGCACCCGCTGTGAGAGTGTCTTGGGCACAATCTCCCAACACGCGGCACAGCGTTGCGACGGTTTGAGTTGACGCGTATTTGCCAGATGCAGCCTCGTGCCAGCTTCTGCCGCTTTGCACGAGCGTTGTCTGTGCGCCATGCCAAAGGCCGCCGATAGAATTTCCCGGTTAAGCCCAGCCTTCGGCCGCACGCGCCGACTCTGCTCAATCGTGCCTCTGGCACTGCGGCTCATGTTCTTTGGGGCCAGTTCTTCCGTAGCGATCACCGCGCACGTCCGAACAAGCTTCGTGGATTCCCGATGCACGAAGTTCAGGCGCAATTGGGCGATGCGCTCATGCAAACGAACCATCTGCCGACCCAAGCGATGGTAGCGCAGGGAGTCTTTGCTGTGAAACTTGCCGTCAACCTCGGTATAGCGGTTGGCGATCCGGCGCGGGACGATAAAATCACCGGCGCCTAGCTCGCGGCCGGTTTTATCGGCATCGAGGGCGTTTTGATTCCGGCTTTCTTCCTGCATGGCGCGAATCGTTTCCCGTTCCTCGCGTTCGCGCTGAAGTTGATCGAGTTGCACCTTTAAGGCCCCAATAGATTTTTCAGTCATGATCGCTCCCGTTTCTAGTCTTGTCCACCGGCCTACCGATGATCACTTCACGGAAAAGCCAAACGGCAATGACGAGGAAAAAAAAGACCTCGTAAGCACAAATCCAATCATCCATATCTCTAACAAATCCCCATCGTTTTCATAAACTCACGCCCCTTGTCGACCAGGGCAATCGCACACGCAATTGTCGTAAACTCACTGAGAAAGCCGTTCACGGTCAATGGGTTATGACGCTGGCTTGTAAACTTAACTGAATTCAGGTTCACTCTCAATTTTTGTTGAGGGTGGCGATGACGCTGAATGAGGCATTTTCGGTTCTGCCGGATCCGCGCACGGGACCGGCGCAGCGGCACGATCTGCGCGAGATGATTCTCATGGCCTTGTGTGCCGTGCTGTGTGGCGCGGATACTTGGGTCGATGTTGCAGAATGGGCCGAGGATAACGAATCCTGGCTGCGCCAGTACGTGGCGCTCACGCATGGCACACCCTCGCATGACACCTTTGGCCGGGTCTTCCGAATGTCAGGGCTAATGGCTTTTACTTCCTGCGGCAGCAGGACAGCGCGGCGCTGATCGCTTTCTCGACGAAATTCTGGCGAGCCGGATAGCTTGAGGCTGCGCCACTGTTTTGCTTTGGCCAGATCAACCATATCAGCGATAGCCTGTCTGTCCGAGGTTGAGGTAACGAGCTTGTCGCCCTTGTCTTGGAACATGATCAACGGGCGTTGGGAGCCTTTGCGCTTTCTAGCCTGTTGCCGTTGCAAATCGGCCAGCCGGGGCAACTCAGTTCGCACCCATCGCGGATTGGCAATCTTCCGGCCATCGTCGAAGGTGGCCCACTCTGTGAGGCCGAAGTCAATGCCGCGATGGTAGTCCTCCATGCGCTTTCGAGCACAGTCCGCTTCCGACATGCGCAGGGTGATTGAGGCAAATTGAGATAGAGCTTGAAGGTGACTTTGCGGTGTTCCATGAAACAAGCGTAGCAAGGTCGGGATGGTTATTTGCGGAAAAGTTTGTTGGAAGACAGACCAACCAATCGCCCGCTTGACCCCTCCTGCTTGTTGGCTAGGAAGGGGAATGCGCAGACATTCGTTCAGAGCAATTTGGGAGCGGCTCACTTTTAAATCCTCACAATTCTGATTTTTAATGGTACTAGCTCACTTCTGTCGGCGACAAATACTTTCCCCCAAAAGATTGCAGAGGATGGACGGTTCCCCAGCAAAAGAAAGACCATGCATTGGAAGCGTGTCGTTTGCGACTCGTTTTGTTTTTTCGTGAGCGCTGGAATATGCTGTTTCCGCTTCTACGATATCTTGCGGAACCAAGCTGACACCAAAAAACAGGGTGCTGGGAGATTTACCGTGTTGTCGCTCTGCGCCTTCACCCAAGTCACCGTAGCCGCGCATTTGCGCATCGCGTTCAGCCAGTTCAAATCCGTCATTACATTCCTCAACTAAACGCAGACGTGCATGCGCTTCCGGTTTGACTTCATTCGGCGTGTGCAGGAAAAAATATCCATTGCCTCCCTTACGCGCGAGCCGTCCTCGAAACTGGTGCAGTGTACTGACACCATAAACTTCCGGGTTTACGATTACCATTGACTTGAGCAAGGGCAACGTCAATCCGATCTCAATAATCGAACTGACGATACCGATTTGATGTTCTCCAGATCGCAGCTTGCTTATCGCCTCTGACTTTTCGGCTTCGCTCATGTCGCCGTGCGCAGTGCCTACCTTACCAGGGAATTTTTTGGACCACCGCTCAAAAGCGCTTCCCACGCTTTGATGAACTTTTGTCTTCCCTCTGACTACCGGATAGACAACAGCTACTTGACTGCCAGAGGCGATGATTTTTGCTGTGTGTTCGTAAAGACGCTTGATCTCATTGGAACCGACAATGCGAGTTACTACATTCCTGTTTACTGGGCTTTCGCGCAGAATTGTTATGTCGAGACCGCCGTGGGTAATCAAGGCGGTTGTCCGCGGAATCGGAGTAGCAGTAGCTTCCAAGAGGTTGGTGCTGCTAGCGACCAGTTCAGCCTTTTGTGAAACGCTGAAACGTTGCTGTTCGTCAATCACCACAAAATCTGGAATATCGTTCAGTTCCTTCAGCCGAAAGAGTAGGGCGGTTGTACCGACCAAGATAGGATTGCCGGCGAGATCAATGGTTTTGCCAGTCGCCGCAGTTACAAGTTTGACGGGAACATGCTGACCATACGCGTCGCGGCATTCATTTACGAACTGCTCGGCCAGAGGTGCATTCGGCGTCAGAATGACGACCCGTCGTCCTGCAATTTGTGCGGCGAGAGCGGGAAGCATGAAGGTGTATGTCTTCCCACTACCCGTGTCGCCGCTCAGGACCCGCCGCATTGGATACGGGGACATCAAATCAGCAACAATTTCATCCACTGCACGGCGTTGATCGCCGGTGAGCGGGTAGGGTAGGCGGGCGATTAGTTTTTCGAGAATGACAGGTTTGAGTGGAATGGCAGAACTTGTTTCTCTGCCGCGCATTTTTTGTTGCTTTGCGTTGTAGACGACCGAGAAGGCAGCCAGACGGCGCGCTTGGTCCAGTGCAGTTTCTGCGTCGGGAAGTGAACTCGGTTGATGTAGATTGTGCAAGAAAGCGGATAAAGTTGGATGCTTGATCCCTACGGCGTGCAAAATATCCTGTTCCAATAATCCGTGAAAGGATTTGATAATGTGCACAACCGTATCCTCCAGATGGTTAGCCAATGCGTAGCGACAGGCAGAGGCGATGGCGTCGGCCGCGATGACGCCGCGCTTGCTTGGATATTTTGGAATAATTCGACCGACTAAATCTTCCGGCACTGCCAGTGGATTGGTGATCTGCAAACGTCCCGCCCAGTTTTGAAGTGACGCAAGAACGTAGAAGGTTTGCCCGACCACGAGGGATCGCCAATAACCTACGTCCACTCCTTTCACTACGAAAACAGTAATCTTGACAGTAAGCATCCCATCTGTCGCGGAAAATTGGATTCGTCTTTTTGGCGCTGTCACGGTTACCGGCCTTTCAGTAACCACGAAAGAAAACAGACGCGGTTCTGACTGGACTCCACTGGTCTGAAATGCCTGCCGCAGAGTCGAACAGGTTGAGTAATCCTGATACCCCTTTGGCAGACACAACAAGACTTCCGCCCAACCGCTTATGCCAAACCGGTTGAGTCTTTTGAGAATGCCTGCCTCAGCATTGTTTTGATAGGAAGGCAGCTCGGTAATTTGGCTCAATGTTCGTGTGTTCCTTCCCGCATTTGCGTGTTGCATATCTTTACTTGCTCCAACACCTCTTTCGATGGCACATTCGGGTAAGCACGCAGAAGCTGCTCAAGAAACAAGAGGGATACCTTGTTCGCGTCTAGCGGCATGATTTTGACGGAACGTACCCTGTTGTTGTCCTTGAGTTTCGACGCGCTTACCTTGCAGTAGTAATGCGGGTGCTGAAATTCCATCGAGAATGACTTGTCGTTGGCTTGTCCATGCGCCTTGAATTCAACTTCATTCCGCCAGTGCCGAAAGACGGCCAACGTGCTTGCAATCTCACGTTCATCAAGCCAAATGTGGATTGCGTTCGGCCAATCATAGGCACGCGGGCCTGTCGATACGGCTGCGTCAACCATCATGCCGGGGCGTCCTTCCTTGTCGATACTGGCATTGAAGCAGAGAGCAAAATTGCCGCCGTAAACATGCGCACTACGGAAACACTGCTTTTCGAGTTGGTTATTTGACAGATTTCTTTGTTGTGGTGCTCCACGTTCAGGATTTTGTGTCGGTGTTTCCGTTGATGACGTGAGGGGCATCGCCGGGAGCGAGGGTGGTGTAAATATTTTTGCAAGATATTTCTTGGCTTCGGCATGTGAAGGATGCGTGGGATCATGACCAGCGGTAATAGCTGAGGCAAGCCGCACAGGCTTCTTCAAGGCCATTTGTACCAATTCGTCAAGCGATGGAGAAAGCCCGATGTCCTGCATTGAGGTTTGCGCCTCCTGTGTCAGGCAACAGAGTAATTTGTGCAGGAACTGTCGATGCCTGCCGTCTATATCCTTCTCGGACAGAAGCATGGAAAGGCTTCCCCGGAACTCATCTCTACCGTACCGGCTAATGGCTGCAATGGCGTCCTTTCCGACAGCAGGCAGCCCTTTTGCCGCAATGGCAGCGGTGATTTCGCCAAGAGTAGCAAGATTGTTTGTGGTTTGCGGCATCAGTTCGGTCTCCTATCTAATGTACAAACCAGAATACAGGTTGGCACCTCCCTTTTTTGGAAAAGTTTTTGAATGCAGATTAAAACATTCTTCTCCACACGCATCGCAATGAACTCTCTCGCCGCTAAATGTTTTGCGACGTTGTAGCTGGTGTTTCGCGGGACTGTGACCTTGAGTTGCGCAGCTTTATGGCAGGCAGCGGTTTCGATCTTGCCGCTACGCCCGTACCATGCGCGTGGTTGTGTTTCAGCGCATCGATACGCCCTGATGCATTCCTGGAGCGCCGCGTTGTATAGCTTGCTGTGCAGTCGCACCCAGCCTGCGAGCCGTTCGGTCTGACGGGCATTGGGAATGTTCGGGCAAGTGCTCAAGCTCCGCATGACATGCCGTCGGTAATGATCCGCATGTATTGTTTTCGATCATCCTTAGCCAGAGGCAGAAGGTTGGCATGTCCTTGCGGAATTAACTGGTTGGCCTGCGCTCTCAGGATGGTGATAGCCGGACGGATTTTTTCTGAAACGATCGCCAGCTTGAGAGTGCCCAGCGACACAGGTCCTCTACATTTAGCTTGGTAGCTAATAGCCAGATCGTGAGCTACTTGCGCCATTGCTGCATCGACAGTTTCAAGTGACTTCACGAAGACATAGCCAGCCGGAGAGTCGTAACTGGCGTCATCTTTGGATGCCGTGATTGCTATTGACGGAATAGCAAGAATGCCAGTAACGATCATGACGCCAGTTGGGATGCGTTGATTGTGAATCATCAGTATGCGCGAGAGATCTCGGGCTTCAGCCCGGGGAGGGCTAGCGCACCATGCATAGCATGGCCCCTGATCTCGCTCTCCTTTCCACTTTGCGCTACGAAATATGAATAACCATCGCCACGCTGGATCATTTGGCAATGACGGTGTGAGACCGTTCCTTGACATCCTCCCCGGCCTGAAGGCCGGAGATTCCTACGGTGCTCACGCGGCGCATGGCTGCACCCCATGAGTCGCTTCGGTGGGTTCCCTCGACCAAAACCATTTCGAGGGCAGGCTCTGCTATTGAGGCTGCATGCCGTGCCCTTTCGGGCTTGGCGTGGCTTACATCCCCTCCACAGGCGATCCGGGCTGTGGAAACCATCGGCTTCCACTCGGCGAAAGCGTTCGCCATGTCCTGCCCTTCGTCTCGCAGCATTTGCATCCCGCGAGATAGGATGTTCATTGCGCCGACATGATCGGCATTGCCTTCGAAACCGCATTCGACGCACACAAAGCGCGCCTGTGTCTGTCGGTTGTCCGCTGACACATGGCCACAGATTGGACACGTCCGGCTGGTGTTGGGCGGAGGCACAGTGACGAGCCAACCGCCCGCCCATTCGAGCTTGTACTCCAGTTGGCGGCGGAATTCGAACCAGCTCTGGTCGAGAATGCTCTTGTTCAGGCTGGACTTGGCCTTCACGTTTTTACCCGGCTGCTCTGGCTTACTGACTTATGAGTAAACTCATTTGAACAGCGCTCACACATAACAGGTATCTTCCGGCTCTTCCGCCTGACTTACCGGCATGCCAGCCTCAATGAGAAATTCGCTTGGTCCGCCGTTCTTCTTCGGATAGGTATACATATAGAGCCGATCTCGCGCGCGCGTCATGGCAACGTAGAACACCCGGCGCTCTTCTGCGATTGTCGTCTCCGACGCTTCTGGCCCGACTTTCGGCACGGAACCGGTAACCAGGTCAATAAGAAATACGTTGTTCCACTCCAATCCCTTGGCAGAATGAAAAGTACTCAGGATCACGCGCGGGATTTTCTCGCTACCGTCTTGACGTGCTAACGCAATGCGTTGTTGCAGGGTGCCGCTGAATCCATCCAGGGAGTCCTTGACGACATCAATTATCCAGAGATTTTTCAGGTCACGAGGGCGGCGTTCCCTTGCCGGTCCCTCTTCGTCCATGTCAAAGCTGTCTTTCAGCACATTCGCCATCCAAGCGGCAACACCATAAATGACGCCTTTGACGGCGGATTCGCCCCCCTCCTCCAACTTGCGTACCCAGCCTCGTCCCTGCACTATCAGGCTTTCGACAACCGGCCCGCCCGGGACGACCGGCAACTGCGGACGCTGCGGATCCAACAGCGCCCAAAGATTCCCGCCGACCGACTCCGCAAGCGGTCGAAGTAGGCTGTCCGGTATTTGCGCCCAGCGCAATGCAACCTCAATGCCAACGCTGCTGCGCGCATGCAGGGATTGCAATAACGACACGAAAACCTGCGGCAAAATCTGGTCGTCCCATAATGACCGGCCGGCGCGCAGGTAAGGTACGCGGTTCTCAATGAACTGGCGCTCGATTGCCAGCAGTTGACGGTTGGTGCGCGCCAACACCGCAGCCTGGCCGTGCTTGACGCCAAACCGGTAGGGTTTGTCTCCGACCGTCTGCGGCACCGGGTTGTTCCGGCAAAGCACAGACAGTGTTTCGATAATATGGTCCGCCTGCACCCCTTGCGCAACGACATTGACCAATTCAGGTTCCCACCCGTCACCACGCTCGGCTGTCATCCGTTTTTTGACCCGGTCTAGGTTGTGCCCTATCACACGCCCGGCGCATTCGAGTATTTGCCGCGTAGAGCGGTAATTCGCGTCGAGTGTGATGATGCGCGCGCCTGTCATGGCCACGAAATTCATCATTCCTTCATAACCCAATGAGCGACGGAAGCCATAAATGCACTGATCATCATCGCCCACGACGCACACCTCCCGGTCGTCGGCAATGTGGTGGCGCAACCATTCGTACTGAATGCGATCAATGTCCTGGAATTCGTCACAGAAAACATGGGTAGCTGCCAGTGGCGCAAGATTTCCTGCGGACATCATGTCATTGGCGCGAACAATGAGGTCAATAAAGTCGCAAGCGTTTCTCGCATCCAACTCGCGTTGATAGATACGCGTCAGGCTGGCGAACGCAGGAAATGCCTTGGCGTAATCGGGATCAATTTTGCACGCGGCAATTGCCATCTCCGCTTCATCAAGGGAGAGTTTCATGCCCAAATCTTCGATCGCGCGTAAGATGACGTGATTGACCTCAATCGCACTGAGGATATGATCTGTGATGTTGGCTCCTTTCAACTGGCGCATAGCCAATGCATGGAAAGTGCCTACCGTGACGGAACGCATCGCCCGCGTCGGTAATGCCTGACGCAGCCGTTCAAGCAATTCGTTGGCCGCGTCTCGACTAAATGTTGTCAGGATTACCTGTGCTTCCGGGCGACGCTGCAATAGCGCGACGACCTTGGCGATCAGCACACGGGTTTTGCCGCTGCCCGGACAGGCACAGCAAAGGATGTTTTCCTGCGCGGTAACAGCATCCAGTTGGGCAGGATTGAGATTTATGCTCAAGTGGCGCCAGTCGGATCAGAGTTAACGATGGTGGTGGTTACCTGAACACTGCCGTCGGCAAATATGTTCAGATTTTCCCGGATCATGCGCGCAACAGCTTCGTCGTAGCAATTGCGGAAGCCAAAGCGGTAACCAAGTAAATAACCCCTGACTGAAGTCAGAGGTTTTATTGTCAAACGAGCGCATGGTTACTCACGGACCCGATTGCAACATCAGGCGTATTTACAGCCGCCCTCGACAGCGGAGCGCCGCTGCCGATCTGGGCAAGGTTCCGACTTGCGTTCAAGTCGCTATGCGCCCGGAGACCACAGTGCTCGCACACGAAATGATGCTTGTGCCGTTTGCCCAGGACGCCACAGGCTGCGCAGATCTGACTGGTATAGGCGGGATTGACGTAGCCGACCCCGATGCCCACGGCTTTGGCCTTGTACGCGACAAAGGACTGCAATTGTCGCCAGGCCCAGCGATGCAATCGCGCCCGCACCCGCTTCCCCGCCTTGATGCGGGACCGGATGTGGGTCAGATCCTCCATCGTGATCCGGCCGATACCGGCCTGGACGGCATCCTGAACGATCGCCTTGCTCGTTTCGTGATTGATGTGCCTCACCCGTCGTTGCTCTTTACCGGAGACCTGCCGGAGCTTTTGCCTGGCGCTCTGACTGCCGTTGGACTGAAGACGACGACGGTGGGCAAGGTGACGATCGCGCTGGTCGCGCAAGTGTTCGCCGCCATAGACCTTGCCCAAGCTATGGGCGGCAAGATTGTTTTCTCCGACATCGACGCCCATCACGGTGTCAGATGCCACGGGTTCAATCTCGGCGCTTTCGACGACGAGGTTAAAGTACCACGTCCCTTTGCGATGGATCAGTTCCGCCTCTTTCGCCTTGCCTGCGGACAGGATGTGCTTCTGATGCTCGCCCAGAACCAGGGACAGCGCGATGCGCCCGTCGAGGGTGTAGAGCGATACGCCGTTGTCTTTGATCGTGTAGGTACGCTGGTCGAAATGTACCGCGGCCCGGTCGAAGCGAACGAGTGGAACCGGCTGGTCTTTTTGAATTCGCCCCAGCTCCTTCTGCGCCTTGTACGCCTTGCAAACGGAGAAGATGGCGTTGCAGCACATCTGGCTGCCAAGCGGGGTGTGTTTGCGCAGAGATCGGTAGGTCTTCTGATGCAAGCCGACCCGGTTCCACAGACGATGCGCTCGCACTACCGGTACCAACCGGTTGCAGGCTTCGGCATAGGCCGCGCGCAAGGCCAGCAACGCCGCCGATTGGTCCGCCCGGATCGAAGCAGTACGCATCATGGTTCAGCGTCTCCAGGTTATCCTAAGACTTCAACCATAGGAATTGGTTATACCACATGGTGCGCTTTGTACACCCCGCAATTCATCCCCTGACTGAACTCAGAGGTTTCCTTGCGGAGACTCTATGAAAAGAATTGTCGTTGACCACATAAAAACTGTCGCGGCAACGGCCTTTTTTCTTGAACTGCGGCTCATGGGCCTTGTTGCTGACCTTGATGTCGGCGAAGTAGCAGCTCCACGCCCGGCCAAGGTGCGTGAAGGGCTGCGCGTGGGCAT
>Ga0209628_10001182_pt1 | contig 16590 bp, 9 predicted proteins | sample TergutCu122P4_FD_187285 | JGI IMG/M metagenome (GOLD analysis project Ga0209628, IMG submission 187285) | Cubitermes ugandensis P4 segment gut microbial communities from Kakamega Forest, Kenya - Cu122 P4 (SPAdes) (version 2) | ecosystem: Host-associated > Arthropoda: Insects > Digestive system >...
GATGCTAATAAAATACAGTTACCCAAAGAACTTGCATACGATAGAGCAGGAAAAGGACAAGCGGAAATAAACGGAGTAAAGATTATCATTCCATCGCCACCAAAAAAGACAGATACTACATCCCAGAAACGAACCAAACGAAAGAAATGCAGATCCAGAGCAGCCATCGAACCAATAATCGGACATCTGAAAACAGACTTCCGCATGCAACAAAATTACCTCTGGGGTGAAAAAGGAGTACAAATCAATGCTTTCATGGCTGCATGCGCATGGAATTTGAAGAAATTCATGGAAATATTGAAAGAAAATTTTTTGCAATATTTTTTCCGCCTCTTTTTTCCGAAAATTTTTTATTACTGCGCCGCCTGAAATTCTCTTTTTAAGGAACGACTATATACTTGCGCTTGTTCGCGTTCAGCGAATCCGCGCCCACGGCCGCACCGGTGCGGAAATCGCCATGCGTTTTAAAATCCAGCGTCATGCCATCGCGCACCCATGGCTTGAGAAGCTCCGGTGTTACAGGGTCGTTACACGATTGCAAAACGAAAGTCAAAGAGAGAAGCAATCCCAAACAGAAAAGTAGGCGTTTTGTGTTTATTGGGTATATAATTTATTCTTTTATATTATACGCAACTAATTTTACTTGATTGACAAAAGTATGAATTATTTTTGAAAAACAAAATATATTATACGAATTAGCTCTTGCTTTGCTTGTTATAATTATCCCAAATGGCTTTGATTAAAAACCTGTGTTGGCTGATGCGGCGCGCCAAAGGCACAGTAACGAGGGGGGATGTTAAGCCTTCGTAGCGTATAGTTTCAATGATAAAAGCCGGTGCATTATAGCGCGGACCAAAAGCGGTGTTAGTCATTCCCACGGTGATGGAAGTAAGCAAAACAAAATTTTTCTCAGGAGCCAATCCGCTGGCATTGATGGCGGCAACCGCTGCTTCATTCGCTGCTCGGTTGTTGCTGACGGCAAGTAAAGTGTTTCCCATATACCCATCTGCACCGTTAGAATAAGGCCTCTGCGACTCGTGTAGATCAAAAATCAACTCAGGTTGAAATTCGTCCAATATTTCAGTGATGCACCAAGCAATTTTTTCGGTTATATTGCCGTTGCTCTTGCCCGGAAAAACACGGGCCATATCCACATAACCGAGGGTGGTGCTGTAGTTATTAGTTTCAGGCAAGTAGTTTCCCGGACTTTTATTCCCCGGAAAGCGGTCGTTCAAATCACAAGCCAACTTGTTAGCCTTAGGCAAAACCAAAACCTTTCCTTCTGTAAATGGGAAATCGGCAATAATATCTAAAGCTGCTCCCCAGCCGGCAATCTCATTGCCATGTACGCCGCCAATAATGGCGACCCTCATCCCCTCAACGCCTGTATCAAACACATAATAAGTCAATGCATGCCGCTCGTCCATACCATATCTTGTAACGGTATAACCGGTACAAGTAAGTTGTGGGTCAACGGGCGGGACGTCAGGTTCATTTTCCGGATCCTGCTTGTCCTTCACCACAAAGTGCTTATTCGACCGGATACCCAATTCGCGCAGCGTGATCGAATCCTGCAAAGAACGCGATCCGATTACCGCGTCCAAACCGACCGGAGGCTTGCCCGCTTTTTTATAGCGTTCCACATCCAGCATGATCGTGTCGTTCGGACCGGTGCCAATGACGTAATCTTTCCAATCGATCGCAGCGATGCTGTCGTTATCCGCCGCGAACATGTTCCATACGACCAAGTCCTCGAACGCGACGGAATCCGGCACGATGATGTTGTTCTTAACATCGGTATGGAAGTATTTGTTCGGGTTGACAGTCGATGTATCGCCCACAACGCCGACGTTTTTGTTAAAATCCTCATGAGTGCGGAAGTCCAAGGTCATCCCGTCGCGCACCCATGGCTTGAGAAGCTCCGGTGTTACAGGGTCGTTACACGATTGCAAAACGAAAGTCAAAGAGAGAAGCAATCCCAAACAGAAAAGTAGGCGTTTTGTGTTCATTGGGTATATAATTTATTCTTTTATATTATACGCAACTAATTCTACTTGATTGACAAAAGTATGAATTATTTTTGAAAAACAAGATTATTTTTTACACAATGCGCGAAACATAAATCAAACTCGAATAATTTCCCGTTCTCATTGCCGAAATATTTGATATGAATCCTTGATAAAATCCTCGTATAAACGAAACGATTCCTTTTTTCCTGATTTGTTCACTAAGCATCGAAACGTAATAAGCATCCAACTTCATGGGAATAATCTTTTTTACCTTCATGCCATGCTTTTCGGTCAATAATCGAATCGACTGGGGACTGAAATGGGATAAATGGCGCGGCACATCGAAAGCCGCCCAATCTTTGCCATATACCCTGGCATCCTTACTGCAAGGATTGGGCAATGCTAAAATCAAAACACCACCCCGATTAAGCATGGATTTCAGTTGATCGAGCGATTTGTTGATATCGAACAAATGTTCAAATACATGCCAAAGTGTGATTACATCAAAGGTTTTCCCTGTTTCAATCACTTCGTCGATGGATGAATAAATGGTGGCATCAATCCGCTCTTCCGCTTTTCTTCGGGCAATATTGCTCTGTTCCACTCCGGTTACATTCCATCCCTGCGCTTTGCAATGCGATAGAAAAAAGCCCGTTCCGCAACCCACATCCAACAAACTTTTGGTATCAGGAGCGATTTGTTTTACCAAATCCACTTTCTTTCTGACACTGAATTTTCGAATCAAAAGATAGAGTTTATTGACAATGCCTTTGCGGGTTTCCGAATGGGAAACGTAATCGTCGGTTTCATAATATTTTCCAATCGTCAGTTCGTCCGGTTGAGGAAGAGTTTGTGCATAACCACACGATTTACATCGAACAATATCAAACATTTCTCCGGTTACACTGTGGTCAATACATTGAAAAACAGTTTCTCCATTAGTAGAATCACAAACAGGACATCGAAAAAGGTTCATAATAGTGTTAAGTTAATTCTATTACACCGTCATTGCGAGGGCAAAGCCCGAAGCAATCCGGAAAGCATCTAAAACTGGTTTGCTTCCTGCTTCGTACCTCGCAGTTCGCAATGACGGTTATTAAATTTTTGAGGCAACTTCTCATTTTTTTCGGTCGATGATATAATCAATCAGTTGTATCATAGCGGTTTTCGCTTCCGAATCGGGGAAATGCGTCAATAATTCGAGGGTTTCTATCTTGATTTGTTGCATTTTCTCATACACATATTCAATGCCGTGATGTTCTTTAGCAAAAGCGATCAGTTGTTTAATGTTTTCGGAAGAGAAATCCTGTTCTCGAACTATTTCCATCAAGGGTGCCGATTGTTTTTCCGGAGCCGTTCGCAAAGCGTAAATCAACGGCAAAGAAATTTTTCCTTCCCGAATATCGTTGCCTGTCGGTTTTCCCAATTCGCCCTGTTCGAAATAATCGAAAACATCGTCTTTCAACTGAAAACAAATGCCCAGATTATTTCCGATTGTTCGCAGGATTTTCGTTTTTTCCTCATCCGCACCACTTGAGATGGCACCCATTTCCGAGCAGGAAGCCAAAAGCATCGCAGTTTTTTTCCGAATTACTTCAAAATAGCGTTGCTCGTCGATGCTGATCTCCGAAGAAGCAATCAGTTGAGTCAGTTCGCCCTCAGCCAAGTTCTGCGCCAAATCGGCCAAGAGATGGAGTACCCGCATATTTTCTGTTCCGACTCCCTGCACAATCGCCAGAGAGAGAATATAATCGCCCAACAACACTGCCCGGCGATTATCGAATTGCGCCATTACCGATGGTTGACCACGCCGTTCGCGGGTATCGTCCACTACATCGTCGTGAATCAGCGTTGCCGTATGCAACAATTCCAGGATAACGGCATATTTCAAAGTTTCGGGAGTAACTTCGCCGCACAATTTCGCCGACAGAATCAGAATCAGCGGACGAATCCGTTTCCCTTTTTTGTCGGCAATAAAATTGAGCATGAACTGAAAATCATCGACAGATGTATGCAATGCTTCCTTGTAAAGCCTATCAAACATTTCTAAATCTTTCAGCACCGGTCGAGTAATAAATTCTAACATATTGGAACAATTTCGGCACAAAGGTAGAAAATATATACATTTTTTCATACCTTTACAAGCAATAAAGTCTGTTGTTATGAAACTATTTTTGTTAGACGCTTACGCACTGATTTATCGTGCTTATTATGCAATGATTAAAATGCCGAGAATCAATTCGAAGGGATTGAATACTTCCGCCATTCTCGGATTTGTCAACACATTGGAAGATGTTTTGAAAAAAGAAAATCCTACACATATTGGCGTGGCCTTTGATCCGCCGGGGCCTACTTTTCGGCACGAAGCCTTCGAAGCGTATAAAGCGCAACGAGAAGAAACACCGGAAGTGATCCGCCAATCGGTGCCCATTATCAAGGATATTATCCGTGCTTATCGCATTCCCATCTTAGAAGTTCCTTATTATGAAGCGGATGATGTGATTGGTACAATCGCTAAAAAATTCTCCAAAGACTTTCCAGTTTATATGATGACTCCCGACAAGGATTATGGACAATTGGTTGACGAAAATATTTTTATTTACAAACCCAAATACGGCAGTTCCGAATTTGAAGTATTGGACACAGCCAAAGTAAAAGAAAAATACAGTTTGACGAATCCTTGCCAAATGATTGATTTTTTAGGTTTGATGGGGGATGCTTCCGATAATATTCCGGGTTGTCCGGGAGTAGGTGAAGTAACTGCTAAAAAACTGATTGCCGATTTCGGAAGTGTTGAAAATCTTTTGGCGCATACCGACCAATTGAAAGGCTCCTTAAAAGACAAAATCGAAGAAAACCGCGAATTGATTCTTTTTTCCAAATTCTTGGCAACTATCAAAACGGATGTCCCTGTTGATATCCGTCCCGACGATTTATTGCGGGCAGAAATCGACGAGCCTGCATTGCGAAAACTTTTTGGAGAATTAGAATTTCGTCAACTGTCGGCACGGATTTTCGGTGATGCGCCAACGGCAACTCCGGCAGTAAAAAAACAGTCGATTCAACCCTCATTGTTCGACTCCTTGGAAGCCGAAACGCCGGTCGAAATTTATGATTCCCATCTCGATGATTTGAACACCACCCCACGCCATTATTTTTTGTTGGACAACGAAACAAAAATAGCGGATTTGATTAATCAAATCAAAACACAACAATGGGTTGCGTTCGATACGGAAACCACCGGCATTGATCCGCTGTCGGCAGAATTGGTGGGAATATCTTTTGCCGTAAAAGAAGGTGAAGCCTGCTACCTTCCGGTGCCAAACAAAAAAGAAGAAATTAAACAGACTGTTGAACCGTTTAAGGAAATCCTCGAAGATAAAACCATTCTGAAAATCGGACAAAATCTGAAATACGACATCAACGTATTGAAAAAATACGACATTCGTGTTTGTGGTCCGATGTTCGACACAATGATTGCCCACTACCTGATTAATCCCGAATCTCGTCACAACTTGGATTTTCTTGCCGAAACGTATTTACAGTATCGCACAATTCCCATTGAAGCACTGATTGGTGGTAAAGGTAAAAATCAACTTTCGATGCGTCAAGTGCCATTGCCGGCAATAACGGATTATGCCTGCGAAGATGCAGATGTGACATTGAAGTTGAAAAATATTTTTGAGAAAACAGTTGGAGGAGAGCCTTTTTCCCATTTGTTTTATCATATCGAAATGCCTTTGGTTCCGGTGTTGGCTGATATGGAAGAAGCCGGCGTTCGATTGGACATTCAAGCACTTAAAGATTCTTCAACCGTTTTGACGCAACATCTTGAAGGGATTGAACAAGAAGTTTTCGGTTTGGCAGGGAAAGAGTTTAATATCAGTTCTCCCAAAATGGTGGGAGAAATCCTGTTCGATCACTTGAAAATTTCCGGAAATTCCAGAAAAACAAAATCCGGACAATACACTACCGGCGAAGAAGTGCTTGAGAGTTTGAAAAGCAGACATCCGGTCGTAGAAAAAATTTTAGAATATCGAAAAATCAAAAAACTGCTTTCGACATATATCGATGCCTTACCGGCTTTGATTCATCCAAACGACGGAAAAATCCATACAACCTATAATCAAGCCATCACATCGACCGGACGGTTGAGTTCGACCAATCCAAACCTGCAAAACATTCCTATTCGCGATGAAGAAGGCAAGGAGATTCGCCGCGCTTTTATTCCCGATCCCGATTGTTTGTTTTTGTCGGTCGATTATTCGCAAATCGAACTGCGCATCATGGCGCATCTGAGTAAGGATGAAAATATGTTGAAAGCATTTCGTGACGGACAGGACATTCACGCAGCAACAGCGGCTAAAATCTTCGACATTTCTCTCTCGGAAGTTACACGCGATATGCGCCGAAAGGCTAAAACCGCTAATTTCGGGATTATTTACGGAATTTCCACCTTCGGATTGGCGGAGCAATTGCGCATTTCGCGGACGGAGGCAAAAGAATTGATCGACGGCTATTTTGCCACTTTTCCTGATATAAAAGCCTACATGGATCACAGTATTTCCATTGCTCGAGAAAAGGGATATGTAGAGACAATTTTCGGGCGCCGCCGATTTTTGCCTGATATCAATTCTCGGAACGCTATCGTAAGAGGTTATGCAGAGCGAAACGCCATTAACGCTCCGATCCAAGGTTCGGCTGCCGATATTATCAAAGTGGCTATGAATCGAATTTACGGGCGTTTCCGGACGGAAAAACTGCAATCACGAATGATTATGCAGGTACACGACGAATTGAACTTCAATGTTATTCCCGACGAATTGGAACGGGTAAAACAAATCGTTGTTCATGAAATGGAACAAGCCATCGAACTGCGTGTGCCTTTAGTTGCAGAATGTGGTGTAGGACAAAACTGGTTGGAGGCGCATTAAAAAAGACCGTTATTTTATAACCATTATTTTTGTTACCACACCCTGGCTGCCGTCCGGTAATGTAGCAAAAACCAAATAAATACCCGGTGATACGATTTCTCCTCTCGGATTGGTACAATTCCATGTATATTGTCCACCATTGGATACGGATTCTCTCATCAGATTGCCCGCCAGATCGGTAATTTTGACACGTGAATTTTGCATCAATCCGGTAATGACTACCCGGCTGTTGCGATGAGGAAAAACCGGATTGGGGAAGGCGTACACTTCGGAATAATCGGGTTTGCCATCGATGGCATCTCCCTGATAAGAACAAATCCCTCGGTCGGTACCAATAAACACTTCTCCTGTTTTTCCATTGATGGCAATGGAAGTAACGTTGTCGGAAAGAATTTGACTGTTGGAAGTGTTGAAGTTTTGGACGTTGAGTCCTCCCGAATGATCTACAAGAAACACTCCTCCTCCGGTAGTGCCTATCCATTTTCGATTGCCGCCATCCACAGCAATAGCAGTAACTTTCTGACCATCGAGCAGGTAATGACCATCGCCGTACTGATCAACTCCGGTAAGGCGATAACATACGCCCCTATCTTTTTGATCGCCGCGACCCACTTGTTCGGCCGATGAAAAAGTAATCAGTCCGTTGTCGGTTCCCACCCAAATGGTGCCGGATAAATCCTCTGTGATGCAACTATAGGTAGCAGCCCCAATATTTCTGCCTTGCTGGTCAGTAAATTTACTGGAATAATATATGTCATTGGTGGGATCCACTACTCCTTTTGTATCGTCCAATACAAAAATGCCGATATTAGCGCTGCCTCCTCCTCTCCGAAAAAAATTCACCCATTTTTTGCCATCGCGAGCAATAAAAATCTGATTAGGTGCAACGTCATTAAAAATGCCATAAGCATGAGCCGACCACTCACCTGTATTGGATAATATATTCAATCCGTTATTAACTAATGCGCTAACGGCATAAAGATTTCCTTTATTGTCGAAAGTCATTCCATCTACACGGATATAATTAAGGTAATATTGATCTCCCGGCAGTATCGATTGCAAAGTACTATTATCGACTGAATACAAAGTTTCCAATTCCAAGTTTTTATTGAATACATAAATTCCTTCTCCCCAACTGGAAACATAGTAACGCCCCGGATTACGAGGGTCTTCCACCGCATCCATCAAGTCTTTGCAAAAGACGCCGGTTTTGTCTTTGATTCCCAAAGTATCCAGATTTTTCCAAACATCGTTTTCATAAATCATAAAGGTTCCGGGCAAATGACGGCGGTCGTCACCTCTATCGCCACCCGTGACCAATAATTTTTCGCCGGAAAATTTTAACCGGAAAGCATGGTTCCGTATCGGACTGTTGACTTTTAAATGGGAAGTCAAAATGGGCGGATTTATTATCCATTCACCCGGATGCCCCTTTGCCTCTATTTCAACAATCCCTCGATCGCCCCAAGCTATCCAATAACTGTTTTTTGAAGAGCCGGAGCAGATGTGTTTTATATCTTCATTCAAGCTTAATCCGATTTTTTTGTCGAAATCATCAAAGAGGAGTACCATGTGCCAGACAATCATTACCAATTGATTGTTCAAGACGGTTAATTGCTTGCATGCAATACCTTTATCAAGACATTCAAGAACGCCTTCGCGGGAGAGATACCAAATGCCGCCGCCATCTCTTTTTTCATCGTAAAACACCAAATAATCGTTGAAAAGAACCATTTTGGCAATCCGAACATCACCCAAGCCATTCACTTTCGACCAATTTGTTTTATCTAACAAATTCGATGAAAGCGGCACCCGCAGCAATCCGTCATCGGTGGCAGCATAAAAAAAATCACCCCATTCGCAGGTAGCCATGGTGTTGACTCCAAGTTTGTAGTCGTTTTTAAATTCCCGCCTCCGCATATCAATAACCACCACGCCAAAGCCGGTAGATAAATATGCCAGCCCATCTCGAATTTCCACGCTATTGACCACTTTGTTCGATAAATAAATATCGTTTTTAATATCCGGTAGATGATAGACATTGTTCCTGCCCAAGAAAATATCAATATTGGAATCTTCATATACAATCAGCAACGATTTGGTATTCGGACAATAATTGAGAAATTGAATAGTCGAAGGACTCAAGTCATCTTGAATGGAATACGTTTGTATTAATTGATCTTCGGGAGAATATGAAAAAAGCGAACCATCATACACCGCATACACCGCATTGGGTGTTTTGGTAACAACAGTTGCATTATTATAGGCCATATACGACTTCCAGGCACCTACGGACTGTGCCTGCAGAGAGAGACTAAATAAAATTAAAACCGCAATAAAACCGGTATGTCTATTCTTTTTCATCTAAATAATTTTTTAACTGATTGACCGCCTTTGCCCTGTGGCTGATATTATTTTTTTCTCCAGCACTCATCTCGGCAAAAGTCTCCGTACAACCTTGGGGAACAAATAGAGCGTCATAGCCAAATCCGGCAGTTCCCCGTTCTTCCCGAATAATGTTTCCTTCTACTATCCCCTCAAAAAGATATTCTTTTTTGTCTCGTATGAGAGCAATTACTGTACGAAAGCGAGCCGACCGGTCGGCTCGATCTTCCAATTCCTGCAAGAGTTTTTGCCGATTGGCAGCCGGATCTTTCGCCTCTCCGGCGTAACGCGCCGAATAAACGCCGGGGGCACCGTTTAACGCTTTTACTTCCAATCCTGTGTCATCGGCAAAACAATTAAACCCGTAATGTTCGTTCACAAAGCGAGCTTTCAACAAGGCATTTCCCTCGAGCGTGGATGCCGTTTCAGGAATATCTTCTTGGCAACCAATCTCGTCGAGCGATAAAACGCGGAAACGTCCGTCCAAAATAGCGCGGACTTCATCCAATTTGTGCGGATTATTTGTCGCAAAGACCAATTGTTTTTCCATAGTTTTTTAACGTAAAAATTGCGTAAAAATTACATTTCACCACATCTTATTGCGAAAAACGCTGTTCTTGTTAAGATTGACTATTATTTTAACAAATATTTTTTCGTTTATTTTTTCTGAGGAGGTGTCAAAAGTGTGACTCCCTCTTTTAACACACCCTCTTCAACGTTCAGTACAAGTGCTTGCTTTTATTTCGGGAAAATTCCGATTTTATTTTGCACAAAAGAAAATCTATCGTATTTTTGTCTTTCCAAAAAATAAATGATTATTTCCAATGAATGACGAAATTTTGTTAAAGCAAGTCAGAACAAAAGCCAATGCTTGGTTAAGTAATGATTACGATAAGGAAACCCGCAGAGAAGTGCAAGAATTATTAGACAAACAAGATACAGCCGATTTAATCGAATCGTTTTACAAAGATTTGGAATTTGGAACGGGGGGGCTTCGGGGCATTATGGGTGCCGGCTCCAACCGAATGAATATTTACACGGTGGGTGCTGCTACCCAAGGTTTGGCCAATTACTTAAAAAAAGAATTTTCCAATCTGCCGCAAATCAGTGTAGTGGTGGGGCACGATTGCCGGAACAACAGCCGGTTGTTTGCCGAAAAATCAGCCGAAATATTTGCTGCCAATGGTATCAAAGTTTATCTGTTTCCCGACTTACGCCCAACTCCGCAAATCAGTTATGCTATTCGTAAATTTGGTTGTCAAAGCGGGATTTGTATTACCGCTTCTCACAATCCGAAAGAATACAACGGTTACAAAGCCTATTGGGACGACGGCGCACAGGTAATTGCTCCCCACGACAAAAATATTATTGCGGAAGTCAATAAAATTTCGTCGGTAAAGAATATTCGTTTCAAGGCTTTGCCCGGATTAATCGAAATATTGGACGATAAAATCGACGAAGATTATATCAGCGATTTACTTACCATTTCGCTTTCGAAAGAAGCCATTCGAAGGCACAAAGACATTAAAATTGTTTATACTCCCATTCACGGCACGGGTATCACGATTATTCCGGCGGCTTTGAAAGCCTTAGGTTTTGAAAACATTATTCATGTCCCCGAACAGGACGTTATCAGCGGCGATTTTCCAACGGTGAAATCACCCAATCCCGAAGAGGCAGCCGCGCTGAAAATGGCAGTGGAAAGAGCCATCGAAACCGGCGCCGACTTGGTGATGGCTTCCGACCCCGATGCCGACCGTATAGGCGCTGCCGTTCGTAACGAAACCGGCGAATTCATCCTCCTGAACGGAAATCAAACGCTATTAATTTTTATTTATTACCTGATTACCCGTTGGCGGGAATTGGGCAGACTGACCGGCAACGAATACGTGGTGAAAACGATTGTAACTACCGAGTTGGTGAAAACGATTGCTAAAAAGAACGGTGTGAAACTGTTTGATTGTTATACCGGTTTCAAATGGATAGCCGATGTGATACGGCAAAATGAGAACAAACGCACCTACATTGGGGGCGGCGAAGAAAGTTATGGTTTCTTGGCAGAAGATTTTGTTCGAGACAAAGATTCGGTTTCGGCCTGTATGCTGTTGGCAGAAATTGCCGCCTGGGCAGCCGATAATGGGAAAACCGTTTACGAACTTTTGCAGGATATTTATGTAGAATATGGTTTCTCAAAAGAAAAAGGCATTTCAGTAGTGAAAGAAGGCAAATCGGGCGCTGAAGAAATCGAAGCGATGATGAAAAATTACCGCGAACATCCGATGACCGAATTAGCCGACTCGAAAGTAATTTTCATTAAAGATTTCGCCAAATTAACGGGTACCGATACAATTGAAAATGAACAGGTAACATTGGATATGCCTACTACTTCCAACGTATTACAGTATCTCGCGGAAGATGGAACAAAAGTATCCATCCGCCCTTCAGGAACGGAGCCGAAAATTAAGTTTTATATCGAAATTCACGATAAAGTCCGTTCTCGAGCCGATTTGGCAGCCGCCGATGCAGCCGCCGATGCGAAAATCGAAGAAGTGCAGAAATCGTTAGGAATATAGTTTACAAATGATATTAATAACCCCCAACCAGCGGTCACGACCAACGGGAGTAATGAAGCGAAGCGATTGGGGGATGAAGGAATAAAATCACTCACAGAATGTCGAAACCCATAGCGGAAACTCCTTTGATGCGGCAATACTTCGAGATGAAATCCAAACATCCCGACGCTGTCTTGTTGTTTCGAGTGGGAGATTTTTACGAAACTTTCTCGGCAGACGCGATTACTACTTCGGAGATATTAGGCATTGTGCTTACCCGACGGGCTAATGGGGTTAACAAATACATCGAATTGGCAGGGTTTCCCCATCATGCGTTGGATACGTATTTGCCTAAGTTGGTGCGTGCGGGTAAACGGGTGGCTATTTGCGACCAGTTGGAAGATCCAAAATTAGCCAAAACCATTGTAAAACGAGGCATTACCGAAGTGGTTACCCCCGGCGTGTCTATCAACGACAATGTGCTGAATCACAAGGAAAATAACTTCTTAGCTTCCGTACATATCAACAAGCCAATTTGCGGTATTGCTTTTTTGGATATTTCTACCGGAGAATTTTTGACAGCCGAAGGATCCATCAATTATATCGACAAACTGCTGAACAATTTCGCTCCAAAAGAAGTGTTGTTGGACCGCAGCAAACGAAAAACGTTTGAGACCTCTTTCGGTGCTAAATGGTTGACTTTCGAGATGGAAGATTGGGCGTTTACGGAAGATTCCGCTCACGACCGCTTACTTAAACAATTTCAAACGCAAAGTCTGAAAGGATTTGGCGTACAGCATCTGGCAAACGGGATTATTGCCGCCGGTGCTATTCTTCATTACTTAGATTTTACTAAACATACACAAATAAATCACATCACTTCCCTGTCGCGCATCGAAGAAGACCGTTATGTTCGTCTGGATAAATTTACGGTGCGCAGTCTGGAGTTGTTGGGGCCAATGAATGAGGGTGGTAAATCTCTGTTAGACGTTTTAGACCGTACCATCACTCCTATGGGAGCCCGACTGCTGAAACGATGGATTATTTTCCCTTTGAAAGAAGTAAAACCAATTGAAGATCGTCTTTCGGTAGTCGAATATTTTTTCCGGCATCCGGAAATGAAAGAAATATTGGATCAGCAACTGAGTCTGATGGGCGATATTGAGCGGATTATATCGAAAGTGGCAGTAGGTCGGGTAAGTCCTCGGGAAGTGATGCAATTGAAAGTTGCCCTCGCTGCTATTGTGCCAACAAAAGAGGCGTGTTTGACTGCCGAAGAACCGAGTTTACAACGCATTGGAGAACAGTTTAATCCCTGTACTATCATCCGCAATCGAATTGAAAAGGAATTGGTTCTGGATCCTCCCATTTTGTTGAACAAGGGGAATGTGATTGCTAAGGGAGTTAATGCCGAATTGGATGCATTGCGTGAAGTGGCTTATTCAGGCAAAGACTACCTGTTAAAAATACAACAGCGCGAAAGCGAACGAACCGGCATCCCTTCTTTAAAAGTAAGTTACAATAATGTTTTTGGTTACTATATCGAAGTTCGCAATACGCATAAAGATAAAGTCCCGCCCGATTGGATTCGCAAACAAACCTTGACACAGGCAGAACGCTACATCACCGAAGAGTTGAAGGTGTATGAAGAGAAAATTATGGGTGCGGAAGACAAGATCCTCGCTTTGGAAAGCAAACTGTTTAATGATTTGGTTTTGGAATTGATGGAGTATATTGCTCCTATTCAAACCAATGCCTCACTTATTGCTCAAATCGATTGCCTCTTGTCGTTTTCTAAAGTAGCAGGGCGCAACAAGTATATCCGTCCGCAGATGAATGACAGTAAAATCATTGACATTGCAAACGGCCGCCATCCGGTGATTGAGACGCAGTTGCCAAGTGGCGAGGCGTACATCCCCAACGATGTGTTTTTGGACGATAAAACCCAACAAATCATCATCCTGACGGGACCTAATATGGCGGGAAAATCCGCTCTGTTGCGTCAAACAGCACTCATCACGCTTATGGCGCAAATCGGCTCATTTGTTCCTGCCGAGTCGGCTAAAATAGGATTGGTGGATAAGATTTTCACCCGTGTTGGCGCGAGCGATAACATTTCGTTGGGTGAATCCACTTTTATGGTGGAAATGAATGAAGCCGCCGATATTCTGAACAATCTATCCGACCGGAGTCTCATCCTTTTCGACGAATTGGGACGGGGGACTTCCACTTACGATGGGATTTCGATTGCTTGGGCTATCGTGGAACACATTCACGAACATCCGCGGGGACAGGCGAAAACGCTTTTTGCTACCCATTACCACGAATTGAACGAGATGGAGAAATCGTTCAAACGCATTAGAAACTACAATGTGTCGGTAAAAGAAATAGACAACAAAGTTGTCTTTTTGAGAAAATTGGTCAGAGGCGGGAGTGAACACAGTTTTGGCATTCACGTGGCCAAATTAGCAGGAATGCCGCACAGCATCGTTAAACGAAGCAACGAAATTTTGTCCCAATTGGAAACCGACAATCGCAAAAGTGGAATAGCCAAACCAATGGATAAAATTTCGACTCAGCGTGAAGGCTATCAAATGAATTTCTTCCAATTAGACGATCCGGTGCTTTCGCAAATTCGTGACGAAATAAATAATCTCGACATAAACAACTTAACTCCGGTAGAGGCACTGAATAAATTGGACGATATTAAGCGGATTGTGAGGGGGAAATGAAAAAAACCAAATAGTTATTGCAAGTTTATCATACGGTAAGTTCAATTAATAAATGCAATTTTTTTATTTTGCGGCTTAAAGGACAAAATTTAGGCTAAAAATGCTGTAAATTATTGAATATATTATTTTTACAGAAATTTTCAGAATATGGTAAAAAAAATGCTTTTTTTGTGGCAGTAAAAGCACTAAGAAAAATGATCTAGTAAAGGGTGTTCAACTATACAAATGTCATCGTTGCGGTCGTCAGTTTTTGGATAGCCATGCTGATAGAAAGTCCCCGAAGAGAAGAATTGGAAAAAGCCATGCGATTGTTTGGCAGTCGTCTGTTGAAAATACGAAGTATCAGCCTTGACATGAGTCCTACCTATCTAAAGTTATGTCATGAACAGATGCCTTATGCTCAAAAGGTGATAGATAAATTTCATGTGATGCAGTATGTGTATGATGCGGTTTTGGATGTCCGTTCTCGTGTGAAAAAAGAACTTGCAGAAAAGCTGTCTAAAGGAAAAGAGAAGACTGAAGAAGACAAGATTATCCTGTACGAAATAGAACAACTCAAACATTGCCGTTACCGCTTAACTCAGTCTCCCGATATCCGGTGTCAGCAGAATATTTTGTCGGAATTGTAGGTAACGAGCCCGTTTGTCATATTGCTGTTTGCCCCCTTTTTACTGCCAACGCATACCGTTCTACCCGCCTTGTAGTGATGCCCGAAAGAGGAAAGAGCCAAAGACAAACAGGCGGCGTAACCTCAAAAAACAAATATGAAACTGTCAATCAGCAGATTGACTAAACAATCTATACCTTAAATCCATGAAAACCCCAAAAATACGCAAGGAAAATGATAAAAATCATTTATTGATCAATAAATAAGAAGAGGGGGGGAGGTTGATATTAATCCTTTGCTACTAGGTTGTTTTGTTAGAAAAATTAGGTCAAAATAAGGTTAAAACATTCATTAAACATTTATCTATTCAACTCTACCACCTTCACAATCACCTTTACCGCTTTCTCCATCGATTGAATGGGAATAAATTCGTATCGTCCATGAAAATTCAATCCGCCGGCAAAAATATTCGGACAGGGTAGTCCTTTGAACGAAAGTTGTGCGCCATCGGTTCCTCCACGAATCGGGTGAACATTCGGCGTAACGCCTACCGCTTTCATGGCTTCTTCAGCCAACGCTACAATGTGTTTCTGCGGCTCGACAATCTCGCGCATATTGCGGTATTGCTGTTTGATTTCCAACTGAATAGTTTCAGGCGGATAAATTTTGTTCAGACAATCGGTGGTATCTTGAAGTCGTTTCAAACGTTGTTCAAACCGGTTTTGATCGTGGTCGCGGACAATATAAGACAAAGTCGCTTCTTCTACCGTACCATTCATTCCCGTTAAATGAAAAAAACCTTCGTAACCTTCGGTATGTTCCGGTCGCTCATTGGGAGGCAACATTCCCGCAAATTGTGCGGCAACTAAATTTGCATTAATCATTTTGTTTTTGGCATACCCGGGATGCACGTTTAATCCTTTCACAATGACTTTCGCACCGGCAGCATTGAAGTTTTCGTATTCTAACTCGCCAACCTCTCCGCCATCGATGGTATACGCCCACTCGCAACCGAATTTTTCCACATCAAATTTCGAAGTGCCTCTGCCGATTTCTTCATCGGGATTGAAAGCAATACGAATTTTGCCGTGTTTAATTTCCGGATGGTCGATCAGGTATTGAATAGCCGTCAGAATTTCGGCAATTCCGGCTTTATCGTCAGCGCCTAAAAGCGTTGTGCCGTCGGTTACAATCAAATCCTCGCCGATGTGATGAAGCAATTCGGGAAACAAGGTTGGAGATAACACGATATTGTCTTTTTCATTCAAGACAATATCCGTCCCGTCATAATTTTCCACTATTCGCGGTTTGACATTTTCACCCGACATATCGGGACTGGTGTCCAAGTGCGCAATAAAGCCGATGGTTGGA
>Ga0209628_10001183_pt1 | contig 16574 bp, 16 predicted proteins | sample TergutCu122P4_FD_187285 | JGI IMG/M metagenome (GOLD analysis project Ga0209628, IMG submission 187285) | Cubitermes ugandensis P4 segment gut microbial communities from Kakamega Forest, Kenya - Cu122 P4 (SPAdes) (version 2) | ecosystem: Host-associated > Arthropoda: Insects > Digestive system...
ACTGTACAATTTACAGCAGATTTGTTCGCAAATTGATAAAATTCGTGTGGTGAGAGGCGAACTTCCGGACGAAGTGCGCGACCTGGAAGATGCCCTGGAGGGAATGAAAACGCGTATTGAAAAACATACCGAAGAATTGGATGAATTGAACCAAAAGATTCTTGCTCAAGATGTTAAAATGAAAGATGCCGCAATGTTGATTAAACGTTACGAAGAGCAACAAAATAACGTAAGAAACAACAGAGAGTACGAATCCCTTTCAAAAGAAATTGATTATCAGAGATTAGAGATTCAAGTAGCAGAAAAGCACAAAACAAAATTTAGTGCAGATGTTATAGTTAAAACAGAAAATATCGCTGAATTTGAGGAAAAACGAAAAGAGATAGATGATATTCTTTCGCAAAAGAAAAATGAACTTACCGATATTATCGCCGAAACGGAAAAAGAGGAACAGGAATTGATAATGAAGGCAGAACAACTCAAGAAAAATGTGGACCATCGTTTGCTAAATGCTTTTGAAAGAATTAGAAACAATGCCCGCAACGGATTGGCGATTGTGCTCATTGAACGCGATGCCTGCGGCGGTTGTTTCAGCACCATTCCGCCCCAACGTCAATTAGATATTCGTTTACATAAGAAAATTATTGTTTGTGAAGCGTGTGGTAGAATTTTTATCGACAAACAATTAGTAGAAAGCATTACCGCTTAAAAGTATTAAATAATTAATATAGATGGAATTAACGTGGGTTTCCATCATCATCCTCATCTGCTCCGGTTTGCTTGTCGGTTTTATTAATACGCTTGCCGGCGGGGGCACGGTTATTTCATTATCCGTTTTTATGTTTTTTGGATTACCCCCATTGGTAGCAAACGGAACCAACCGAATCGCCATTATTTTTCAAAACGCCACAGCCGCTGCCTATTTCCAAAAGAACAAACTTATTGATTGGCATAAGATCTTTCACTTTGCTGTTCCTGTCGTTTTGGGAAGTCTTACCGGTGCTGCCATCGCCGGATTAATTTCTAACAAATTATTTCTTTACATTTTTGCTGCAGTGGTTATTTTGTTCGGAATCACTATGATTTTTAACCCCGACCGTTTTATTTATGAAAGAACGGATTTGGTAAAACGCAAAGTTTCTGTTTGGCAATATCTTATCTATTTTTTAATTGGTATTTACGGCGGTTTTGTGCATGTGGGTATCGGATATTTGTTTCTTGCCATTCTGGTTTTGGGAAACGGATACGATTTGTTGAAAGCCAATGTGATAAAATGTGTACTGATATTGTTTTATGTGCCCTTTTCATTATTAATTTATTCCATGCAAGATAATGTTTGCTGGAGTTTCGGGCTCATTCATGCCATCGGAAATATTATCGGAGCATGGTTGGCTGCGCGTTTGGCAATAAAAAAGGGAGCACCGTTTATCCGTTATATTGTAATGGTTTTAATAGTGATTGTGATTTTGCAACTCTTTGGAGTAATACAGTTTAAGGTGTGAGCAACAATGATTCAAAAAGAGGTTATCATAAATGCTAAGATAGCCTCTTTTTTTTCCTGTTTCATCGAAAAAAAATATAATAAATCGGTCTTTCGTTTCGTTTTATTTTATTAATATTCGATTCATGGAAAACTTCAACGAATCCTACTACAACGACCCATTTGAGGAGAACAAACGCCCCGGATTTCTCACATTTTTATGCGTATTAACCTTTATTGGCTCCGGTTCTGCGCTCCTTTCCAATTTGGTTACGCCCATTTTTCTCCCCTTTATTGTGGAAATGCTGAGAAACACCCCTTCCATGTTCACGAACTTTATTGAAATTTATGAACAGATGTTGGAAATTCCGGTGTGGCAATACTATTTTTTAGCGTTTTTCTGCGCAACCTCCATTTTAGGTGCTATCTATATGCTAAAAATGAAAAAAATAGGGTTTCATTTCTATGTAATTTCTCAGTTGGCACAAATAGGCATCGGACAATTCCTAATGGGCGGTCCGTTTAAATCAAATTTCTTAGGATTATTTTTTACTGCACTTTTTATTGGATTGTATGCCATTTACTACAAAAAATTCACCGGATTAGACACTGAAAATGAGTAAATTGAAAAGACATTTTATATATAAACTACCCCGCCCTTCGGGCACCCCTTCAAAATTTGAAGGGGATATTGTCCACTCCAAATTAACTCCTTTGAACTTTTGAACTTTTGATTTGTACGGGCGTTGTGCACAACGCCCCTAACCTTGAACCTTGAACTTTGAACCTTGAACTTTAAATTTATATTATATGAACGACATTTTAAACCTCAATCCCAAGCGCGTTTTTTATTATTTCAATGAAATTTGTAAAATTCCGCATCCTTCAAAAAAAGAAGAAAAAATTGTAGCCTGGTTGTTAGAAACCGGCAAAGCCTTAGGCTTGGAAACCAAACGTGATAAAGTTGGTAACGTATTGATTTCCAAACCGGCAACAAAAGGCAAGGAGCACGTTACGCCCGTTATTTTTCAAAGCCATGTGGATATGGTGTGCGAAAAAAATAACGACACCAAGTTTGATTTTGACAAAGATGCCATTCAGCCTTACATTGAAGGCGAGTGGCTGAAAGCAAAGGGCACCACGCTGGGTGCCGACGACGGCATCGGCGTTGCCATTCAATTGGCGTTGTTGGAAGCCAAAGATATTGAACATGGACCAATAGAATGCCTGTTTACAGTGGATGAAGAGACCGGATTAACAGGCGCTTTTAATTTAGAATCAGGATTTATGAACGGAAAAATGTTGTTGAATTTAGATTCCGAAGATGAAGGCGAGTTTTTTATCGGTTGCGCAGGCGGAAAAGACACACAAGCCACTCTTGAAATTGAGTGGGAAGAAAAAATTCCGGCAGGTTTTATGGCTTACAACGTGTATGTGAAAGGATTACAAGGCGGACACTCCGGCGATGATATTAACAAAGGACTTGGAAATGCCGTAAAACTTTTGAACAGAATATTGTGGAACGCGTACCAAAACCACGACCTTTTTATCGCAGAAATTGATGCCGGAAACTTGCGCAATGCCATTGCAAGAGAAGGTTTTGCACACGTCATCATCCCCAAAGAAAAGAAAAAGGCGTTTGAGAACTATTTGAAAGAGATGGATAAAACGTATAAAAATGAGTTTCGCGTTACCGACCCCGGTGTTTCGGTTACTTTTGAAGAAGCCAAAATGCCGAAGAAGGTGTTTAACGAACTGTTGCAGATAGACTTGATGAATGCGCTTTATGTGTGTCCTCACGGCGTTTTGGCGATGTCGCAGGATATTCCGAATTTTGTGGAAACTTCCACCAATTTGGCTTCGGTTAAATGTAAAGATGGCAAAATTATCATTGCCACAAGCCAGCGCAGTTCTTTAGAATCGAAAAAACAGGATGCGGTGGATATGGTTTCCGCGGCGTTTTACACCATTGGTGCCGACGAAGTGAAGAGTGGAGACGGTTACCCGGGCTGGGCACCCAACCCCGACTCTGCAGTGGTGAAAATGTTGTCGCAAGCCTACCGGAATCTGTTTAAGAAAGAGCCTGAAGTTAAGGCAATTCACGCCGGTTTGGAATGTGGGTTGTTCTCTGAAAAATACCCGGGATTGGATATGGTATCTTACGGACCTACCCTTCGCGGCGTGCACTCTCCCGATGAAAAACTGAAAATTGATACCGTACAGCAAGTGTGGGACTTAACCGTAGAGTTTTTGAAAATATTGAAATAGTGAGGCGTATCCGAGCATTTCTGCTTTTTTGGAGTTTTTTATTCACCTTTTCGGCAATTTGTCAAACCGGAATTTCTGATAAAGGACGCTATTTGATGATTACCCCGCCGGAATTTGACAGCGTTTTATCCTATTTTGCGCATTACAAACAAAGCATTGGGTTTGAGGTAAAAGTGGTTACCACCAATGAGACCGGAGCCACCGCAGATTCAATAAAGAATTACATTCAACACCAATACAATGATGTTTCTACACGCCCTGTTTTTGTGCTTTTGGTGGGCGGTGTGGACAAAATACCTGCTTATGAAGGCGATGAGTCCGGCGAAGTGGAAAAAAAACCAATATCAGATTTGGGCTACGCACTTTTAGAAGGAAATGACCTCTTTGCTGATGTTTTTCTGGGACGTTTTCCGGTAAATAATGCGAAGCAACTCGAAAATATCATTGAAAAAACGATATATATGGAAAAAAACATAGCGAGTTTTGAGAAAAAAGCCCTGTTTATTGCCGGAGATGAGAGAAAAGGTGCATGGAACAGGGTTTATATGACCAATACCTATAAAGCCGGACATAAATATGTAATTCGCAACAGTTTTATTCCCTTGGGATATGAGTGTAAAGAATTGGAACAACCCAATAAAGAGGAGGTTCTTGAAGCCCTCAGTGCTAATCCGTTGTTTTTTATTTATGCCGGACATGGTGCTCCTAGGGCTCTTGTGGGAAATTCCTTCTTTTTATCACAGAAAGATCTTTCAACTGCCACCAACACTGTTTTTCCGGTTGTTTTTTCATTTGCCTGCAAAACCGGAAACTTTGCTCAAAAATCTATTGGTGAGGCATTTATATGCGAAAAAGAGAAAGGGGCGGTGGCATTTTATGGTTCTTCTGTTGTTTCCCGCACCAACGCCGACCCGATTATTGAAAGGAAGATACTTGGAGATGCGTTTTTAAAAGATGCGCGCTATCTATCTGAGATGATTAATTTGGGGATGAAACGTTTTGCAAAATCCGTAGGAATCAGCAAAAAAAGGAAAGAGATTTATATGAAATCGTATAACTTGCTGGGCGACCCGTCATTTGCGTTATAAAAAATTCCGTACACCGCGCTACCACTACCGCTCATTGCCGCATACAACGCCCCGCGGCGGTAAAGTTCGTTCTTTATCTCCAATAATTGCGGGTGTTGCTCAAAAATCAACTCCTCGAAATCATTAACAAGATTGTTCTTCCAGGTTTCAATGGGTGTTTTTATTATTTTTTTTAAACAAACGTTTGGTTTTTTGGGCGTTGCTTTTCTGTAGGCTTCTGCCGTGGATATGGAAAGGGTAGGGCATACTATTTCGATGCTGTACTTCGACAAATCCAAGTCAATGGGTGCTAAGATTTCGCCTCGTCCGGTGGCGTACATGGGCGTGTTGTAGAGGAAAAATGCCGTGTCGCTGCCCAATTGAGTTGCAAATTCATGCAGTTGTTTGATAGAGAGTTGCAAAGAAAAAATGGCGTTTAGCATCTTCAAGGTTAAGGCGGCATCGGCAGAACCGCCCCCCAAGCCCGCCCCAGACGGAATTTGTTTGGTGAGCGTAATCTTTACCGGAGGCAAATCAAAACGTTTTTGCAACAAACGATAGGCTTTTACACACAAGTTTTGTTCTGTTTCACAAATAAAATCTGCATTTTTTAAAATAAACGAAAATTGCGCGGCAGGAACGATTTCAATCGTATCTTCGTAATTATGACAAGGATAGAAAACAGTTTCAATGGCATGGTAGCCGGAAGGCAGTTTTTCAACAACATGCAATCCGAGGTTAATTTTATGACAAACAGAAGCCAACATTTTTAAAACTGGAAATAAGCAGAGAAAACAAATGTTTGATTGTATTGCCCTCCGGAAAGGTAGGCAGCGTGGTGGGCATTGTACTTGCGAACCGGCAAAAAAGAGCCTTCATAACGAAGATTCAGTCCTATATGATTGTAAAAAAGGTACCCCACCCCGAGAATTCCGGAAAACTCGAAACGATAGAAAGGCGGTGCGCCCACATTGGGATAGCCATTTACTACTTCAACGTATGGTTTTTTTCCATCGTTTCTGTCTTTACATAAAATGCCGAAAGCGGGACCGGCTTCCAACTCAAACCCTTTAAAAAACCGCCACTTCACAAGGATTGGAATTTGTCCATACATCAACTCAAGTTTGTAATCTTCTTTATTAACTCCCACAGGCTCACCATTCTCGTCAAATTTTGCAGTATGTTTGCACCCCTTCATGATGAAGTTCAATTCGGGTTGGATCATCCATTTTCCATTTTTCGAAACCGGAAAATTGCAGAACACCCCCACAAAAGCACCACATTTGTTAAATCCTTGAAACGGAAACTTATCTTCTGTTATAATAGAAGCGGTGAGACCGGCTTTAATTCCGCCATGAAAATTACTTTTCCCCTTTTTTGCGCCATCAGCACTTGTTGGGGTAAAGTAACTTTCTTGAGCACAAATGGAAACAAGAAGAGAGAGAAAGAGTAATATTAATATTCCTCTTTTCATTCTATGCTTCCGAAAAATAGGATTTGTCCACCCCACACAACGGGCAATCCCAATCGTTGGGTATAGATTCAAATGGGGTTCCGGGGGCAATTCCATTATCGGTATCGCCATTGGCAGGGTCGTATTCATACCCACAAACATCACAAACAAATTTTTTCATAAATATAAATTTTAAGGTTCAAAGTTCAAGGTTCAAGGTTCAAGGTTCAAGGTTCAAAGTTCAAGGTTCAAGGTTCAAGGTTCAAGGTTCAAGGTTTCTTTGAACTTTAAATTTTTGAACTTTGAATTATTATCGGCAGCTGCAATATATCTTCTTCACTTCTTTGTTATCTAAAACAGAAACGGAAAACTCATCCAACAAATTGCACAATCTTTGCGGATTTTGAAGATGAGCCATCTGCACCGCTTTGGTAAAGAGAGAACTTAAGTACGTTTTTTCTTTGTGAGCGGCTAACTGTACAATGGCAAAAAGTTTTGATTCTGAAATAGTTGCATCGGAAAGTGCGGGGGCAAGTTGATAGAGCGCGTCTTCATATTTTTGCAATTGAATTAAAGAATCCGCAACGGCATCCTCCGTATTCATATTGTTTAGATTTTTCTTTATTAACGTTCTGCAAACCACTTTTTTATCACTTAACAGAAGAATGTTCACGTCAATCGGTTTGGTTATTTCAATTTGGGGCGGGATGGAACCGATTTTGGCATGAAATTGATTGGATTTGGGCGTGGAATCGTTGGCGGCTAATATCTTTTCCATCGTTACGGGTTTGGAAACAATTCCTCTATAAGGTTTATTGTGGTCAACTTGCGGTACGCGGCAGTTATATTGCTCTTTTTGAATAAAATCCAACACTATGGCACTTCCGGCTTTGGGCAACAGTTTACTTAAAAATTTAGCATCATTAAACTCTAAAAAAACAACTCCGTCTTCGTTAATATAGATCATATCATATATTTGCTCCAAAGTGTAGTCGTCCGCACATTTTTTACATTCCGTTAAATCAAATAACTTAAGCCCGGTAATTCCTTTTGTTATCGGCAAATCTTTTTGTTTGGAGGCAACGGAGTTAAACACCTGAATCGTAAGGTCATTGCCCAACACCAATGAAATATAAGCCGAATTCATATATCTATCTAATCCGCAGGCAAAACCGTAAATGGTGTATTGCGGCGACAAAAATGCAGGTACGCCGAGAGTAACTTTTAATAAGGGTTTTAGCAGTTCAACACACAAATCGTAATAGGAATAATCGTTATTTCCCTGATGCGCTTTGGCTTTAAAAACGTACTCATCTCCTTGTGCTGTAAACTTATAGAGTTGTAACCGTTGGGCTGTGTATTGATAGGGCGAAACATTGAGTGCGGTTAGTTTGTTTTCCGTTGCCATAAATTCCGCTTGCATTTGCGCTACCGAATCTAACATTTGGAGGTTTGTTAACGGAGCCACACTGTAAAAATGTTGCCGAAGGTCGTCAATCATCGCAACAAAACATTTTTTCAAAATTGCCGCGTCATATTTAAGCGGATTGAAATTTTTTTGATAAGGTTTATATTTCTCGCTTTTTTCCGTAATAATATTTATGTATGACGTATTGGATTGCGAAAAACATAAATAATTGCATAATAGCGATATAAGCAACAGGATGGGGAAGAATTTTAATTTTGTCATGATGTTGTAAGCCGGTTTTTTTTACCCGCGAAAGTAGAAATTTATTTATATCGCTATACTTTTAAGTTTTCATATATTTTTGTGCACTCCTAAATAGTGTTATGATCTCTCTAATAAAGAAGCATTTTTTAAAACGTTCCTTAAAGAAACATAAATCTTTTCGTGAAAAACAAATGGCTTCTTTAGAGCAGGTTCGAAGCATGGGCATCCTCTGCCAAATTAACGATGAAAATTCATATAAAGAGATTTACGACCTGTTTTCAAAACTACAATCTCCAAAAAGAACCCTTTGGCTTATGGCTTATATTGATGAACGAAATGTACCCTATTTTTGTTTGCCGCAACTATCTGCCGATTATTTTTCTAAAAAACAACTGAATTGGTACGGAAAACCCGATTTTGTACAATTACACGACTTTTTAAACAGAGATTTTGATATTTTGATTGACTTTTCCCGAAACAATTTACCTCCCTTACAATACATTCTGGCTACTTCAAAGGCTAAACTTTTAGTGGGTGCCAATGGATATGCACAGCATTTATACGATATTTATTTTCACGATGAAACGGAATCGAATCATCTGCAACTTTTAAAAATTATTCACAATTATTTACACAAACTATCAGGACAATGAACCCCATACATCAATTCAAGGGCTTGGGAGTAGCCATGGTTACTCCTTTTTTACAAACCGGAGAGGTGGACTATCCCAATGTAGAACAATTAGTAAACCATCTCATCCACAGCGGAGTAGATTACTTGGTGGCACTGGGAACCACCGGCGAAACGCCCACCCTTACCGATGAAGAAAAGCACAACATTGTGCGCACTATTGTTGAAACAAACCAAAACCGCGTGCCGGTGATTGTGGGAATGGGCGGTCCCTCCACCCGGCATATTCTTCAGCAGTTTAAAACTTTCGATTTTTCGGGGATTAGTGCTATTTTATCTGTTACGCCCTATTACAACAAACCCACGCAAACGGGGCTTATTGAGCACTATCAGGAATTGGCATATCATGCGCCGCTGCCGATGATTTTGTACAATGTGGGAAGCCGTACCGGTTGCAACATGGACGCAGAAACTACGCTAAAATTGGCTGAAAATGAGAAAATTATCGGCATCAAAGAGGCATCCGGCGTAATGAACCAAATAATGTATTTAGTAAAACACAAACCCGAAGATTTTCTGATTATTTCGGGCGATGACGCCATCACGTTGCCGCTTATGTCGGTGGGTGTGGACGGGCTTATCTCTGTGGTGGGCAACGCCTTCCCTGCGGAAATGGCGAATATGGTGCACCTTGCCCAAGAGGGAAACTTCATTGAAGCGGCGGCGGTTCACCATCAAATGTTGGATATTATTCAAGCGTGTTTTAAAGAGGGTAGTCCCGCCGGTGTTAAAGCGTTTTTAGCGATGCAAAACCGCTTGGAATACTATCTGCGCCTGCCCCTCACCAGAGTGTCGAACGAGCACCAAGCGTGGATTAAGAAATTGATTTAGAGGTCGAAACTCCAACCACCTTATTACTCCCAAAATAAATCATGAACCCTACCGAACAAAACCTCCTCCTTCTTGCAAAAAAAATAAATCCCAATTTTTGTCGTGTTGAAAAATTGCAGCAATCCGGCTCAAACCGGCAATATTTCAGGATTTTTGCAGAAAACAGTACAATTATCGGCGTTTTTAATCACGATGTGAAAGAGAACAGTGCGTTTTTTTCGTTTACAAACTTTTTTTTATCGCAAAAAATTAATGTTCCCAAAGTTATTGCTATCGATGAAACGCAACAATATTACCTTTTGGAAGATTTGGGCGATGAAACGCTGTTTTCGCTTCTGTCTAAAAATAGAAATGAAGAAAAAATAGAAAAATCTGTGGTTGCTTTGTATAAAAAAACGCTACAACAACTGCCGCTCTTACAACTTTCGGGAAAAAAGGGATTGGATTTTTCCGTGTGCTATCCACGAAGCGCGTTTGACAAACAATCGATGCTGTGGGATTTGAACTATTTTAAATACTACTTTCTGAAATTGGTGAAAATTCCCTTTGATGAACAGCTTTTAGAGGATGATTTTCACCGTTTTATTGATTTTTTATTAGAAGCCGACCACGATTATTTTATGTTTCGCGATTTTCAATCCCGAAATATTATGATTTGTAATGATGAACCCTATTTCATAGATTATCAGGGCGGTAGAAAAGGGGCACTGCAATATGATGTGGCTTCCTTGTTGTATGACGGAAAAGCAGATTTGCCCCCCGAGCTCAGAGAAGAGTTGTTACAATATTATTTAGAACAATTATCAACACAAATCTGCATAAATAAGGAACTTTTTTGCAAATATTACCATGGATTTGTACTGATTCGTATTCTGCAAGCACTTGGCACGTATGGTTTTAGAGGTTATTATGAGAAAAAATCGCATTTTTTGCTCAGTATTCCGTTTGCTGTAAAAAATTTGAACTATTTGTTGCCGAAATTAGATTTTTCTGCACAAATTCCAACATTAATCAATGTAATTCAAAAAATATGCGAATCGGATTTTGTTACAGCCTGTGCGCTTCCCGAAAATACGCTGACAGTTACGGTTACCAGTTTCTCCTATAAAAAAGGGATTCCGCAAGATATGACTTCCAACGGTGGGGGCTTTGTGTTTGATTGCCGCGCCCTGCCCAACCCGGGACGTTTGCCTGAATATAAAAATGCCACCGGAAAAGAGCAAAACGTCATTGAATATTTAGAAAAACATAGTGAAGCTCAGCACTTTAAAGAACTAACCACCCAATTGGTTTTGCAATCGGTGGAGAATTATTTGGAGCGAAAGTTCTCTCATCTTATGGTCAATTTTGGGTGCACCGGCGGGCAGCACCGCTCCGTTTATTTTTCTGAAAAATTAGCAGAAAAACTAAAAAAAGCATACCCGCAAATAAATGTAGTACTTGTGCACAAAAACCAACTTTTTGTTCAACAAAATTAAACAAAAATTAAATAAAATTTAGTTTTAGCTTGACAAATTGAAATATTTGTTTATTTTTGCCGCAAATTTCAATGTCATGTTACCCACTTATTGTCCGAGTTGCCACGCTCAATTAAAAGTTACCTGTTTAAAATGCCATGAATGTAGCACAGAAGTTCACGGATCGTTTGAATTGCCCGCGCTTGCCCGCCTTTCTCAAAAAGACCAGGAGTTTATCCTGAAATTCATTAAATACAGCGGAAGTCTAAAAGAGATGGCGAATGAACTGAAACTCAGTTACCCAACCGTGCGAAATATGTTAGATGAAATTATTGAAAGAATTGTGGATATAGAAAAACGTTAAATCTTTAAAAATTAATAAAATATGAAAACCAAAGAAATTTTAAAACTTATTTTTGTAAATCCCTTTGAAAAGATTGCCGGTTTTACAGCTTTGGGATTTGGATTACAATTTATTTTACTACCTGCAATGTTAGGGAGTGAACTTGGGGTTTATTTTGACGGCGCATTAGATTGTCATTTAACAGGCAATTCCTATTCTATATGGATTGCATTGGGTATGTTGTCAATAGGTATTGCAAGCATAATTGTAATGTTTTTACTTGCCGGCGTAATTTTTTCTAAAAACTTTAGAGTTATCGATGTAATTGGCACCACAACCCTTGCCAAAGCGCCATTCATCTTTCTTGCACTAATCGGGTTTATTCCGCTTCCTGAAATTTTGTTGGATCCAAAGGTAATCGTAGAAAATCCTTATTCCATTTTTTCTTTCTCATTGATTGCCATAATTTTATTGACCATTCCTATTACAATTTGGTTCATTGCATTGCTTTATAACGCGTTCAAAGTTTCTTTGAACATTAGGAAAAACTTGCGCGTTGTAGTATTTATCCTTGCATTGATTTTAGCAGAAATCTTATCAAAAGTACTTATTAATTATATTTTTTAACATTAATCATTATGAAACGAATCTTATCACTAATCATCTTACTTGGAGTATTTTACTGTGTTTTTCCGCAAACCACGCAATCCTGGAGCGGCTATCTTAAGCCTTCTCCCAAAGACTCCATAAAAATTGTGGTCAATCTCCATTTTGAAAATGAAGCACTTACAAAAGTAACGCTGGATTCTCCCGACCAAATGGCTTACGGTTTTAAAGCCACAAAATTTTCTCTACACAACGACACCTTACAATTTGCGATTCTAAGTCTTAGTGCATCTTTTCAAGGAGTTGTTCAAGAGGGAGAACTTATTTCCGGGATTTTTTTACAAAACGGCACAAAAATGCCTTTGAATTTACAGCCGAAGCAACCCGAATTGCCTCCAAATCGTCCGCAAACGCCCCAACCGCCGTTTCCGTATTTAGAAGAGGAGATTAACATGAACGACCATAACGGAGAGCCAAACATTAAGGGCACATTTACGTTGCCGGAAGATGGAAAAATCAAAGCCACCCTGATTTTGATTACCGGTTCCGGCTGGCAAGACCGAGATGAAACCATTTTCGACCACAAACCCTTTAAAGTAATTGCCGATTTTCTTACAAGAAACGGATATGCGGTGTATCGTTACGACGACCTGCCGGGAAAAGTTTTTGCAAACGCCACGACCTTAGATTTTGAGAAAAATGTGCAAACCATTGTTGCCTACTTTCAACAAGATAAACGTACTAAAAATCAACCTATTGGATTGCTCGGACACAGCGAGGGCGGTTTAATTACATTCATGGCTGCGGCAAACAATCCCTCCATCAATTTTATAATTTCATTAGCGGGGAGCAGTGAAAAAATGAATGATGTACTTGTATATCAATTTGGGGAATTGTTTAGATTGGCAGGATATAATGACCAGGCAATTAAGGAAATACTAAAAATGCACAAGCAAGTAAATCAATTGTTTGAAAAAGCAAAAGATGCGAAAGATGCAAAAGTGAAATTTGAAAAATTTGTAGCTGAATATCAAAAAAAATGGGATGCAGAGAAAAGAGTGAGATACAATTTTACTTCTAATGAAAGCAATCAGATGCTACAAGTAAGGAGTTCTCCGTGGTTTCTTGCAGTAATGAAAATAAACGCGGCGGAATACATCAAGAAAATAAAATGCCCGGTATTAGCCGTGAATGGTGAGAAGGATTTACAAGTGTATCACAAAACCAATTTAGCCATTATTGAGCAAAATTTGCCCAAAAAAACAGTTCGTAAAATTGTTTCCTATCCCCATTTGAACCACCTTTTTCAAACCTGTGAAACCGGTGCAATGATTGAATACGGAAGAACTGAGGAGACCATTTCACCAAAAGTATTGGAGGATATTTTGTTGTGGTTGAATGAGATAACAAAATAATGATTTGAAATGTTTTGTGTGGGTTAAACCCTAATTTTGCTTTTCCAAATTTCAAAAAAATATCTACTTTTGCATTCTGAATAAAAAAGAAAATGAATGCAAAAAAAATAGATAATAAATTATCTCGTACAGCGGCAGTTTGGAAATTTTTAGAACTAAAGTGGGCTCGTTACGTCATTATTGCGCTCGTGGTGTTTTTGTTTTTTTTCCCTTTTTTGGGTAGGGTTCATTTATTTGATTGGGATGAAATTAATTTTGCCGAATCGGCTCGTGAAATGATTGTTACCGGCGATTACAACACCGTTAGGATAGACTTTGAGCCCTTTTGGGAAAAACCGCCTCTGTTTATTCTGATGCAGGTCGTTTCCATGAAAATATTCGGTATCAACGAATTTGCGGCACGTTTTCCGAATGCCGTTTGCGGAGTTGTTACCTTGATTTTTCTGTTTTGCATCGGTCGGCGGCTGTACGATGAACGCTTTGGAGCACTTTGGGCACTTTCGTATGCAGGTTCTATTTTACCATTCTTTTACTTCAAATCGGGCATTATCGATCCCTGGTTTAATCTGCTCATTTTTGCCGGCATCTATTATTCCATAAAATTTTTGGATGCAAACAAAGCCCAAAAACCGAAAAAAGCACATCTTTTTTTGATATATTCTGCATCGGCTATCGGGCTGGGTGTCTTGACAAAAGGTCCAGTTGCCTTATTGATTTGGGGATTAACTGCTTTTGTTTATGCCGTATATCGGAAGTTTCGTTTGCCTATGCGCTGGTATCACATTCCCGAATTTTTATTCGTACTGTGTATCGTGGGCGGGTCATGGTTTTTTGGACAAATCATTGCCGGAAACAAACATGTAGTGATGGATTTTATTGACTATCAAATCCGGCTTTTTCAAACCCAGGACGCAGGACATGGCGGATTTCCCCTGTATCATTTTGTGATCTTGCTTTTCGGAGTATTTCCAGCCTCCCTTTTTTCGCTCGGTGCCTACAAAAATACTGACGGCGATTCTTCCATACAAAAGAATTTTAAAATATGGATGATCATTTTGCTGTGGGCGGTGTTGATATTGTTTTCCATCGTTAAAACAAAAATCGTACATTATTCGTCTATGTGTTATTTTCCGCTGACGTTCTTGGGGGCATACGTTTTGTATAACTATTGTTATCGTAACATTCGACTTAACAAGTGGATACACGTTTCAACGATAGTTGTTGCCGCCCTGTATGCATTGATTGTTGCAACGCTCGCAAATTTTTTCAGGTTCAAGGATTATATCATAGAAAACAAACTTTTAAATGACCCTTTTGCCTTGGCTAATTTGCAAGCTGATGCCGGATGGACAGGTTTTGAATCGCTTGTCGCATTTGTACCATTATTAATAATGGTTTTGGCGATATATTATTACCGGAAAGAACAAGCCTTACGGTATGCAGTAACTGTATTAGCCGGCGTTTGTCTGTTTACTTTCCTGACCATGTCAGTTATTGTAAAACGCGTGGAAGCATACTCGCAACGTGCTGCCATAGAGTTTTTTAAAAGTAAAGAAAATGAAAATTGTTATATTATCACTCTAGGCTACAAAAGTTATGCGCAGTATTTTTACGCAAAAACGCAACAATCCATGAAAGAGGGAGAGCGATGCTTGCAAAACAATGAACAGCCAAGTATTCCGGTGTATGTTTCCACAAAAATAACGCGTAAGGAAAAGGTGATGAACGAATATCCGCAATTGGAATTGCTTTACGAAAAAAATGGATTTGTCTTTCTAAAAATTAAACAATATTGAAAATATTAAAAAAAGTTGTTTTTGGCGTATTGTCGTTTGCGGGCGGTCTAATTGGAGTAATCTTGCTGATTTCGGCATGGTTTTATGCCACCTCCCCTATTTACACATTCGAAGAACCCAAACCGTTTTCCGGTGAAAAATACTACAATCCATATCAAAACATTGACGATGGCAAATGGCTCAAATGCGTTTTTCATTTGCACACTAAATTACGGATGGGGTTGATTGAAGATGGAGAAAACACTCCGGAAGAAGTTTTGGATGTGTACAAAAAGTTGAATTACGATGTGGTAGGTATTTCTCATCATCATATCAAAATTAACGACACCGATGCCGGCAACCTCTTCTATATTCCGGTTTATGAGCATGGAATCGGCATCAAACAAGTGCACAATTTGGCTTTGGGTGCTCAACGATTGGTGTGGCGTGATTATGCGTTCTCCAAAAACTTGAATCAAAAACAGCATATTATTGATTTATTGAAAAATACAAGTAGGTTTGTGGTTATGAATCATCCAAGCAGACGTGGCTATTTGCCGGATGATTTCAGGTATTTGTCCGGTTATGATTTATTTGAGTTGCAGAGTGGCTCAAAAATATCAGAAGAACAGTGGGACATTGCGCTTTCGTGCGGGCATCGTGTGTGGTTGGTTGCCAACGACGATGCACATTCGGTTACAAAACTCGGGGACGTGCAAAGAGAAGTAACTTTTGCAAATGTTTCAGAGCCAACCGGCTATGCTGTTTTGGAATCGCTTGTGCAGGGCGCGGCTTTTGGCGTACATTTCCCGCGTATTCAACCACCAACTTTTGAACAAAAGGAACAAGCTGCCGCAATGGTTTCGTTTCCGGTAAGCGTAAGTGTATGCGGAGACAGTTTGCGGATATGCTGGGAACAAACCATGCAACAAATTGATTTTATCGGCGACGGCGGCAAATTGTTAAAAACTGTAACCGACAGCGATACAGCCTGTTATTTGATACGCCCCGAAGACACATACGTGCGCATTAGGCTCGCCTCCTCCGAAGGCTTTGTGTATTACCTCAATCCAATCGTTCGCACATCGGACGAAATGCCTGCGTTGCAATCGTTAAGCAGCATAGACGCGAAGCGAACCTTTGGCAAACGGGCTTTGGTCGCGTTTTGTTGCGGAATGCTTGTCGTATGCGGTGCTGCTTACAAATTTAGGAAAGAAAAACAAAAAAATACCAAAAAAATATGATTAAGAATAAACAATCATCTGAAACAGTTTCTTCATTCCTGTCGTTGCTTTCTCTTTAATAAAAACGACTTTTCTTGCAATAGGCTGAACTTCTTTTGGGTCAATCACATAGATTTGGGCATCGTTTTTGGCAGAGTAGAGCAATCCTGCAGCCGGATAGACATTTAGCGAAGTTCCGATAATGATGATAATATCGGCTTGTGCTACAATTTCTGCAGCTCGATGTATGAGGGGCACATCTTCGCCAAACCACACAATAAATGGACGCAACA
>Ga0209628_10001184_pt1 | contig 16562 bp, 17 predicted proteins | sample TergutCu122P4_FD_187285 | JGI IMG/M metagenome (GOLD analysis project Ga0209628, IMG submission 187285) | Cubitermes ugandensis P4 segment gut microbial communities from Kakamega Forest, Kenya - Cu122 P4 (SPAdes) (version 2) | ecosystem: Host-associated > Arthropoda: Insects > Digestive system...
ACCCTTTGCCGGAACCAGGTCAGTACATGTGTTGACCGCCGTTGATGGAAATATTGGCGCCGGTCAGGAAGGCCGCTTCCTCGGAGGCCAGATAGGCCACCAGGCCGGCGATTTCTTCCGGTTTGCCGAGCCGGCTGACGGGAATCTGCGGCAGGATCTTGCTGTCGAGAATTTCCTGCGGAATGGCGGTGACCATCTTGGTGCCGATGTAGCCCGGCGAAATGGTATTGACCGTCACCCCCCGCTTGGCCACTTCCAGCGCCAGCGCCTTGGTGAAGCCGTGCATGCCGGCCTTGGCCGCCGAGTAGTTGGTCTGGCCGAAAGCGCCTTTCTGGCCGTTGACCGAAGCGACGTTGATGACGCGACCCCACTTGCGCTCGACCATGCCATCCATGACCTGCTTGGTCATGTTGAACACGGAATCGAGATTGGTGTGGATCACCGCGTCCCAGTCGTCCTTGGTCATTTTTTTGAAGGTCATGTCGCGGGTGATGCCGGCGTTGTTGACCAGCACGTCGATCGGGCCGACTTCCTTGGTCACCGCCTCGATGCAGGCGTGCGCCGAGTCGAAATCGGTCACGTCGCAGGGAAACGCCCGGAAGCCGTAACCCATGTTGTTCATCGTGCTCAGCCACTCGCGGTACTTGGTGTTGCCGGGCGAATAGGTGGTCACTACCGCGTCCCCCAGTTCCGCCAGCTTGATGCAGATCGCTTCGCCAAGGCCGCCCATGCCGCCCGTTACCAATGCCACTCTTTTCGTCATAAATCCTCCAGAAATTTGTTGGTTATCGGTTAAATCGCGCGTTCTTTGACGTAGCGTCCAGGCGCCGGTTCAATCGGCTTGTACTTGACGCTACCGGGCAAACGCTGCGCCCGTGTGGCTCCGGTCAGCGGCTTGAGCCAGGCGGCCCAGTCGTTCCACCAACTGCCCGGTTTTTCTTCGGCGGCGGCCAGCCAGCCCTCGGCATCGTTTTTCAGGTTCGGGTTGATCCAGAAACTGCGCTTGTTCTTGCTGGCCGGGTTGATGACGCCAGCAACATGCCCGGAAGCGCCGAGAACGAAACGCGCCTTGCCGCCAAACAGGCGCGCCCCGAGATAAGCCGATCGCCACGGCACGATGTGATCCTCGCGCGTCGCCAGCAGATAGACCGGCATGTCGAGGTCGCCGAGATTGACGCGCACGCCGCACATTTCGAGCTTGCCCGGCAGGCGCAGGTTGTTGTCCAGATAGAGATTGCGCATGTACCAGCAGGCGAACGGCCCGGGCAGGTTGGTCGAGTCGGAATTCCAGTACAGCAGGTCGAAAGCCGGCGGCTTCTGGCCTTTGAGGTATTTGCTCTGGACATAGTTCCAGACCAGATCGTTGGCGCGCAGGAAGGAGAAGGTGTTTTGCAGATCGCGCGCCGGCAGGAGGCCGCCCTTGCCGATCGTCGCCTCGCGCATCGCCAGCCCCTGTTCGTCGATGAACAGGCCGATTTCGCCCGGTTCACTGAAATCGAGCAGCGTGGTCAGCAAGGTCAGCGAAGCGGCGGCATCGTCGCCGCGCGCCTTCAGCACGGCCAGCGCCGAACTCAAAATGGTGCCGCCGACGCAGAAGCCAAGGGCGTTGACCTGCGGCGTCTTGCCAATCTCACGGACCACCCGCAGCGCCTCGATCGGGCCGCGCTCCAGGTAATCGTCCCAGGTCAGGTGGCCGCAATCTTCCAGCGGATTGCGCCAGGAAACCAGGAACACCGTGTTGCCCTGCTCGACCATGAAGCGGATCAGCGAATTGTCCGGCTGCAAATCCATGATGTAGAACTTGTTGATGCACGGCGGCACGACCAGCAGCGGCCGCGCCCCCACCTTGGGCGTCAGCGGCGCGTACTGGATCAACTGCATCAGGTCGTTCTCGAAAATGACCGCGCCTTCGGTCGTGGCGATATTCTTGCCGATCTCGAAAACCGATTCGTCGGTCATCGCCATGCGCCCGCGCTGAAAATCTTCGAGCAGGTTGTTGATGCCATCGGTAATGCTCTGGCCCTGGGTTTCCAGGGCCTGTTTGATGAATTCCGGGTTGGTCGCGGCAAAATTGGTCGGCGCCATCGCATCGGCCACCTGGCGGGCGAGAAAACGCAGGCGCTCCCGGGTCTTCTCGTCATTGGCCGGAACCGTTTCGGCAAGCTGCTTCAAATATTGCGCATTGAGCAGATAGGCTTGATGCAGGTAATCGAAAACCGGGCTGTCGCGCCACTCGGGGGCGGCGAAGCGGCGGTCGCCCTGCTCCGGCGTCACCGTGAATTGCTGTTCCTGCCCCTGCTGCTTGGCCAGCATCGATTGCCACAAGGCCATCTGCTGATTCATGAACTGCTTCTGCAACGCCGTCAGCGCCTGCGGATCAACGGCGGGCGCAGCGTTCGCCTGACCGAGATATTCCATGAACTGTTGCGCCATGCCCTGCCCTGCCTGCATGAACTGCATCGCGGAACCCAGAAATGCTTCGTGACCGTTCGATTCCTGCGCCATGGAAGTATTGCCTCTGAAATGATTGGTTTTCGGGTTGTAGCCTCTGGATTCTGCATACCGCTCCAACCCCTGTCAATGCGGAGTAAAAACCAGCCGCCCCCGCGCTTGCCCCCGTTCATGCCAGCGCCCCGGAGTCACGGCTCGCGGGGCATAATCTTTTGCCGCGCCAAGGGAACGATTTACCATGGACAGACCGTCGCCCATCGAGCAGAGCGCCAGAGGGAAAAACCATCATGAATCGTGAGTCACTCCGGGCTAAAGCCCGGAGCTTCCTCGCCACGAGTTTGGGGCGCCTGCGGCGCCGAAATGACGCCTGGCTCGCTTTTCCCCGGCCTGAAGGCCGGGCTTCTCGCTTGCACCGTGGTCACCCGCCGCGTCTGGCGCTCGCCGCCCTGGCCGCCTCGCTGACCGCGCTGCTGTCCGGTTGCGTTTCGCTGGCCCCGCTTTATGCGCCGCCGCCGATGCCGGTGCCGCAGACTTTTCCGGCGAGTGCTCCGACACCGCAAAGTACCGTGGCCGCCAGCGAGATCGGCTGGCAGGATTATTTCGCCGACCCGGCGTTGCAAGCGCTGATCGCCGATGCGCTGGCCGCCAACCGCGATCTGCGGCTGGCGATGCAGCGCGTGGAGGAGGCGCGGGCGCTGTACGGCATCCGCCGCGCCGACCAGTTGCCGACCATCGGCGCGGCGGCCGATCTGGCGCGGGCGCGCGTCCCGGCCGATCTTTCGGGTATCGGCCGGCCGGTGACGGCAAGCCAGTATCAGGTCGGCGTCGGCCTGGCGACCTGGGAACTCGATTTCTGGGGCCGCGTCGCCAATCTGAAGGAGGCGGCGCTGCACAATTATCTCGCCAGCGACGCGGCCCGCCAGGCCGTGACGCTGGCGCTCATCGAGCAGGTCGCCAACGCCTGGCTGAGTCTGCGCGAACTCGACGAACGCATTCTGCTGGCACAGGAGACGATCGCCAGCCGCGAGAAGTCGTATCGCATCTTCACGCGCCGCTATGAGGTGGGGGCCATCTCGAAGCTCGATCTGAAACAGGTGGAAACGCTGTGGCGTCAGGCTGTCGCGCTCGGCGCGCAGCTTGAGCAGGAGCGCGCCCTGCGCGTCAATGCCTTGCAGGTTCTGGTCGGCCAGCCCGTCGATCCGCCCCGCGCAAAGACCCGCCTTGACGATGACAGCGTGATGCGCGATCTGCCGGCGGGGCTGCCCGCCGACCTGCTCGTCAACCGGCCCGACATTCTTGCCGCCGAGTATCGGCTGCGCGCCGCCAACGCCAACATCGGTGCGGCGCGCGCCGAATTCTTCCCGCGCATCACGCTGACGGGTTCGTATGGGACGGCCAGCGCCGAGTTGAGCAAGCTGTTTACCGGCCCGAGCCGCGCCTGGAATTTCGCCCCGAGCGTCTCGCTGCCGATTTTCGACATGGGTCGCCGCGAGGCCAGTCTCGATGTCGCCAAGGCGCAGCGCGAGCAGGCGGTGACGGCTTACGAACAGGCGATCCAGATGGCCTTCCGCGATGTCGCCGATGCGCTCGCCGCGCGCCAGTGGCTGGCCGAACAGGTGGAGGTGCTGCGCGCCACCGTCGACGCCCAGGCCGAGCGCGCGCGTCTGGCGCAACTGCGCTACGACCACGGTGCTTCGCCGTTTCTCGAAGTGCTCGACGCCCAGCGCGATCTGCTCGCCGCGCAGCAACAACTCGTGCAGACGCGGCGCGCGCTGCTGGCCAGCCGCGTCTCGCTCTACGCCGCGCTCGGCGGCGGCGGTTTTGCCACACGCGCCGCCGCCCTCCCCGCCCAGAACCCTCCCTGACCAAGGTTTTCCGTCATGCCGTTCCCAGCCCGCAACAAACTGATTCCCGCCCTCGCCGCCATCGCCGTCGCGGCGGGCGCTTATTTCGCCTGGGGCCTGATCGCCGAGCGCGGCCCCGGCGCTGGCTTTGTGAACGGCAACGGCCGCATCGAGGCGACCGAAATCGACATCGCCACCAAGCTCCCCGGCCGCGTGCAGGAGGTGCTGGTGCGCGAGGGCGATTTCGTCACCGCCGGCCAGACGCTGGCGCACATGCAGATCGACGCGCTGGAGGCGCAGCGCCGCGAAGCCGAGGCGCAGCGCCAGCAGGCGATCAATGCCGAAGCCAGCGCCCAGGCGCAGATCGCGCTGCGTCAGAGCGACCAGCGCGCCGCCGAAGCGGTGGTCGTGCAGCGCGAAAGCGAACTCGACGCCGCCGAGCGCCGTCTGGCGCGCTCGGAAACGCTGGCCAGGGAAGGCGCGGCATCGATGCAGGAACTCGACGATGACCGCGCGCGCATGCGGAGCGCCCAAGCCGCCGTCGCCGCCGCCAAGGCACAGGTCGCCGCGGCAGCCGCCGCCGTCGTCGCCGCGCGGGCGCAGCAGACGGGCGCGCAATCGGCCGTTGCCGCCGCCCAGGCGACCATCGACCGCATCCAGGCCGACATCGCCGACAGCGACCTCAAGGCGCCGCGCGCCGGCCGCATCCAGTTTCGCGTGGCGCAGCCGGGCGAGGTGCTCGGCGCCGGCGGCCGGGTGCTCAACATGGTCGATCTGGCCGATGTCTATATGACTTTCTTTTTGCCGACGCAGGCCGCCGGGCGCGTGGCGCTCGGCCAGGATGTGCATCTGGTGCTCGACGCCGCGCCGCAATGGGTGATTCCGGCCAAGGTGACCTTCGTCTCGGCGACGGCGCAATTCACGCCGAAGACCGTGGAAACCCAGAGCGAGCGCGAAAAGCTGATGTTCCGCGTGCGGGCGCAGATCGATCCGGCCCTGCTGCAACAGCACCTCAATTACGTGAAAACCGGCCTGCCCGGCGTGGCGTGGATCAAGCTCGATGCCACTGCCGAATGGCCGGCGAATCTGCAAGCGAATTTGCCATCGGGCATGCCGCGATGAGCGAACCCGCCGTTCGTATCGAACAGGTCACGCTGCGCTACGGCAAGATCGTCGCGCTCGCCGGCGTGACGCAGGACATACCCGCCGGCTGCATGGTCGGGTTGATCGGCCCGGATGGCGTCGGCAAATCGAGCCTGCTCTCGCTCATTGCCGGCGCGCGCGCGGTGCAAGCGGGCCAGGTGTTGGCGCTCGGCGGCGACATGGCGAGCAAGCGGCACCGCGACGCGGTGTGCCCGCGCATCGCCTACATGCCGCAGGGTTTGGGCAAGAATCTCTATCCCACGCTGTCGGTCGAGGAGAACCTGCAATTTTTCGGCCGGCTGTTTGGTCACGATGCGGACGAGCGGCGCCGCCGCATCGACGCGCTGACCCGCGCGACGGGCCTCGATCCCTTCCTGGCGCGGCCCGCCGGCAAGCTCTCGGGTGGCATGAAACAGAAGCTCGGCCTGTGCTGCGCCCTGATTCACGACCCCGACTTGTTGATTCTCGACGAGCCGACCACCGGCGTCGACCCTTTGGCGCGCGCCCAGTTCTGGGATCTCATCAACGGCATCCGCCAGGAGCGGCCGGCAATGAGCGTCATCGTGGCGACCGCCTACATGGACGAGGCGCAGCGCTTCGACTGGCTGATGGCGATGGACGACGGCCAGATTCTCGCCACCGGCGCGCCCGCCGAACTGCTGGCCCGCACGCACACGGCCTCGCTCGAAGAAGCCTTCATCGCGCTCCTGCCCGAGGCCAAGAAGCGCGGCCACCAGCCGGTCGAGATCACGCCGCTGCACGCCGACGAGCAGGCTGAAATCGCCATCGAGGCCAAGGATCTGACGATGCGCTTCGGTGATTTCGTCGCCGTCGATCACGTCAGCTTTCGCATTCAGCGCGGCGAGATTTTCGGCTTTCTTGGCTCGAACGGCTGCGGCAAATCGACGACGATGAAAATGCTGACCGGCCTCTTGCCCGCGACCGAGGGCAAAGCCTGGCTGTTCGGCCACGAGGTCGATCCGCGCGATCTCGACACGCGGCGGCGCGTCGGTTACATGTCGCAGGCCTTTTCGCTGTACGGCGAACTGACCGTGCGCCAGAACCTGGTGCTGCACGCCCGGCTCTTTCACGTGCCGGAAGCCGACATCGCCGCCCGCGTCGCCGAAATGGTCGAACGTTTCGCCCTCGCCGAGGCGCTCGACACGCTGCCCGAGAATCTGCCGCTCGGCGTGCGCCAGCGGCTCTCGCTGGCGGTGGCGATGGTGCATAAGCCGGAACTCTTAATCCTCGACGAGCCAACCTCCGGCGTCGATCCGATCGCCCGCGACAATTTCTGGCGGCTGCTGCTAACCCTTTCGCGTCAAGACCGCGTGACGATCTTCATCTCCACGCACTTCATGAACGAGGCGCAGCGTTGCGACCGCATGTCGTTGATGCACGCCGGTCGCGTGCTGGTTAGCGACACGCCCGACGCCATCACGCAAGGGCGCGGCGCGGCAACGCTCGAAGCGGCGTTCATCGCTTATCTCGTCGATGCCGGCGCTACCGGAGGACAGAAGACGGAGGACAAAAGACAGAGAGAGGGTCAGGAATCAGCACTCAGTGCTCATGTGCCAACTGACCACAGACCACAGACCACAAATCCGTCCTCTGTCCTCCGTCTTCTGTCCTCAGGACAACGCGCCTGGAGCTACATGTGGCGCGAGGCGCTGGAATTGCAGCGCGACCCGGTGCGCGCCACGCTGGCCTTTGCCGGTTCATTGCTGCTGCTGTTCGTCATGGGCTTCGGCATCAACATGGATGTGGAAGATCTGCGCTTTGCGGTGCTCGATCACGACCAGACCAGCCTCTCGCGCGATTACCAACTGAACCTCGCCGGTTCGCGCTACTTCATCGAGCAGTCGCCGCTGGCGAACCATGCCGACATCGACCGGCGCATGCGCAACGGCGAGATCGCGCTGGCGCTTGAAATTCCGCCCAATTTCGCCCGCGACGTGGGGCGCGGCCAGCCGGTGCAAATCGGCGCGTGGATCGACGGCGCCATGCCGCAACGGGCGGAAACCGTGCGCGGCTACGCGCTTGGCATGCACCAGGGCTGGCTGCTGGAGCGCATGCGCCTGAGCCAGGGCGGCAACGCCCAGGCGCCCGTCACGGTGCAAACCCGTTTTCGCTACAACCCGGACGTGCTGAGCTTGCCGGCGATGGTTCCCGCGCTCATCCCCATGCTGCTGATGATGTTGCCCGCCATGCTCACGGCGCTGGCCGTGGTGCGCGAAAAAGAACTCGGTTCCATCATCAACCTCTACGTCACCCCCGTGACGCGCCTGGAATTTCTGCTCGGCAAACAAGCGCCTTACGTGGTGCTGGCTTACCTGAATTTTGCGCTGATGGCGCTGGTCACGGTCACTGTGTTCGGCGTGCCGATCAAGGGCAGCCTCCCCGCCCTGTTCGCCGCCGCCGCGCTCTATTGCCTGTGCACCACGGCGGTTGGCCTGCTGGTCTCGACCCTGACCAAAAGCCAGATCGCCGCGCTGTTTTTCACCATGATCGGCACCATGATTCCCACCGTGCAGTTTTCCGGCATGCTCACGCCGGTATCGTCGCTCGAAGGCTCCGGGCGCATCATCGGCCAAATCTACCCCGCCACCCACATGATGACGGTCAGCCGCGGCGTCTTCAACAAGGCGCTGGGCTTCAGCGACCTGCACGCCGCCTTCTGGCCGCTCGCCATCGCCATTCCCGTCATCATCGGCCTCGCCATGGTCATGCTGAAGAAGCAGGAACGGTGATGAAAACCAAATCTTCCTTGCGCCAGTCCCAAATCGGGACTATTCTTTGCCCATGCGGATTATTGCCATCAGCACCCTGCGCGACTACTGGATCAAACACCCCGATGCCGAGCGGCCATTGCGGGCATGGGTGGGCGAAGTCGGGCAAAGTGAATGGCGCAGCCCTGCCGATGTCAAGGCGCAGTTCAGGAACGCCAGCATCCTCCCCGGTCGTCGCATCATCTTCAACATCAAGGGCAATGACTATCGCCTGGTGGTAGCGGTGGCTTACACCATCACCACGGTGTATATCAAATTCATTGGCACGCACGAAGAATACGACGCCATCAACGCCCGCGAGATAGAGTACACACCGAAGGACAAAAAACCATGAAAAACCAACTCCACCCCATCCGCACCGAAGCCGACTACCGCGCCGCGCTTAAAACGGCCGAAGCCTTTTTTGATGCCGACGAAGAACCCGATCCCGACAGCATTGATGGCGCATATTTTGAAGCTCTGGTCACGCTGATCGAAGCCTATGAGAAAAAACACTATCCCATCGCTCCGCCCGACCCCATCGCCGCGATCAAATTCCGCATGGAGCAAGCGGGGCTGTCCGTGGCCGACCTCACCCCTTACATCGGCCAAAAGAATCGCGTTTATGAAGTCCTGAACGGCAAGCGCAAACTCACCCTCGCCATGATTCGCAAGCTGGTCACACTCGGCATTCCGGCAGCTTCGTTGGTGGCGGCGGAGTAGGCGGGCGAGTTGTCGCAGTCATGACGCTCTAACTTTGTTTTTAATGAAAATTTCCGTTGCATAGTGATGGAATAAAAATTCAAGCCCCCTGTTTGCACGGTCATGCCGAAGAAACCGCAGCAATGACATGAAACGCCGCCTGCAAAACATCTACCGACTCGGCGTCAAGGAGTTGTGGAGCCTCGCCCGCGATCCGATGCTGATGATCCTGATCGTGTTCGCCTTTACCGCGATGATCTATTCATCGGCCACCGCCCAGCCGGAAACCTTGTACAAAGCCGCCATCGCCGTGATCGACGATGATGACTCGCCGTTATCGCAGCGCCTCATCAGCGCCTTTTTTCCGCCGCATTTCGTCACGCCCTACCGGGTGACGCCCGCCGAGGCCGACCGCGGCATGGACCTGGGCCTGTACACCTTCGTCCTCAATATCCCGCCCAATCTTCAGCGCGACGCGCTCGCCGGACGCCCCGCCGAAGTGCAGCTCAACGTCGATGCCACGCGCATGAGCCAGGCTTTCACCGGCAGCGGCTACATTCAGCAGATGGTGAGCGACGAAGCGGGCGAGTTCGTCAGGCGTTACCGTGCATCCGCCGCGCCCCCCGTCGATCTCGCCGCGCGCGTGCGCTTCAACCCCAACCTCACGCAATCGTGGTTCGGCGCGGTGGTGCAACTCATCAACAACGTGACCATGCTCTCCATCATCCTCACCGGCGCGGCGCTGATCCGCGAACGCGAGCACGGCACGATTGAACATCTGCTCGCCATGCCGGTCACGCCCGCCGAAATCATGGTCGCCAAGATCTGGTCGATGGGGCTGGTCGTGCTCGTGGCGACCGCCATCTCGCTCACCTTTGTCGTGCGCGGCGCGCTGAAGGTGCCGATCGAGGGTTCGGTCGCCCTCTTTCTCGCCGGCGCCGCGCTGCACCTTTTCGCCATGACCTCGATGGGCATTTTCATGGCCACCCTCGCCCGCAGCATGCCGCAATTCGGCATGTTGTTCGTGCTGGTCATGCTGCCGCTGCAAATGCTCTCCGGCGGCAACACGCCGCGCGAAAGCATGCCCGACCTGGTGCAGAACATCATGCTCGCCGCCCCCACCACGCACTTCGTCGAACTGAGCCAGGCCATCCTCTATCGCGGCGCCGGCCTCACGGTCGTCTGGCCGCAATTTCTGTGGCTGGCGGCCATCGGCAGCGTACTGTTCGCGCTGGCGCTGCTGCGCTTTCGCAAAACCTTGAGCCAGATGGCTTGATGGCTCGGCAGTGATCGTAGGTTGGGCTGAGCGCAGCGATGTCCAACGGTTGGGCGTTATGCCACGTAAGCAACGGTGTTGGGTTTCGCTACGCTCTACCCAACCTACATAAATTGCATGAACGCTGAGTTATCACGCCAGCCAGATCAGCGTCGCCATGCGCCCGGTCACGTCGTCGCGCCGATAGGAGAAAAAGCGCTCGCGCTCGCTCATGGTGCAATGGCCGCCGCCGAAGATGGCGGTGACGCCGATGGCCATCAGGCGCTGGCGGGCCAGGGTGTAGATGTCGGCCAGCCATTTGCCGTCGCCAGCCGGTTGGAAAGCGCTGGCCGCCGCCGGATCGTGTTCGACGAAGGCGCTTCTGACTTCGCCGCCGACCTCGAAACAGCGGGGGCCGATGGCCGGCCCGAACCAGGCCAGCACTTCGCTTGGCGGCGCGTTCATGGCGGCGACGGTGGCTTCCAGCACGCCGTCGGCCAGACCGCGCCAGCCGGCATGCGCCGCCGCAACGACGCTGCCGGCGCGGTCGCAGAACAACGCCGGCAGGCAGTCCGCCGTCATCACCGCGCAAACGGTTCCCGGCTGACGGGCGAAGGCGGCGTCGGCTTCCGGCGCGCCCGCCGTCGTATCCACCGTGGCGGCATCGACCACGGTGATGCCGTGCACCTGGCGCAGCCAGCACGGTTCACTCGGCAGCAACGGGCGCAGGCGGGCGCGGTTGGCGGCGACGCGCTCCGGCTTGTCGCCGACGTAATCGCCGAAATTGCAACTATCCCACGGTGCCGGGCTGCAACCGCCGCCGCGCAGGGTTTGCAGGGCGCGCACCTGGGGCGGCGCCGGCCATTCGGGATGCAATGTCTCAACCATGACGCAAGGTCTCCAATAAATCGCGCATGTCCGGCGGCAGCGGCACTTCCCACTGCATTTTCAGACCGCTGAGGGGATGCGTCAGGCCCAGACGGGTGGCATGCAGAGCCTGGCGCGGGAAATCGGGTAGCTTGGCATTGGGCCGGCCATAGACCGGGTCGCCGACCAGCGGATGGCCGATCGATGCGAGATGGACGCGAATCTGGTGCGTGCGCCCGGTTTCCAGCGAGCATTCGACGAAGGTGCAGTAAGGGAAGGATTCGAGAATGCGAAACCAGGTCAGCGCCGGCTTGCCGCCGCGACTCTCCGGCACCACCGCCATCTTGACGCGCTGCACCGGGTGCCGGCCAATCGGCGCATCGACGCCGCCGCCGCTTTTCAGCGCGCCGGTCGCCACCGCCAGGTAGACGCGGCGCACCGTCCGTTCCTGCAACTGGCGCACCAGATCGGTCTGCGCCGCCAGCGTCTTGGCGACGACCAGGAGGCCGCTGGTGTCCTTGTCCAGACGATGCACGATGCCGGCCCGCGGAATCGCCTCGATGCCCGGCACATGATGCAGCAGCGCATTCATCAGGGTGCCGTGCCAGTTGCCGCTGCCGGGATGGACGACCAGCCCGGCCGGCTTGTTGATGACCAGCAGCGTTTCATCCTCGAAAACGAGGTTGAGCGGAATATCCTCCGGCAACTCCTGGCCGGCGCGGGCGTCGACCGGCTCGGTGACGCTCAGGCGCTCGCCGCCGAGCAATTTGCGCTTCGGCTCGCGCTCGACCTGGCCGTCGATGGCGATATACCCGTCGCGCACCCAGGATTGCAGGCGGCTGCGCGAATGCCGGGGCAGCAAAGCCGCCAGCGCCTGATCGAGGCGGCGGCCCGCTTCGGCCTCCGGGACGCTCAGATGCAGCGGTTCAATTCGGCTATAATCGCCGGCGTTTTCCACAGGATCTTTCATGATGCGAAGTTTAGCCGCATATGGTGTCACATTCGGCCCCGCGTTCCGCTCCCCCGCCGTCCTCCGCCTGCTCGCCGCCCTTTTCGTCGCCGTCTTTCTGGCCGGTTGCAGTTCGCTGTCCGAGAAGGCCGATGAAACCGCCGGCTGGTCGGCCGGCCGGCTCTATGCCGAGGCCAAGGAGGCGCAGACGGATGGCAACTGGGTTGGCGCGGCCAAGTATCTGGAAAAACTCGAAGCCCGCTTTCCCTATGGCCGCTACGCGCAACAGGCGCAACTCGAACTCAGCTACGTGTACTGGAAGTCCGGCGAAGCCGGCTCGGCGCTGGCCGCCGCCGACCGTTTCATCAAGCTGCACCCGAACCACCCGGCCGTCGATTATGTGTATTACCTGAAGGGCCTCATCAATTTCAACGAGGATCTCGGTCTGGTCGGCTACATCAGCAATCAGGATCTCTCCGAACGCGACCCCAAGGCGGCGCGCGAATCCTTTGAAGCCTTCCGTGAACTGACCACCCGCTTCCCGGACAGCAAATACGCGCCGGACGCCATCAAGCGCATGGATTATCTGGTCAACGCCCTGGCCCAGCAGGATGTCAACGTCGCCCACTACTACATGCGCCGGGGCGCCTACGTCGCCGCGGCCAACCGCGCCCAGTACGCGATCAAGACCTATCCGCGCGCACCGGCCATCGAGGAAGCGATGTTCATCCTGGTCAAAGCCTACGACGAACTGGGCCTGACCGACCTGCGCGATGACGCCGAGCGCGTGCTGCGCCAGAACTTCCCCAACAGCCGTTTTTTCGAGATCGGCCTGGAACGCAAGAGCGCGTGGTGGAAGCTGTGGTAATCAGATGCAAATGTTGATGCGTGAGGTGGGAGTCGCTGCGTCCAGGCAGTGAATCCGCCCTCACTTCCCGTTTTCGCCAGTGGCATTTCCGCCAGCCAAAGCCTGAATTCATTTGTCCGAATATATAAAATATTGTATTATTCGGACATGACCGATTCCAAATCTGTCGAGTTTCGCGGAAGTTCTCTGGATGACCTTCGCGCCTTTCCACTCACGGTCAGACGCGAGGCGGGCCATCAGATCGATCAGGTGCAAAACGGCCAGGAGCCGGATGACTGGAAGCCCATGAGCGCCGTGGGTCAAGGCGTGAAAGAGATTCGGATTCGGGATGCCGCCGGGGCTTTCCGGGTGCTCTACGTTGCCAAGTTCGCTGATGCCGTCTATGTGCTGCACTGCTTCCAGAAGAAGACGGAGAAGACCAGCAAGGCCGATCTGGACTTGGCCTCGAAGCGTTACCGTGACTTGTTACAGGAGCTAGGCCAATGAACACTAGCCAACGATTTGTCAGCGTCTGGGATGCCATCGAAGACACCCCGGAAGAAGCGGAGAACATGAAACTGCGTTCCGCCTTGATGACGGCGCTGAAGAATCATCTTGTCCGTAGCGAAATGAGTCAGGCACAAGCCGCCAGGCTCTTTGGCGTGACCCAGCCGCGTATCTCTGATCTGATGCGCGGCAAGATCAACCTGTTCGGCCTTGATGCGCTGGTGAACATGGCGGCGGCTGCCGGACTTCACGTCGAAATGCGTGTGCTCGAAGCGGCCTGAATTGCTCGAAATCAGCCGCCCGGGTTGAGCCAAACCAGGCGCGGCGTCCCATCCTCTCCGCCGCAAACGACCGCGTTCTGGCCGAAATCGGCGGCCAGTGCGCAGGCATCTCCGGCGGCTAGATCGGGCACGAAACAACTCTCCTCGACCGGCCAGGCGCCGTCATCGGCGACATGCTCGGCGGCGAAGGGTTCGTAGTTGCCTGCGAGCAATTCGCACTCCAGCCGCGCCTGCCGCTCGGCATTGGCGGCGGCGCTTAACGGCTGCGCGCCGGGATTGCAAGCGGTGACGAGGGCGAAGCAGCGACAGCCCGCCGCCGCCAGCCAGGCGGAGAGGCGCCCGTTGGCTTGGTCGAGGCGCAGATCGACCGCGCCGCCGGGCAGAAACACCCGGTAGGTGGTTGCCCGGTAAGCCGTTTCGAGATCATTCATCATCGCTGTCATCCAGATCGGCGACGCCGATCAACTGCTCGGCCACGCCAGCGGGCAGCGCCTCGACTTCCTTCAGCTTGCGCGACAACTGGCGCGTGCGCGTTTCCGCCTTGCCGATGGAATTGCTCGCCTCGTCGAGCTTCTTGCGCGTGTGGGCAAGCGCCTCGCCGAATTTGCCGAACTCGGCCTTGACCGCGCCGAGCACTGCCCACACCTCGGCCGAACGCTGCTCGATGGCGAGCGTGCGAAAACCCATTTGCAAGCTGTTGAGCAGGGCCGCCAGCGTCGTCGGCCCGGCCAGGCTGACGCGGAAATCGCGCTGCAAGGTTTCAGCCAGCCCCGGCCGACGCAACGCCTCGGCGTACAAGCCCTCGACCGGCAGGTAGAGCAGCGCGAAATCGGTGGTGTGCGGCGGCGCGACATATTTGTCGCGGATACTGCGCGCCTCGTTTTTCAGGCGCGTTTCGATGGCCCGAGCCGCCTCCTCCACCGCCGCCGGATCGCCGCGCTCCTGGGCTTCGAGCAGGCGCTGGTAATCCTCGATCGGGAATTTGGCGTCGATCGGCAGCCAGACGACCGCGCCATCGTCCTTGCCCGGCAGGCGGATGGCAAAATCGACCCGCTCGTTGCCGCCGGGCCGGGTATTGACGTTGGCGGCGAACTGCTCGGCGGTCAGCAACTGTTCGAGCAGGGCCAACAACTGCACCTCGCCCCAGGTGCCGCGCGTCTTGACATTGGTCAGCACGCGCTTCAAATCGCCGACGCCGGCGGCCAGCGACTGCATCTCGCCCAAGCCGCGATGCACCTGTTCCAAACGGTCGCTGACCAGCTTGAAGGATTCGCCCAGACGCTGCTCCAGCGTCGCGTGCAGTTTTTCATCGACCGTCCGGCGCATTTCCTCCAGCTTGTTGGCGTTATCCGCCTGAATCGACGCCAGTCGCCCCTCGACGCTCTGCTTGAGGCGCTCGAAGCGCTCGTCGAGGCCCAGCGAAAAACGGCTCAACTCGCGCGCAAAAGCCTCCAGCCGCTCGGCCTGCAAGGCGCCGAACTGTCCGACCTGGGTCGTCACCGCCTGACCGAGCAGCGTCGCCGACTGGGCGCGTTCCTCGCGGTCGCGAAACGCGCCTTCCGCATCCTCCCGCCGCCCGCGCGCGAGTTCTTCGCGCAATTCGCGCTCCAGCCGCGCCAGACCTTGCTCCAGCGCCGCTCGCAATTCGTCCAGCCGCGCCTTGGTGGCGTCGACATCACGGCCACGCCACAGCGACACGGCTTGCAGCAGGATGACCACGCCCATGCCAGCCAGCAGGGCCAGCGCCATTGTTTCACTCATCATGTCAATTTATTTCGCCGCCGCCACAGGCAGGTAAGGGCTTGCCGGGTTGACTGTCACGGTTTGCGTGGTGGGATGCAGCACCAAATCCATCATTTCCATTGGCCCAGCGCCCATCAAGGGTTCGTCGCCAAATACCAGCGCGGACAGGTCACAATAGCGGTCGCCGAAGTGCACGCGCAGCGGCCCCACCATTGGCACAATGCGGCGCGAGCCATCCGCCAGAATCACCTCGCGCTGGCTTGTTTCGTCCAAATCATAGCCAAGCTGCAAAGCGGTATGCTCGGGCACGATCATGAAAACCGCCCCGGAATCCACCAGCGCCCGCGCTGGAATGCGCCGCTTGCCCCAAGCGTTTTCCAATTCGAGATTGGCATAAGTCAGTCCCATCCGAATTTCCCTTTGTCACCCCGATAGCAGCCAGAAATGGGCCGCTTTGAGTTCTTTTTCAACCATTCTCAAACGCCGCAACCCTACCCTACTTCAGCGAAAAATCAACTCGGCCTTGGCTGGCGCCAGGAACAGTCGTTCCGTGACGCGGCATTTAGTGAATCACGATGGGCCGGGCGCTGCCCTGGCAATAGTTATCCAGGAAGGCGTCGATGGTTGCGTAATCGCGCTCGGTTTCGGGGATTTCTTCCATCGCGAGATAGAAGTGGCGAGCCGACGGGCCTTGCAGGAACAAGGTCCGCATCCCGTCCTTGTCGAACAACTCGAACCCCTGCTGGGCCGGGTAAGCCAGGATCCAGAAATGCTCGCTGCTGTAGATGACGTTCATGGCGGACCTCCGAAAATCACGTTGCCTTCGTGCTATTTATCGGCTGGATCCTGTTTTTCTTGAAGCGCTCCGTCGGATGGTTGGTGCAGAATTTCACACTTTCGACATTTATGCCATGGCGACAAGCTGCGGTGCCAGCCGTCACGCCCCCAAGTCGTCGACCCAGCCGCAACGGGGAACTGGCATCGACTGTCACCCCGGTTTATGCTGCGGCCTCGGCCACGCGGCCAACGACAACCCGATGGAGAGAAAACGAATGCCCGCCCTGCTGCCCCAACCCGACCCCCTCGGCCTGCTCGAATATTCGGTGGTGTACACCGACCGCTCGCTGAATCACATGTCGCAGCGCTTTCAGGGCGTCATGCGCGACATTTCCCGCCTGCTCAAGACGGTCTATCACGCCCGCGCC
>Ga0209628_10001185_pt1 | contig 16559 bp, 16 predicted proteins | sample TergutCu122P4_FD_187285 | JGI IMG/M metagenome (GOLD analysis project Ga0209628, IMG submission 187285) | Cubitermes ugandensis P4 segment gut microbial communities from Kakamega Forest, Kenya - Cu122 P4 (SPAdes) (version 2) | ecosystem: Host-associated > Arthropoda: Insects > Digestive system...
GAACACGGTGTCCATATCGAAGGCGTTCGCAACGACGGTCGGCGCGGAATGGGCCGGCGAACTGAAGATAAGCGACACCGACGGGATGAACGAAATTCCGGAGAACATCGCCGCCGAGGCGCGAAGGTTCGTGCACGCGGTATTATCAAAACATTCCGGTGCGTAATATATTTAAGAAATGATGACCGATCACCTCCAAGGGGCGTGGCCGCACCACTCGGATCCGGATCCGCCGGAGTCGGGGCACATATACCACCTCCTACCGGGTAGGTCCCGGGTGTTGCCGAGCCGTGGAAGACCGCGGTAACACCCGAGGCTTCCCATCACCGGCAATCCCCATATTATAGCACGTATGTTTAACATATCGTCGAACCTGTTAAAATCGGATTTTTAAGCGACCGTCATCCGTGTCACGGAAGCATGCAGCTTCCGACCTCGGAACGTTCCGAGGCGCTCCGGAAAAGTTTTATCGACGATACGAGAACGTTGTCGAAACCCTCTTTGTGCAAAGCGCAGGCGCGGTCGGTATCCGGTGCGTACGGTATCACGGTATCGGCAAGGTCGCGGACGCTGTCCCATCTTGCTTCGTTGCCTACGTCGAACACGATGATCTTCCTGAAGTTCATGTTCGTCAGCGTTCTGATGCATCCTCTGAGGTCCTTTTTCTTTCCCTTTGCATATACTTCGCTGTTCTCGGCGAACAGTGCGGGCATGCAGCTGTCGGAGATCTCGATTATCTCTTTCAGAAGCGCGTCCGACGTGAAATGGTACGGGACCATCAGTTTGTTTATGTCCCCGTGGAACGCGTCCATGACGTCGCCCGCGTTGCGTATGCCGGTCATGAACCAAAGCTCGTGCTTCGACCTTATCTTCCGGAGCAGTTCCGGCGTTATGTCCTTCTTTTTCATGCCTTCCGTATCAACGCACAGTATGGGCGTCTCCTTGCCGCACACGCCGGACAGCGAAGACACGAGGTCGCCGTACCCCATGGTGCTCTCCGTCATCGTTATCGATGTTCCGGAGAACGACATGTGCGACGCTAGTATGTTCCCATTCGCGATACGGAGGGGCATGGCGGGTATGTCCATGGGATCACGACGATATCTGGAAGTCGAACGCGTCAAGCAGGTCCTTCGCGAACTGCGACTCTTTTACGGTATCCGGCGACGCCTTCGGTATTATTCCCGATACGACGTCGGTGACGCCGAACGATTTCAATACGGTGAACAGATGGGTCATCAGCCCGTGATAGATCATGTTCCCGTCCGGCGCGCCGCAGTTTATCGCGACGACGCCCGTTTTCTCTTTCCCGAACCTGACCGTCCGTATGCCGTCCTTGTTGTCGATCAATGCGTACAATCTATCGAGGAAGTTCTTGAAAAGGCCGGTCTCCGCCCCGAAGTACACCGGGACGGAGAACGCTATCGCGTCGGCGTCCTGTATCTTTTTGTACAGCGCGGTCATGTCGTCGTCGATAACGCATTTTCCGTGCGCTTTGCAGTATCTGCACCCTTTGCAGTGACCTATCCTCAGATCGCCCAGGTTTATCCGTTCGCACAGGAATCCCTTCGGCGAGGCGTTCCCGGCTATCATATTCAGGATCTCCGCGCTGGAGCCGTTGCTGCGCGGGCTTCCGTTGATCATGAGCATCTTCTTCATGTTATCGGCGAGTACATCAAACAACATGGATGTTAATCTTTTCGTATATACGCGAAATCGTTTCACAACATCCCCCTGTACTTTACGAAAAATTAAATAGAGCGGTTAACGCTGATATGTCTCAGATAGAGGTTGTCAAATGCCAAAACAAAGAGAGATCTACGTCTGCGCGCTGTGCGGTAACATCGTCGAAGTGGAGTTCGGCGGCAAAGGAAAGTTGGTCTGCTGCGGCCAGGACATGAAACTGGCGGTCCCGAACACGGTGGACGCCGCGGTGGAGAAACACGTTCCGGTGATCGAGAAGAAAGGGGACGGGATATCGGTCAAGGTGGGAAGCGTCACGCACCCGATGGCGGACGATCATTTCATCGTCTACATCGAGATATGCGACGACGGCGTGATAAGGAGAAAGTTCCTGAAACCGGGAGCGGCGCCGGAGGCGTTCTTCAAAGGAGCGTCCGAGAAAGCGGTCGCGAAAGAATACTGCAACAAGCACGGACTCTGGAAGTCCATGTGATAAACCCCTTTCTTTCGTATTTTTGAATTGGTTCCGTTACCGTGTATATATTAAATGATAGAGATATATATCACATCATTGATTTATTTTATACATCTGGTGCCGAAAGGTCCGCGGCAAAGGCCGCGGAACGAGGGAAAGACGGGCACCCGACGAGGGGAGGATCATTTGGGAAGGAACAGCAGTTATATTTCGCTGATGACAGTGTCATTGCTTTTGGCGGCATCGTTCGGATTGATGCTGTCGGACGGCACAATATACGACGCCGGCGACGGCGGACAAAACCCGGAAAGCGGTCTCGGAGCGGCCATAGACCTCGGCGACGGCACATGGAAAAGCATATCGACGCCGCAGGAGCTCGCACTGATAGGTTCTACGGGAGCGACCGCGGGGGCGTATCCCCTCAACGGGAAATATTATCTCGCGAACGACATAGTGTTCGGTCCCGCCGACACGAACGGCGGCGTTGCCATAGGGATCTCCATAGACACGGACGCGTCCGCCGGAACGGTGACGGTGACGCTCACGCCCGATGCGGGAGACGTCAAGTCCCTTTACGCATGGCTGGGGAATTCGTTCGCCAAATGTGCGGATGACGACACCCTGACGCTTACGAACGTGATGCAGGGCACGTTCGTATTGACCGTGGCCGGAACGCTGGACACGGGCGTTCCGTTCGCATGTTCCCTCGCGGCGGATACGGCGGCGCCCGCCACCATCAGCGGACAATTCAGCAGCAACGGCAACTTTGACCCGATCGGTTCCGAAAGCATGCCGTTCCGCGGATCGCTGCACGGGAACGGCAAAAAGATCGTCGGGATGAACGTCGCGGTGTTCGGAACATCGGACGTTTACGCGGGGCTCTTCGGCTATACGGGAATGGGGGTCTGCGTATATGATCTGGGGATCGAAGGAGGTTCGGTGACGGTGGCCGCGATGCGGGAATCGGAACAGACCAACGCACACGCCGGCGCGATCATCGGAATGGTATGCCCGCCGACGTCCTACGGATCGCCTACGCCGGCGCCGATGCTGATCGAGGGTTGCTATAACACAAGCATGATAACGGCGGCAGTGGCGGGGCACAACTCGATCGCCACCGTCGGCGGTCTTATCGGCAGCGTATTAGCGCAGACAACGAGCGCGGCGGCGGGATTGGATATAACGATAAGCGGATGTCACAACGCCGGACGGATCACGTCATCGTCACTGTTGGACGATCCGTCGGAATATGCGTCGGCCGCATACGCGGGCGGCCTGGTAGGCAACTCATATCAATATTCGTCGGCGACGGTCCCGCTGTTCTCAATGAACGAGTGTTACAACGAGGGTCCGGTGACCGCGATAACGACTTCGCCGGAGAGGAAGGACGATGTCGCACGCGCGGGCGGCCTCATCTCCAAGGTCACCGCGCTCTCGTCTTCAAACAGACCGGGAACGGTGACGGTCGGCGGCTGTCATAACACGGCGCCCGTCACATCACTGACGGACCACCTCTCCAACGCGGGCGGTATCATCTGCGAGTTCGGATTCTACACGACACTGTACATGAGCGACTGTCACAACACCGGCCCGATAACGGCGTCGGCGTTCGCGGCGTTCAACAGCGTGGGGCCGCACGGATATGCGGCCGGCCTGGTGGCCGTCTCGATCGTATCGGAAATGAACATAAAGGACAGTTCCAACGAAGGCACGATCAAAGCGTCGTCGCCGAGGATCGCGTGCGCCGGAGGTTTACTGTCCTATCCGCAGGATTGTGTGCTGAATATGGACAATTGCTTCAATGAAGGGCCGGTAACGGCGGCGGGGGACAGCGAAGAGTTCGCCGGCGGCCTGATCGCCGAGTTCCAAGCGAGCAGTCCGTCAGTGATAGAGAACTGTTACAACACGGCAACCGTTGAGGTCAGCGGGAAGAGATATTCGCGTGCGGGCGGGTTCGCCGGCGTTGTGGTTACGGGCGACCCGCCGACGATAAGGAACTGTTACAACACCGGCCCGGTAACGTCATCGCTGACATATCCGGTAACTTACGTATGCATAGGCGGCATGATAGGCGAGACCTTCTCGGAGATGACGATCGAGAACTGTTATACCGTCGGCCGGATCGCCGCGAGGCCGGAGGCGGACATCGGAGGGCTGATAGGCAAGATATTTCTGCCTCCGGGAACGGACCCGACAACGGACATAACCAACTGCTACTACCTTTCGGGATGCATCAACGGGTCGAACGCTAACGATAAGATGATAGGCAGCGGTAACGCGAGGGATATCGACGGCGGCTACCTGAGAGAGAACGATCAGGGCTCAGGTGCGAAAACGTCTGCGCAGATGAAGGCCACGGTCCCCGCCGGTAACCCGTTGGACAACGCAAGGAACGGCCTCTCGATATACTATATCGGGGACACCGACGGCACGGCCGGATGGGATTTTAATGTTATTTGGTCGATCGCCGATGATAAGAACGATGGTTATCCCATTCTCACGGGGTCCCATGCCCCAAGGACATATTCCGTGACGCTGACCCCCGGCGAAGGGTATGCGCTGAGCGGAGAACCGACGGCAACGGGCGGGAGCGACTATACATTCACGCTTGCGATCGATCCCGCGTACAACAGATCTTCGCCGACGGTCACCGCCGTCGGCATGGGAACGTTAACTCCCGCGGGCGCAACGTACACGGTGCCGAACGTCAACTCCGACATCGTGATAACGGTGTCCGGGGTCGTAAGGAACACGTATACGATAACGGTCAGCGGCGCGGGCGCCGGAGGGTCGTTCACATATCGGATAGGTTCTGCGGATTATGCGGACGTCACCGGCAACACGATAACCGGCGTGCCGCACGGAAGCACCGTCAGCATCAAAGGCGTCCCCAATGCCGGGTACGCGTTCGCATGGTCCCCATCGACGGGGTCCGATACGCTGACGTACACGGTCACGTCCGACGGAACTGTCGCCGGGGCGTTCGCGCCGACGGGCGGTAACGGAGGCGGCGGCGGAGACGACAAACGAACGGACGACGGCAAAGGGTCGGGCGGATCGTTATGGTGGATACTGCTGCTGATCGCGATCATCGCGGTATGCGTTGCTGTCTACGTATTTGTCGTAAAGAAACGATCTTCTTGAACGGACGGAGGGGCGTGCGCGCCCCGACGTCTTTTTTTCCAATCTCGGAGGACTTACGGGAAGTTATAAATATCGAATGAAAGTTAACGCATGTAACCATCAGGGGTCAAAATATGATCTACACAAGGATTACCGAGTTGCGCTTGCTTCTTAGGCATATCTGAGTGGAACTGATGGTTTGGAGTGGATTTTTTTGAAAACGCAACAAACCAGTGTGAACGCTAAAAAAAGAGAAGAAATGATATATGACAGCCAATACAACCGGCTTGCACTTCTCGGTAAGGATGTACGGGACGTGTCGTTATTCGATACGACGCTGCGCGACGGAGAGCAGGCACCCGGCATCGCATTGAGCATGGACGACAAGCTGAAGATAGCATCCGCGCTCAACGACCTTGGCGTCGGAATAATAGAGGTTGGGTTCGCGGCCTCCGGGGATTCGGAGAAGAAGATAATCAAAAAAATAGGAGGCATGGGACTGTCGTCCACGGTATGCAGTCTCGCAAGGTCCGTGAAAGCGGACATAGACGCGGTCATAGACTGCGGTCTGGACTATGTGCACACATTCCTCGCCACGTCCGACATCCATCTGAAGTACAAGCTGAAGATGACACGCGAGGAAGTGAAAGCGAGAGCGGTCGACGCGATAGAGTACGCAAGGTCCCACGGACTGAAAGTGCAGTTCTCGTGCGAGGACGCCACGCGTACGGACCTTGATTTCCTGAAGGAGATGCACATCGCGGCGCAGGACGCCGGCGCGTGCGCGATCAACGTCCCGGATACGGTGGGCGTCATCTACCCGACGGCGATGACGTACCTGATCACAGAATTGGTAAAGGTCACAAAGGTCCCGATGGCGGTGCACTGCCACAACGATATGGGGCTCGCGGTCGCAAATTCGCTGGCCGCGGTCGCCGCCGGCGCGAAGCAGGTGCACGTGTGCGTGAACGGTCTCGGGGAACGCACCGGGAACGCCGCGCTGGAAGAGGTGGCGTTAGGCCTGTATGCGAACTTCGGCATCGAGGTCGTAGACATGTCGAAGATAGGCAGCATCTCGAAGATGGTGTCGCGCGTCACCGGATATCCGATAGCGTACAACAAACCGATCGTGGGAAGGAACGCGTTCGCCCACGAATCCGGGATACATGTGCACGGAGTTCTGAACAACGCGGCGACGTACGAAGCGTTCAGGCCCGAGCTCGTAGGCGTGGACAGACATATCGTACTGGGAAAACACTCGGGAGCGCATTCCGTGAAGGACCGTCTGAGCGCCCTGAAGGTCAGGTTCCCGGACGATAAGATCCCCGAGCTGCTGGCTAAGATCAAGGAACTGGCGGTCGGCGGGAAGGAGATAGACGACGCCGAATTAATGGTCATAGCCGACCACATATTATGGATGCGCGGCGACGAGGACCCCGTGAAGTTAAAGGAATTTGCGGTGTTCACCGGAAAGGGGGTCACGGCAACGGCGACGGTCACGATAGAGATGGACGGAAAGACCAGGACGAGCTCGAACACAGGTATCGGCCCTGTCGACGCTTCGATCAAAGCTATACGCTGCGCGGTGAACGATAAGATCACGCTGGAAGAGTACAAGCTGAGCGCCATCACCGGAGGAAGCGATTCGTTATGCGAAGTGACCGTTGTGATCAAGGGCGCATACGACTGCTCAAGGCTTTCCGTCGGAAAAGCGGTGGGCATGGACATCGTGGCGACGACGGTCGACGCCACGATGGAAGCTATAAACAGGGACTACATACGCGGTAAGGGTGAGAAGAATGGCTCCTAAGACGATCTCCGAAAAGATATTGTCGGCCAGGTCCGGAAAGGATGCGTGCGCCGGACAGATAGTCGAGGCGGAGGTCGATTACGTGATGGTGAACGACGTAACGGGGCCGATAGCGTTCAGGGAGTTCGATCGGCTGAACACGGAACCGAAGAGGGAGAAGATAGTTCTCATTCCCGACCATTACATTCCGAACAAGGACGTCGCGTCCGCCGAACAGGCGAAGGAGATGCGGGACTTCGCAAAAAAGCACAAAATAAAGAATTACTTCGAGGTCGGAAGAACAGGGGTGTGCCATCAGCTGATGATAGACGAAGGCTTCGCCGCTCCCGGGAGACTGATCGTGGGAGCGGACTCGCACACGTGCACCTACGGCGGCCTGAACGCATTCTCAACGGGCATAGGGTCCACGGAGGCGGCGGCGGCGTTCGCCACCGGGCGCCTTTGGTTCAAAGTTCCCGAGTCGATAAAAGTGGAGCTCACCGGCTCGTTCAGAAAGTTCGTCGGCGGAAAGGACCTGATCATCAGGATAATAACGGACATCGGCGTGGACGGCGCGAATTACAAAGCGTTCGAGTTCTCCGGGCCGGGAATAAAGAACGTGCCCGTTTCCGATAGGCTGACGATTGCGAACATGGCCATCGAGGCCGGCGGGAAAGCAGGGATATTCCCGTGCGATGAGCTTACGAAGGAGCACATCAAAGACACCGTGAAAGGAACGTACGAAGGGGTGGATGCGGACAAGGGCGCAAAATACTGCCGGGTGTTGAATTACGATCTGTCGAAGATCGAACCGATGGTCGCGTTCCCGCACCTTCCGGAGAACGGACGTCCGGTGAAAGACTCGAAGGTAAAGATAGACCAGGCGTATCTGGGATCGTGCACCAACGGGCGCATCGAAGACATGAGGATCGCCGCCGAGGTGATCAAAGGCCGCAGGGTGGCGGACGGCGTGAGGTTCATCGTCGTCCCGGCAAGCCCCAAGGTGTATCGGCAGATGCTCGACGAAGGACTGTTCCGGACATTCCTGGACGCCGGGGCGTTCATTTCGGGACCGACATGCGGGGCGTGCCTCGGCGGATACATGGGGATACTCGCCGACGGTGAAAAAGCGATATCGTCAACGAACCGCAATTTCATAGGACGGATGGGGCACAAAGGCTCGGAGGTCTATCTCGCAGGACCCGCCGTGGTCGCCGCGTCCGCAGTTACGGGGCATATATGCACACCGGATGACATGGGGGCGGGGAAATGAAGGTCTCCGGAAAGGCATGGAGGTTCGGCGATCACGTGGACACCGACCAGATAATACCGGCGGAGTTCCTCGTGTCGGAGAATCTGAACTCTCTGAACAGATTCATATTCGAAAAGGTGAGGCCGGAGATACGCGCAAAGATATCGAAGGGCGACATCATCGTCGCGGGCAAGAACTTCGGTTGCGGATCCTCGAGGGAACATGCGCCGCGCGCACTGATGCAGGCCGGGATATCATGCGTCGTCGCGGAATCGTTCGCGCGCATATTCTTTAGGAACTCGATAAATATCGGTCTTCTGGTGATCGAGTGCAGGACGGACGTGAAGGAAGGGGATACGATCGCGGTGGACACGGACCGCGGGAAAATAACGTCATCCGCGGACAAAAAAGAATATGATTTCCCGCAGTATCCGGAATACATATCGGAACTGATAGCGAAAGGCGGCCTGATGGCCAAGATAAGGAGTGAATTGAAGTGAAACATCTCGCCGTGATCCCCGGGGACGGCATCGGGAAAGAGGTCGTGGACATCGGAATGGAAGTGATCGACGCCATATCCGAGATATCGACGTTCGATTACGACGCGGAACTTTTCGACATAGGGTCGGAACGGTATCTGCGCACCGGGGAGCTCATCACCGAGGAGGATTTCGACGACCTCGGAAAGAAGGATGCGATATACTTCGGCGCCATCGGCGACCCGAAGGTCAGGCCGGGGATACTGGAAAAAGGAATTCTTCTGAACATGCGTGCGAGATTCGACCAGTACATAAACCTCAGGCCGGTGACGTCATGGCATCCGTTCGTTCCGCTGAAGAAGCATTTCGACTTCGACATATGCTTCCTGAGAGAGAACACCGAGGACTTCTACATGGGCGCCGGAGGCACGTTCAGGAACGGCAGGGAAGCGAAAGTGAGCGTGAAACGAAGATTGTACGACCTTCAGATCGATCTGCGCCCGCGCTCCTCGTCGGACGACGAGTACGCGTTCGAGATAGGCATCCTTTCAAGAAAAGGTATCGAACGGTTCGCAGACCATGCGTTCAGGACGGCCGCGAAAAGGAACGAAGATAAGATAACGTTGGTGGACAAGGCCAACGTGTGCACCTCGATCTACGGGATGCAGAGGGAGATATTCGAATCGAGATCCAAAGAGTACGGGATCGGTCTCGAATACATGTACGTCGACGCCATGGCGATGGCGATGGTGGTCCGCCCGCACACGTTCGGGACCGTCGCCGTCCCGAACCTGTTCGGCGACATACTTACCGATCTCGGGGCGCAGCTTCAGGGCGGTCTCGGGATGGGCGCCAGCGGGAACATCAACCCGGAAGGGGTGAGCATGTTCGAGCCCATCCACGGGTCGGCGCCGGACATCGCCGGCCAGGGGAAGGCGAACCCGATCGCCGCCGTGCTCGCGGCGAAGATGATGCTCGATCATCTGGGATATGAGGACATGGGCGCGCTGATACAGAACGCGGTGCGCAGATGCCTCGACAACGGAAAATTCACACGGGACCTCGGAGGAACGCTGACCACGAAAGAAATGGGCGCCGAGATCATAAAGGAGGTGCTCCGCCGATGATGAGATTGGACCTCAGGATAACATATCAGAACGAACGCGACGCCGAGACCGTGCTCAAAGCATTGGAGCCGGACAACACCGGATTCATGGATTCGAAGATCGAAGGATGCGAACTTATCTTCGTAATTGCCGCGGACAATGCGGGAACGCTACGGAACGCCGCGGACGACCTTTTGGCGTGCGTGAAGATAACCGAGGAGACGCTCGGGTTATCGGACGCCGTCCCTGACCTTGACGGCGATGCCCTTTCCGAATGACAGCATCTCGTCGCGCACGAGCATCGCGCGCCCCACGGCAACGAGTTTATCATTGCCGTCGACCACAAGCACCTCTTCCATAGGTCTTATCGAATCATCGCATTCTTTCACGAAGGCGCAGAACACGTTCCTTCCCTCGCTTACGAACGGGACGGCGTCGTCGGCCACGACCACGCGCATATGCGGCGCCGGAACGCTTTTGACGATACGCGCGGCGCCCTCCGGCCTTAACGTGAACAGCCCGTCATCGGCGCGCATCGAAAGCACATGCTCCCCGTCGGATATCACGTTGCGTATCTTCCCGGTGTTCCTGCTCGTCACCGCCTCCACCTTGCCGCGTATCAGCGCATCGGCGGCATCGGCGCCGAACTGATATCTCGCGACGGCCGTTATCCGTTCAAGGACGGCGTTGAATTTTTCGTCGCCCGCCTCGATATCTTCCATCTCCTTTGTCTCGGAGAATTTCCTGTCGGTGACGAACGCGATGAAAGAGTCTTCCGCGTACGCCTCCGTCTCGCGGTCCGCGGTATCCGGGAACAGCGACTGCGCGATCGGATAGATCTCATCAAGCTCCGCGGGGACCGGCCCGAACGGACTGAGGACCACCGGCGAGAAACCGGAAGACCTTACGCGCATGAAATCATCGGCGTAATGCCTGCTGTACGGCTTTCCGCCGTCGTCGAACACCGCCGCCTTGTCAGTGACGGGAATGTAACGTTCCCGCAGTCTTTTTTCGTATCTGCGGAACACCGGTCTGTTGCGTGTCTCCGGTCCGGTGTAGAACATCGCCCCGTCCCTGCTCAGCGGTTCGTATCTCTCAAGGAACTCGGAATGCCGTTCAAGCGACCTCAGGGCGCCGAGCAGCGCCGGATGCGCCCTGCACCTCTGTTCGACGAGCTCCCACAGACGGCCCTCGAGGACATATCTTTTCACGACCGCAAGTTCTTTCACGATCTCGTACAGGTTGTGGCGCGCGATCGTCCCCGTCCGTTCGTCGTTCGACAGTTTTTTCAGCGTTTCCAACGTGTGGTCCTTGCACGCGGGGCATTTGCAGTCCAGCGAAAGCATGTCCGCGATGCGGTACGTGCCGTCGATGAACATCATTCGGTCGTCCCTCGCGAATTTGGCGTACGAGGCGGAATCGAACATATCGCATCCGAGAAGCACGGCAAGCGACAATATCATCGGATGCCCGGCGCCGAACAGATGTACGGGACGGTCCGGCGAAAGTCCCTTCTTCGACGCTATGATGACATCGACCAGTTCCTCGTACCGGTATTGTTCCATCAGCGGCACGACGCCGCCTATCGGATGGACGTCGACGCCCATCTTTCTCATCTCGGAGGCGCACATCTCCCTGAGGTCGGGATAGACGGACCCCTGAACGACGCCGGCGATCATCATGTCCTCCTTTACGGACGCGGCCTCCGCCGTCCTCTCCAGCGTGACGCGTATCGATCCCGCGGTCTGTTCTTTCGTCCAGAACGGTTCCGTGAATATATCGAGGACCGTTCCGATGTCGCTCCCTATGCTCTTCTGGAATTCGATGATATCTTTGTTGGAAACTTCCACCTCACCGTACATGTGCGACTGGAATGTCCCGGAATCCGTCATGATTATGCCGGGAAAGTTCAGAAGCGAGTGCAATCCCTCGCTCTGCGCCTTTTCTCTCAGGCCGTCGGTGTTCCGTATGATGTACGAGTTCGTTATCAGCGCTCTGAATCCGAACTCGCTGTAAAGTTCCGCGGGCGTGACCGTCGATATCTTCGGGTTCACGACGGGCAGCAGCGCCGGAGTTTCCAGAACGCCCGCTCTGGTCTCGAATCTTCCTATTCTTGCGAGGCCGTCCCGTCTGATGATCTCGAACATGACCCGGTGATGCATATCGCTACTTAAATCATTGTCCGGTACGCGTCCGCATGCGTATTATAAGCGGCGTCACCGTGTATGCGGACGGTGTGAGCCAGCATATAAAAAATGAGGCAAACTTAACGGGGTTAAGTATAGATTGAATTATAAATATAATATATATTCTATGTTGGATAGTATTATAACGCCGAATAGTAATCGAAACTTCAGACAGCCGTGTTCCGCAAGGAGCTGGCTCTGATCACGGTCCGTGGCCAGAGGGGGAGACAAATAGGGGTTGTTCGCCCGGACCGGATCGCCGCACTGGTCGGTCTCCACGTTCGCGAAACACTTTTGTCCTGCCCTCCGCCTACCCTCCTTCATTGCTTCTCGCTCAGAAAGAGATTTATCCGTGACCGATATAGAGGCGATTCATGGTCGATGAGTACAAGATGGTCATCGTTGTCCGCACGGACCTCGGGATGTCCAAGGGGAAGACCGCGGCGCAGGCGTCGCACGCGGCGGTGAACTGCGCGTTCGCCGCGAAGAAAAAAGATCCGGAGGCGCTTGAGAGATGGATGAGCAACGCCTATCCGAAGATCGTCCTCAAGGTGGAGGGCGAGGAAGAATTATTCGAGGTGAAGATGGCCGCCGATGCGCTGGGGATCGTGAACTCGGTGGTCACCGACGCGGGGCGCACAGAAATCGCGCCGGGTTCGGTCACATGCATCGGCCTCGGCCCGGCGCCGGCGTCCAAGATGGACAAGGTCACCGGCGGACTTTCGATGCTTTAAGGGCGCCGTCAACAATTTTTTTCAGTTCTTCCGCCGCCGCTTTGACGTCCTTCTGCGCGACCACGGCGGATATCACCGAGACGCTGTCCGCGCCCGCCGCGATGACGGACGCCGCGTTCCCTTTGTTTATCCCGCCGATGGCGACGATCGGTATCCTCACGGCGCCGCGTATCCTCACAAGCCCGTCGAGGCCGATGGCGTCCGCCGCGTCGTCTTTCGACGAGGTCGCGAACACCGGCCCGGCGCCCACGTAATCGGCGCCCCCGCGCTCCGCTTCAAGCGCCTCCTCGGGCGTCGACACGGATATCCCTATCAGCAATTCCTTTCCCGCCGTCCGCAAAGCGTCCGCAAGCTTCATGTCGCTCTGCCCGAGGTGCACGCCGTCCGCCTCCGACGCGACCGCGACGTCCAGATGATCGTTCACGATAAAGAGCGCACCGTGGAGCGACGTTATCCTGCGGACCTCCCTGGCCGCGGCCAGCTGTTCGTCCTTTCCCATCATTTTGTCGCGAAGCTGGATGACGTCCGCGCCCCCTTCGCAGGCGAGCCTCGCAATCTCGGCGTGCGAGAGGCCGTTCGAAAGACCTTCGTCCGTTATAACGTACAAATCGTACATATCACAGCAACCTGATGTTGGCCAGCGGTATCACTTCGTTCGGGGTGAGGTTCGCCATCTCGTCTTTAAGGTTCGTTATGAACGTCCCCGGCCCCATCGACCGTTTCGCGGCCTTGTACCCGGCGATGCAGAACACCGCGATCGCCGCGGCGGACGCGACGACCATATCGTCCGTGCATCCGGCGTAGCACCCTATCACGGAAGCGGCCATGCATCCCGTACCTGATATCGAGGCCATCATCTCATGCCCGTTGTTGACCACCGCAACGCGCTTCCCGTCGGTGATGATGTCAACGGCGCCGGTCATGACCACCACGGACCCCGTCTTCTTCGAAAGCGCTTTGCAAGTCTCCACCGGGTCCGCGTCGAGACCGTCGGAATCCACTCCCCGAACTCTTCCGCCCGCGCCGGCAAGCGCGCCGATCTCTCCCGCGTTGCCTTTTATGACGGACACCTTCACTTCGTCGAGTATCTTCCTGATGGCGCTCATCCGATATCGCGTGGCCCCCACGCCCACCGGGTCGAGTATCACGGGAATGCCTTTCCTGTTGGCCGCGGCCCCGGCGATGATCATCGTGTCGAGCGTCCTGCCCACGAGCGTTCCGATGTTAAGCACAAGCGCCGACGCATGCCCCACCATCTCCTCGACCTCTTCGGGCGTCTCGGCCATCACCGGAGACCCTCCGGCGCATAACGTGATGTTGGCGCAGTCGTTCACCGTGACGTAATTCGTGATATGGTGCACCAGCGGCCTCTTCTTTCTGACGAGCTTCATCAATTCGGCGGTTTCGTTCTTCATCGTCCGGATAAAGAAGCGGAAGATATGAAAAGGTTGCGTTAACGGGCATCCGTCCGAACAATGCGGACATAGGACGAAAACCCCGATCCCAAGGCCGCCGGCGGAGTGAAGTATAACTGTAGTACGAATATTGATATATTTTTAATATGGTCGGGAATCCGGTAAACAAAAATGGCGACCAAATCATTCCACGAGAATCTGATAATAGATACGGAGGAAAAGTGCCAAGCGCTGCTCAGGGCCTTTGAAGAGGCCGACAGCGGAACCCGGCCGGCCGTCGAATATCCTGATACGGAGAAAATGGTGGAGAGGGGCAACAAATTGCTAAGGGAGGGTTTCCTTGATGATGTCATACGAAATAATGTCTCTGAGTGAATTTATGACATTATTTCCGCAGGAGCATGTTTCCGACGTGTTGCATACATTCTCGTGCAAAAGGGACAAGGACGTGGAATCCTTTCTCAGAGAGAAGGCGATAGTACAGGAGAAGAAGCAAACGTCTCGTACATATCTGATGTTCACGGCCCGTCAGAGACCAGAATTGGCGGCATATTTCTCTCTTGCCGTAAGCAGCATGGACGTCAAGGGGCTCGAATGCAGCAACGAGCTGAGAAAGAAGATGAACATAAACAACGACATTGCGCAATCATATCTCATAGGTCAGATCGGCAAATGCGACGGAAGCGAGAAAGGATTGGGGACGTTGGCAATTCTCCATGCGATAAGTCTGATAAGGGCTGCGAACACAAAGGTCGGCTGCAGGCTGATACGCTTGGACTGCAAACCGTCCCTGATAAAGTATTATACCGACAACGGCTTCATACACACCGGACGCAACACGGACGGCGACCTTCATCAGATGGTCCGCATCATCGATCCGCGTACCGCGCCCCCGTCCTCGTGAACGGACGCCGTTTTAAAGGTCCACTCTCTGCGCGAGCATCATCGGCATGTAGAACCGGCGGAACGGTTTGTCCCCGATATCGTTCCTGACGCGATCGGCGAGATCGTTCAGGCTCATCGTCACGTCCTTGTTCTCGGACCTTACGTAAACGCTCAGCTCGCCGCTCTCCGCTTCCTTGTCTCCGATGACCGCGGCGTAAGAGCACCAATCCTGCTTCGACCGTCTCACTTTCTTGCCGACGGTGGCGTCGGTGTCGTCCACGGACACGCGTATGCCTTTCTTTTCGAGTTCCTTCGCCATCTTTATCGTTTTATCGAGATGGGCGCCGGACACCGGCATCAGGCGCACCTGTTCGGGGTTTATCCAAACGGGCAGATAGCCCGGAACGCCGGTCTTCTCGATGCCGACGGCGGTGTCTAGCAACGTATAAAGATATCTTTCGATGGTGCCGATGATCGCCGTGTGCAGTATGACCGGGTGCTTCTTCTCGGCGTTCTCGTCCGCGTACGTGATCCCGAACCGCTTTGCGTTGCCGATGTCTATCTGTACCGTTCCGATCTCCCTGGCGCGCTTCATCTGGTCGATTATGTGATATTCGATGTTAACGGTCCAATAGTAATTTATGCCCTCGGGATAGAAGTGTATCAGCGCGGGGCGGTCGTGCTTCCTGCACAGTTCGAGCACCAATTGCTTATTTTCGTCGTATGCCTTCCTCGACGAGAAGTTCACGAGCATATCATACTCGCGTCCCAGAGCCTCGACCTCATCGAATATGCGCCCGTCAAGTATTTTGAAGTTCTCCTTCGCCTCCTCCTCGTCTTTACAGACGACGTGAAGGTCCGGCATGTTCAATCGCCGTGTTCTGAAGCACAACATCGTCTCTCCCGATTGTTCGAGGCGGTACGAATCGGCGACCTCGAACGCCCCCAGCGGTAACTGTTTGTAGCTTATGTTCCAGTTGCGCATCATCGCAAATTGCTGATGGCACGCCGCGTATCTGAGGATGAACGATTTCTTTCCCGTATCTATCGTATAGAGGCGGTCCCCGAAAAGGTCCGCGTGCTCTTTCACCGCGGGTTCGTCAAGCGAGAACATGTTCGTCCCCTTCACCATGTACATCGGAACGTTCACGTCGTTGACTATCTGCGTAGCGTAATCGGAAACGAGGTCGAACATCAGCGCCCCGTGCGGCGTGAGGCACATGTGGCCCACGTCGCTCATCGATTCCCACTGTATGCCGAACTTTTTGCACAACCGTAAGTATTCCGGCTCTCCGACTATCGGCACGCCCTCTTTTCCGAGCGCCTCCTTGCCGATCATCTCCATCATGCACGGCGTCCCGTTCTTGAAATCGTTCACGGATACCTCTTTGCCGTCCTGCGTCAGTATGAAGAACGTCTCCTCTCCCTTTTT
>Ga0209628_10001186_pt1 | contig 16553 bp, 11 predicted proteins | sample TergutCu122P4_FD_187285 | JGI IMG/M metagenome (GOLD analysis project Ga0209628, IMG submission 187285) | Cubitermes ugandensis P4 segment gut microbial communities from Kakamega Forest, Kenya - Cu122 P4 (SPAdes) (version 2) | ecosystem: Host-associated > Arthropoda: Insects > Digestive system...
CAAGCAACGCGAACTGACCGACAAAGACATTGCCACCATTGCCGAAACCTACCGCTCTTGGCGCTCAAATCACCCTCTCCCTGTGGGAGAGGGACGGGGTGAGGGCTACAAAGACATTCCCGGCTTTTGCAAATCTGCCACTATCGACGATGTTCGCAAAAACAAATACATTCTTACACCCGGTCGCTACATTGATTTTAAAGAAGTGGAAGAAGACGGCATTGCTTTCGATGAAAAAATGAAAACGCTATCCGCAACGCTTGCCGAGCAAATGCAAAAAGCGAATGAATTGGATAATGCGATAAAAAATAACTTGCAAAAAATAGGATATATGCTATGAAACAAGAAACGCCGATAAAACACTACTCCGACGCCATTCAGGCAATAAAAAATGCCATTCTGCAAAGCCGCTATCGTGCGGCAGCATTGGCAAACAGAGAATTACTCTCGCTTTATTACGGAATTGGAAAATACATTTCTGAAAACAGCCGAACCGGTTTTTGGGGTACCGGAGCCATTGATACCATTTCCGAAAGGTTGCAACAGGAATTGCCGGGACTCAGGGGTTTTTCATCGGCTAATATCAAAAAAATGAGATTGTTTTTTGAAGAATGGGTAAATGAATTTTCAATGTTCTCAAATCGTCAGTTACCGACTGACGATTTGCAAGACATCAATGACGAAAATTTTACAAATCGTGCGTTAGCAACGCACGAAATTCAAGTGAACCTTTTAATATCAAATCGTTCATCATCAGTGAACGATTTCCAAATTATTGAAAACAAATGTGTTACAAATCGTTCATTAACAATGAACGATTTTGAAATGCTCAATCATGAAAAAAACACCAATTTTCCGATACAACATTTTTTGCAAATTGGGTTCACACATCATTGTGAAATCATGTATAATGCAAAATCCGGAGAAGAGCGTTTATTTTACATAGAGCGTTGTGCAACAGAGTTTTGGAGCGTAGAAACACTAAAATACCACCTCAAAAGCAATTTGTTTGACAAACGCGGTAAACTCCCCAATAATTTTCAAACCACCATTTCCGATAAAGACTTGCAACGAAAGGCTTTACTATCATTCAAAGATGAATATCTGCTTGATTACATCAACATAGAATCGCCCGACGATGAACCGGACGAAAGGGTATTGGAAAGTGCAGTTGTCAATAATATCCGCAAATTCATTATGTCGCTTGGGAAAGATTTTTCGTTTATCGGAAATCAATATCGAGTAATAGTTGATGAAGAGGAATATTTTGTTGATTTGCTTTTTTTTAACCGAAAGTTGCAGTGTTTGGTGGCATTCGATTTGAAACGTGGTAATTTCAAACCCGAATATCTTGGGAAAATGAATTTTTATCTCTCGGCGCTCGACGATATGGTACGGCTTTCGCACGAAAACAACTCTATTGGTATCATTTTGTGTAAATCGCAAAAGCAAAAAACGGTGGAATACGCTTTCCGCGATATGACAAAACCAATGGGAGTTGCTACCTACAAAACAACATCGGAATTGCCGCCGGAGTATAGAAACGTGTTGCCCGATGCAGAAAAATTAAAAGAATTGTTGTAAATTTCGTATGATGACAGTAAAAGAACTAATCAACCTATTAACAACAATGCCACAAGACGCATTGGTTGTAACCGAAGGATACGAAGACGGATATGATACCGTTAAAAAAGTATCAATTATCGGCGTGGAAGAAAATCCGCAAAAAGAGTGGTGGGTAGGAAAATATTCAGACGGTAAAGCAATGGATGTAGTATTTTTGTATTCAGGCACAAAAGAGGAAAATAAATGAGTAGTTTCTATAAAAATGTACAACCAGAAGGAATCAATATAACTTAAACAAATGAGATTAAGCAACGAAGAAAGAGATGCTTTATGAAAGCAGTGATTTGCAAAAAACGTAAAATGATTATTGAGCTTTTTTGACCTCGAAGAGGTCACATGTTTATAGCAAATGCGAAATAACATCCAAGGTACGAACCCGATAGGGGTCGTAGGGGAAGGGTGCTTCCATTTCCTATAAGCATGTGAATCCTTCGGCTTCCTTTTCAAACCTCACTAAATGATTTAGAAAAATTTGTTTCTTAGCCTGACGGATATATGGATAACCCCTTGAAATCCGCTAAGCAAAGTTTGGATTATTGATGCCCCGACAAATCTTATCAGAATTATTGACAAAACAGATAGAAGAACATAAAGCGAAGAAACACAAAATATTAATTAAATTCAACACAAATTTTTTGAGGGAAAAAGTTGTTAATAAACTTGTAAAAAAAATAATTTGAACGAAAAATGTTAAATATGTGAAAAGATTTACATACCTTTGTTGGTGTAATTTTTAAAAGAATTTGCGTATGGTGAAAAAATAAGAGAGAAAATTTTCTCTTTTGGACATATTAATAGCGTTTTGCTATTATTTTGGCTGTTCTAACTTCCACAGTTTTCCTACATTCAAGTAGGGCACAATGCCAGAAATAAGTTAGTGGACGCTTACGTTGCGGCGTGAGCAGAACTTATCCGGCATTGTGGGTTGTGGAAGACCTTGAACAGCAGATAATAGTAGGTTTCACGCTCTTTTTATGCCCTAATGTGTACGAATCAAGAAAAAAATTTAGATATATGAACAGACATTACATTTCAGCTATTTTCGCATTACTGACGTTTGGGTTTTCCGGGTGCAACACTAAATCCTTAGAAATTGATACCCAAATCCTTCAGGAAAAAATCTATGACCCCGGTGCGACAAAGTACGAGGGTTTACGTCAAAGTACGGTTCTTTATTTCGATCAATCGACTTGCATGATGAAACTATATCGGGATGCTTCAAGGGTTTTCATCGCCTTGCGTCCGCAATTGGGGCAGTATTGCGATACGATGCAATTAATGCAGGGCAGTAAACTTGAAACGATAGCCTTGAGCAGAGGTTCAAACAGGGTTTCTGAAGCCTTGGAGAGGATCGACAGCGATGTGCCATTTACGGATATCAGAGGGGTAATATTCAGGATTTGCAACGATGACCAGCAAGCCGTGCTGATAACGGATTGTGAATCCTGGTTTGATACCGAACAACAATCCAGACGGAATCTCGATTTTGAGGCTTACATGAGCGAGCCATTCCGAAACTGGCTCCGCAGAGGACATTCAATTTATATAATTGTAGAGCCTTATCAGGAAAGATGGCAGGGAAGAATGTTTGATAAAAAACGTTTTTATTTCTTATTTACAAACGATTATATGGCTGCTCCCATTACCCATTTTCTAAGTGAGATTGAACCATTTTTACGGGACGGCACGTGTAAGTTGTTCAAAATGACTAATGCGGATATTTCAACTAAAAGAGAAGGGGAAATGGTTGACGGTAATTTAGATTTCGAATTTACCAATTTGAACGGTTTTGATTATATCGAAATCGATAACAAATGGTCTGATATTCGCAAATATATCATGATGTTAGAAAAATACGGAGAACCTACCGGTGATGAACCTGTTCCGCTGATTCGAAATTTATTTTTCAATGAAGGGAATAATTACAATGTAACCGATGTTACGATTGAAGCCACGAATATGACTGAAAAATACTTGTCCATTGATTGCGATGCTGCTTCGAATTTGAAATTAGATTGCGAGGACATCAAACCAAAAGCCGTGAACATGTCGGAAGGATTTTTGTTAGATAAAAACGCCCTGCAAAAGCGCGAACTGAAGGTGTTCCTGACAGACAAGATTTTTGACTATCTCACTGATGATTTTGGCGGAAACCTTATCCGTTTGGATTTTGTGATTAAGGATGTTGAGATAAAACCTTTTCAACCGGACATGTTTACATGGCAATCACTGTTTGGAAACGGCGAGGCGATCTGCGTTTCTCAAAGCATTGTTAACGCCCTTCGCGATACAGAGGTCGTACCTCATCGGGCAGCAAACCGGCGGGTTATTCACACGATTTTTTTAAAAACCGAGAAATATAAACAGTAAATCATTAAAATATTCAGGAGAGCATTAAAATGAAGAAAATAGATTCTTTAAGACAACTTGAAGCGTTGATAGGCGAAACCTATATGTACGCTGTGATTATTGCCCTTGTGGCAGTAGTTTTGGCATTTTTTATTGCCAATTTGATTAAGTATGGGGGGAAAAAAAGTACCGACCACATTACAAGACGTTGGTGGTTTATTATCGTAGGAATCATAATGCCTATAGGATTTTTTCTGTTCAATGTAATTCACTGGTACCCCTTAATTACAAAAGCGCCCTTGCAAGCACAATTTTCAACTGCCAATATTTTAGCAACATTGGTCGTTCTTGGAGTGTATGCCGCAGCCGGTATTATAACGATGTTCGTCTTTCGCCGCTCTAAATGGGGCAGTATTTTGGGTAAATCAAAAAAATAACACATTATGTCTCAAATATTTGTAATAGGAATCGGCGGTACCGGGATGCGTTGCATTGAGGCATTTACGCACCTGTGCGCAATTGGCATGTTTGACAAAACAGACGTTCATTTGTTAGCCTTGGATACCGATAAGGACAACGGGAATTTCACACGTCTCAAAAACCTGAAAGAGGCTTACATCAAGACTAAGGGAGTGAATAAAAAACAGTTCGCATTGGAAAATACATTTTTTTCTGCCAACCTGCATTACTATCAATTCAGTCCCGATTACTCAAAACTTTCCACATTCAGCGCTTTATATCATTATAGCGACGCTAAATTCAGCAATCCCGAAAAAGCGGCGATTGCCGATCTGCTGTTTACGGACAACGCCAAAGATTTCGACTTGAAGCATGGCTATCGGGCGCAGACTCATCTGGGAAGCCTGTTGATGTATCATTCGATTATTGACGATGTGCGAACGAATGATCGGAGCGATTTGCGACGCTTTATTCAGGAATTGATTTCTGCCTGCTCATCAGGGAAACCACGCGTTTTTATTCTTGGTTCGGTATTTGGCGGAACAGGGGCTTCTTCTATTCCTATCATCCCTAAAGCCATAAAAGAAGCAGCAGCACAAATTTCTGATGCTACCGATATCGAACGGAACGCCTATTTTGGCGCGACATTGCTTACGAGTTATTTTTCTTTCCCACTACCCGGCGACAGCGAGAAAGCAAAACAAAAAGTGATTGCTACTTCCGACAAGTTTTCACTCAATTCACAGGCTGCTATGATGTTTTACGAAGCCGACGAAACTGTGAAGACAACCTATCAAAAATTTTATATGATGGGTACGGAAAGCATTGACTGGAAGCCGGGTAAGGTAAAAGATAAAACCATTACCGGCGGCGAAAATCAGGAAAACGATTCTCATTATATCGAACTTCTGGCTGCTTTTGCAGCATGGCATTTCTTCAATTCGCCCGAACAGGGTTCTGATGTTGACAGATTATCCGGATTGGATGATCTCAAACTTGAAAAAAGAGTGGAATACCTGTACCGTACTTTCAATGAAAACGGCAAAATCGATTTTGCCGATTATGTTGGAAGTGAAAAGAAAGAAGAATTTGCAAAGAAAATCGGACTGTTCACAGCAATGAGTTATCTGGCTTTATTGGAAAAATATGACTTTTTCGAACAGGCGCAAGTCGGGGGGTTGAAAAAAGTTAAAATTGAAGGGTACGAAGATATTGATCCCGAAGAAATTCGTAATCTAAAAAAATACATGTCACTTTTCCATTTCAAAATTGACAATGGTGAAATCAAAGATGGATGGTTGCGACAGTTACACCGTTCCGCTGGTGGGGGTGACAACTTTCTGCTTAATCCAGCCATTTTCGGATGTAATTCAGTGAGAGAATTCGAAAGATTTAATTTTAATAAGACACTTTATCAAATTGGATCAGATTTTGAAAGTCATAAATTCAGGACAGGTATAATGAGTGATATTATGGATAAATTTTTTAGCGCTTTTATAAATACCGCTGAATCCGAGAGTATTACCAATAAAAATGAAAAGTTAATCAAACAGGTGTATGATACGCTCTGTAAGTTGTATGAATTTAACAGTTAAAGCATTATGGGAAAAGCAAAACTTATAAAAAGTACTGAAGGAACGAAATCAAATCCCGAAGGGAAATGGTATGTTCATGATCAGATTAAACCTTTTATACAAGGTATAATTGCAGGCGATTTGGATATCAATCAGGTTTCAAGTACGCTGATTTCAGGTGTGCCGACGCCATGGGCGAGAGCCAAACTGTTTTGGTTTGCATTCGACTATTTGCAACGGAAAGACGCCAATATTACAACGTCTGGATTGCTTGATTTTTATGGAATCTTAAGAAATGAATGGAAAGGACTGATCGCATTGATTGCGCTATTTCCCGATAGGGTTTCGTTTTCCGAACCTATCTATCTCAACCCGAAAGGAAGTGACTTGTATGATTTAACAGACGCTTTTGGTCGTATGCTGCTTGATGATGCCGATTTCTGGACAGATCAGATAGCAAAACAAAGTAATCCTGATGAGTTACCGTATGTGCAATTGATTCGGTACAACGGTCAGATTATAGGCGGAACATCCCCATTTTCAATCGTTTTCCCGGCTGTTGAATATGATAATCTGAAAAACGTAAGCGATGTTAACTGGTATAGAAATGGGAAATTTGAAGACCCGACAAGATATTTAGACAAGGATAAAACACAAAAAATGTATCTTTTCATCAAAAACATTAACGGAAATTTTGCCGAATACGAAAAAAATATCAATCTTTCCCGACCACAAAACAAATTGGATTTGTCAGGGTTGAAAACCTGTTTGCGCGAATGGCAAAGAGATATTGAAATGAAAGAGAGTCATTTACAAAAAAATGGAACGGTTGCCAAATATTCCAACTTAGCCATGCCTTATCGAAATTTGCTCGCCTCCTTTCAAAAAGTATATCAGTTACATACAGGCGAATTTACATTCGACCGACCTGCTAATACAAATATTATTAAAGCCGAACTAAGCGATTTGCAGAATATCCTGAAAGATGATAAAATGATTCTTGGATGGTTCGAATCGTCTGATTTCAAAAATCCGCTTTCAAAGGCTGCAGTTTACTTCCTGAAAGTGAACGATGTGCGTGATTCAGAAAACCCGATCAAATATTTTGCCCTGCCATTGAGTATGGAAGGTATTCAGATGTTTACGCAACAATTAGGTCGTTTGGTTTCACACGAAGACTCAAAATTCGATATCGTCGGGAAAATCAGCGAACAAGGCAATTTGATTGTTGATTTAACCGTATCTATTGATAACCAACCTTATAAACTGAATTCTAAGGAATATGAAATTGAGTGGGCGACAACAAATAACAAGGTTATAATTTGGCCGGATTTTATTTCCGATAATTGGGATGCATACTATCTTTATTCCGAATATCCGCTTAATGTACAGGGAATTAAATTTATTCCATTTTTCAAAAGTGGACAGGAGCAGAAAATCATAACCGTAAAACGCCCACATGGAAACAGTACGGTTCATTCGGTTGTATATTCAAACAGTCCCACAGAACAATTGGATGATGCAAGATTGGAAATAACAAATTTAGTTACCTATCCGGCAGGACAGGTTCCTCAGGAAATGCATAAATATGAGGTTATTAAATCGAATCGCCCTGTTGCCGGTTTGGAAATACGAATAGAAAATGCAGGAAAATCGCTACTTGCAGGTTATCTTATCGTCAAAAATCCGGGTGATGAATCGATGGGGGAAAAGAAAATCATAGACTTAACGACTGAAACGGTTAATCAGGACGCCATTATCGGGATTGATTTTGGTAGTAATAATTCGTGTGTACATTATACGATAACAAACAGCGGAGCGCAACCGATTCCATTTAAGAATCGCCGTTTAGCATTGGTTGGAATCGAAGCAGAAAGTGGAACAATTGCCGAGAGAGATGAATTACTGTTTTTCTCGAACGAATCGGTTAAGAATGGGCAGATTAAGTCATGGTTACACGAACACGATGTGCGTTATATTGGAGCACATAAAGATAAAGAAATTGCTGGAGGAGTGGCTGTAAACGAAATGAATATTTTAGTTAAGGAAATGGACAAACAAATCATTAAGACTCAGGCCGGAACGTTACATTATAACATGAAATGGCTGTCGGATACCGCCGGATTAGCCAAGAAAACAGCATTCTTAAAAGCAGTTTGGTTATCTATTTGCGCTGATTTATATGCCGAAAAACATGCTCCAAAAGAACTGCGATGGTCGTTTCCCGGCTCCATGTCTGCATTTGACCTGAATCAATATACTGCAATTTACAATGGGCAATTGCCGAGTATCACACCAATACTTGAAAACAATACACGAACAAGACTACGCCCTGATTCTATTATTGAACAAACAGAAGCCGAATCGGTATGCAAATATGCGCTTAGCAAGGATTATGGTTTGAATAACAATCTGTTTCTTGGAATTGATGTAGGAGGCAGTACAAGCGACATTCTGATATTAGCCAAAGATATTAATGCGAATAACGATCCGCGTCTGTTTAAACAAAGTTCTATTCGTATTGCAGCAGGTGTTTTCTTTGATGCGGTAATCAAGTCGGGCAGGTTCCGTAAAGCCATTTATGATTTTCACGAGGGACAACGCAAAATCAAGGTTGAGAATATCAGGGAAATCTTGTTAGTAGGGCATAAATCGCCATTCTACCTGAATAGCGTTTTCGACCAATTAACAGACGACGATTTCTCTGCATTTTACAGTTTCATTGGACGCGAGTCCCCTTTTGTTTATGCCATTCCTTCGTATGTCACTGGGTTGCTTGTTTTTTATTCAGGCAAACTTTGCGCTAAAACCGTAAAGGAAAATAAATTGACTGCTGTTCGTGAAGTACATCTGATGCCTTTTGGCAAAGGAGGTCGCCTGTTTCATTGGCTGCAAACTATTCCGGGAAGTAGCCCTACCAATGCCTATTATGAGGAATGTTTCAAAAAAGGGTTTGGCGAAGGCGCTGAAAATATCCGTTTGTTTTACAGAAAAGACATTACGGTTGACAACAAATCGGAAGTATCCAAAGGATTAGCGATAGACAAAAATCTAATCTACGACCGTGATGTTCGATTTACCTCCGATATTTTTGCCGAAAAAAACATCCGTTATTTGAAAGGTGGTCAGTTTATTCCGTTCGAAGAACATGAAGTGGTTTCTGACGAATATTTTGAAAGAGTAGGTCAATTCGAATTTCCCGAAAGATTAGAAAATTTCGAGACGTTCTTGCGGATATTCATTGAATTCGTTTCAAGCCGAGGTTTGGTTAAGGATTTAGCAGTTCTTGAAAACCGCAGCAAGGAACTTTCCGGACGGTTAGCGTCTTTTATTGAAAATGATTCAGAATACACTAAAGCCAGAAACGCTAAACAACAATCCGGACGTTTTGAATATCGCTTCCCGATTCTGATTGCAGAAGGTCTTTGCTACTTAGAACAAATCCTTATTCCTGAAATATTTAAATCGTAAAACGGAAGATGAGTTATTTAGTATTGCATATCGATGTGGAATTTATTGTCGGTACAGTTTGTGCCGACAATGGCACATCGTATCCGATTACTAATGACAAGGATGAATTGCTGTGGTTGTATTTTCACAACAATCCACACCAAAACTCCATTTCTTTTGGAAAGGATAATAAGCCACATTTCAACAACTCTGAGGTTAATTATTATGGAAGATTTTTCGATTACATCGAAAAAGAAGTGGAATCTTTTACGTTGAGGGGTATAGATTACCCTGTGATTGAATTGCTTAAAGAATCCGGATTACTCAGTATTTTTTGCAATGCCTTTCATCAATATAAATTGGATGACTCGGACGCGATTCCGACTTTGATTACGTTTTCGTCCTCAATCAGCGATAACGCCAAACAAAAAACGGTTGATTACCTGAGAAAGCAAAAATTCCAGATAGACTCATATACGATTCCGATTGCCGAACTGACATGTTATCATGCATTGAATAAAAAAGGATTGAAAGTTGCAAACGGAAGTATTGCCGTCTTCATGGAAGCATCAAATTCAACATTGAATTTAATAAAACTTTCGCTTTCAGACAATTATTTCCTAAAAGATGGTCAAACCATTTCCTATAAGGGAAAGGGATTAGACCCTCGAAAAAGAGCGTTGGTACGTTTTATTGTTAACGAAGTGAACAAATCAACTGGTGTATTATCGTCGGAAGACGAAAAGGAAGACGAAATCGACCGTTTAGAATATAAAGCCGATGATTGGTTGAAACGATTGGATGCGCAAACAAGAAATATGCCATTTCATATTCCTTCAGTCAGTTTTTCAAAAGCGCCAAATATGAGGCGCGAAGTTTTTGTTTGGAAAAACGATTTGGACAGCGATACAGGGCAATATACCCAAGAATTAAGAGATATTTTTGAGGCTTTTCGGAACGACCACGTAAAAGGTGAAGTAGCAATTGTTTTTCTGTTGGGTAACTGTTTTCAAAGCGATCGGGTAAAAAGCAGTTTTAAACTTTTGGTTGGCAGTGAACGTTTATGTCTTTATGCCAACAAAGATATTCAAGAGGTTTTGGCTATGTATCCAAAAATCGACTTCAAACGCTATTCAAGCGAAGAAGCGAGAATAAAAGCGCAAGCAGAAGCAGAAAAAAAGAAACTGGCCGAACAACTCGCTTTCGAAGATAATAAGCGGAAAGAAGCAGAAAAAGAAGCCAAACGACAGGCTGAAAATCAGGAAAAGGAAAAAAAACGCAGAGAAGCGCAACTGCTTTTCGAAAGAGCCTTTCAATTAGAAAAAGAAGGAAAATTGGAAGATGCTAAAGTAAATGCGGAAAACGCCTTACTTTCAGATCGTGGCAATAAAGAATTCAAAGTTTTTTTACAAGAATTGGATGAAAAAATAAAAACACTGAATGACAAAAATGATTTGTACAAATCATTTCTAAATAAAGGTGATAAATTTTTAGAAAACAATGAATTAGAAAAAGCGCTTGAAGAATTTGAATTAGCACAAAGCGTTTTTGATAATGCAGAAATAATTCGAAAAATTATTGAAGTAAAACGATTGATAAAAAATAAGGAAAAAAGAAAAGCAACAATTTATCAACTGCTTACTGAAATACAATCTTTGATGAGCAGAGATGAACTTCTGATGGCGAAAGAAAAAATTGGCGAGGTATTGACAATTGACAAGGACAATACGAAAGCAAAAGCTCTTTTGCCTGAAATTGAACAATCATTGAAGCAACAGAAAAAAGAACGTCAAGAAAAAGAAAACAGAGAGAAAGGAGAGAAAATCTTGCTTGCTGCTGATAATCTCTTTAACGATGATCGCTGGGAAGAAGCGAAGTGCCAATATGAAATGGCTTTAAATTTTTGTCCAAAGGATAAGCGCATTAACGACAAAATAAAACAATGCAACGATAAAATCAAAGCGAAGGATGACGCTTTCAACGATTTGATTTTTGAAGCCACTGTGGTTGAACAGAAAGGTGACTTCAAAAAAGCATTGAAATATTTAGAATCGGCAGCAAAAATCAAACCTGATCATGCTGAAACAAAAAAGAAAATCAAAATTATCAGGCTCAATATAGAGTTTGAATCAGAAAATACAAAAAAAACACCTCTTAAAGGTGACGATTTTTTTCTGGTTCACAAACTCCCAAAACCAGACGATAGTGATTTTTTGAATACAAAAATGTACGTAAAAAAAATCAAAAATGATGATTCTTTTATTAAGCCACAGGCTCCAGAAAAACTCTTTGACGACAATGTATTTTTTGGACTTTTGGATTTTAACAAGAAAAAATAAAATATGGAAAAGGAATTACCAAAACAAAGAATAGTATTGGATAACCAGGGAATGTCCAAAACACTTAATTTCAATAAAAAATGGCAGATATTGTTATTTTGGAAAGAGGATGTTGATTTGGATTTAATGCTTTTTTATAAAACTGTTGACGATAAAGAGGGTGGGGTGTTCGATTCTGCATACAACAATAATCGTGAATCACTTGGTTCGCTCGACAAGTTTCCTTTTATTATGCAATATGGGTGTGATGGTCATATTCCTGGTTTTCAAGAGAATTGGGATGAAATAATTGTAAAAAAAATTGACGATTCAATTCGTGAAATGTACATACTGATAGTTAGTTATGAATCGGCTGATGAGAATAGTTCTGTCAATTATGCCTCTTATAAATGTCGTCTGATATTTCTCTTAAACGAAGAATACAATCTCGAAATTCCAGTAAATTCACCAACAAAAGGTATTGCTTATGTTATATGCAAAATTGAAAATTCTGAAGGGGACATAAAAATTATCAATGAGAGTAAATGCGTTTCGTTAGAAGATGCATATAATAATATTCCCGGTTTTAAATTAATATGTATAAATTGATTGATATATAAATATTTATTAAACATTTTAAATTGTTAAAAATTATGGCAGAAGTTACGTTGAAAAAGAAAGTCACATTAAGAAGAAAGGAAACGGCTCCTTTTACATTTAATGAGAAAATGCAGATTGAGATGAAATGGTCAAGTGAAACAGATTTAGATTTATGTCTGTTTTGGAAAATGAAAAACGGTAAAATAGGAGGGGTATTCTCTGATGGTTATCGTTCAAACAAAAAGGATTTGGGTACTCTTGATGAATTCCCATTTATCCGGCATTATGGTGACGAATTCAAACCTGAAAGTGGTGGGGAAAGTCAAGAAACTATTAGGGTCAAGTCTATTGATAGTTTAGCCGAACTTTACATCGTAGTTATAAATTACGAAAAAGCAGTGGAAATGATCCCTTCAACCTTTAACCAAGATTCTGGGCGTGTTGAGATTACAACAGACACAGGCGACAACTTTGAAGTTCTTATTGACTCTGAAGATGAAGGGCATGTATATCTAATTTGTAAAATAGATAATACTGGTTCTGACAAAAAGGTAATCAACGAAAGAGAAGTATTGTCATTAGGTGATGCTTTTGATAAAATCCCGGGGTTTGAATTAATTTGTAATTCGTAAAATGCTATGGATGAGGTAAAATTAAAAAGGAAAGTAACACTAAAAGTCAAAGAGCAAGGTGTACCCTCAAACCCGCCTGATCCGCCAAAATCTAAATGGTGGATTTGGCTGCTATTAACTGGTGTAGTTGTAGTAGCGATATTCCTCGTTGTGAAAATCATTCCGTTTGGAAATGGTGGCAAACCTCCGACAACAACAGTTGTAAAACCTGTGCCTCCTCAAAACTCAAATGCTACTGTTGAGATACAAGAACCTGCCTCACAATCTACAACACAGTCGACCACAACGCCTGTTGTAGAACCAGTTACAGGGAATAATCAAAGCAATCAGGTTGCGTCAAGTCCGGCAACACCAAGTGAAAGCCCGTCAGCAACTACATCTGGTACAAGCAATACTCAATACAATCAGTCTGTTACAAGACCGACGAATACAAATGTATCACCTCAGGGAACCCTTGATGAAAAAGCCTTGAGAGTTATCCGAGGCGATTTTGGAAATGGAGAAGAACGGAAACAGAAATTAGGAAGTGAGTATCAGGCAATACAACAGAGAGTTAATGAAATGTATCGAAGTGGTAGTGTTTATTGAGATTGATGTTTCTTTAAATGGGACTGTCAAAAAAAAAGATAGTCCCATTTTTTTTAGAAAAAACAATAAACCTATCAGTGCTATAAGAAGTTCAGGGGTTTCGTAGAAAAGGAAGAAAAAGAATAATACTTGCCACAAGTGAGGAATTATAAACAAAGTAAAAAAACGCTTAGAAAACGTCAAATGGTGCAATTACCTGTGATATTTTATATCTTTGCAACCATAAATATGATAGATATTTGAATATGAACAGAATCGAAATAATCAAAGGCGACATTACCAAATTGGAGGAGGATGTCATTGTTAATGCTGCTAATTCGGGTTTATTGGGTGGCGGCGGAGTGGATGGCGCTATTCACAGAGCCGGAGGTGCTCAAATATTAGAAGACTGCAAGGCTATAAGGGCAAAGCAGGGGAAACTTCAAACAGGCGGGGCTGTTATCACCCGTGCGGGAAATTTGCCTGCGAAATACGTTATTCACACAGTAGGCCCGATATGGGGTGGTGGCGTTTACGATGAAAACATAAAATTGGGAAATTGCTATCAAAATTCGCTGCAATTGGCGATCGATAATGGTTGCAAAACCATAGCATTTCCAAATATCAGTACAGGGGTTTATGGTTACCCAAAGCAGGAGGCAGCGGAAATTGCCTTGAAAACTGTAACAGAGTTCATCACAAAACATCCGGAAATCGAAAAGGTGGTCTTTTGTTGTTTTGATGACGAGAATTATAAGATTATGAGTGGATTATAAATTATAAAATTAAATAATATGCAGAATCATCATTTTGTCGGTTTAACCGACGCACAAGTCTTGGAAAGCCGTAAACTTCACGGCGAAAACGTTTTAACGCCTCCGGAAAAAGAGCCGTGGTGGAAGGAATTTTTGGAAAAATTTACTGACCCCATTATTATAATTCTATTGGTGGCATTGGGGTTATCCATAGGAGTAGCATGCTATGAGTTTTTTTCGGGACATGCCAATTCTGGAGTTTTTCTTGAGCCTGCTGGAATCCTGATTGCCATACTTTTGGCAACCGTTGTTGGATTCTGCTTTGAGATGAGCGCCAACAAGAAGTTTGAGGTGCTTAACAAGGTCAACGACGATACGCCGGTAAAAGTGATACGCAATGGCAATGTCTGTCAGATTCCGAAAAAAGAGGTAGTAGTTGGGGATATTGTGATTCTGGAAACTGGGGAGGAGGTGCCTGCTGATGGTGAATTGTTGGAGGCTATTTCGTTGCAAATCAATGAATCGACACTGACGGGCGAGCCTGTTTGTAAAAAAACAACCAACCCTACTGATTTTAAGGAGGATGCCACTTATCCTTCGAATCATGCGATGAAAGGCACTACGGTGGCCGATGGGCATGGGATAATGCGCGTGTTGAAGGTGGGAGATGCATCCGAATATGGCAAGGTGTATGAAGGGGCGCAAATCGATAACAGTGTGGAAACGCCGCTTAATATTCAGTTGGATAAGTTGGCGGATTTAATTACGAAGGCGAGTTATGCGATTGCGGGCTTTATTATTGTGGGTCGGCTGATCAGTTATTTTGTGAGTGTGGGTGGATTGCATGTGGATGATTGGTTGCATTTCGGGAGTTATACGCTCAATACCATTATGATAGCCGTAACGCTTATTGTTGTTGCTGTTCCGGAAGGGTTGCCGATGGCGGTCACGTTGAGTTTGGCGTTGAGTATGAAGCGGATGTTGTCGACGAATAATCTGGTGCGCAAGATGCATGCCTGTGAGACGATGGGGGCGACGACTGTTATTTGTACCGATAAGACGGGGACGTTGACTCAGAATCAGATGAAGGTTTATGATACGAAATTCTTTTGTGGAGACGTGGTAGGCCACGCTTCCACAAAAGAATTTATCAATGAAGGCATTGCGGTCAATTCGACTGCTTACCTTGATTATTCGAATCCTGAGCGAGTCAGGGTGTTGGGGAATCCGACGGAAGGGGCGCTTTTGCTTTGGTTGCACGAACAGGGGGTTGATTATTTGCCTTTGCGGGAAAATGCGGAAGTGATTGAGCAACTCACCTTTTCGACTGAGCGCAAGTATATGGCGACGATCGTGCAATCGCCTTTGTTTGGGAAAAAGGTGTTGTATGTGAAAGGGGCGCCTGAAATTGTGCTTGATTTATGCAAAACCGTTCCGGTGGCGGTTGAAGATATTCATAAACAGTTGCTTGAATATCAGAATAAGGCGATGCGAACGTTGGGGTTTGCCTGTCAGATTATAGAAGATGAAGAAAGCCGTATACAGGATGGGAAGTTAACGAATGTTGAACTGACGTTTCTGGGGATTGTTGCTATTTCCGATCCGGTCAGGGAAGATGCGCCCGAAGCCGTGAAGACAAGTATCAGTGCGGGTATCGGTGTGACGATTGTAACGGGCGACACGCCCGGGACGGCCAAAGAAATCGGACGGCAAATCGGTTTGTGGCAGGAAAATGAACCGGAAACGCATCATCTGACCGGAACAGAATTTGCGGCCATGAGTGATGAATCGCTGTTAGACAGAATCTTGAATTTAAAAATTCTGTCACGTGCGAGACCGATGGACAAGCAACGGTTAGTACAGTTGTTGCAACGCAAAGGTCAGGTGATCGCTGTTACGGGCGACGGAACGAATGATGCACCGGCGCTGAATGCGGCACAGGTAGGCCTTTCGATGGGCGACGGCACTTCGGTAGCCAAAGAAGCAAGCGATATCACGATTCTTGATAATTCGTTCAGCAGCATTTCGCGTGCCGTGATGTGGGGACGTTCGCTGTATCAGAACATTCAGCGTTTTATCTTGTTTCAACTAACTATCAATGTGGCAGCCTGTTTGATTGTGTTGATTGGCGCGTTTCTGGGGACGGAATCGCCGCTGACGGTGACACAAATGCTGTGGGTCAATTTGATTATGGACACGTTTGCCGCATTAGCGCTGGCTTCG
>Ga0209628_10001187_pt1 | contig 16547 bp, 18 predicted proteins | sample TergutCu122P4_FD_187285 | JGI IMG/M metagenome (GOLD analysis project Ga0209628, IMG submission 187285) | Cubitermes ugandensis P4 segment gut microbial communities from Kakamega Forest, Kenya - Cu122 P4 (SPAdes) (version 2) | ecosystem: Host-associated > Arthropoda: Insects > Digestive system...
CACTCCCGACAAAATCGAAAGTGAACCTTGTTTCACCCCGGTTTACAAGCCCACGTCATAACCCTTTGACTGTGAACGCCTTTTTCAATGGGTTTACGACATTTGCGTGTGCGATTGCCCTGCGGCGCCACCCCATATAGTTTACCAATGAAATATATTTTAATAGAATAATTGGTTTTTGTTTCTGGAACAGCGCGTGAACAGCCTGCGCAGCATTCTTTTTTTCATCGCTTCAACCGCCCTGCTCGGCCTTGGCGGCTGCGCCAGCATGGGCGACAGTGCGCCGCAGGCAAAATGGCTCGATGCCAATACGCTGGCAACCAAGCTGCCCGCGACACCGGCGCAGTGGCCTTCCGAGCGCTGGTGGGAACGCTACGGCGATCCCCAGCTCGACCAGTTGATCGCTACCGCCCTGCGCGACAGTCCCGGCCTGCGCATCGCCGAGGCGCGCGTGCGGCAGGCGCAGGGCAGCGCGAGCATCGCCGAGGCGGCGACGCAGCCGGGGGGCGGCATCGATGCCTCATTGTCGCGCGAGATGTTCACCACGACCGGTTTCATCCCGCCGCCCTGGGCCGGCAGTTACGACTGGAACAACAACCTCGCCGCCCATGTCAGCTACGACCTCGATTTGTGGGGCCGCCACCGTAGCGCGCTGGCCGCCGCCGTGGCCGAAACCCGCGTCGCCGAGGCCGAATCGCAGATGGCGAGGCTCGGGCTGGAGAACCGCATCGTCCGCGCCTATCTGCAACTGGCGCTGCATTACACGCTCAAGGATTCGGTGGAAGAAACCCTCGGAAATCGTCAGCGCGCGCTCGACATCACGCGCAAAAAGCAGGCCGCCGGCCTCGCCACCGAAGTCGAAATCAGCCTGCTCGAAGCGGCGATTCCCCGCTTGCAGACGCAGATCGAGCAGCATGCGGAAGCGATCACCCTGCTCCGCCACCAGCTTGCGGCGCTGATCGGCCAGGGGCCGGCAGCGGGCGAGGACATCGAGCGTCCGACGCTGAATCTCGCTGACGACGACTGGCTGCACCTGCCGACCAATGTGCCCGCCGATCTGATCGGCCGCCGTCCCGATGTCGCCGCGCGGCGCTGGGGCGCGGAGGCGGCGACGCGCGACATCGAGGTCGCCAAGGCCGCCTTCTACCCGAACATCAACCTGATGGCCTTCATCGGCTTTCAGGCTATCGGCTTCAGCCACTTCATCAACAATGACTCGGCGGTGCGCGGCATCGCTCCGGCGGTCTCGCTGCCGATTTTCGACGGCGCCCGCCTGCGCGGCAATCTCGCGGCGCGCACGGCCGGCTACGACATGGCGGTGGAAAGCTACAACCAGACGCTGCTGCATGCCCTCGAAAACGTCGCCGGCGCTCTGGCCTCGGCGCAATCGGCAGAGCAGCAGAAGCGCCTGATCGACGCCGGCGTCGTGGCTGCGAAAAGGGCGCACGACCTGGCCCGCAAGGGCCATGCGGCCGGCCTCACCGATTTTCTGGCGGTTTTGAGCAGCAGGCTGGACCTGATCCAGCAACAGGACATGCAAGCCCGCATCATGGCGTACCGCTGGCAGAGCTATGCCGACCTGATGCTCGCCCTGGGCGGCGGCTGGAGCGGCGATTTGCCACAGCAGGAGCAGCAACCATGAAAGCCTTTGCCTCCACCGAGCGCCGCATCGCGCGTTGCAGCGAGCGTATGCCGGACTATCCCGCACGCCTCGTGACCCTGAACCGGCTCGCCTACCACGTGCAGAAGCGCACCCAGGACAAGCTCGCCGCGGCGCTCAGGCAACATGCCATGACGACCGTCGGCTACACCGCGCTGATGGTGCTCTACGGCTCCGCAGACGAAACGCAGCGCGCCTCCGAACTGGGCGAAGCCTGTTCGGAAAAACCGGCCAACATGACGCGCATCTGCAACGACCTCGCCGCGCGCGGCCTGATCGACCGCCGCAGCAGCGATACCGACCGGCGCGGCGTGGTCATCTCGCTGACCGCCGCCGGCCGCGCCCTGGTCGAGAGCATTTCGCCGCACTACCGGGCCATCGTCGAGCAAAGTTATGCCGGCATCGACGCCGCTTCGCTGCACCAGCACGAGCGCATGCTGCGCCGCCAGCTCGACAATCTCGCCGATTGACATGAACGAAGCCGCGCCTCCTCGCCGCGTCAATCCCTTACTCGCGGTGCTGGCCGACTGGCGCAGCAGCGAAGGGCCGCGCTGGCTGTTCGTCGTCAAGGTTCTGCTGGCGGCCTTTCTGGCGCTGTGGATCGCCTTTTTCCTCGGTTTCGATTCACCGCGCAGCGCCATGCTCACGGTATTCATCGTGGCGCTGCCGAGCACCGGTCTGGCGCTGGAAAAAAGTATTTACCGGCTGATCGGCACGCTGGTCGGCTCGGTCGCGGCGCTCGCCCTGATCGGCCTGTTCGGTCAGCACGCGCCTCTGCTGTTCCTCGCCCTGGCGGCGTGGGCGGGATCGTGCACTGCCGGCGCGGCCTACCTGCGCAATGCCCGCTCCTACGGCTTCGTGCTCTCCGGCTATACCGCCTGCATGATCGTGCTGCCGTCCATCAATTATCCGCTCGGGGCATTCGATGTGGCGATCGCGCGCGTCACCGAAATCTCGCTCGGCATTCTCTGCTACGCGCTGGTCAACGACGTGTTTTTTCCCAGTCACCAGAGCGATCAGATCGTCTTCAGGGTGCGCGGCCTGTACACGGCTTTCGCCACGCTCTGCCGCGATGCGATGCGCTACCGGATCACGCGCGAGGAACTCGAACGACGCCATCTGCAAATCTCCGCCGACGCCGCCACGCTGGAAGCGGAACGCCTCGCCGCCCTCTTTGAAGCCGGCGAGATGCGCCTGCACAGCCGCAAACTGCACGCGCTGCACACCGCCACGGTGGCGACGCTGACCACCTTTCACACCCTGCATCAACTCATGGAACGCCTGCGCAACCGCGCCGATTCACCGATTCCGGCGTTAATGCGACCGCTGTTCGCGGCTTTCACGGACGCGCTGCTGATCGGCGACGAGGTTGGCAACGGGGTCGACAACACGCCGGCGCGCAACGCGGCCGAGGCGGAGATCACGCTGGGCAAGCTCGATCTGCTGCTGCGCGGGCTGCCGCTCATCGGCGCATCGCTGCGCGCCGAACACGGCGCGACGCTGGATGCCTACCGCCGCCTCGATCTCGATACCGCGCTCGAACTGCTGCAACGTTTCGCCGCCGAATATCGCGCCCTGGTCGCCATTTACGCGGCGCTGCCCGACAAGCGCGAGCGCCGGAACGAGAGAGGACTTTCTCCCCCCATCCACCGTCCCAGCACGCCGCGCATCATCGTCCTGGCCGCCGGCCTGCGCAACGCCGCCACCCTGCTGATCCTGGGTTTCGCCTGGTACGCGCTGAACTGGCCGAGCGCAACCGGCGCGGTCTTGCTGGCGACGATTTTCTCCGGCCTCGCCGCCTCGTCGCCGACGCCGACCCAGATGATCCAGGCCATCCTGAAAGGCTTCATTCTCGGCACCCCCTTCGCTTTCATCTGCGCCTTCTTCATCCTCGACCGCGTGGACGGTTTCCCCATGCTCATCGTCGGCATGGCGCCCTTCGTCGCCATCGGCGCCTATCTCTCCACCTTGCCTGGCCGCAGCGGCATCGGCGCCGGCTTCAATATGATGTTCGCGCAAATGGTGGCGCCGGAAAACCAGATGCGCTTCGACATCGCCAATTTCATCAACGACGCCAGCGCGCAAATCATCGGCCTGCTGCTCGCCAGTTTGATGTTCGCGCTGATTTTGCCGGAGCATCGCATCGGATCGCTGCGCCACACCCTCGCCGCGCTGTGGGAGGAAGCCGAGCGCGTATGCAGCGAGGGTTCGGCGGCGTTGCGCCACGAGTTTGCAGGCCGGATACACGACCTGTTCCATCAGCTCGGCCTCGGCGGCAACCCGGACGCGACCCAACGCGCCATCGCCAGCCAGGCGCTGACGCTGCTCGAACTCGGCCACGCCGTGATCGGCCTGCGCCACGAACTCAAGGCGCAGCCCTTTTCCGTCGCGGCACAGGGCGCGATACGGCGCGTCGTGCAACGAACGTCGGCATTTTTTCATCGGCCGGACGAAACCACGCGGCTGGCCACTCTCGCCGCCCTCGACGACGCGCTTCTGGCCTGCGGCGAAACGCCCGACGCCGCGCGTCTGCGGGCCGACCTGCATCTGCTGCGCGTCGGCCTGCTCGACGATCCCGCCTCGCTTTACAAGGAACTTCCCGATGCCGCGTGAGGTTGAAATTCTCGGCGCCTTCGTGCCCGGCCTGCTCATCGTCGGGCTGCTCGCCGCCGTCGTGCAAGTCGGCCTCGACTGGCTATGCGCCCGCTACGGCGTCTATCGTCACGTCTGGCATCGCTCCCTGTTTCGCGTTGGCATGTTCGTCTGCGTCTGGGGCGCGCTGAGCCGGCTTCTGATTCACTGATCTTCTGGATGTCATCATGAAAACCTTTGCCCGCTATGCCATCACCGCCGCGATGGTGATCGTCGCCCTGCTGTTCGGCAAATACCTGTGGGACGACAACATCTACGCGCCGTGGACGCGCGATGGCCGCGTCAAGGCCAACGTCATCAACATCGCGGCGGACGTATCCGGCATCGTGACCAGCGTGCCGGTGCACGACAACCAGTTCGTGAAAAAGGGCGAGGTGCTATTTACCATCGACAAAAACCGCTACGCCGACGCCCTGGCGCAGGCCGAAGCCACGCTGGCCGCGCAGAACGCCGAGAAGGTCATGCGCGGCCGCGAAGCGGCGCGCCGCGCCAATCTGGATAGTTCCCTCGTCACCCGCGAAAACCGCGAATCGGCGGATTCCCTGGCCAGCATCGCCGCCGCCAGAACCCAGGCGGCGCAGGCGGCGCGCGATACGGCCCGGCTCAATCTCGAACGCACCGAGATCCGCGCGCCGGCGGACGGCTACGTCACCAACCTGCGCGTCTTCGTCGGCGATTTCGCCAGCGCCGGCGCCTCGCGGCTGGCTCTGATCGAGGCCAATTCCTTCTACGTTGACGGCTATTTCGAGGAAACCAAACTGCCCCGGATCGCGGTCGGCGACCCGGTCGAGTTGCGCTTCCTCAGCGCTCTGCCCAATCTGCAAGGGCATGTCGAAAGCATCGCGCGCGGCATCACCGACCGCGACGCGGCAACGGGACGCGAACTGCTCGCCGACGTCAATCCGACTTTCAACTGGGTGCGGCTGGCGCAGCGCATTCCGGTGCGCGTGCGCATCGACGACCTGCCGGCCGATCACCGCCTGTCGACGGGCATGACCTGCACGGTCGTGGTCAAGCCGCAGTGAGTTTTTTCGGCGCGCTTGCCTGGACTCCCCGCCCGCCAGCAGGCGATGCGGGAAATCCAGAGCCAGGATGCCTTACGGCCCCTTGCGGATCAGGCCCAACGGCGCGCCGAGCGGCAGCACCGTGCGGCCAAAGTAGCCATTCAGGAAGATGGCGCCACCCGCGTAGAAACCGATCAGCGAAATCAGGAATTCCGACCACGCCGCCAGCGGATCGAACATTTCCGGTGCAACGCCGAACGCCGCCATGCCCAGCGAGAACAACAAGACGTTGATGAGCACCAGGATCGCGGCAAAGGCCTTGTTGGCCTCGAAGGCGGCAACCATCACGAACAGCGAGAAAAACAGGTAGGCGAAGCAGGCGAAGGCGAACTGGCGCGGGTCGGCCTTGTCGCCGACCGGACCGAACCAGCCGAGCGTCATCGCCCAATGGATGGCGACGGCGGCCCAGAACAGGCCGTAGGCGCCGAGCACGATGGCCCCGAAATAATTGTTCTTCTTGAAGTCGACGCTGGAGGCCCAGAGCTGGGCCGCCGAGCCGAGGCAGATCGCCCACGGGATGAGGAAGGACACCCCGCTGGTCCAGCCCATCTTGGCCGACGAGGCGACGAAAGTCGTCAGCGACAGCCCGAATACGCCCAGCGCCGTCGGATCCGACAGCACCATCCGGGTTTCGGTAATAGAGGAAGAATTCTGCGTGTTCATGTGATGCCTCCTGAATATCCAGTCGATCAAACTTGGAGTACCGGCCTCTACACCCGGAACGAAACGATATGCCGTCAGCGTTAACGTTCCGCCTTGCCGCACGGGCCGGCGCCGGGTTCTGCATCACGAACGCCCTGCTTGAAAAACGCTCCTTCCACCAGGCAAGCAGAGGCGCAGCGATGCACTACTTGCCAGCATACACTGCTTGCTGAAGTCTGGAGCGCCTCCGGCGCCGGTCAGCCTGCGTCCGGCTCGGCTATCGCCGAGGCTGCGACGGCCAGTTGCCGGGCGCGAGTTTCACGCAGCGCCGGCGTTTCCAGGCTGATACGCCCCAGCGCGCCGCTGCGGTAGTCGGTCAGCAGCACGGCGGAAGCCTTTTCCCGATCAAACTCGCCGCTCCGCCCCTTGAGCAGGCAGCCGCGCTTTTTCGCCACCGCTTCGATGACGCCGACGCCATCCAGGCCGTCGACGGCGAAGCCGTAGCGGGCGGTCAACAGCGCCGGATAAGCCTCGACCAGATAATCAGCGAGAAACACCGCAACATCCTCGCCGATATAGGCATTGACGCCGACCGCATGGCTGGCGGCCAGCATCAGGCCGTCGACCGGATCGGCGATCTTCGGCCAGAGCATACCCGGCGTGTCGTAGAGGGTGAGCCGCGAACTGATGTCGATGCGCTGCTGGTTCTTGGTCACCGCTGGCTGATCGCCGACGGCGGCCACTTTTTTCTTGACCAGGGCATTCAACAACGTCGATTTGCCGACGTTGGGAATGCCCATAATCATCAGGCGCAGCGGCTTCACCGCATCGTTGCGATGCGGCGCGAGCTTTTGCGCCAGCGCCGGAATCCGGGCCACGTCGCCGGCTTTCTTGCAGGAAATGGCAACGGCCGCAACGCCCGGCTGCGCGGAGAAATGCTTCAGCCAAGCCTGGGTCGCCGCGGGGTCGGCCAGATCGGCCTTGTTCAAGAGTTTCAGGCAGGGCCGCTGGCGGAAGGCGCGCAGTTCGTGAATCAGCGGATTGCTCGACGCCGCCGGCAGACGGGCATCGAGCACCTCGACCACGACATCGGCCACGGCCAGCGTTTCCGCCGCTTTCTTGCGGGCCGAGGTCATGTGCCCCGGAAACCATTGAATCGACATGTTCAGCCGCCCGTCACCGGCGGGAAAAAAGCCACCTCGTCGCCCTCGCCGAGCGGCGTAGCGAACCCGGCCATGTCCTGATTGACGGCGCAGCGCAGATTTTTGGCGCTGGCCAGCCTGTCGCGCCCCTGGCCGACCAGCCAGTCGCGCAACTGGCCGACGGTGGCAACGCCGGCCGGCAGTTCGAGGCTTTCGCCGGAACGACCGAGCGCTTCGCGCAGGCCGGCGAAATACAGCACCTTGATCTTCATGACAGCAGTTCCGAGAAAGGCGCGAAGGACACCGTATCGCCGCGCTGGACGGCCTGTTCCGGCCGCAGCAGCACCAGGCCATCGCCCCAGCACAGCGAGGAAACGACGCCAGCGCCCTGGTTGGAGAACAATTCGACGCCGCCGTCATCGGTCATCCGGCCGCGCAGGAATTCGGCTCTGGAATCCGGGCGCGGCCAGTCGAACTCGGCGCGCAGTGGAAAGCGGCGCGGCGCCACGTCGGCCACACCCTGCAAGCGCAGGATGAAGGGCCGGACCAGAACCAGAAAAGTGACCATCGCCGACACCGGGTTGCCCGGCAGGCCGATGAACCACGCCTTGCCGCCATCGTTGCGATTGATTTCGCCGAAGGCCAGCGGCTTGCCCGGCTTGATGGCGATCTTCCACAAATCGAGCCGGCCTTCGGCCTCGACCGCCGGTTTGACGTGATCCTCCTCGCCGACCGAAACGCCGCCGCTGGTGACGATCAGGTCGTTGTCGGCGGCAGCCTTGCGCAAGGCTTCGCGGGTCGCCGCCAGATTGTCCGCCACCGCGCCGAGATCGCGCACCTCGCAACCCAGCCCTTCGAGCAGCGCCCGGATGGCGTAGCGGTTGGAATTGTAGATGCCGCCCGGCGGCAGCGGCTCGCCCGGCTGCACCAATTCGTCGCCGGTAAAGAAAACGCCGACGCGCAAGCGGCGACGAACCGGCAATTCCGGCAGCCCCGCCGAGGCGGCTAGGGCAATGTCCTGCGGCCGCAGCCGGATGCCGGCCTGAAGAATCTCGGCCCCGATGGCAATGTCCTCGCCGGCGCGGCGGATATTCTCGCCCGGCCGCGGCACATGATTGACCACCACCGCATCGCCATTTGCCACGCAGCGCTCCTGCATGACCACGGCATCCACGCCGGGCGGCACGGGAGCGCCGGTGAAAATACGGGCGGTTGTGCCAGGCTGCAAGACGCTGCCGACCTGACCGGCGGCAATGCGCTGGCTGACCGGCAGGCAGACTCCGGCAGCGGCGACATCGGCCAGGCGCACCGCGTAACCATCCATCGCCGAATTATCGAGCGGCGGCGAAGCCACGGTGGAATATTGCGCCGCCGCCAGCACGCGGCCAGCGGCGGCGGTCAGCGGCAGACTGCGGGTTTCCGCCACCGGCTGCGCCGCGGCCAGCAGGCGCTCGAAAGCGTGTTCAAAAGTCAGCATGAAGACTCCTGTAAAATTGAGCAGGCAAGGTGCGATAAAAAATCAGGCAGCACGCAGCAAAGGATAAAGGGAAGGCGAACAAGGTATCTGGGGACATATCAACGGTTGCCAAATTTGGCCAGCGGCAAAGCCATCCGGCTTGAGCAACACTTTCTCAGGCGCCACCCTGTTTTTTCTCACGCGCCCTCTTGGCGCGAAACACCCGCATTCGCCAACGGAACAGGCCAATTGCGTAGCGGATGTTGTAACCCGCCAGCAGGCCAAAGGCAAGCAGGGTGAAGGGGTTTTGGGCAAACTCCATTGAACTGCGCTCGAGGCCCGGCGCGAGAACGAAAACCTCGACGACGCGAAAAACGATGCGCACCAAAAACAGCAGCAACAGCGCGATACCGAGATGGACATTGGGCGTGTAAAAAAGCCCCTGGCCGGGAATCGTCTCGAATTTTGTCCGCTTGAGGCCCACCCCGCCCAGCGCCGCGCCGCCGCAAAGCGCGACGGCAAACCACAGCAAATTCAGCGGGTGGCGCAACGATGCGTATGCCACCAGAATGACCAGCGCCGGATAGAGGGTCAGCGTGATCGGCGCCCGGTACTTTGACAAGCGCTGCCGCTTGAGCAAACGCTGGCAACGGGCGTAGACGCGCCAGGCGACCAGCGCCCCGAGTGAAGCGTAGCCGGCGATGGGGACTATGGGGTGCATTGTTACAGCCTAAGTGGCAACCTCGGCGACCCGCAGCGTCAGCGTACCCATCACGAAATCGGCGATGCGCTCGATGTCGTCGAGCGGCAGACAGGGCAGCGTGGTATCGAGGGCGGCGTTGGTGGCCACAGCCACGATGTCGCAGCGCTCGGGAAAGAGCGGCGGTTTGCCGGTCTCGGGCCGATAGACTTCCAGTTTCGGCACCGGCTCCTGCTTGAAGCCCTCGACCAGCACCAGATCGCAGGGGGCCAGGCGGCCGAGCAGCTCGTCAAGGCCCATCTCGCCGCCAGCACGATTCTCGTGCATCAACGCCCAGCGGTCGTTGCAAGCGAGCAGCACTTCGCTCGCCCCGGCTTCGCGGTGGCGGTAGGAATCCTTGCCCGGACGATCCATGTCGAAACCGTGATGGGCGTGCTTGATGACGGAAACCTTGAGGCCGCGCGCGGTGAGACAGGGAATCAGTTTTTCCAGCAGCGTGGTCTTGCCGGAGCCGGAATAGCCGGCGATGCCAAAAACTTTCATGGCGGCATTCTACACATCGTCCCCCTGAAAGGGATTTTGCTGTGGCGGTTGCACTACGGGGTTGTATCCTGATGCGGATTTTCCGAATCGGCAGCGTAATCCATCCGCTATGGGATAGCGCTGGCGCGGCGCTCGTCGGCGGGCGATGGAACCCGGCGCATCCCGATACGGCCAGGATTGTCTGTTCAGAAACCAGAAACGCGATATGGGATCGACGTTTTTCGAGAGGGACGGCTGAGATGGGCGAAGGTCAAATGGGAAATCTGGGTTCAACAAACCTGGCCACCGCCCTCATCGCCCTGGCGCTGTGGGGCGCGACACTCGACCTCACTCTCGGCATGGGCGGACTGATGCTGCTCGGCGGCCTGTCGGCGCTGACGGTCATCGACAGGATAGTCGTCAGAAAGTCAGCAAGAGCCGATCTTGCACCTCATGATCCTCAAGGCTCAAACCATCCATCTGGAATCGTTTCAGCATCGAGCGGCCCACGCTTACAAAAACCTCGCGTTCAAATAGGCTATCCGGGATCGGAACATCACATACCTTGCGCCCGGAATATTTCGTACCGTCGATGCTCAACGCAACGTATACGCCTCTGGCCTTGCACGCGGCGATGGAATCAAAAAGGCGCCGCAGCGAGAACGCTTGAGCGCCATACAGAATGGCTTGACTATCAGCGTAAGGAGGGTCGCAGTAGATCAAGTCTCCTCGCTGCGCGCGGCTCATCGCCTCGGTAAAGTCAAGATGCAGGAAGCGCGTACCCCGTGTCCTTGCATGCCAGATATCCACTCGCTTCTCAAAACTTTCGGGCGGCACCGGGTCATGCGCTCCAACCGGAGTACTCATGAATCCGTCGTTCTTGCGGAACCGAACGACTCCGCCATAGCAAGCCCGGCAGAGGAAAAGAAGGTCAGCGCCGTTCGGTCGCGCGTTGTAGCTTGCCAGCACGCGCTCATAGGCTCCCTTCTTGCCAAGCTGCGCGATCAGGGCATGACGTTCCGCATACTGTCGCTTGAGCGCGTCCTTGTCGCCATGAAGGGTTTGCCAAATTTCAACCAATGGCGCGAACGTATCGCTTGCCACTGCGCTCCGTGGGGCCAGAACGCCCAAGACCCCGCCACTACCCAAAAACGGCTCGAAGTAGGTGCCAAACTGCTTCGGGAAGTGGGCAATGATGGCATCGGCCTGTTTCTGCTTGTTGCCCACCCATTTCAGGAGCTGCGTGCGAAATGACCGGCCCCCGCCGGAAGCAGGCAAGGGAGCTTCCTCAAGATTGAACAACTCAGTTTGTCGTTGAAAGGCGGTATCGAGCATAGAGAGGTCAGTCCGTGATCTTCCCTTGATCTTAGCATTCTAATTTTGAATATTCAAATATCGAATTTACATTGCTGAACATGAAAAAAACTCGTCTCGCTACACTGCTACGACAGATCCGTCTGGATGCCAACCTCACCCAGTCGCAGCTTGCCGAAAAAATCGGGCAGACCCAGTCTTATGTATCCAAATACGAAAACGGTGAGCAGCGGCTCGACCTGATCGAGTTGGAAGTCGTATGCGAAGCAGTAGGCATCTCGTTGCCCAATTTCGTGGAACGCTATCTTGAAAGCTGACGCTCGATTTCTCACGCAGCCCAAGGAATTCTGGGCAAATGTCCGCACAATCAGCCAGGAAACCGGCTACGCCAAACGCGGTGTCATCAAAACTCCATCACTGAAAGCCATTCGGCAGAAATTTGACAAATTGGGCCTTTCCACCTCCCATATTGCGGGAGAAGACGGCGCGTTGACCGATTTCGGCCAGAGCTTGTTCAATTACTTTACTTTCCGCGCCGCGGTGCTCAATGACACCGTGGAAGGGTATTTTATGCAAAAAGATTCAGCCGAGCTTGAGTTCAATCGACTCAGAAAGGAACTGAATCCACGCTGCCCCTTGCCAATGAACAAGCAAACAGGGGAGAAGAAAAACCACGCCTTCCTGACCGGCATGGTCAACATGCTGGTGGAGGCGAATATCGGTGGCGCTCCATGTGATTACGATCCGCGCAGCCTGACCACCATAACGCACGACTCGATGCCGCTACGCACCCTCTCAAGACGCGTGGATGGTGCATTCCCATCCGTCGTCAATCCCATTGCCATCTGGGAAATCAAGGAGTACTACTATACCAAGACGTTCGGCAGCCGCGTGGCGGATGGTGTATACGAAACCTTGCTGGATGGCATGGAACTGGAGGAGCTTGAAATCGCCGCCCGGCGCAAGGTTCAGCACATCCTTTTCATAGACGACCACTTCACTTGGTGGAAATGCGGACGCTCATACCTGTGCCGCATGATCGACATGCTTCACATGGGCTACGTTGATGAGATCGTATTTGGCCGTGAGGTAATCACGCGCCTTCCTGCGCTGGCGAAGGAATGGAAAGCCGTGTACGACGCACTCCAAAGCTGACGCCATTTTCATGGCTCGGCGCTGATTCCATGAGCATTCTGCGGGTAATATTGCTGAGTCTCGACTCTTGATGCTCACCACACCCGCCCCGGCCACTTTGGCGTATTCGCCAAGGCGTCAAAAACCGTATCCGCCGAAACCAGCGGCAAGCTTTTGGTGATGGCTGTTGCACCGAGCAGGCGGTCGAAGGGATCGCGATGCTCCCAGTCCAGCGTCGCGGCAAGCAAACTCGCCCTGGGCGACAACTCCAGCAGCCGCCCGCCCTGCTCCCCAGCCAAGGCAATCAGGTCGGGCAGCAAAGGCCGCATTTCCGGCCATTTGCCCAAACGCGCCTTTTGCCCGATCTCGAACAGGCTGACCGCGCTGATGAACACCGTCTCTGCCTGTTCCATCGCGGCAATGGCCGCGGCAGACAGCCGCGTATCGCCCGTGAGCGACCACGCCCAGGCGTGGGTGTCGAGCAAGACGGATTTCATTCGGCGCCTTCCCAAAGCGCCAATTCATCTTCGGGCATCGGCGCCAGAAAATCCGGCCCGGCTCCGGCCAGCTTGCTTTTGAGCAAACCAATCGTGAAGCGCTTGGGAGTGATCGGAACAATTTTGACCACCGGCTGTTTACCCTTGGCGATGACCACTTCTTCTCCCGCCAGAGCGGCTTCGATCAGCTTGGAGAGGTTGGTTTTTGCGGCGTGAATGGTCGTTTGCATGGGACGCTCTGATTGGCTAAGTTACCTGGCTAAACATATCCAATCGAGCGGGGCGTGTCCAGTGTTCTGCCCCGCAAATAGCCTGCCGCCCAACACCACCCCTTTTCATACCGCGCCAACCCCATCAGCGTCACCCTGCAAAAACCGGGGCGAAGCCGCCGCCGGGGGTGCGGAAGTTGGTGGTTTGCCCCTGGTACAGGCGGGCGGCGAATAACTGGACGCGGCCTTGATAAACGTAGGCGCGGAAATCGGCTTTCATCGTTTGCGGCTCGCCATTGACCGATACCGGATGCTCCGAGGGCGGCGCGATTTGCTGGGCGATGTAGCCGCCTTGCAGAATCTCTTCGAACACGCGCTTGGTCAGTTTGTCGCCGCGATAGGCGGCGCGGCTGCCGAAGCCGGCGGCGGGCTTGAAGAACCAGCGTTTGCGCTCGGCCCAGAAACGTTCGCCCTCCTCCGTTCGCACCATGACCGTGCGCGGCACGCCGGCCAGCAGGGTGGCGCGAGTGGCTGGCGATAGGCCGAATTCATCGAGCATGGCCGGGTCGGATAGCAGCGTCAGGTTGCGCTTGTCGGCATAGAGCGCGTGGGCGAAGGGGTGCGGCGTGACGACTACGCCGCCGGCGGTGAATACGGCGCGCAGGGCGGCGTTGGCCGGGGTGTCGAGGGAGAAATCGGTGAGCCGGTTGTAGATCAGGTCCACCGTTTCGCCCTGGTGCAGCAAGCGGTCGCCGACCTGGGTGAAATCGGCCGGATCGGCGATGACCGCGGCGATGCCGTGGCGCTCGAAAAGGCGGCGGAATAGCTCGAACTCCGGCACCAGATATTGTTGCGCCGGGTTTTCGTCGACGATGGCGATGCGTTTCAGCGGCACATCGCCGCGCGACAAGCGCCATTCTTCGCGGAACATGGCGACGAAATCCGCCTCGGTACGCGCGGCGTCGTCCAGCGCGCCGTGCGCCCGCAGCAGGCAGGTGTTGAGCAGGCCGCCGCCGGCGTTGGTGTTGATTTCGATCAGCCGCGGCTGGTTGTCGACCAGGTGAAAGTCGTAGCCGAAGAAAACGCTGCGCGCCGGTAGCTCGCCTCCCGCGCCGGGCGACGCCCAGGCCAATACGCGGTGGCGGTATTCGGGTAACGCGATGACGCTTTCGATGGCCGTTACCAGGTCGCGCATGGCGGTCAGCGTGGTTTCCGGCAAGGCGATCGCCGCTTGCGAAAAGAGCGACGGATGACTGACGGCCAGCGTATCGAGATCGAGGCCGGCCCCGTCGGCCAGCGCCCTTGCCAGGGCGGCGCGATCAAACACGGGCGTTCCTCTCGGCAAAGAAATTGAGCACTTCGGCTAGCTCCTTGGTTCGTTTCATCGGCGGCAGACTTTGCCACACGCGGCGGCCATAGGGCTTGGACAGCAGCCGGGGGTCGCAGATCATCAGCACGCCGCGATCCTGCTCGTCGCGGATCAGCCGACCCGCGCCCTGCTTCACATTGATGACGGCGCGCGGCAACTGGTATTCCATGAAGGCGTTGCGGCCCTGGCGCTGCATTTGCTCGATGCGCGCCGCCAGCACCGGGTCGTCGGGCGGGGCGAAGGGAATTTTGTCGATGACGACCAAGGAGAGCGCCTCGCCGCGCACATCGACGCCTTCCCAGAAGCTCTGGCTGCCGACCAGGATGGCGTTGCCGAGATGGCGAAAGCGCCGCAGCAACTCGTTCTTGCCGCCCTCGCCCTGCAACAAGAGCGGCATATCGACGCCGGCCTCGGCGAGGCGCTCCTGCAACAGTTCGTGCGTGCGACGCATGGCCCGCAGGCTGGTGCACAGAAAAAACGCGCCGCCGCCGGCCGCCAGCACGGCGGGAAAAGCGGCCTCGACCACGGCCTCGGTATAGCCGTAGGAATTCGGCTCCGGCATGCCCAGCGGCGCGTACAGCACGGCCTGGCTGGCAAAGTCGAAAGGGCTTTGCCAGCAGGCCGATTCCGGCTCGCCGAGGCCGAGTTCGGCGCAGTAATGGTGAAACTTGCCCTGTACCGCCAGCGTTGCCGAGGTAAAAATCCAGGCGCGTGGATGGCCGCCCATCTGTTTCTGAAAAATCTCGGCGACATCGAGCGGCGTCGTGTTCAGTTGCAGCGAATGGGTGAAGGCCTCGGCCCAGCGCACCGTGCCGTCCTCGCCCGGATTGCGCCAGGCGGCCAGAGCTTGCGCCAGATCGCCGGCCCGCTGCCAGCATTTTTCCAGGCCCTCGGCCCGCTCGGCCTGCGTTTCGAGCAGGGCGGCGAAGGCGGTGACCTCGTCCTCCAGCGCCTTCAGCGCCGGGGCGAATTCCGGCTTCTCCTGCAACGGCCCCCAGGAAAAACGGCCGGTGTCGATGCCGACCGCCAGGCGCAAATCCTTGGCCGCCTTCTCCAGTTGCCGCGCCGCCGTTTGCAGTTGCGTGCAGTCGCGGGCATGGGTCAGGCCCTCGGCGCGGGCGTCGCGAGCCAGATCGACGACCTGTGCCGTCGACACGCTATCGCCAAAGAACAGGGTCGCCACTTCCGGCAACTGGTGGGCCTCGTCGAAAATCACCGTGTTGCAGGCCGGCAGCAGTTCGGCCATGCCTTCGTCGCGCAGCATGACATCGGCAAAGAACAGGTGATGATTGACCACCACCAGATCGGCGGCCATCGCCTCGCGCCGCGCCTGCATCACGAAACAGTCCTTGTAATTCGGGCAATCCTGGCCGAGACAATTCTCGCGCGTCGAGGCGACGTGGTTCCACACCGGCGAACTCTCGTTCACCTCCAGGCATTCGGCCTTGTCGCCGGTTTTCGTGACCTTGGCGAAGACGGCGATGCGGCGGGCGTCAGCGGCCTCCTCGCGGCTCAAGAAACGACCGTCGGCCAGCGCCTGTTCGAGGTGGTAGGGACAAACGTAATTGGCCCGCCCCTTCAACAGCGCGATCTTGACCGGCGCTTTCAGCGCTTCGCGCACCATCGGCAGATCCTTGTTGAACAACTGATCCTGCAAGGTCTTGGTGCCGGTCGACACGATCACCTTGCCGTTTGAGCGCAAGGCCGGCACCAGATAGGCGAAGGTCTTGCCCGTACCGGTGCCGGCCTCGGCGATGAATACCGAACAGCGGTCGATGGCGGCGGCGATGCGTTCGGCCATCTCGACCTGCTGCTGGCGCACGCGATAGCCGTCGATGGAAGCGGCCAGCGGCCCGGCGGGAGAGAAAATTTCCGAGAGGGGGAGCAAGGGAAAAGCCTGAAAAAACCGGGCGGATTCTAGCAGATGCCGGGTTCCCTTCCCCCGCTGGCATAGTTATCCACGTATCTCCAATGTCATAGGTCGTGGTGAGCGCAGCGAACCGCGACTGTACGGTGCGGCGCTGTATCGGTTGGCGAGCCATTTTGTCGCGGTTCGCTGTGCTCACCACGACCTATGCGAAAGCGCGGCATAATGCGGCCCGTCATGCCTGATTCCGGTTACATCGCCCTGTTTCTCGTTGGTCTGCTCGGCGGCGCGCATTGCGTTGGCATGTGCGGCGGCATTG
>Ga0209628_10001188_pt1 | contig 16534 bp, 14 predicted proteins | sample TergutCu122P4_FD_187285 | JGI IMG/M metagenome (GOLD analysis project Ga0209628, IMG submission 187285) | Cubitermes ugandensis P4 segment gut microbial communities from Kakamega Forest, Kenya - Cu122 P4 (SPAdes) (version 2) | ecosystem: Host-associated > Arthropoda: Insects > Digestive system...
TCCACCCTTCAAAACAATTTTGGAATTGGTTTTGTGGAATGGCCTTCAGAGCTGCCGTTGTATTACTCCTGATGTCATCAATGTCATCAAAATGCCTTCCTTTCAATATTTCCTTTATCTTCGGGAACAGAAAAAAGTCACTGGGGGCTAGATCGGGTGAATAGGCAGGGTGTTCCAATACAGTTATTTGTTTATTAGCCAAAAACTCCCTCACAGACAGTGCCGTGTGAGCAGGTGCATTGTCATGATGCAAGATCCATGAGTTGTAGGCAAAAAGTTCGGGTCATTTCCGTCTAACTTTTTCACGCAGCCTTTCCAGTACTTCCAAATAGTAAACTTGGTTGACTGTTTGTCCAGTTGGTACAAATTCATAACGAACAATACCTCTAATATAAAAAAAAATCAACAACATTGTTTTGATTCTCGATTTGGACTGACGGAACTTTTTTGGTCGTGGGGAATTGGCAGTCTTCCACTGTGCAATTTGCCGCTTCGTTTTAGGGTCATATTGGTAGACCCATGTTTCATCACCTGTGATCACACGGCCTAAAAGTCATCTTGCCTCTCCAAAAGGTCTTGGCAAATTGTGACTCTTCTTTGCTTTTGTTCTTCAGTGAGCTCCTTTGGGACCACTTTTGTACACGCCTTCCTCATGTCAAGATCTTCAGTTAAGATTTTCCTAACTGTTTCTCTGTTGATGTTCACTTGCTCTGCTATGCTCTTGACAGTCAGCTGATGATTTTCACACACAATTTGACGAAGTTTCGCAATGTTTTCTTCAGTCCTGCTTGTTGCTGGCCGTTCTGATCTCTCTTCATCAGTGACACTTTCTCTTCCCTCACAAAAACATTTCACCCACTTGTAAACTGCTGTTTTCTTCATAGCATTATCCCCGTAAACTTGCACTAACATCTCTCTGATTTCGTTTCCACTCTTTCCAAGTTTAACAAGAAATTTAATGTTCATTTGTTGCGCTAATTCAAGCTCCGACATTCTTGCGGCGGCACACCAAAACACATGCAGACGGTAATAGATGCCACTCAGAAAAAGACTGCCATAGATCAACAACAACACAGCTGTAAAATGCTGATATGTCAATGTCATCAAACCATACTAAGGCTTTTGTCCAGTGCTGCCATGGCAAGCACACGGTGGCAAGTTAGCGAACTTTATTGTCCAACCATGTAGCTCCATTCTTCGACAGCTTACACCCTGAAGCAAATGCAGCAACCTCCTCCTAAATCACACACAACTATTCACCAATCAAAACAGCATCAACTCCAAAACACTTGACTCTTCATATCAATACTGCTTTCAAGAGCATAATTTTAGACATTAGTCTGAAGATACAAACACTGTAGCTGCCTAACATGATATGCTGCGTGAGACCTGAGATTCTCACTTGCATGCATTCAAGGATTCAGGTCTTCTGTAATGTTACACTGTGTCAGTGGGTGAGTGGTAACCCATTTCAAAGGAATATGGTGCCTCCATCTTCAGGGTCAAGCAGTCCAAGATATTCCTTCATGTACGAACCTGCTCACCCAACAACAACGTGTCATGTGCAGAAGACCTGAATTCTCAAGATAAATGTTGTGAGGAAGAAACCCAATTTTCAATCTTTTGCATATCATTTATAACCACAATTTTGAAGACAGCATCACAACCCAGATGACCTGAATCTTCAGTATCACCTTACTGCTGGGAACAGCTACAGACACCAGAACATCTCATCACTGATACAGTCCCAAACACTTTATAGCCTGAAATTAACCTGTATTTTATATATATATATATATACACACACACACACACACACAGTTCACACCTCACAAAGAATACAGCCTGCTTCGACTAGAAAGATAAAATGGTGATCACTGTACGAAGAAATAATAGCTGTTAGTGTGAATTATAACATACACACATACATACATACATACACTGTATGGACAAAATAAATAGTGACATCTGAGATTCTAACAGTGGTGATGCTGAAAATTAGAGCCCTCTGGGATGGGACACTGTGTCATCAAAGTAGTGGTTTCCAACTTTCTGAAGAATTGTGGTGCCTTCAGAATGAAGAGTTCTGAACGTTAAACCTTGCAGTACATTTACTACACACTAGGCTTCAAAGGATTAATGATAAAAGAAAATGCTTACTTTAAGGTTATACATGGTGAGAGACTTCAGACGATCACGACACTTGCGCAGTGGAGTAATATCATCTACCCCGGTATTTGAAATATCCAGACACTCAAGTTGTGGGAGATCCTCAGCAACAATCTCCAGTCCATGCCTGTTGAATTCTGTACCACTGACATTCAAGCTCTGCAGACTGCGCAGCTTAGACAGTGCTACCACAACACAGTACCTGCACATATTTGTCCAGCTTCAGTCACACATTCAATAAACTGCAACTACAGAAGCAACTAATATAAGGCAGGGCACAATAACACATTATTAACACAATAAAAATCTACAAATTAAAATTCTGCATAGAAACAGAATGGCAGGACAACTAGGCCCCACAGACACACCCACAGCAGAAGGTGATTGTTAAGGTACATGTGTCCTTATTCATCTTCAGGAAGATGGCTGTACTTACAGGTATGGTATAGTATGTTCTACGTGCTGAAATTACAATGAAAGGCTTCTATAAGATATCTAACTATACAATACTTGAACTTTTTAAATATATCGATATGAGCACGATACACAGTAGTTAAAACATGTGATATAAATATAAATGTATAAATCCATAAAATGTTACCTTGAAAGTTTTCAAGAAACGCAATACAGTGTTTCAGAATGGCATATAAAGGGAGACTATATGTACCATCGGTAAAAGCAGTCTTGTAGGTAGAAGACTGTTCAGTACTGAGGTCTAGGAAGTTGGTAGAGTGTTCTAGTATTGATCGGTGTATATTGCTGATGGAGACATAATGAAGGGTCAAAGATCAGTTGGTACACTGGGTATTTTTCCACCTGTGATTTGTTCCAGTATGAGTTCCTTGTGTTAATGGTGTGATTGGATATAAAATTGTTCATAGGGACTTAAAAGTGAGGTTTTAGTGATGTGTTTTTGGAAGGACATGGTGGTATTTATGGGTGCATATTGATGGGGGTTGTTTAGGACACGTAGAGTGTATGCTGATTGAGGGTCATTTTACGTACATAAACATGTATATGTATAAAACAAAATGACCCTCAATCAGCAATATACACCGATCAATACTACACATGTAGAAGACATAAATCAAAATATTAGTTTAGAAGAGGTGCATTTTGTTGGTTTATATTGTATAATATTATAATATTACAAAGCATGGTGCAAAAAACATAAAAAAAAACAGTAAATTTGTCCCTTTGTCACTTTCTGACACAGGTCTGTGCACTCATGCAGAACATCACAACTACAGCAGATAAAGGTAACAAGAGGGTAATGTTATACACAGACTGCCACCTGCTACACAATATTTATTATTTACTGTTCATACATGTTTTGGCCACAACAAGATGGAAATGAAGAGTTTGTGTACAATGGCAAGGCATACAGAAAATGTATAACATTAAAGAAGGTAAAGCTGTCATTGTGCAAATCATGAAGGCATAATGAGGGCAAAGAGGCATAGTTCCACTCATTCTGAACCTCAACACTGGATGGAGGTGAGTGGTCAGCTTCATGCCCCAGCCACTTTGCCCCCAATGAAGAACCTCTAGTATCCAGTGGGCCCCCTGACAGTCTGAATGTTTTTGGAGAAGAAACAAGAGAAAAATCTGCATGTTCTGGTAATTGATATTTTACCTGCAATATGTTTTGTATATTTTAACATATCTACATTGCACAATTATGAAATTATCTACTTGTTGTACCTGTACTACTGCACTGACTGTATATGCAACCAGTAAATCAGCATTTTTGAATGTTTTAGTGTCCAGACACATAAGTGTGGGGTTTACGTTTCTTTATCATACTGTGTAAACCACAGCCATCAATGATTACTATTTGCTATTATCTCCTAATTCCTTTTCCCTTATTCTGTGTGATGGCAAGACTGCTGGTTTTAGGTTTTCAGTTTTTCATGGCAGCAGCTCAAATAGTCATCTTCTGTGTTTTACACCATCTAGTGTGCTTTGTTTGATCCTGCACTTCAGAACAGTGTACTGCCCCCATCTGATTTGGTTCAGGGGGCTGCTGATGTGACAGCGTGGGAAATGATGTGTCAGTTTTACACCACTGTTTGTTCACCACAATTTGTGGCAGTACATCAAGAGTGCCAGCAACGTGCAATGCTTCAGCTCTTTTAAATTCATACAAATTGCCTAAGTGATAAAAATATGTTTATTACAAAACAAGAACAGGCCAGAAGAACAGACACTGTAGACATGCAACTACAAGACAGCAGGCCCAAGTCATCTTAAAGTGATGTAACTTATTACAAACACATTACCTGGATCCATCCACAAACGTACTGTGAGCCACATTAAGGGATCGCAGATTCTGCAAAGTCCATTCCCCAAGGCAACCAATGAGATCATTCACAGTAACCACCATTCTTGACACCTCCAAATTTGAAATCTTGTGACCCTTTAAGACACGTAATCCTTGGATTGAAAGTTTGCCTGCATCTGGTAACTGTACATGCCTGCTGACAGAAGAACATCCAACCAATTAAAGGCACAACTGAAGAGAATGTTCATTTATAAATGCATTTTAACAAAAATGCACGGAATGAAAAACTTCAAAATAGTGAATACCCAACAGGCAAGAATAATTTACAACTACAAAAACACAAAAGTAAAATCATTTCAAACTAATTAAGCTATGGTTCAAAGGATGTGCAAGATCACCCACATCACACTTAAATACATACACGTTAAAGTTAATGGCAATAACCTAGGATGCATAAATGCAAAACAAGCAGCAAAATGGGGGGGGGGACTTAATGAACAATTATATAAAATTCATGTGGAATGTGATATAAATGAATGTTAACTAAAATCCACAGAATGAATAACTTGAAAGAGTACGTACTTACAGAACAAAACTATAAGGTTCTTATTCTATCCGACCCACACTGTTGGTCACTTCCTTTCAGCTCCTTTATCACATAAACTGTAGCTGACTCAGTGGCCACCCCCATGCATCATGGAATAGCATTGGAAAATGACCACTAATATGAGTCCCATAATATAATGACCCCAAATAAAAACCAAGAAATTCTTAGAACCATTTCTGAATCTCATTAGAATAGATCATAACATTAGTACGAAGTATGGGAACAGCTGTTAATTTTGGGATGGGAGGAAAGAAACAAGCAAAATTCAGGTGTGTGCTCTATTAAAAAGAATAGTTTTTATTGTACATAGCTAATGGATGCAGATAAATTATGGCCTCCTAACTGCATCCCCACACAGCAATACTGCCTTACGCTAATATTGCTGTGGACAACACAATCCTCTGAAGACACCAGATTAAACAATGCTATTATCAGAAACTTCAAGTCTTCCAAGATGTGACGCTATGTCAAACAGTCCAAGGCACTGAAGATGAAAGCACTACAACCCTTCATTGAGAACAACTCACCCAACGACACACTGTCACAACACAGAAGACTCATAAAAAATATTGCTGTTGGAATCTTAACAATGAGAGTGATCTGTGGAATGGGAGAAGAAAAGTCAAAATGTCAACTACTGAAGTTTACAAACATGCGGACTTCACTGTGCATTTCTGTCACATTAATCCATATGACAACTCAAAATATGATAATACAGTAGGAATTTATGAACCTCTCAGTAACAAAGACAAGATATAATACACTGGAACAGGTGCAGTGACAACACTCTTAGGCAGCTGGAACACCTGAACACGGAATCCAGTACCATGAATACTGAATATGAATCTCATAAATTTCACAATACAGCATATTTATCATAGCAGGGGCACTAATGTATCTGTGAAATATCAGCTGCCAGTTTATGTCAGCTGCTTTATCACAATACTGCAGGCCAATCAATTGACAGACCAGCAGCAATTGACAGCAACAGTAGCAGCAGAAAGTGACAAAAAATAGTTATCAGATAAAATATGGATCCCATTACTTTCAAATGCATTTTAATATCATGCTCCCATCTAAGCTTAAGGCTTCCTAGTCATCCCTATGCTTCAGGTTTTCCCCCATTTCCCACTGCTTAGTTTGTTTCAAAGGATTGTCCAAGCCTCAGGTTGTGTGTAACATTCTACAACACACTGCCTTTTTATGGTAAGGACTTGTAAGCCAGTTGCCAAACCCCCAAGATGGAGGACCTCCCCTTGCTGGCTGACCACAACTGCTTATTAAATACATCCACAGCTAAGCACAACGTCTGGAGGACATACAAATATTAACAGATAAATTACAGAAATCTAAAACACTGCTGGTAACTACCTCAGTCTAGTGGTGTTTGAATCAAATAATGTCATTGTCAAATCACACAGTTTGCCCTTCTCACTCAGTGCTGTCAACAACTTCTCTGACAAGTCAGAATGGAAATACACTTCACTATCCTTGAACACAAGCCGACTCCCTGGGACTGCTGAAAACAAAGATGAACATGATGGAGGTTGTGACTGGTGCTGCGCGTGCTCTTGGTCGGTGCCGGAACATGTGTTCACTGCAACTGCAAGGAAACAAAACTGAAGCACATAACATCTGCAGTAACAATTTTCAGTTACCATTCCTACTGTTCTATAGCTCATATTCCTGTATATTTGAGGTACTGAGGGATGTTTGATAGGTAAGACTCCCCAAGTCGCAAAATAATGCAGCCCATTTATTCCAAGTAACTATTAATATACCCAAGCACACTGATGCACCTATCCCAGCTCTTTAACTTGGACCAAATAATTATGCAAGGAGCAGGTTCACTTTCCAATAGAGAGAACTCACACAAACTGCAAGACTGAGACTCGGTCACTTCTACCCAGGAGTTTCACAAAATTGAATATATCAACCCCATTCTCTTCATGTATGCATGCAAAAGAAGACTGGTGCCAATACTGATAGTACAGTACACCAGATATGCACAAATCCCACGCACTTGACTGCATGGTGACTAAAGTTTGTACAGTGGCACATAATCAGTGTGGAACTTGCTACATGTCACACTCATGGCACTTAGAATTTTGTAATGGCTCTCAGACTGCTGGACAATTTGTGCACCCTTACAGCACACCGCCACAACATAAAAACTAGTTCTAATCACAATTAATCTGATGAAACTTTTCAGGCCTTCCTGGCAGGTGTTGCCCAAGTGATAGCCTTCCAGTTTACTGTTTCACCAAAGAATTCCTAGATTTGAAAACAATGTCATATCTGTATAAGTATCCTTTTATAATGTTATTTCAGTTACTGTATTTGTAACAAGCAACATGTTATACATTAACTACACAATGATTCACTGGACACATCAGTAAGTTAAACAACAGAAAAGAATTTAGGATTCAAGTCTTCTGGGATATGACACTGGGTTATTGGGCGAGAAGTTCCCAATGTTTCAAAGGGAAAATAGCACCTTCATCTTGTGGGTCAAGCAGTCAAGGAAGAATGTTGTTAAGGCCCCTTGCATCTAAAGATTATGGCAGCACATTCCTTCCAAATGTCAGGACTTACTCAACCAATGACACAGCATAATGTTCCAGAAGACTTGCATCATCAGCAATATTCTTGTGAGAACCTCAACTCTCAAGTGAACATGACCTTCTTCATACTGCCAAATTTTCTGCATTCTTGTCACAGTAAGGCATAAAATGACATAAACTGTCCACTAAACGTCATAAAATAAAGCCCCTTTCTGACTGCATAACTAAAAGACTTTTCAAAAGTTACCGTATTTCCTGGCCCATAAGACGAACTGTGATATTTTTGTTAGAAATTTTAGAAGAAAATAATGTTGAATGTATTTTAATTCTAGTAATTTATTGGAAGAAAACAAGATTCTTACCTACCAAAATTAGCAACCATAATGTAATTTATTCATCACAGAAACCCAGAAAATCGTTGTCACTGCCAATAAAATCATCTTCATGGTTGTTTTCACTCGATGTGTCACTTTCTTCATATAAAATGTCATCTTCACTTCCATCTAGTGCATTGCTAATGCCACATTTTTTTAAAGACGTTACAATAGTCTCACTTTTAACTTGCTGCCAGGAATTTTTTGCCCACTTGCAAACATTAGAAATCGAAGGCCGTTTCACTCCTCCTGCGGGTGTAACGTGATGAGTTGGTGCCTCAATTCACTTCACCCATTCCTCATGCACTATTCCCTTGAACGGTTTATTAACTGGAACGTCCAGAGGCTGTAATTGACTGGTTAATCCACCAGGAATTACTGCGAGATGCGTCTTCAGGTTAGTGGCAAGCCTTTTTGTTGATTTTGTTACATGTGCTTTGAACTGATAGCACACTAACAAAGATGGTATTTTAAGAAGACCACCTGGACGCTTGGACCACACTTTCTCTAACCACAGCTTCATTCCTTCTCCATCCATCCATCCTTCAGAACGAACATGAACGTAAATCCCACGTGGAATTACATCTTTAGGCTGCATTTTTCTTTTAAAGATTAATAAAGGTGGCAGTTTTGTGCCACCAGCACAGCACACAAGAACAACAGTGTAACGCATCTTCTCATTACCAGCAGTCTTTATCATACTTGTCTTAGCACCTTTAACATCCATTGTTTTAATCGATGGAACATCAAACGTACCTCATCTATGTTCCCTAATTTTCCTATGTCAAAACACAGCTTCTTTCTCATGTTTACGACATATTTATGGAATTCTATAATCTTTCTTTCATACTCATGGGGAAGTTTTTGCACTATTGTAGTTTTAGTATACATACACAGGCCATTTATTCTCATAAATCTTTCGCACCACGAAGCTGTTCCAGCAAAATCAGTAATAAACATTTCAATGGCCAGTCTTCTCGCTTCAATTAAAATAATTTTCTTTGAAACAGCAATTCCATTCTTCCTGTGATCTATTATCCAGCTCTTAATATATTCTTCAAATTTTGGACATTTAGGAGCACATGAACATAAAGTTTCTTGACTCTTATCTGCTTTGATTAAATCTTCCCTTTGATTCCTCCATTCTCATATCATCTTCTCTGTCGGAGGTGAGCTAATGCCTTTCAGCTGCCCAGTTTCCACGTTTTTCAGCGTAATTCACAACTTCAATTTTAAATGCAATACTGTAAGATAATCATCTCTCTTTTGATCCCATGAGGGTTTTCTTTGATTTTAAACTTTAAATTTAACTCTTTTAATCACCGTTTGTAAAAACATAAATACACACAAAACAGATATACTTTAAGGAACATGTAATGCACTTGAATTACACTTGACTGTACTTTGCTACTGCAGCAGCGTAAATACCCAGAATCACATATGATGCAATGTATACGTTGGGGTAAATCCCCGGATAAGAAAGTAAGCTGTTCACAAGCAGTGATGCCAGATCTCATGATTTGGAAGCAAATTTTACTATCTCATGATAAAATGTTGTATAATAGATGTACGGGTATTTATAAGTTTGGAAATAATACTTACCCTCGGCACATAAGACGCAGATCACATTTTTCAGGGAAAAAAAGTGCGTCTTATGGGCCGGGAAATACGGTATGTTCCAGGACATCAATTTCCTAACAATAATCCCTGACCTGGACTTCACATACAGTTTTAAACATAATGAACTCAAGTACCCAACAATAAGTAGTGTTCTACACACATCAGTAGTGAACACATCAGTTTCACCCAAGTCCTTGGGGAATTTTCATAAAGATGTACAAAGTGTAAAATATTGCCCAATATAATGAGGAAAAGGTATCATATTGTATAATTAATTATACGAGGCGTATGTCAAAAGTAAGTTCCAATACTAAATTATTTGGCAATGAATGATGTTACATCCATGTTATATGTAAGTCTAGTTAGGCAATTCAAAACACTACTTTTCTATGTAGTCACCAGCACAATCGAGGCACTTGTTGTATCGCGTCACAAGTTTTTGAATGCCTGTGTCGAAAAAGTCTAACGCCTGTTGTTTTTTGGAACCCATCTGGCACAGAATTTTCGAAGATGCAGATTTTCAGTCACAATCTGGTGCACAGTTTTCCATGACACATTCGGGAAATATTTGGGCAGATCCGTGATGGTGAAGCGTCTGTTTTCGCGGATTTTCACCTCAATCTGCTGTATGAGATCGGGAGTAACGATGCTGGGGCGACCGCTGCATTTGTCGTCGTGCACGTTATCTTGACCACTTTCAAATTGCCTACACCATCGTCGAACCATACTGTCACTCATCACTCCTCCATAGACCTCACACACTTGCCTGTGAATATCAGCTGGTGGGATATTCTTGGCCTGTAGAAATCGGATGACCGCACGGATCTCACAGTCAGCGGGATTTTCAATGCGCTTTGCCCTACTTCAACAACTCCAACTTGCTACTGCAATTACAACGTGACATACCCCTTCGGGAATGTTGGCAAAATAACTGTGCACACGTGCAACCATCACGTGACCTATACGCGTGAACTATACGCGTGAAATTCAGGTGATCAGAACTTAGTTTTGACATACCCCTCGTACTTACACTTTAACTGCAAAATTTTAATCAATGTCTTAAGACAGCCGCATGTGCTATTTCACATTTAACCTGTTATCTACTGCCCTTGAATTGGAATTTGTCAGGTATCTGTTACGACATTCTCTGAGTCAGCCATGTAAATTTTTTTGCATAGTTTATTTAAAAAAAAAACTTGAATATTATTTCAACCAGAGGGGTACGATGGAATTACTTCCAATTCATAGGAAATGAGATTTTTTGCATAGCATATTAGAAAGTCAGAAGTTTATCATACTGCCTAAATACACACTATAAACTTCCATGTCCTTGTCTCTTTGGAGTTCATTTTTGCTGAATTCACAAATGGTTGAAATTTTCTGTTGGGGGATTTCATATTCTTATGTCAGGTACCCTGAATGACTGCAGAATGCAACAATCACCTGAAATTGCTCTATCTCTGTCAAACCTATACATTTTCCTTTACTAATAAAATTGCAAACCTTTTAGGAATGTGAAGGAAGGGTCAGAAAACACACATAAATTCTCACAATTAAGAAACAATTGAAGAATGTATTCATTATTATGAAATTTAGAAAAAAAAAAACAATATCTAAAAAAAGTGTAAAAGGATTTTCTTGATGTGTTTTATCAGCATAAAAAATCTGCGCTTAGTTGATTGTAACTCCACTTCTCCAGCTGCGGGTGCAGTGACAGATATGTGAGCTGGTGCAAATTCATAGATAAGATATACACAGTTATTGGTAATACTAGCCTTGGCTTAGTCTAAATAATGCAAGCCTTTGTGCAATGAACTTTCTTGTCAGCTTTCAACACCGCTTATACACAGTGAGCCAAAAGTCCCTGTCCACCTACCACAGAACATCAGTATATTCAGAGACTACTGCATAATGCATTTCTCATACTTACAAAGTTACAAGTTACAAAAATGTTGGAAATGATCCCGCACATGCTTATGGAGATGCATCTACAAGACTTATCTTGTTTGCAAAGACATGCAAAAACTCAGTCTGAGGGATGTTTGTGATGAATGCAGCACAGATGCACAATGACATCTGGCTCATTCTACATATCATATCTTTGCATGCACAACAAACCTGCAGTTTATGTGTAGTCAGTAGGACTGTTTCTTTGAAATGGAAGCCATGTCGCACTGAATCATGCCTGCCTCTGTTTAGTTCTAGAATTTATATCTGAAAAGCCTGTCAGCTTGTTTCAACATACTGAGAACTTCAGCTAGCTGTAAACTCGTGCCTGAATACATATACCAATGGAAAATGAATAAATAAATTAAAAAAAAAGCATGGCCCAAGTGTCACACTTGGCTCTGGGGATCACAGTCTCATGTTCAATGGGTACTTTGGTGCTTTCACAGGGTTAAATTTGCCACAGGCAGAAGCTGACCATTAAACTCCATCTACTGCAAAGTTAAGAATGGGCTGAGCTATACCTCTACTGCCCTCTATGCCTTCATGGTGTGGACAAAGAAAGCTTCTACAGGGCTACAACTCTGCCATCTTACATCTAGGATGCATTATTTCAGGCCTCTACCATGAAGTAGAGATGAAATCTGCACTCTTTTGGAGGTAATGCAGCATATCATGGAAACTTGAAAATGCGACCATAGGTTGTCTTGAAATGTCAGTAAGGAATTACCACTATATGCTGCATAATTTCCCAGAAGAGCACAGATCTCCTCTACATCTAGAATGGCCGTACAGAGATAGTTAATAGAATGAAGAGAAACCCTTAGCTTCTTCAAGTACAAAGGCACCTTAAAAAAGAAAACAGAGAAGAGCAGATTACGCAATTGGCACCGTTCCCTAAGATATCTAATCACATAACAGTACAGCTTACAACAGGAAGGAGCACTATATAACAGCACATAGAACTTCACATGGAATCCATACTACAGTCCACATTCTAACCCAAAACATACCTGATGACATCTGCTGGATCACAGGTGTAAGGTCACATAATGCCTCCAGATTTTCACATATAAAATCCACACACACTTCCTGTAGTGATCTGGGTGAATCATACATTTTGCAGAATTTTTTCCAACACTACTTCTGTGTATATGCTCATACTAATTACTTCACGACTAGATATATTTTTAATATCATATGCTGTCTTTCTTCTGCAGAGTTAAGGAGCACAAATATATTCATTCATGACTTCTTCTCAACACTTCAGCAACAGGGAAGAAAATGGATTTATTACTCAAAACAAAACTCTCAGAATTATGACCACCTCATTGTTTTAGCCAATTCAGCAGTAGCCTGAAACACAATTGCAACAGGTATAATTAAAACTGCTGATCACTACATCATGGGTACAAATGTCTGTTCCTACAGTACACCACTTCACATAAAAGTTACACCACAAGCAAATAATTCCCTCTGTAAATGTGACAAAATACGCTTCTGTACATCTAATACGTAATATAATGTAGCAATAAACACACAATTTCTGACACGAAAAAACACATACATGCATGCACACACACCCACAAACACACAAGCATGCACATGCATGCACACACACACACACAGTCATACGTACTATGCGTGTACATGTGTACGTACACATACGCATAGTTCATCAAAATGACAGCAGGATGTGGAAAATGTCATTAACATACAAATATACAAAGCATGCAAATAATATGTAAATTATTATAGTGCAAAATATTAAAACATTTTATATACAGTATTATGGATCACCTTTACATTTCATCTACACAGTAACACCAGTATATACTCAATGCTACTGTAAATTATGCCTTTTCATTCTTAAGACTTGTGAGACTATGTTAGATACTGGTGAAAATTCTGATGCCTGTATAAAATGTGTTTTCTTAAAACATGAAAGGTTGGTATTTGGACTGTGAAGATGGTGCTTATTCATTGTATTAAAACTGTGTACATATGAATTTGTTTGAAATGTTTCACCATTATTTACAATTATGTTCATGCATAAAAATATATATTTGCATAGGGCAGGAAAAACCTCTGATTTGTTTAAACAGAATTCAACATGGAGTTCTAGGGCATGCACCTACTATAATACTTACAATTTTTGTTTGTAAATACCTTTCCGCTGTTGGATGAACGGCCCCAAAAAATTATTCTCTACCTTATTATAGAGGGGGAAAAAGCGAAATAAAGTGATACGAGTGTGTTCATTTTGCTGATATGAAACATCGACGTAACTGTGTAACATGATCCACTTACCTTAAGGATCATTTGGTGGACTGGATTCTTCCAGTTTCAGTGGTTATGAATTTGTAAACCAAGAAACTTCGTATTTCCTTCATAGCCAATACTTAACGCACAGTGTGGTGAATTATTCATATAAAGTACATTTGTTTTTTTCTATATTGAAGATCAACTTATTAGCAGAAAGTCATTCAATCACATGCGAGACAATTGTTACACTGTACAAGAATCTCAAAAACTTCTGTTAAAAATTATGACCCTAGTGTCATAAACAAATATCACTGGTTCTATAACACATTTATTCCCAAAGGTTCACTTATATAGTTTATAAACAATTATGGCCCTAAGGAATGATTCTTTGAGAATTCCACGTCTTAATCTACACGAGTCACAGAAAAATGTCTGAGTGAACATGAACACAATACTCACCTCGTCTGAATAATGCGCATTTTAAAAGTACACAATTTACTGACGAACCGTTTACACCTAACATCCCTAACTGTGGCTGCCATGCTGGTTTTGGGACCAAAGACGTAAAATAGCCAAACGTGTAAATTCATCTTCTGGACTGGTACATGGATCAGAGTTGTACTAGATAATCTGTGAGGACCCAACAATAAGGTCTAAGCATATATCATCAAACACAACTATGTATTAGGTGGTATGGTATTTACTATATATAAAGCACAACTACATGTTTCGGCCACAAATGTTGGCCATCTTCAGGTTGTACAAAGAAAACTTATCAATCAGTTATACATGCATCTGCAGGGGATTTTTGGGTGAAGGAGGGCTTACTAAGTGCGAAATCTCGCAAGGGGGGCGGGATAGGGGCCTTGGACATAATAGTCTTTGACACATAATACCTTAAAGTGGCATTTATTCGACACACGGCGTGAATGACGCAGCTTAAAATCTGTGAGGACGACAGACCCTAGAACTACGTGCTCCTTTCGGGTTATAATTTAGTTCTCTGCATCTGCCGTATGTGGCGATCCCAGCTCTCAAAGGTAATAACGCTGGTCTGCCGAGATGGCGCTGCTCTCCCTCCTCGTAAATTGTGGAGGTACCGTTCCTCCTCCTTCTCCTGCACCAACACGACCACCGCATATTAGTCTCCTCTTCCAAATACATCACTATTGAGACTAACGTTAATCGCCAGTCTCTACATAATATCGTCTGTTGTTTCCTTCGTACACTGTCCAGACTGACTTTGGTTAGTCGTTCGGGTTATCCCTAGCGATTAATACATCTTTCTCATTTCTTTCTATCAATCACTTTTATTAGCCAACTAATGCACTCAATTATATGAAACTTAGAGGTAAAGATCTACGATGTATAAATTTTAAAAGACAAATAAAAATCACTCCAACATGTTTCGAATCGTGTGCGATCCATCATCAGGGAGTACTGAGCTGTGCTTGACTGAAATTACACGTGGTGGCTCACAGATATTTTTCGTGTGCTTAGTCGGTGTTTGGCAGCGTAATTTTGGACCTGCGTTGTGTGTGCAAGGTACTAGTAGTTCCAGGGGCGTATTTAGGCCTAGGAAGACTAGGCAGTTGCCTAGCGCGGTAGATTTGAAGGGGTGGCTTCTAAGCTGTCAAAGTTATTAATTAAATAGGTATTTGTATTTCGTTTTTTTCTCGTTTATAAACATAAGAGTAAACTTAAGAGAGTAAAAATAATATCTGCCATGAAAACTCCAGCACTTTCAAATAATCTCCTTTTCACGCGTGTCTCATCCTCGCAAGCCGGAACAATAGGTCCGGCGCCACAAATTCAATATATAAAATAAAATATTTGTTATTTCTGTCTTGGGACTGGGAGGTGTGGTGTTTGACTCAGTCTGGGGAGGGGGGTAATACCCCCCTGAAAGAAATACTGCTTGAAATAAGGGGCGGAAATGTTTTCACTGCCTAGGGGCGCCAAATAACGTAATTCGCCCCTGAGTAGTTCCCAACCCGTCGTACCGTGCACACACACCACAGGTTCGAAATTACGCTGCCAAACACCGGCCGAGCACACGAAAAATATCTGTGAGCCACCACGAGTAATTTCAGTCAAGCACAGCTCAGTACTTCCTGATGATGGATCGCACACGATCCGAAATATGTTGGAGTGATTTTTAATTGTCTTTTAAAATGTATACGGCCTAGATTTTAACCTCTAAATTTTATATGATTGCGTACATTAGTCGGCTATTAAAAGTGATTGTGTTCCGCTTTCTTACAAAACCTGTACATATATAACACTTATGGCGGATATAAGTGTTACTTCTGTAATTGAAACACACCAACTGCGCTTCAATTCCAATCCGTACCTCCATTCTACGACTTCCGGGCGCCCAACGCTGGGCGCCAACTGTGTTGCTAATAAGTTTTTACTCGCAATTTTAAGGTGCGACATCCCCGTTGTGTATAAACTATAACGTAGAAAGGAGTGAACGGCAGTCATAAACACAACAAATATTTAATTAAATAGCGTAGGTAGAAAAGCTATAACAACAACATGTTACGGCCCTCAGTTGGCCTTCGTCAGGTTGTATACACTGAAGAGGATACTTAATACAATATGCAAGTATTTAGATGTAGAGATCTTTACATCTAAATACTTGCACATTGTATTAAGTATCCTCTTCAGTGTATACAACCTGATGATGGTCAACTGAGGG